>WNGJ01013845.1_pt1 | contig 14354 bp, 11 predicted proteins | sample 5400611 | NCBI WGS metagenome assembly WNGJ01 (sample SAMN13153375, study PRJNA577476) | soil metagenome | isolation source: 40 cm soil or saprolite under Garry oak tree replicate 1 | place: USA:California | collected 2016-06-15 | reverse complement strand
CGAGAATGGCGCGCGCGATGGAAACGCGCTGCTTCTGGCCGCCGGAAAGCCTTACGCCGCGCTCACCGACCACCGTGTCGTATTTTTTCTCAAAGGATTCGGCGAACTCATCGACGCGCGCGATGCGGCAAGCGGCGAGCACTTCTTCTTCCGTGGCGTGCGGCTTAGAGAAGGCCACGTTCTCGCGGATCGTGCCATCGAACAGAAACGTTTCCTGCAACACGACGCCGAGCTGCGTGCGGTAGGAGCTGAGCTGCACGGTCGACAGGTCGACGCCGTCCACCAGGATGGTGCCGCTCGAAGGGACGTAAAAGGCGGCAATCAAGCCGATGATGGTGGATTTTCCCGCTCCGGAAGGGCCGACGAATGCGGTTACGGTTCCCGGCTGGGAGACGAAGCTGATGTCGTGCAGTACTTCCTTGGGCGCTTCATAGGAAAAGCTGACATGTTCGACTTCCAGGAGACCGTTGACGCGATGCATCGTTACGGTGCGGCCGGGGGCTTCGTCTTCCGGCTTCTCGTCGAGGATTTCGCGCGTGCGCTCGAGGCCGGTGATGGCTTCCGTGATTTGCGTGCCGATGGCAACGATTTGAAAAACCGGCGCGATGAGAAACGCCAGGAAGGCGCTGTAGGCAAACCACTGGCCGGGAGTCATGGCTCCGGCAAGCATCTTGCGGCCGCCTAACTCCATCATCAGCACGCTGACGGTGCCCAAGAGCATGGCGCCGGAGAGGCTCATTAGCGATGTGGCGGTCAGGGTCTTGAGCACGTTCTGGAGCAAGCGTGCGACGCCCGCGGAGAAAACCTTTTCTTCGCGCTGCTCGGCGTGATAGCCCTTCACCACGCGCACGCCGCTCAGCGATTCGGTGAGCCGGCCGGTGACTTCGGCGGTGATTTTGGGGCGGGCGCGGAAGATAGGGCGAATGGTTTTGAACGCCTGGCTGATGCCGATGCCGAAAAGCAGCAGGATGCCGAACGCCACGGCGGTCATCTCCACGCTGGTGTGAATCAGGTACACCAGGGCGATGGCCGCGGTCATCAGGCCACCAACAAACTCGACCAGCCCGGTGCCGATGAGATTGCGGACACCTTCCACGTCGCTCATGATGCGCGAGACGAGCGCGCCGGTTTTGTTGGCGTCATAAAACGAAATGGGCAGGCGGCCGATGTGCGCCTGCACCTGCTTTCGCAGTTCGGTGATCATCTTCTGGGCGGATTTGGAAAGCAACTGCGTGAGGCTGAACGACGTGAGGCCCTGAATGATCGTCGCGGCGAGCACGCCGAGCGCGAGCGGCGTGAGGAGATGGATCTGGTGGTGGAGGACGACGTTGTCCACAAAATACTTTGTGGAAGCGGGCAGCACGAGACCGGAGACGCGGTTGACGGCCATTAACAGGAAGCCGAGGATCAGCAGGCCGCGGCGCGGCTTCATGAGCGCCCAAACGTCGGGAAGATTCTTCCACGCGTTCTCGCGCTTCTTCTCTTTGGATACCGCTTTGGGGTTGCTGTCAGTGCTCATTCGTCGGGAGCCCAGCCCTCGCTGTTGGATGCGGGACGGGCGGACATAACTACATGGCCAAATCCAATCAAATTGTTGCGTTAGCGCTGCTTCGGATCTGCTAAAGCCTGCCCCTCGACCGTCGGCAATTCGCCTCAATCACCGACGGCGCCGGTATTGCCTGCATGCGCTCGGGCTGGGCGGTCGAGGTTCAGCACGCTAGCGATGAAATCGCTGATGGTGACGCCCAGGTGGCCCCAGAGGCGGCGCTTCAGGCTGGAATAGTCCTGAGTGCCGCTGAAGAGGTCGCTCATCAATTGCCGGAAAACAGGGCTGCGTCGGATGAATTGCACCATGCGCGTGGTTACGGCGGTTCCGAGAAAAGAGCCGCGATAGAAACGGCGGACGATGCGCGCGGCAAATTCCAGCTCGGTCGAGAATGCGGCCTTGATCCAGGCCGGATATTTCTCCGGGCAGCCTTGCGCCAGCGAACGGCCAAGAAGCTCGCCGGAGCGGATTGCGTAGAACAGCCCTTCGCCAGTGAGCGGATCGACCCAGGCGGCGGCGTCGCCGACCAGCGCCCAGTTCTTGCCGACAACGTTGCGCTGCGAAAGCGTGCGCTCTTGCGGCGAGGGCAGGACGTGGCTGTAGAACTTTGCGCCTTCCGTTGGAAGGTTCTGCTTCTCGACAAACGTTTGCAGATGCCCGCGAAGCTCCGCGCTGGTATGCGAGGACATGCTGCCGCAGATTCCGACAGAGAGATGATCGCTGCGCGGGAACGACCAGATGTAGCCTTCAAATTGCGGCAGGAATTTGATGGTGATGGAGTCGGCGTTCTGCGGCACGAAGTAGCCCTGCGTCATTTCCAACTCGTCGCGCTGGAGCGCGCGGCTGCCCGGGACAAGTTGGTTGCGCGCCCCCGCTGCGAGGACGAGAAAATCGGTTTCGTGCCATTCGCCTTCGACCGAGAACCGCGGCTTGGTTCTTTCGATGTCCACGCTCAACACGCGGGACCGCTGCACCTTGCAGCCGGCGGCCTGTGCGCGATCCAACAAGAGGCCGTTCAGCACCTTTCGCGAATAGATCACAATGGGATGCTGCATTTCGAGCGTCGCGCGATGCTCCTGGCTGCTGATCAGCTCGACGGAATGAACTCACGCGAGGTGCTCGTCATAGAGATTTACTTGGTGACCCGCGCGAGCAAGTTGCTCGCCGCACATGGCCCCGGAGGGCCCGCCGCCTATGATTGCAATTTGCGCCATACCTGTTTTTCGCCGCGGCCCTGCACTTTCCTCTCCCGAACGAATCCCTCACACGAATCCCCGACGGCTGCCGACAAGGGGCTGCTCGGGTAAAACGTCCTCAGGTGACGGGGAAGATCACCAGGCAAAAACCAGCCAGGAGTATAGCACCGAATACCGCTGCAGCGGCGGCCGAGCCGGTCTCGTGTCGCACAATGTCCATCCCCCTGCGCTCGAGCAGGTGGAGCAGCGCGAAATAGGGCAAAAGCAGCACCATGAGGATTTCGCCGCTGTGGAAATACAAGAGGCCGATGACCAGGGCCAGCCACGCCGCCGCTCGTAGCGACAATCCGGCAACGAAGCGGCGGCGCGGGCTCGCGTCGGCGGCGGGGCCGAGACAGATTTCTTCCGCAATGTGGTAGGGAAGGAATGCAAGCAGAAGAAAAGGGAAGCGCGCCCACCTGGTCGGCGTCAGCCAAGCTTCATAGATGGATAGCTCGAGCCACGCGCTGAACAAGAGAAACAGAATCAGGGCTGCGAAAATGGCGACGAGCAATCCTGACTTCCAGCGAGAGAACTGTTCGCGCAAGGATCTCCAGTGCAAGGATGCCAGCACGATGCCGAGAATCAAAAGAAAGCCTGCGAGGTAATCGCCCTCATACAAGCGAATCGCGTGCAGGGGATTCCAGAAACGCAGCAGGATGACGACGAGGACGGCTCCCACTGCAAATTCGGGAAGCATACGGGTCCAGGCGAAGGAATTTCCCGTAGCCGTTTCTTTTTCGCCAGTCTGTTTCTTTCCGGTGATCTCGCGCAGGAAAGGACTGGCCAACAAGAGCAATCCCGCGAATCCCGCGAGCGCGCCGTAAAGTTCGCCGTGCGATGGCATTCCGGGCGTTCCTTGGAGTTCGAAGGCCTTTGCCGTCCAGTCCTGGAGCGCGCGGACGGCGGTGCTACTGAAGATCAGGCTGGCGTGCGTGGCGCCGGGCACGACGAGGTACTGGGCGGCGTCGTTGTTCGCAACGGCAACCAGGTCCCTAGCATTACCGCGCATGGATTCCGGCTCGTGCCCGCCGCTTACGACTAAGAACCGCTGCGCCATCGGCCCAGGGTCCTGATACAGCAGCATTTCTGGCTGCACGCCGTGCGCGGCTCGCATCGGTGCCGGAGAAATGGCCACGACTCCGGCCACCGGGACCTTTGCGCCAACGCGCAGAGCGATAGCAGCGCCCATGGAGTGACCGGCCAGGATGGTTCGACCGGGATTGGCCAGCCCGCGCGACACCAGACCGGAGACAAGGGCCTCGGCGCAATCTTCGGCGCGTTGCGGCGAAAAGGGGCCGGGGCTGTGGCCGTGTCCTGGCAAGTCCGGAACATAGACGCGCAGGTTTTGCTCAGCGAATCCGCCAGCGAGAAAAGCCATGACTTTTTTGTTCGCGACAAGACCGGGAAAGAGCACTACCGTTCCTTGCGGCGCGGCATCCTTCTTGTCGAAGATGGTGGTTTCTAGTTTGCAGCCGCCGGCGGGAAGGAGATACGTCTTTTCACGATAAGGTTTTAAAGATGCCAGCAAGAAACCTGCGCCGACAAGAAGAATTCCAGCCATGGCACGTGTTTTTCGTGATTTCATGGTCAAAGACGGGCTCCGGAGGCGGCGCGTCTCGCGCGCGTGATAAAATAGGAGACTCAGGCGTGGCCGCGATTTCTTTTCAGTGCCTACACGGGGATCCCTTGCCTTCGAAAGCCATGAAGTTAGAGGAGGCGATTTTGCGGTTTGGCCGCGAGAAACGCAATGGCCCGGCCTCCCGAGCCAGGCGCCGCGTGGTCTTCACCAACGGCTGCTTTGACCTGCTGCACCCGGGGCATGTTCGCGGCCTGGAGCAGGCGCGCCAGATGGGTGATGTGCTGCTTGTGGGGCTGAACAGCGATGCGAGCGTGCGGCAATTGAAAGGGCCGACGCGGCCCGTGATTCCAGAGGCCGAGCGTGCCGAAATTCTCTCGGCGTTGGAATCCGTTGATGCCGTGGTGATCTTCGATGAACCGACTCCGCGAGAAGTGATTTCGCGTTTGCTTCCTGATGTTTTGGTGAAAGGCGGCGATTGGCCCGATGACCAGATTGTCGGCCGCAAGGAGGTGGAGGCGGCGGGCGGCCGCGTCGTCTCCCTTCCCTTTGTCCCGGGCTATTCGACCAGTGCGATTCTCGAAAAGATTCGGGAAGGCTTCGCAAAAAAGCCTCGGCTAAAAGGGCGGCGCGCCTCGCGCGCGGATTCCTGATCGTCCAAGCATGATACTTCCGGCAGCCCGCGAAAGGTTAGAAGCATTGCTGCGCCACCCTTCGATGGAAGGCGCATTGGGGGAGTTGCGCGCAAACGCGGGCGTCGTTTCGATTACGGGCCTGCACGATGTTGCGAAAGCATTGGTTGCCGTTTACCTCATGAGCGCATTGCGGCGCCCCGCTTTTTTCCTGACCGGTTCGAATCGGCGCGCCGAAGCACTTGCGGAGACGCTTCGTTTCTTCACAACCATTTTTTCCGGAGCTGCGAGCAGCGTAGCCACCCTTCCGTCTTTTGATCGACTGCCGTGGGAATCGCAAAGCCCGCACGCCGACATTCTGGAGCGCCGAGCCACAACCTTGTTTCGCCTAGCCGACGGACAAATCTCTCTCGTGATTGCGCCGATGGCTGCGGCGCTCTGGCGCTATCAAGATCCGGCCGCCTACCTGTATCTGACAAAAACTCTGGCGAAGGACAGCGAGATTGCGCACGAGGAATTGATCACCCATCTCGGCTCGGTGGGCTACACGCGGACGGAGCTGGTGGAGCTGCCCGGGCAATTCGCGGTGCGCGGCGGCATCATCGATGTGTTTTCACCGGAAGCGCCACGGCCCGTGCGCATCGAGTTGCTGGGCGACACGGTGGAATCCGTGCGCGAGTTCGACGCACGGACACAGCGTTCGATTGCGCCGGTGGTTCGAACCACGCTGCTGCCGTTGACCGAGTGGGCGGTGCCTGCCCCAGAAAACAGGGATGCGGAAGGCTCCCTGAATTGGGAATCCGCCCCGGCGTTTGGGCCCTCCGGAGAACCCGGCTCGGCTTCTCTTTTCGAACTGGCCGAGAGCTCGCTGCGGCCGATAGTGTTTCTCGACGAGCCGCAAAGTCTGCGCGAAGGGGCCGCGCAGCACCTCGCCGTGGCGACGGAAGTTTACGAACGTCACGGCCGTGCTAATTCACCGCCGGCTGCTCACTATTTCTGGAGCGAAGAGCAGACGGCCGCAGCGCTTGGGAAGACCTCGCAAATTCATCTTGAGCAACTCGCGCTGAGCATCGGCTCGACGCCGCAATTCGAAGTCGCTTCCCGCCCGAGTACGCGGTTTCACGGCGATGTGGTCGCTTGCATGGGCGATGTGAAGTCGCAGCTGGCGGCTGGCGGCCGCGTGTTTCTGACCGCCGCCAGCACCGGAGAGATCGAACGGTTTGCGGACATCTGCCGCGAGTACGAAGTGCCCTATGTGCTGGGCGAATCCGAGAAGGCGGCCGCCGGGTTTACCGCCGAGGGCGCGCAAGAGTCCGCCGGGATGCTGCTCATTCGGGCGCCTTTTGCGGAAGGCGTGACGTTTCCCCGGGCGAATCTGACCCTCTACGGTCATGCAGACCTGTTTGACGTCACGCCCACGGTCGAGCGCCCCAGCCACAAAATCCGTACCTCCGGTTTTTTCAGCGATTTTGCCGAGCTCAAACCCGGCGATTTTGTGGTGCACGTGGACCATGGCATCGGGCAATTCGAAGGACTTCGCCAGATCGAGTCGGACGGGCATCGCGGCGAGTTCATGCTTCTGCGCTATTTGGAGGATGCGCGGCTGTACGTTCCCTTGGAACGCATGGACCTGGTGCAAAGCTACCGGGTGCTCGAAGGCGCGCATCCGCAGCTCGACAAGCTCGGGGGCACGGCGTGGAACACGCGCAAGACGCGCGTGCGCAAATCGCTGGAAGACTTGGCGGACCAGCTTCTCGAGTTGTACGCGCAGCGGAAAACCACCCCGGGCTTTGCGTTTTCGCCGGACGGCAATTTTCAGCGCGAATTCGAAGATGCTTTCGAATTCGAAGAGACGCCGGACCAGATCGCGGCTATCAGCGACATCAAGAAGGACATGGAGAAAAGCGAGCCGATGGATCGGCTCCTCTGCGGCGATGTGGGCTACGGGAAAACGGAAGTAGCGATGCGCGCGGCCTTCAAAGTCGTGATGGATAGCAAGCAAGTCGCGGTTCTCGCGCCGACGACGGTCCTTACCTTTCAACATCTCGAAACCTTCAAGAAACGGTTTGCCGCCTTTCCCGTGCGCATCGAATTGCTGAGCCGCTTCCGTAGCGCGGTTGAGCAAAAGAAGGTTCTGGCCGATCTCGAAGCCGGGAAAGTAGACATTGTGATTGGCACGCATCGCCTGCTTTCGAAGGACGTGAAATTTGCGGACCTGGGACTGCTCATCGTCGACGAAGAACAGCGCTTCGGAGTGGCGCACAAAGAGCGGCTGAAGGAAATGCGCAAGAATGTCGATGCGCTTGCGCTCTCCGCCACGCCGATTCCGCGGACGCTGCACATGTCTCTGGTGGGGCTGCGCGACATGTCGTTGATCGAAACGCCGCCGCGGGACCGCCTGGCGATTCAAACCGCGGTCGCGCCCTTTAAGGAAGATCTGGTGCGCAGCGCCATCGAGAACGAGTTGGCGCGCGACGGGCAAGTCTATTTCATCCACAATCGCGTGGAATCCATTTACTCACTCGGGGCCATGGTCGCAAACCTGGTTCCCAAGGCGCGCGTGGTCGTGGGTCACGGTCAGATGAGCGAGAAAGAACTGGAAAGCGTGATGCTCAAATTCATCCGCGACGAAGCCGATGTGCTGGTGGCTACAACCATCGTCGAAAATGGCCTGGACATTCCCCGCGCCAACACGATCCTGATCAATCGCGCCGACCGCTTGGGCCTCGCCGAGCTTTACCAACTGCGAGGCCGCGTGGGTCGTTCCAGCCAGCGCGCTTATGCCTATCTGCTGGTTCCGCCTGAAACCACGCTCTCCGACATCGCGCGTAAACGCCTCGCAGCGATGAAGGAATTCAGCGAACTGGGCGCGGGCTTCCGCATCGCCGCCCTCGACCTGGAGTTGCGCGGCGCAGGCAACATGCTTGGCCGCCAGCAGCATGGCCACATCGAGGCCATCGGGTTCGACATGTATTGCCAAATGCTGGAGCGCGCGGTGGCCAAACTGAAAGGCGAGGAAGCCGCCCCGGACTTGCGGACGACGCTGAGCCTGGGTTTGGATGTGCGCATTCCGCAGGAATACATCCCGAGCGAAAACCTTCGCCTGCGAACCTACAAGCGCATCTCGACCATCGGCACCGAGGAGGAAAAGCACGACGTTCGCAAGGAGTTGCAAGATCGCTTTGGCGCTCTTCCTCCGTCGGTAGAAAACCTTTTGGACTATGCTCTACTCAAATCCCTGTGCGAGCGGCTGCGGATCTCCTCGGTCGAGCGTCAAGGCAGCCGGATTGCGGTGCGCTTCCACACCGAGACCACGGTCGATCCCGCGAGGCTCGTAACCGTAGTGCGCTCACGCGCCGGCATCAAGCCCGATCCGAGCGGCGTGCTGTGGATCGAATTGAAGCGCGGCGAACCGGTCCCGGTGGTGCTGAGAAACGTATTGCTTGGGCTTCAAGGGCAGAGCTAAACTCATCCGGTGAGGATATTGATGCGAAAACGAGATGCCATTGTGGTGCTTTGCGCGGCACTGGCGCTCGCGGCCCTGCCTGCCGCCGGCCAGTCTCCGGAGAAGCCGGAGTCCAGCTCGCAGTCGCCTCAGCCTGCCGCTTCTCAGGGGAAGCCTGCGCCTCCGCCGGCTGCAAAGCCGAAAGGGGCAGAAGCGACCCTGCCCGCTGACCCGGAAGCCGCCGGCAAGACCGTTGAAGAAATCATTGCGCGCGTCAACAACGAGATTATTACCCTCTCCGAGTACGAGAAGGCGCGCCAAACCGCCGAAGAAGACGCCAAGCAGGAGTGCCAGGGCCACTGCACGCCGGAGCAATTACAGGCCGATATAGGAGACCGCCGGAAAAATGCGCTGCGCGAACTGATCGATCAATCGCTGCTGGTCCAGCGCGGCAAGGATATGGGACTGAACGTCGAGGCCGACGTGATCAAGCAGCTCGACCAGATTCGAATCCAAAACAAACTGGACAGCATGGAAGCCTTGGAAAAGGCGGTCACTTCGGAAGGAATAAACTGGGAAGACTTCAAGAACAATATCCGCAACCACATCCTCACGCAGAAAGTCATCAGCAGCGAAGTTGGGTCGCACATCAGTATTGGCGAAGACGAGGTCAAGAAGTATTACGAAGCGCACAAATCCGAACTTGTGCGACCGGAAGCGGTGGCGCTCCGCGAGATCGAGGTCAGCACGCAGGGAAAGAGCCCCGATGAGCTGCCGGGCCTGAAGAAGAAAGCGGAGACAGCGCTCAAGCGAGTTCAGGATGGTGAAGACTTTGGCGAAATCGCCAAGCGGTACTCCGACAGCAGCACCAAAGACCAAGGCGGCCTTTTGGGCGTTTACAAGCGCGGGGAACTTGCCAAAGAGCTCGAAGACAAAGTCTTCAACATGAAGAGAAACGAGCTTACCGACGTGCTAGAGACCAAGCAGGGCTACCTGATTCTTCAGGTGCTGGAGCACTACGACGAAGGACAGCAACCGCTCGATAAGGTCAGAAATGAAATCACGGACAAACTGTACACCGCCCGCCTGGAGCCCGCCATGCGCGAATATCTCAAGACGCTGCGCGAGCAAAGCTACGTGATTATCAAGCCTGGCTACCAAGACGTTGCGGGTCCCGGCAGCTCGGAAATCCAGGAAGTGAGTGCCATGCCCGAAGTCAGCAAGCAAAAGAAGGGGCACAAAAAATTCCTGCTTTTCGGCAAGCGGTCGGGTTCGAGTTCCGGGAACTCCACTGGAGATACCGGTAAATGAACAGGCCTTCTTCATGAAGTAGGTTCTTCGTGGATAAACTGGGCTAAAATACCGTCCGATGAAGACTCCGCTCGTCTCTGACCTGAATTCCGAGCAGAACATCACAACATTTTTCCTCGTTTGCGAAAAAGAAATTCGCAGTACGCGCGAAGGAAAGCCGTATTTGCGCTTGGAGCTTGGCGACCGCAGCGGGACCATCGAAGCGCGTATGTGGGACCAGTTCGAAGCGGCGGCAAAGGGCATTCAGCGAGAAGATTTCGTGAAAGTCCAGGCGCGCGTCGAAATCTATAAGAACCGGCCGCAGCTTTCGGTGATCCAGGTGCGCCTGGCGAAGCCCGAAGAAATTGACCTCTGGGATTTTTTGCCGCAAACCAAGGCCGATGTTGGAAAACTGTACGCGCAGTTACTGGAGTATGCCGGTCTCATCTCGAATCCGTGGCTGAAAAAGCTGGTCACCGGCATTCTCAACGAACCGGCGATCGCGGCAAAGTACAGGCGCGCACCCGCGGCGAAGGTTATGCACCATGCCTATCTCGGCGGGTTGCTGGAACATGTGGTCAGCCTTTGCGGGCTGGCCAAGGTGGTGGCGACACACTATCCGGAACTCGACCTCGACCTGCTGTTGACGGCAGCGATTCTGCATGACGTCGGCAAGCTCGATGAGCTCTGCTACGAACGGGCCATCGGCTACACCGTCGAGGGCCATCTGCTAGGGCATATCGTCATGGAAATGGAGACGGTTTCGAGAGCGATTGACCTTATCGAAGGGTTTCCGCCGAAGCTGAAAACGGTCGTGCAGCATTTGCTCATCAGCCATCACGGCCGCTATGAGTTTGGTTCACCCAAGCTGCCGATGATTCGCGAGGCCCTGGTCTTCCATTATCTTGACGATCTCGATTCGAAACTAGCCGCGGTTCGCGCGGCCCTCGAGCAGGAGACCGGCGAACCCGAGTGGTCGGCGTACTCGGGTGCGTTGGGACGTAAATTCCTGCGGCTGGAAGAATTTCTGAAGAATTTCGCGCTCACGCCTCCCGACAAAACATAACCGTCCTGCCCTATCCTAAGTCGGGGCGCATTTGCTTGCCGGATGACCTTTCCCGCAACTACACTTGATTGGAGGAGCAGGCGACGGCAAGGGCGGGGAAACAAAGCGCAAACTGACGCGGAAACCCGACAGGTGAAGGAAAGCAATGTTTCCTGCGGAATACAAAATTCGAGACTTGACGATTCGCCCGGCGGCGGTGCTGGCGCCCATGGCGGGTGTGACCGACACGCTGTTTCGCCGCGTGATTCGCGGCCTCGGCGGGTGCGGCTTGCTCATGACCGAGTTCACCAGCTCGGAAGGGAGGCGGCCAGGATGGTGGAAGACCTCGGCTACGACGCCGTGGACATCAACCTCGGCTGCCCCGCGAAGAAAGTGGTGAAATGCGGCGGGTCGGGACTGCTGCGCGACCTGCCGCTGCTCGAACAAATCTTTTGCGCGGTGCGCCGAGCAGTGAAAATTCCGCTAACCATCAAGCTGCGCGCGGGGTGGGACGAAAAATCCATCGTTGCGGTCGAGGTCGCTCGACTGGCGGAAAGTATCGGCGTTGAAGCGGTCGCGGTGCATCCGCGCACGCGCATGCAAGGCTACGCGGGTAGGGCCGACTGGTCGATAATCGCGGCCGTGAAGCAAGCGGTGAAGATTCCCGTCATTGGCAACGGGGACATCAGCCGCCCGGAAGATGCCGAGCGCATGTTCCGCGAGACGTGCTGCGACGCCGTGATGATCGGCCGCGCAGCGGCCAGCAACCCGTGGATCTTCCTTCAGATGCAAGAGTTCGCGGAAACCGGGCGCTATACGATCCCCACCGAAGCCGACCGCTTCCGGTTACTGATTGACTACTATCGACGGATTTATGCCGCCAACCCGCCCGACGGTGTAGGCAAAATGAAGCAGTTCGCTTGCTGGTTTACTCATAGCGTGGGGAACGGCAGCGAGCTTCGCAGAATCGTACACGCGGCGCGAACCTCAGGCGAAATTCTCTCGAACGTCGAGAGTTTTTTCGAGGGCCGAGCGGCCGCTTTGGCTGGCCCCAGCCCGGTGGGGGCCGGCAGAAGTGAGGATCCTGCCTATGGGCCCAGGCAGCGGGTCGGCTGCGAGGCAACGCTCGGAACGTAGAATTGAAGTTCACCTGCCCATGCACGTGCGCGGACGCGACGCGTGCGGCGCCACCTTTGAGGAAGATACCTCCAGTGAAAATCTTTGCCGCGGCGGCGCGGCTTTCTTGACACGCTTCGACATGGCCATCGGTTGGGACCTCGAGATTCGCATTCCATTCTCGAATTATGCTGCGCGGCGGGGCGATGCAGACTTCTCCACGTCTGGACGCGTGATCCATGTTCGCGATGCCGCTTCGTTGGGGGAAAAGTTAGTGGGCGTGCAGTTCACCGGCCCGCGGTTCCCGCGGGTCTTTCGGTCGGAATCCACTGGCTGAGCTATTTCTTTCGCTCACCGGTCAGTCTCTGAACTTAGTCCGTGCGTCTGATGTCTTCCTTTACCATGTAGGCCGTAAAGCCTCGGCGTTTTTAGGCCGAGGATATAAGGCCACTCTTTTCTTTTCCTTTCCGAACTGTTCTATATTTCTTGTGTCTGAACGACCTATGGGCGGGCAGCCCAAAAGTAAAGCCTCTTCGTGGTCCTCCGCTGAAGTAGGGCGGTTGTGGGAGGAACCCACCGAAGCCTTCTGGGGAAAACAAAGCGAGAGGCCGTAGGAATCCTCGCCGCTTGCGGCGGGGAGGATGTCACCTCCCAAGAAATGTGTTGAGGTACCAGCTGTTCCCGAAGGGATCCCTTACGCCCGCCGAGCGGTCGCCATAGGGCTTGTCCGTTGGCGGCTCAACGGAGATGGCCCCAGCCCGCAGGGCTTGCGCGTACATGGCGTCAGCGTCTGGGACATAAACGTGCAGCAGGCAGGGCTTTGGCTGATACTCTCCGTGGGCTTCGTCGATTTCGAGCGTGGCGTTGCCGATCCGCATGGTAGCGTGCATGACGATTCCCTCCGGCGATTTGTGCACGCCCACCGCTTGCGCCCCGAATGCCGCTTCCATGAACGGAATCATCTTGTGCGCCTCGCGAACGTGCAAATACGGTTGCACGCTACGCAGTCCTTCGGGTCCCGGCGTCCATCCTTTGGGTGTAGCGATGTACCAACGATTGCCAAATGCGTCTCTGAGGGCGCCCCAGCGATCGCCTGAAGGATGGTCGTCGGTTGGCCTGTAAATCGCGGTGGCGCCTGCCTCGAGGGCCCGGTCAAACGTGGCATCGGCGTCGTTGACGTACAGGTGGATGTCGGTTGGAGCCGGCGAAACCTGCTGATTCGCGTCTGCCGTTTCGATGACGCCGTTGCCGATGGCCACTTCCGCATGCATCAACTTGCCGTCCGGCATAGGCACGCGCAGCCGTTCGGCCGCGCTAAAGGCCTTCTTCAAGAACTCGATGAACTCGGACGCGCCGTTGACGATGATGTAGGGCGTGATGGAGGTAAAACCCGGCCGCATGTAGTGGACGGCCCTCGCTGGCACTGCCGCTACAGATGATTCCGAACCCTCGCGCATGGACATGGACGCTCTCCTTTGCAGACTGGATTTGAGTGCGGCTCGAAACTTTTGTCGCGGGAGCAGCCGCAACTCTCGCGCGATGGCTGTCAGTCGCCGAAGGTCGCGGTGGGGCGCCTTTTCCGGGCGTGGCTCGAGTGACACGAGCATGGCCCTCACAACCTCGTCTAATTGTTCGAAGAGGGGACGCCTAGGCATGGCGGCCCTCCATTCGCGCTCGCAATCGCTCGAGCGCGCGCAATTGCAGTTGCTTGATGGCTCCTTCGCTTTTGCCAAGCCGCTCCGCGATTTCCCGGATGCTGCGCTGGTCGACGAAGCGCTCGTGAACGACGCGTTGCTGAATTTCCGGAAGCTGGCTTACCAGTCGGAACAACCGCGCGCGGTGTTCGATGGCGCGAATCGCGAGATGCCCGCTTGGAGCGATCGATGACAGCGTTCGCTGCGATCCGCAGCAGCCAGGCCGCGAAGGGCACTCCGCGCCACTCGTAGGTCTTCAAATTGGCGAGCGCCTTGTAGAACACTTCAGACGTCACGTCTTCAGCGGTTACGCGGTCGTGTACGCGGCCGGCCACGAAGCCGTACACGCGGTCGAAATGCAATTCGTAAAGCGCGTCAAATCTCGCCGGATCGTTTTGCGCCGCTTCGACAAGCCGGCGCTCTTCCGCCGATGCTGTAGCGCCCGCCTTGTCAGGCGCAGGGCTCTGGAGAGGAGCTTTTTCACTTCCTCGGCGTCCGGTGGCCTTCATCGTTCTCCTGAATAATAACTGGCCACCGGGGAAAAAGTTACGGCACTTCTTTTGTAGGTTGACGGCCCGCAAAACACCAAGCCGCGTCCGCGCACGGCCGGAACGTGGCTCCTGCTTTCTCGGTCAAACTATCTGGCGCACAGGCCGGTCGTGACGACTTTTTTGTTGGGCTTGAGCTGGTAGGTGAAATAGGGAACCGCTACGCGGAAAGACTGTGGGTCGTTATTGGCGCAATGGCCGGGGCTCTGCTGCGAGCAAAGCGG
>WNGJ01004616.1_pt1 | contig 14356 bp, 10 predicted proteins | sample 5400611 | NCBI WGS metagenome assembly WNGJ01 (sample SAMN13153375, study PRJNA577476) | soil metagenome | isolation source: 40 cm soil or saprolite under Garry oak tree replicate 1 | place: USA:California | collected 2016-06-15 | reverse complement strand
TGCCCCAGTGTTTGTCGTACGTGCCGCCATCAGTGCCGTGCTTTTGACCGTCACTGTGGCATTCGGTACTGCTGCTCCCGATGAATCGGTCACTACTCCAGCGATTTTCCCTGTAATTGCCACCTGCCCGAACGTCAAACCAGGGATGAGAATGACGAGAACGAAGACCAATAATCTCAGTTTTCTCATTTCCCCTCCTCTAAACGGGAATTTCCGTTTTGAGCTTTCGCTTGGCCCGAAAGCCTAACCCTCCTGCCCCGTTGCGTCAACCGTCGACCCCAACGATGTCCCAGCGCATTTTAGTTCCGTCAGCAAACGCAATGATTCCGCTGGCCAAGATTAATGCCGCAGCTATAGTTAAGCCGGCGACGGTAGACACCACGAGACCCAACTTCTTTGAGCTTTTCATACGAACCTCCTCTGAGAACTTTCGGTGGAAATCTTGAGGTATGCGGGGATTATGCTCCGCAGCGGCCGCCAGTCAAGTACCAAGAGAGCCATGGTACCGGGTCGGGCTGAGGGACGGGGTGCTCCTCGGGAAACCAACCCGGACGTGAATAACCAGGTGGTGATCCATAAGGCCGCCTTCGATTCTCACCCTGCGCCGAATCGGAAGTGATCCAAAGTAGCCGCACACAGCGAATCCCCTTGTTATGATGACGGGAGTACTCCATTTCGGAGACGATCTAAGGAGGAATCCCAACACGCATGTATGTTGAAAGGACGAAACAGAATGAGACTGCGCGCAAGAGTGATTATTCCTAGCTGCGGCGTGCTGATCTTCTTGGCTATCCTATTTGCGCCGATACTATTAGCAGCTTCGTGGCACCTGCTACACGGCAATTCTGTCGAATGTGCAGGAAGATCCCTAAGTGTCCCTTTGCGATGGTATGCCAAAACTGAGGGAAAAACCGCTTACATTTCCAAATTGTCCCCTACAGTTTTGTCCAAGACTCCAGCTAGTGGCCTAATCTCGCTTTGGCCTGTCGAATTTCCGCCCAAAACTCAAGCTGACAAAGAGTTAGCCTACCAGTCCTTTGCAAGCGTATATTGGACTCAATTGGCTGGTGGCGCAGGAGAGACGAATGGCCCCTTTCGCAGAGGAATTGGAGAGAGGGAAACAGTTTGCATGGAAACCTCTGTCGTTAAAGACAAATGGATTTCTGTCTCCTGCCTTGTGTTCAGGGGAACTTGGTATGGAACCTTCTACGGAGATCCGAAGGAACTCGGACCTTTCTATAGAATTATCGACAACTCCAAGTAATGTACTAGCGCCCCCTTGGTCGCGATGAGCTAAATTTCGGAATTCATCTAAGTCTGCCCGGTAATGAGCACGGAGACAGGCGCAGTCCCCGGCGCATTTGTGCTTCGCACTTCCCTCCCGCCGAGCAGGTTTCTCCATGTGCTCACGCCGCTTGAACACCTTCAAGAAATCCTCCTAGCCTAGCCGTCGCCCGGAACTTCGGAATGGCGTCCAGCTCTTTGAAGGCCGGGGTGAACGCGTTCGACAGGCTCCACATGGTCGTCGAAGCGAATTCTTCGACCCGCGGATTGAAATACAGATCATGGACGGGGCGGGCCAGGTGTTTGGGAACATCCAATTCGCCCTCCACAAAGGCCCGGTAGATGACCAACTTCGCGGTCTGATCCGGAAGGCGGGTCCCTTTCCAGGCTTCGACTTGTTTCCTCATCGGTTCGAAGCTCCGCTGGATGCGGTCCACGCCAATTGAGAGCGTGTCCGCGAGGCTCAAATGTTTCGTATGCTTCGCGAGCACCGGGGTAAACACGCCAGGGACAATGTTGCTAAGCGCAACGCAGGAACCAAAATCACCTCGGCGTCGGACGTCCTCGGCGCCAAGCGTGATAACAGCGACAAACTATCAAATTCGCAGGCTGTTCTGAGTAGCCCGCAACTGCCAGATTGTGCGCCTGCGACCGGTTGCGGTGGGAAAATCCTGCGCTCCCGACTGCGACCCTGCGCCCAAGGTAAAAGCAGAAGCGCTAAGGAGTTCGTCTAGAATTTTCTTATGTCTTTGCAAAGAGGGTTGGTCCCTTCCTCGTCAAGCAGCAATGTTCTGAGATCAATTTCCTCTTCTTCCAGACAAGCGTTCGCTCTCTTCGAGTTAATCCTTCAACAAGTGCGTTCTGATCGACTTTGAGGGCGGTTTTCTCCGGCTCGGCGAAACTCTCAGGAAGCCGCGTTAATAATGGATTTGAGGCGGTAATACCTGAAGCCTCGAGGAATTAGCGAGGCCGGGTGTCCTCCCCTCGTAGATGTAGATGTGAGCTTTGCGCGGCGGCAAATGCAACCGCACGGAGTTTGATTTCACAGGTGCGCTTCGCGAATTTTGTATTGGACTGAAAATCCTTATTGGAGGCTGCCTGTCCATGCGAAAATAGCAGTCTGATGAGCGATAACTTTCGCCAAGTATGACCCGGAAATTTTCGACAAATCCCAGACTCTTTGTCCTCGTTGCCGGCGCGTTCTCGCTGTTCTTCCTTGTGTCATTGGGGCAGGGGCTGTCACAACAAGATCCCGCTGAAAAGAATGAACGCCAACAACAATCGGGTATGAGCACAGGCGCCGCTCATGCCCCGGTGAAGGACGCGCTTTCACGGCCGATTACCGCCGGGGGCTTTGTCGATGGCGCACCGGTAGTCTTCGCAGACATTACCCATGCAGTGAGACTAGACAAGTTTCATCACCGCTCGGGAACACCCGAGAAGCGAACGATCATCGAGACACCGGGTTCTGGTGTGGCCCTACTCGATTATGACAATGATGGTTGGCTGGATATTTATCTTCTGAATGGTTCGACGGTCGCTGCCCTGAAAGGCAAAGAAGAGCCACCGCGCGCGATGCTGCTGCACAACAACCACGATGGAACATTCACCGACGTAACCGACAAAGCGGGCGTAGCCAACGAGAGGTGGGGATTTGGAGTGGCGGTGGGTGACTATGACAACGACGGATGGCCAGATATCTACGTATCGAACTTCGGCAAAAATCGCTTGTATCACAACAATCAAGATGGAACGTTTACCGATGTGGCGGAGAAAGCGGGTGTGACCTTAGGAGGCTGGTCCACGGGAGCGACCTGGGGAGACTACGATCACGACGGCAGGCTGGATCTGTTCGTGCCTGGCTATGCGAAATTCGACCCGGACCATCCGCCGATCTCGGGACGAGGGGGTTCGCCAGCAGGGTTCTGCCAATTTCGAGGCGTGGAAGTAATGTGCGGGCCACGGGGGCTACCCGGCGAGGGTGACCACCTATTTCACAACAATGGCGATGGAACCTTTACTGACGTGAGCGTCAAGGCGGGCGTTTCCGATCCCAGAGGGTATTATGGGTTCGCGTCTGTCTTTGTGGACGTGGACGACGACGGCTGGCTGGACCTCGCGGTAGCGAACGACTCGGTGCCGAAGTATCTGTACCGGAACAAAGACGACGGCACGTTCGAAGACATCAGCTACCTGTCCGGATTTGCGTTAAATGATGAGGGGCGTGAACAGGCCTCCATGGGAATCGCCGTCGGCGATTTCAACCGCGATGGCAAGGTCGATTTCTACATCACGAATTTCTCAGACGATTACAACACACTCTACCGGAACGACGGGGATGCAAGTTTCTCCGATATCACGGTTCGGGCGAAAATCGCCACTTTGACCATTCCGTTTCTTGGATGGGGCACCGGCTTTCTTGATTATGACAACGACGGTCTGCTCGACATTTTCGTGGCAAATGGGCACGTGTATCCGGGAGTGGACAAGCAGGATTGGGGCACGACGTGGGCGCAGCGTCCCCTGTTGCTGCGCAATCTGGATGGAGCAAGATTCGAACAGGTTCCTCCAGCAACTGGCAGCGGTCTGGCGGTCGTGGTGACTGCACGAGGAGCGGCTTTCGGTGATCTTTTCAACGACGGGCGTATTGATGTGGTCTTAAACAACATCGATTCGGCACCCACGCTGTTACGAAACGTCGTGAAGAATTCAAATCACTGGCTGACATTCAAGCTGGCGGGTGGGCCGAAAAGCCCGCGAGATGCGATCGGCGCGAAGGTCTTTGTTACGACGGGTGCCGTCCGGCAGCGCGCGGACTTGTTCAGCGGGGGCAGCTATGCGTCGAGCTCCGACCAGAGGCTTCACTTTGGACTTGGAAGCGCCACGAAGGTGGACAAAGTGGAGATCGAGTGGCCGAGCGGAGCCAACCAAGAAATTTCGGTCCCAGCCGTGGATCGTATCTATAAGGTAGTGGAAAGCAAGGGGATCGTGGAGCCGTGAGTGTTGAAAGGGGGGGCAAAGTCTCCGATTGCCGCACCGGCCACTCATGTTCACGGAATGAAACACGAATGGATGATGGGCGTGAGATGTTGAAGGACAGTGCACCGGAGAGTGCCGGCCTATTTGTTTTTAGGGGCGTGATCTCTGTGTTCTTTTTTGTCTTACTGGTGCACGCACGGCCACGGGAGCAGAACGCGCTCAAGACAGGAGTATCGGGGCCTCCTGGAAAATTCGTCGACGTCACACAGCGTCTCGGGGTCAACTTTCAATATCAGGCTTCATACACATCCAAGAAGTATTTGCCCGAAACGATGGGAGCGGGAGTGGCAATGTTTGATTACGACAACGACGGCCGTCTCGACATTTTTCTGGTGAATGGCGCTCCGCTGAGCGATCCGACTCCCAAGGGGACGATTCCACAAAAGACAGGTCCGAAATACTGGAATCGACTTTACCACCAAAAAGCGGACGGAACATTTCAGGACGTGACAGAGAAGGCCGGTCTTCAGGGAGCCGGATACGGCATGGGGGTTGCCGTCGGTGATTACGATAACGACGGCTTCGAGGATCTTTATGTGACAGCTTATGGCGGAAACAAGCTCTACCACAACAACGGCGACGGCACTTTTACTGACGTGACCAAGAAAGCGGGAGTTGGGGGAAGCGGATGGTCCACCAGCGCTGCGTGGGTCGATCTTGATGGAGATGGTTATCTTGATCTCGTGGTCTTGCGCTATCTCGACTGGGATTTTGACAACATCTGGTGCGGCGAACACAAGGAAGGATACCGGGCGTACTGCCACCCCGATTTCTTCAAGCCCGTCTCACCGCTTGTTTACCACAATAATTGCAACGGAACGTTCACGGAGATTGCGGAAAAGGCTGGGCTTTCGCGGCCTGGAAAGGGCCTCGGAGTAGCGATAGCGGACTACGACCGCGATGGGCACATCGATCTATTTATAGCAAACGACTCCATGGTTGAGTTCTTGTATCACAACAAAGGCAATGCGACCTTTGAAGAAGTTGGGCTGCTATCGCAAGTCGCCGTGGATATTGATGGCCGAACCTACGCGGGAATGGGTGTGGACTTCGCCGATTACAACAATGATGGATTGCCCGACATCCTAGTGACGGACCTTGCCAATCAACGTTACGCTCTCTATCAAAACAACGGCGACGGCTCCTTCTCCTACACCAGCACGGCTTCCGGGATCAGCCAGATGACACTCAGTCATTCCGGATGGGGAATCCGGTTCCTCGATTACGATAACGACGGCTGGAAAGACCTTCTGATCGCTCAAGGACACGATCTCGACACCATCGAACTGACCAATCCAAGCCTGCGATACCGCGAACCAATGCTGCTCCTCCGAAATACGGGAAAGGGATTTGTCGACGTTTCCAACGGCTCGGGACAAATTTTCCATCAGGCATGGGTGGCGCGAGGGATGGCTGTCGGCGATCTGGATAATGACGGGCGCCTGGACGCTGTGGTAGCAACAAATGATGGGCCCGTATACGTCCTGCACAACGAGACGCCGACGCAGAACCATTGGCTGCTGCTGAAGCTTGTGGGGCACAAAAGCAACCGGGATGGAATCGGCGCAGTAGTGAAGCTCGTCACGGCCAAGGGGCCACAATTCGTGACCGTAACAACAGCCAGCAGTTACCTTTCCTCGAGTGACAAGCGCGCGCACTTTGGCCTGGAAAAAGAAAACACAGCGCAGGAGATCGAAATTCGCTGGCCGAGCGGAATGGTTCAGACGCTACGCGACGTGAAGGCGGACCAGATTCTACAAATTGATGAACCAGTGCCAGCCTCACCTTTGGTGAAGTAATGCCAGCACTCTTCACCAAGTTCATTGGACTCACCCTGATCGGGTTGCCTCTGGCTCTGCCAGCTCCTGCGCAAACGTCCAGCGATTACTTAGAGGGATTGGCTGCTTTTCGTGCAAGCGACTATGCTCAGGCGGCGGAACTGTTCCGCAGAGCCGACGCCGCCGCTCCCGGCACAACCGATGCGCTCCTCCTCGCGGCGAAGGCGTTCGTGCATCTTGAAAAGCATGCAGATGCCGACAGCGCTCTGCGTGGTTATTTGGTGCAGCATGCCGAATCGGCGGAGGCCCTCTACCTGCTCGGCTACGTTCTCAATCGCGAAAACCGACCCGCCAATTCGCTCGAGATTTATACGAAGGCAGCAGCGCGGCAGTCGCCCACCGGCGACGACCTGAAGATCGTCGGGTTGAATTATGTCCTACTGAATGATTACGCCAGCGCGATTCACTGGCTTGAAAAGGCAGTGGAACTTGATCCGAAAAACCACGAGGCTTGGTACTTTCTCGGACGGGCGTACTACACCCGGGGCCTGCTTCCAGAAGCGGAGTCTGCTTTCGAGAAAGTTCTGCAATTGAACCCGAACGACGCGAAAGCCGAAAATAACATCGGTTTGATCCTGGAATCCGAGGCTCGCCCGACCGAGGCTATCGAGGCATATAAGCAAGCTATCGTGTGGCAGCAGAAGACTGCGCACTCTAGCGAGCAGCCTTACTTGAATTTAGGCAGCATCCTCCTTCATCAAGAGCGCAACGAGGAGGCTGTTCCTGCACTCGAACAGGCCGTGAAGCGAGCGCCTGGTAACCCATTCTGTCGTTTGAAACTCGGCACGGCTTATTTGAGACTGTCCCGGCTTGAAAATGCACGAAGCGAGTTGCAAGAAGCGGCGCGGCTTGACCCGGAAAATGCCGCGGTCCATTTTCAACTCGGCAAGCTCTACAAGCAAATGCATGCGATGGACCGCGCCAAGAAAGAGTTCGGCCGCGCGGAAGATATACAGAGCCGCGACGCGATGGCTACAAAACCAAAGCCATAATCAAAATTAGAAATTACTTTCATCAGCGGGAGATCGCTGAAGAATTCCAGCGAAACGTCGCTACCGCCCCACCCGCCAGCTTGTAGCTGGCAAACTTTGCACCCCACGCGATATTAAAAGTAACGGACGCACCGCTGCCGTTCAGCACGAGCAATACAAGCGATCCATCGGGATTGCGAAACGCGACGTCTTCCAGGCTGCCTTGTTCAAACGTGTTCGATTCCACGCGAAAAGCGCCGGAAGCAACAAACTTGCTCGCGTGGGCCAGCGCTGTGTAATCCACAGTCGGAACGACCTGAGAAGGCTGAGCCGCGTGGTTTACGGTAATTAGGCCTCGGCAGTTCGTGCAACCTCCCAGATATGGCTGGTGATTCTGGTCTAGCGCAAGATTCCACAGCACGACGCTCTTCGCCCAGTTGCGTGTTGCGCCAATCAGGAGCCGCACCTGTTGCGACAATAGCTTCCCCGTTTGCCATTCGCCGCCGGAGCACTCCGTCATCCAGATGTCCTTTCCGGGGAATCGTTCTCGCAATTCGTTCTGCGCCGTGACGCCGCCTCCGTAACAATGCGTCGCGGTGCCAGCGGCAAAGGCGGCGGCCTTGGGGTCATTCAGGACTTGAATGGGGTAATCGATCAAATCCCAGTTGTGATCAAAGATCATGATTTTCGTTTTCAGCCGTGCGTCGTGAAAGGCGGGTCCGAGATAGTTGCCGAGAAACTCTGCTTGCTCGCGCGCGGTCATTCCCATTCCCGGGTAGTCGCCGGGCACGTTCAGTGGCTCGTTCTGCATGGTAACGGCGTAGATGGGAACTCCGGCGGCTTCGTAGTCCTGGACAAATCGGACGAAGTATTTTGCAAACGGTGAATAGGCGGCGGGCAGAAGCGCGCCTTGCAGCATCGATCCTGAGGTCTTCATCCATCCCGGTGGGCTCCAAGGCGATGCGATGATCTTTAGATTGGGATTGAGCGCGAGCGCCTCGCGGAGAAGCGGAAGGATATACGCGCGATCGTGATCGAGGGAGAAATGCTTCATGTCAGGATCCGCTTGTCCCGGTGGCATGTCGTCGTACGTGTAGTTCTTGAGGGCAAAGTCGCTCGCGCCCATCGGCTGGCGAAGCATGCTCAGGCCGATTCCTTTCTTGGGATCAAAGAGCATTTGCAAAAGTTCGCGGCGCTGAGGCGCAGTGAGCTTTTGCGAAATCAGCCAGGCGGAGGAATCGGTAAGAGAAGCGCCGAATCCGTCAATCTGCTGGTATGTGTGGGAGTCGTTGACTTCGATGGTGAGCGCCGGGATTCGGGAAGAGCCGAACTGGAGTGGCGGTTTTTCCAGAAGCGACTCGTGCAAGTCCTCCGAGGATTCGACGACGTCGATGTGAACGGAGCCCTGGGCTTGAGAGGCAGGAGAGCGCTTTATGGTTTCCCCCGGTTGCGCGGAACCGGTTAATGCTGCCAGCAAGCACAGCAGCGGTGTAGGGCGCAAAATCCTCCTCACGAATTCTGGCAGCAGGTTCACTCGTATCCTCAATACCTTGTCATTGAGGATTCTCTGGCGAGTGAGGAGGTTGGGCCGCATTGGGATTCTGCTGCTGGGCTTCGTATCGCTTCAGCGCTTTTTGCGAGTTCTCTGCCTCTTCGTCCTTGAGCTTTTGGAATGTGGCCATGGCCTTTTGCGCCTCTTCCATGCGGTGAAGGTGACGGTAGACGATTCCGAGCTGATACCAGGCTTGCTGGATGACTTCGGGATCGGAGCCGGGCGCGGAAGTGGCACGCTCCAGACGTTGAGCGGCGGCAGCGTCATTGCCAAGCAGCATTTCGGCGCGGCCAAGATTGTAGTCCGAATGAAGAAGTCCGGGCTTTGCCCGCAAGGCAGCTTCGATGAGCTCCTTGCCCTTCGCACCATCGCCTTTTTCAACCGTGACCGCGCCTAATTTGTACTTGGCGAGAACATTGTTGGGGTCGATTTCCAGTTCGCGGAGATACGCATCTTCTGCTTCCTGAGTTTTCCCCAGGCTTCGGTATTCGGACCCTAACTCTTCGTGCAGGCCTGGTTGTGTGGGAGCAAGCTTGATAGCGGCCTGGTATTCGGCGACGGCATCCATGTGGCGGTCGGCCTCGGCATTGGCTTGAGCAATGACCTGATGCACGCGCCAGGATCGTGGATCAACCTTGAACATCTTGCCGTAGCTATTATTCGATACCATTAAATGTGCGCGCCCACGATGATAGAGAATGTCCACATCATCCGGCGCCAGTTTAGCTGCTTTATCCAGCGCCATCGCGGCCTGTTCGGGCAGGTCCTGTGCCAGTTGCACCACCCCCAGCCACATCCAGGCGGGCGCGTCCTTTGGGAAGGCAGCAGTCTCTTTCTCAATCGCGACGACGGCTTTGTCCAATTGGTTGAGGTGGAAATAGGCGACCCCAAGAAAGAGGCTCGCGCCATGCACGCCCGGTTTTAACCCTAGCGCTTTTTGAAAGCTGCTGATCGCGTCTTCGTGACGACCTTGCTCTTCACGCACCAAACCGAGATTGAGATGCGCTTCCGCAAAGCTCGGAGCTTGTTTTACGATCGCGGCGAACCCTTCGCCGGCTTCTTCCAGATTTCCTTTTCGCATCGCTTCAGTTGCCTGGCGGAATCGATCATCGACGTCGGGGCTTCTTTGCGCCCACAGAGGAACCGTCACGCCGTAGATCATGCACAAGACAGGAGGAACGAATAGCCGCAGCAAGACTCCGTGGTTCGGCAATTGCCTCGCCGTCGTTTTTTCGAGTACATGGGAGGCACGCGATCTCATACGAATTCGCACTCACAAATCTTATACCTTCCTCCGCACCGGCCATCGAGAAGTTTTTCTCACAAGAAATCCTCCTGCTTCGGCGTAGACAGCAGGAGGATTCTGATTCCGCGAGGCTGGGCCAAACTTCAGAATTGGTAGCGCAACGCTAACTGGATCTGCCTTATCGCGTTTATAGTGGCTCGCGGACCCTTGGGCACGCCAAAGGTCGTGTCACCAAAACCAATCTGTCCGTCTAACGTCCCGAAGATATGGCGATTGAAGGCGTTAGGGATGTCGGCCTTAAATATCAAGGAATGTCCCTCTGTGAGCACAGTGCGTTTGATAATCGCAAAATCCTCGCTGAAGTAGTGTTCGCTGCGGACATTGCCAAGCGTCAGGGGTAGATCTCCAAACATGTAGCCGCGCTGAGCCACAAGGCTGTCCGCGTTCTGATCTAAAAAAGCCGCGCAATTGAAGTAGTTATTGGTGGTCATGCTGCTGAAAGTCCCGTCAGCATTCTCAAGACAGCCAGTCGGCAGTGCCGGGTTGAAAGACGACTTGTTCGGGCTGTAAATCGGCACGCCCGGTATGCGGATGTACTTGAAGTTTCCACCACTGAATGGCGGAGAGGGTGCAAAGTTGTTAAAGATAACCGGCGAGCCGCTCTGGTACCGGTGCACTGCTCCGATTTGCCATCCGCCCAGCACTTTGCTGGCTGGTCCATGACTTACGTATTTCTTCCCGGGACCGGCGGGGAGTTCGTAGAGATAGCTGATGACGACGGCGTGCGGTGTGTCTTGGTAGCTGAGGGCCTTTTCTGTTTTCAGATTGAAGGGATTCTGCACGCCAAAATTGTTGGACGCAAAGGCGGAAAAGAACGGGAACGAGCTATCGGCGTCGGTAAGAGTCTTAGAGAAGGTATAGGAGGCAATGAGGTTCAGCCCATTGCGGAAGCGCCGCTCGAGCTTCGCCTCGAGAGCGTTAAACGTGGACTGGCCGACGTTTTCGAGGCAGCAATTCGTGCCGATGTCCTGGTACTGCTGGAAGGGGCGAAGTGCCTGCCCGATCGGCTCGCTGCTGCCATAGAGTGGGATGAACCAACTCGGTACGGTAACGCCAAGGCTGGCCAAAGTCGCTTGCCCTGCCGGGTCCCCAACAGTCTGCTGGTTCAGTTTTTTTCCTAGAGAATAAAACTTAGGATCAATGCTGTTGGTTTGCACAAGATTTGAGTGCAAGCGGGTAGCATGCGTTCCGACATATCCCACGCTCAAGATAAGATCGGTCGCCAATTGGTGCTGGACTTCCAGACTCCAGTTTTGAACCATACCGGGGCGGCCATATTGCGGCGCCACGTAGGTGGGAAAGCTTCCGTTCAGGAACGCAGGATCTTTAAGGTTAGAGGGCGGCGGGTAGCTGGGGAAGCCAGCATCGGGCGATTGCACGGGAGCGAAGCCATTTTGCGATCTGAAGGTCGGAGTTGCGGTCGTTCCGCTGGTGAGTGAGTCTCCAAAATCCGAGTAGCTCAGGGCTGCGTAATAGATGCCGTATCCGCCTCGAATCGCCGTGTTGCGTAGGCGGCCGAACAGTCTTTCTGGAGCATAGGCGAAGCCCAAGCGCGGGCCGAAGTCTTTGTAGTAGGTCTTGGCGCCCGTTGCGCTCGATCCGAAAATCAGAGCGCCGGGCACAGCAGGAGAAATCGGAACAGCAGCATTGCCACTGTTTGGAGCCTTGAGGTCCAAGACGGACTGCGCGCCCGTGGCCTCGTGGCGCGGAGTATCCACGTCGTACCGCAAGCCGAGGTTTAGGGTCAGGTCCTTGCGGAATTTGAAGTCGTCCTGGACGAACCCAACGTAGTAGTTCTGATTCCAACGCGGAATATGCGATGAGACCGTCAAACTTTCCCCGTTAGGAACGCCTAGTAAGAAACTGGCAAAGGGATCTCCTGTCTTCGTGTTATTGGGGGCGACCGCGGTCTGAAGGTTTTCAAAATCGTATGCCGGAGAAGTATTTATTCCATCAATTCGGGAGAACTGCGAATGCCGCCAATCAAATCCCATGCGCAACGAATGACGGCCCCTGATCCAAGAGACAGCGTCTGCAACGATCAGGCTATTGGGGATAGCGATATCGTTGTTGCCGGCTCCGAACGCCTGATACCCGATGCTAAGTGGACTGCCACCAAAACTGAATTGCGGAACGGTAATGCCGCTGGCGCCCGTGATGCCAAAAGTCTTGTCCCAGTCCTGGCCCGTCACACCGACTCCCTTACTGGGGTCATTGAGGCGATTAAAACCAATAGTCAAGTGGTTCAGAAGGCTCGGGCTAATCGTGTCGTCCCAACCAAAGCGAAGGTAATGAGAAAAGCGTGATTTGAAGAAGTTGGTGTCGAGCGGCGGGGGAATTGCGAGAACTCCATTTAACTGGGCCTGGTCGCGGCTGCTGTAGGAGAAGAAAAATTTGTTGCTGTTTCCCCAGTTTTGGTCAATCCGGAAGGTCATAGTGGTGTCCCGAATGGGGTTGTTAGACAAAAAAAGGAAATTGTTGATGAGCCCGTTTAGGTTAGCCGGCGTGGGAGCCACGTTGGGATGGACTGGCAGGAAGGAAAGCACTTTCTGGGCCACTGCGCTGTTGAGGGGGACCTTATTGTTCGGAAACGCGATGCGGCCGCCTACAAAACCCGTGGGACAAGAAGGGGTCGAAGGATCGAAGATCTGGCCAAGAAGAATGGGAGTGTTGTCGCAAGGATTCGTAGCTCCGGTGGCTGCGCCCAGGAGGGCGGAAAAGTCGCCGGTGCGCTCTGCATCCGTGGGCAAAGTCGTGATACTGCTGTGGCCTTCGTTGTTCCGATACTGCTCCCACGAGAAAAAGAAAAAGCTTTTGTTGTGGCCGTTGTACAGCTTAGGAACCCATATCGGGCCGCCCAGGCTTCCACCAAAATCGTTTTGATGGTCTCTCGGCTTTGGCGCTCCGTTCAAATCGTTGAACCAAGAATTTGCGTTCAACTTATCGTTACGCAAAATGTCGAACGCCGTGCCGTGGAACGCGTTCGTTCCTGACTTGGTCGTAAAGCTTTCAACTCCACCGGACGTCCTGCCGAACTCCGCGGGGATGGTGGAGGTCGTGACCTTGAATTCGTTCAGAGCCTCAACGGAGGGAGCGTTTTCATCAAAAGTGGAGCCCAGCTCGGCATGCGTGATGCTCGCACCGTCGAGAATCACTTCCGTGCTAAAGTTCTGTCCGCCCGACAACTTAGATTCGAAAATGCCAGAAGAGGGCTTGTCGCTGTTGGTTCCCGGGCCAGCGGTTCCGGGAGTGAGGAAGACGAAAGATTCTGCGGAGCGTAAATGGCTCTGGCTCGTGGAGTTGAGGGACAAAGGCAATTCCTCGATCTGCCGCTTATCCACAACCGTACCAATGTCGGACGATTCCGTCTGGAGCCCCGGCGCATCGGCAAGGACAGTGAGTGTTTCCTTCACATCACCGGGCTGCAGCGAGAAATCAACCGAAGATGTGGTGTTCACCTGCACGACGACGCCAGTCTTCTCCAGAGTTTTGAAGCCGGGCGCCGCAACGGAGACGCGGTAAACGCTGACGCGCAAGTCGTAGAGCCGATAGCCTCCCGTCGGGCCAGTGGTAGCGGTATAGACAGTATTCGTCGCGGAGTCGGTCGCGGTGACCGTTGCGCCCTGGACGGCGCCGCCGGAGCTATCGAGGACCGTGCCGGCGATGGTGCCGCGGTCGGATTGGCTTCGAACCGCCATTCCGGAAAATGCAAGGAGAAGACTAAAGGAAAGAAACCTCAGCAAGGACAGATTGAATCGCATACCCCCCCCAAAAGGCACCGATCACCGAACAAACCCTCTGCTGCGGCGGCGACCGAATCTCAAACAGCTGTTCGCCTTCCAAGCGAACTATAGAAATTCCTGCCGTCCGCCACATCACCGGCAAAGTCGCCGATGAGGGCCTTTATGCAATCGGTTTCAGAAACCGGTTACTCGGTACCCCTTTATCAGTGCTGGCTGAGGCTTGTCAAGTCCTTTTTCTCTTCTGTATCTTGCCTCTTGATAGCCGTAGTCTCCGCCCCCAAATCGTGATAGGTTGGGCGCACCTTGACAATCGCTGGCGGGAAGCGCTTTCCCAGCGCTGTCCATCGCCTGGGAGGGACCGCTACCGCAGCGTCACGTCGGCAACAGAGTCGCTTTTTGCGGAGGAAAACGCATGGGCCACACAATGAGGGAAGTGGCCAAACGCGCCGGAGTCTCGCCCGCTACGGTCTCCCGCGTCCTCAACAAGACCCACTACATCTCTGCGGAGACCGAGAGGCGCGTTTTAGAAGTAGTCGGGCAATTGAAATACTTCAAGAATGTCCACGCCCGGCGGTTGGCCACGGGCCGGAGCGATTTGTTCGGCCTGATGATTTCGGAGATCG
>WNGJ01005342.1_pt1 | contig 14357 bp, 9 predicted proteins | sample 5400611 | NCBI WGS metagenome assembly WNGJ01 (sample SAMN13153375, study PRJNA577476) | soil metagenome | isolation source: 40 cm soil or saprolite under Garry oak tree replicate 1 | place: USA:California | collected 2016-06-15 | reverse complement strand
GGACCGTCGCCCGGATGCGCGGCCGAGCGTCCGCGCATCGGCTGGTCGATCATGTAGACGATGTAGCCTTGCTCGACGAAATATTCCGCCCACCCCTTGCGGCCGTCGGGCGTGCCCATCCAGTTGGTCGCGGTCTGGGCGGCGCCGTGGATCAGCACCAGCGGATAGGGCCGCCGCACGTCCTTGGGCGCCAGCACCTCCACGTAGATTTGGCCCTGCATGATTTCCTTGCCGGGCTCGCCAACATATTTGCCGCCCGCATAAAAGTAGCCGCGCTGGCCCACCGCGGATTGATCTACCGCCGGCACCGGCAGCTTGGGCGGTTCCGCGCGCGCAGTGGAGGCGGCAAGAACCGGCACCAACACGCCGCAGGCCATTCTTGAAATGAGATTGGTCATAGTTTCCTCCGGATGCCGCCGCGATCGGGCGGCAAGTTTTCGCTCTTCGCCAGAGCATCGTTCCTGATCACTTCACCTATGTCACTGGCTGGCTGAGCACTTGCAGAAGCCCTGACAAGGCAATCGTGCGCTCGCAACCGTATCATGTCCAGAGATGCCAAGTGCTGTTGGGATATTTTCGAGCGCATGTCGGGTGCGCAAAGCGCAGCGTGCCCATCCCACAGCCCACCGCCATATGATTCGAACTTCGAAATCGCTCCACTTGGGCCGCGGCCCAATTGAGAGAGACCGGCAGGAAGTGGGCGCGTCTTCCGCCTGCCTCGATAAGTCGAGACATGCTACACAAGTGCGAGAGGCCGCACAGTCGCACACGAAGAAGGTCGCCGAACAACTTGTTCGGCGACCTGCGATGCGAGTCTAAAATCTTTAAGATTGCCTAGGGGGCCATCCAGGTGGCGTTCCGTGCCGGTGCGAACCCGACCTTGATAAGAGCGTTTGAGATCGACCACCGAGATATCATTCGTATGTTCATTCGCCACGTAAGCCGTCTTGTCGTCAGGCGTGATCGTCAGCCAGCCTGCGCCCTTGCCGCCAAGAGGGACGCCTCCCAAGAGCTTCAAATCCGGCAGCGAGTAGACGTAGACGGCACTGTTCAGCCTGCTGTTGACCACCAGCATCTTCTGGTCGGAGGTGACGGCAATGCCGTGAGATGCAGCCGGCCCTCCATGCGGGTTCTGTTTATCAGGGGCTATGTCGGGAAGCTTGATCTGATTGGTTCTCGCGTGCGTTGCAAAATCCAGCACCGCAAATCCATTAAAGCCACCCAATTGGGCGTATATCTTATCGGTAGTTCCGTCGGGATTCTTCGTTACCGCCATCGGGGAGGGGGCGGGACTCATTGGCATCGTCCAAGTGATCTCGTTGGTCCGCGTGTCAACTACGGTCATCACGTTTGCCGGCGGTCTCGCGCCCCTGCTGTTCCCTACAAGCACGTACTTGCCGTCCGGGGTGACGTTGAGGTCGTGCACGCCGCCTCGGATCGGGATGGTCTTGACGTTCTGAAGCGAGGCGGTGTCAATAATGTCGACGCCGCCGCTCGCATTGGCCTTGATCTGCGGGAAATCTGATACGTCGTCCCACGTCAGGGCGATCGCCACATAGAGCCAGCGACCATCAGGAGTAAGGTCGATGAGATTGGGGTTCCCGCTCAGCGGAATTCGTTTGGTCACCTGAAGAGTTTTGCCGTCCACGACGGTGACCGTGTTGTCGGCTTGTTCGCTGATGTAGATTCGGCTGCCGTCTGGGGCCGTCGCAACCCCATGCGGCGCTTCGATCCCCTTGATCTCTCCCACCACCTTGTTCGTGGCGGCATCGATGATGTGGACGTTATCCCCGGCGGAGTTCGTTTGGACGATCCGCAGCTTCGACTGCTGCGCGGCCGCCGATGAAAAGGACACTGTGCACAGAAGGATCCCGGCCAAAGCCGTGAGACCCCCACGAAACGCTTGCTTGCTCGTCATCTTCGTCATCCCTCTTTTCAACGACAAGTGATGCTCCTGAAGCATTGCCAGGAGACACGTCTATCCATCAGGAGACAATCAGGCTGCGCGCCGCTATTTCAGCGTCGCTCCCATCACGAACGCTTTCAGGGTCAGCCACTCCGGGTCGTCCTTCGAGCTGAATTGCTGGCCGCCGCCGTGATGGGGATCACCACCGGCCTCTTCGGCGAGCGGATGCACAATCAGTTTGCTCCCCTCGAACCCGGGCTGAGCCACCTTCTGGACCAGCTGGAAGTTCTGGCGCGACTGTTCTTCGGTCCAGGCCGTGCTCCCGGGTGAGCGCCGCACCAGCTTGAACGGCGCGTTATTGAAGGTATGGCAAACAACGCATCGCGCATGGCCAGGACGCTGGGCAAGGAAGATGGGCTCTACCTTGGCCTTGAAGAACTCGTAGTTCAGCGATGGCGATGCGGTGGAAGAAGCCTGCTGGCCCCACGCTTGCGTCAACGACCCAACTGTCGCCAGGGACAGACACGCCGCGACGAACGTGTAAGACGAGGCCCTAGTCATGCGGAACCTCCCAAGAAATTATGTGATTATAGAACGATAACTTTATGCTTGGGCGAAAGCGCTTGTCAAGCTACGGCCGCAGCGAGAGCCACGGCCACGTAGCCGAAATTCCCGGAAGTCTGGAGCATGCTCCAATCAGATTTCGTCACTCGCCTCATGCGTGGGCTTAACCCGCGTAACCATCCTTTTCGCAACAAGATGGGTTGCCGGGTCAATCCCCGGATCAAGTCCGGGGACGGCAACGACCGCGGAGATTCAACCTCAACGGAAAGCGATCAGGCTCATCACGGACCGCCAAACTTGTACGACACCACCGTCCGCCAGACGTGTTCGTGCAGATTGCTGGTGAGGGTTTGGGCGTTGGCGAGCGTATCGCGGACGCTGCCAAGATCGACGTAGAGATACTCAGTCCGCGTCGTCCAATTCGGGCCGAGCAAGCCGAAAAGCTCCAGCTTGTTCTCGATGCCGCCGCCGACCGCAAATCCGGATTGGCTATGGGAGAATGATGCGGCGCCGGTCGCCTGCGCGATGCTCTCCTTGACTTCACCAAAGGCGGCGCCGCCGGTGGCATAGAACAGGGCCGGTCCGACCGCGTAGCCCAGCCGGCCGCGCACGGTGCCGAACCAGGAGAGCTTCTGATCGATCGTGGTTGAGCCCAGGACGCTGCAGACGGTCACGCAGGTCAGATATCCGCTGCCCGTGCTACCCTGGAAATCCGCGTCGAGGCCCACAACCCAGCTTCCGAACTGCCAATTGTAGCCGATGATGCCGCCGGCGTCGAAACCGCGCGGCGACAGGAAGAAGGCCTCGGCGTTAGCCGCAGGCGGGACGACGAACGTGCTGTCGTTGCGGCCTATCCCGTAACCGAACGTGCCGCCGACAAACAGACCCGCCCACTTGTAGGTGGGTCCAATGGCGGCAGATTGGTCCGGACCAAAATGGTAATTGATGCCGCCGCGAAATATCTGTTCGCGATTCTTCACGTTGAGCGTGCTGACAAACGGGGCTGCGACGCCGGCAGCCGCAATTGTGGTCGAGGCCGATGAGCTGCCGAGATCCATATACAGGTATTCGGCCTTCGCGGTCCAATTGCCGCCCAGCGCCGCCTCGACGCCGGTACCCCAGGTCCAACCGCTCTTCGTCGCGGAGACGGTCGAGGAGGCCGTGGCAGTGCCGACGGTGGTTGTAACGCCGGTTTCTGTCCCGCCATAAGCCGCTCCGGCGGTCACGTAGGTCAACACGGGTCCGTTTGCCAATCCAATGCGCGCCCGCGTCGTGCCGAACCAGTTCAGCTTCTGATCGATCGACGTGGAAAACAAGGGAACGCAGTGCAACAGGCAGGTACGGGTGTCTGAAATGCCGGCGCCTTGAATGTCGGTTTCGGCGCCGAGCACGATGAAACTGTTGATCTGATAGTTGAAGCCCAGCTGACCGCCGCCGAACCCGCCTGCAGGCATGGCGTTGAACGTTTCGACGCCGAGACCGGACGCCAGGGTACCCTGTCCCTGCCCGACGCCGTAACCGGCATTCGCCCCGATGTACCAACCGGTCCATGAGTAGGGCGTAACGATCGCCGCCTTGAGGGGCGGCGCCTTGACGGGCAAGTCGGCCGCGAGTGCGGGCGCGCCAACGGCGAGGACCACCGATGCCCCAGCGAGCAGCATGCTGCAAATGCTTCGTGTCATTTCGATACCATGTACCCGAATCTTGCTTGAAGGACCTTACCCATATTCGCACGGCCTCGTGGCCCAGTCTGTTACCGTTGCGCCACAGTGCAAAATATTGTCGATCGCCAATCTGCCGTGGCTCACCTGCAATCAAATAAAAACGCGGAGCCTATTGAACTATTTAAGATTCTTTGGGCCTGCTCAGAGTAGCCCCCTCCCTACCCTCCCCCACATGCAGCGCAGGGAGGGGGTTTCAGCCGGAGCGGTATCGGGCGAAGGCGCAGCCGCGGTCGGAGCGAAGGTTGCGCAGTCGAGCGCTCATTTCGCCCGCTCGCATTGTTTGTTTATGTTTGTTTATGAGAATGAAACTTGTGTATCGCGGCCGTTCGCGTACATTTAATTTGGGGGAGACACAAAATAAAATCGCAGGCTCCGTGGCTCAGTATGCGGAGGCCGCCCAAGGAGATGAACGTGGGTCGCGGTCGACGCGTTCTGTGGTATTGCGCGGTTGTGATCGCGGTTGGCGGCACCGGAGCGTGGTACCTGCAGCAGGGTCCGGAGCCGGTTCGGGGCGCCCGCTCATCGGCGCCCGTGGCTGTTCCGGTAACCGTCGCAACCGCCTCAAAACGCGATCTGCCGATCTACCTCATCGGCCTTGGTTCGGTACAGGCCTCCTTCACTGTCGGCATCAGGCCACAAGTTGACGGCAAGCTTGAGGCCGTGCTCTTCACCGAGGGCCAGCAGGTCAAGAAGGGCGATGTCCTGGCCCGGATCGATCCGCGCCTCTACCTTGCGGCGCTCGATCAGTCCAAAGCCAGGCGGATGCAGGACGTAGCGCAACTCGATGCGGCGCAAAAGGACCTGTCCCGTTCGCGCACGCTGGTGGACAAAAGCTTTCAAACGCAGCAGGTGGTCGACCAGCAACAGTCCAAGGTGGACCAGCTGATCGCCTCGATCAATGCCGACGACGCAGCGATTGAAACCGCGCAGACGCAGCTTGACTATACTTTGATCACTGCCCCGAGCGATGGCCGTATGGGCGTGCGCAGCATCGATCCCGGCAACATCGTGCGTGCTTCCGATTCGGCCCCGATCGCCACGTTGACGTTGACCAGGCCCGCCGCCGTGCTGTTCACGCTGTCTGCCCGCTTCCTCAACGATGTGCGCGAGGCCATGGCGCGGGGGCCGGTGGAAGTGACGGCGTTCAGCCAGGACAATACCCGTGCGCTCAGCAGGGGAACGCTTCTCCTGATCGATAATTTCGTCGATCAGGCAAGCGCCACCATGCGCCTCAAAGCCGTGTTTGCGAACGAGGATGAACGGCTGTGGCCGGGCGATTTCGTCAATGCGAGAGTGTTGCTCGAGGTGCGGCGCGACGCGGTGGCCATTCCGTCGGCCGCCGTCCAGCGGGGTCCGCAGGGAATTTTCACCTGGGTCGTCACGCCCGAGGACACGGTTGAGGTACGCACGATCAGCTCGGGTCCGACGACCGGCGACCAGACCATTGTCGTACGGGGACTGGAGCAGGGCGAACGTGTGGTCGTCGACGGACAATACAAGCTGCGGCCGAGTGCGCGGGTGACAGTGAACGCGCCGGCCAGCGCCGCGGTCGCAAGACAGGATCGACGGCCATGAACATTTCAGAGCCCTTCGTTCGGCGGCCTGTTGCGACATCGCTGCTGATGGCGGCAATCGGCTTTGTGGGCCTTGTTGCGTACCCATTCCTGCCGGTAGCTCCTTTGCCGCAAGTCGATTTCCCGACGATCAGCGTCAGTGCCACGTTGCGCGGCGCCAGCGCCGAGACCATGGCGGCTTCCGTTGCCGCGCCCCTGGAGCGTCAGTTCGGACAGATTCCGGGGGTTACGCAGATGACCTCGGTGAGCACGGAGGGCGCGACTTCGATCGTCATTCAATTTGACCTCAATCGTAACATCGACTCCGCGGCCCAGGACGTGCAGGCAGCGATCACGGTCGCCGGCAAGACATTGCCGCAGCAGATGTCGACGCCGCCGAGCTACAAGAAAAGTAATCCTGCCGATTCGGCGATCATGATCCTGGCGGCACAGTCGGACACATTGCCGCTCTATATCGTCGACGACTACGTTGACAATTTTTTGGCGCAGCAAATCTCCCAGGTGCCCGGCGTTGCCCAGGTCAGCATCGGCGGCGAGCAAAAAGCCTCGATCCGGGTGCAGGTCGATCCGGCCAAGCTGGCATCGAGCGGCGTGACGCTTGAAGAGGTGCGCAGCACCCTCGTCCAGCAGACCACGATTGCCGCAAAGGGCACCGTTCATACCGCGACGACGAGCTTCACAATTGCCGCCAACGACCAGATCACCGATGCAGAGCTCTTTAACGACATCGTTCTTGCCTATCGCAATGGCGGTCCGATCAGGGTTCGCGATGTCGGCCAGGCGATCGCAGCCGAAGCCGATCGCACCATCGCCGGCTACCAGAACAACAAGCCCGGCATCCTGCTCGACATATTCAAGCAGCCAGGCGCCAACGTGATCGACATCGTCGATCGGATCAAGGAAGAACTGCCGCGCCTGACCGCGAACATTCCGCCGGCGATCACGGTCACGACTCTGTTCGATCGGACGACGACAATCCGTGCCTCGGTGGAGGACGTCGAGTTCACGCTCGGTTTGACGATCGTGCTCGTGATCATGGTTATTCTGCTATTTCTGCGCAATGTATGGGCGACGGCGATCCCGGGCGCCACGGTTCCGCTGGCGCTGCTCGGATCGTTTGCGTCGATGTATCTTCTCAATTTCAGTCTCGACAATATCTCGCTGATGGCGCTCACCATCTCGGTCGGCTTCGTGGTCGATGATGCCATTGTGGTGGTGGAGAATATCTACCGGCACATCGAAAACGGCGAGTCGCCGTTTGAAGCGGCGCTTAACGGCTCGCGCGAGATCGGCTTCACGGTGCTGTCGATCAGCTTATCGCTGGTTGCGGTATTCATTCCCTTGCTGCTGATGGGCGGTATCATCGGCAGGCTGTTCCGCGAATTTGCTCTCACGGTGACGGCGTCAATCGCAGTGTCGGCGTTGGTGTCGCTGACGTTGGCGCCGATGTTGTGTTCGCGTTTCATGCGGCAGCCGACCCACGATCACGGCCGCATTTTTCGCGCGATTGAACGGGGCTTCGACAGCCTCCTGGCGTTTTATCAACGCACGCTCGACGTCGTGCTGCGGCATCAGGCGCTCACCCTTGCCGTGTTTTTCGTCACCATGGCTATTACCGGCGTGATGATGTTCCAGATTCCGAAGGGATTTTTCCCAATTCAGGATATCGGCTTGATCAACGGGATATCCGAAGCTGCGCAGGGCATATCGCCTGAGGAGATGAAGCGGCTGCAACTGGAGCTCGGCGAGGTGATCCTGCGCGATCCCGATGTGGCGGCATTCCGATCGTCGATGGGCACCACGGGCACCAGCGCGCAAACCGGAAATACCGGCCGTTTCAGCATAACTCTCAAACCTCGCGAACAACGTGAGAGCAATGCCTCTCAGATCATTGATCGCCTGCGGCCGGAATTGGCCAAGGTCACGGGCGTCAACCTATTCCTGCAGCCGGCGCAGGATATCACGGTCGGAGGCCGCATAGCGCGCGCGGCGTTTCAGTACACGCTGCAGGATCCGAACGTCGACGAACTCGTCGAATGGTCGCAGAAAATGCTCGACAAGATGCGCACGCTGCCGGAGCTGGTCGACGTCGCGAGCGATCTCTTGGCGCGTGCCCCGCAGCTCAAGATCACGATCAATCGCGATCAGGCGTCCCGATTCGGGATTTCCGCCCAGGCTATCGACGATACGCTCAATGACGCCTATGGACAGCGCCAAATCACCCAGTATTTCACGCAGCTCAACACCTACTGGGTGATTCTCGAGATTCTTCCCGAATTGCAGAAGAACCTGGAATCGCTTGACCGCATCTACGTCAAGTCGCCATTGACCGGCGCCGCCGTGCCGCTGTCTACCCTGGTCGATACCGATTCGAACCGAATCGGTCCGCTATCCATCAATCACCAGGGGCAATTCCCGTCTGCGACACTGACCTTCAATTTGCGGGCGGGCGTCGCGCTCGGTCAGGCGGTCGCGGCCATCGACAAGGCGGGGCGCGAGATCGGCATGCCCAATGCGGTGCTTGGCACGTTCCAGGGCAACGCCCAGGCGTTTCAATCCTCGTTGAAGAGCGAGCCGGCGCTGATCGCCGCCGCGCTCGTGGTGGTCTACATCATCCTCGGCATGCTTTATGAGAGCTTCATCCATCCGCTCACCATTCTGTCGACGCTGCCCTCCGCGGGGATTGGCGCGCTGCTCGCCCTCCAGCTCGGGCACATGGATCTCTCGGTGATCGGCATCATTGGTCTCATCCTTTTGATCGGCATCGTCAAAAAGAACGGCATCATGCTCGTCGACTTCGCCATCGTGGCGGAGCGCGAGCGCAACATGCCGCCGATTGCGGCGATTCGCGAAGCCTGCCTGTTGCGCTTCCGTCCGATCCTGATGACGACCGCCGCCGCCATGCTCGCCGGCGTGCCGATGATGTTCGGCCACGGCACCGGATCCGAGCTGCGAAGGCCGCTCGGCTACGCCATGGTCGGGGGTTTGGCGCTGAGCCAGATGCTGACGCTTTATACGACCCCGGTGGTCTATCTCTATCTGGCCCGGCTCCAAGCCTGGGTGCAGGGCAAGTCAGTCCCGGATGCGCCGCAGAGCGACGAGATACACGCTGTGGCGGCGGAGTGATCCCGAGAGCGGCCAGCCCGCCTATTCCTGCGGCTTAAATCCGAATTGCCGTGCGAAGCGCTGCGCGTAGAGCGGCCACACCTCCGGATTGACCTTTCGCAGCACCGGCTTGCCGTCGAGTGCATCGAGGACCTGTTCGGCAGCGATTTTGCCCATGTTGAACCGCGTCTCGCGGGTGACGCCGGCGGTGTGTGGGCTGACGAGGACATTGTCGAATTTCAGCAGCGGGTGGTCGCACGGTGGCGGCTCGGTCGCCCAGACGTCGAGACCTGCGCCTGCCAGCTGCTTCTCCCGCAACGCGTCGGCGAGCGCCGCTTCGTCGTGGATGTGACCGCGCGCCGTGCTGACGAGATAAGCGCCCGGGCGCATCATGGCGAACTGCGCCGCGCCGACCATGCCGCGGGTCTCTGCGGTCAGCGGGCAGTTGATCGACACGTAATCGCTGCGGCGCATCAGGTCATCGAGATCAACCTTTTCGGCGCCGCGTTCGGCGCACACCGCAGCCGAGAGATAGGGGTCGTAAGCGAGTACTTGCATGGCGAACAGGCCGCGGCAGAGTTGGGCAAGGCGGCTGCCGACATTGCCGAGCCCGATGATGCCGATCGTCTTGCCGAACACGTCGTTGCCCATATAGGCGACACGATCGACGAGGCGCTCACGACGCATCACCTGGTTGGTCTCGGGAATCCGCTTCGAAAGCGCGATCAGCATGCCGAGCGCGTGCTCGGCAACGGCTTCACGGTTGCCGCCCGCCTGGTTCACCACCAGAATGCCGGCATCGGTGCATGCCTTGAGATCTACCGTGTCGTAGCCGACACCGCTGGTGGAAACCACGAGCGCGCTCGGCATCCGCGCGATCAGAGCCGCATCGACGTGGAAGCGCCGCGCAATCTCGTCGCGCGCCGAGCCGACCTGGTAGACATGGGCCGCGGCGAGGATTGGCCCGGCCACGTCGTCCTGGCTGTCGTTTTCAAGCCGGTCGAGCCGCACGTCGCCGCGACGCCCGAGAATGTCCGCGTAAACCGGATCCGCAAGATACTTCACGTAAAAGACGAGCTTTGTATTCACGGACGCGGTGCTATTTCGCATTGACGGCGTTCTTGATGGCCATTTTGGATAGTTGAACCACAAGCTCTTTCAGCCGCTTGGTTTCCTCGCGGAGCATTTCCAATTCGTCAGGTCGGGAATAAGACTTAGAACATTCCGAAGCCTCATGCGGCCATTGGTAAGATGGTTTGGCATCCGCCATGTGGTCCCCCCACGAATCACCCAAGACCAACTTCAGTCCAAATTGAGTGGTTCGTTGGGCATGAATGTGTCGGCTTGCACACTTGTCACGGACCGTTATCGCGTCACGTTTGGCATCACTCAGGCTCTGAACTCCGATGACCCCTGAAAATCGCACCAAACTTGCTGATCGCGTCACCAAGGCCGCGGAAGCTGCGCTCGCGGCCCAGCATTACGTCGCTCCAGTCGACGTGCTTGTCGGGATCAGGTGGCTCGATGGCGGCACACTGAAGCGGTGGCGACAGGGGCAGATCGACTATCTCGAACGTGTGGTGCAAACCAATCTTTCGCGTATTTCCGAGGCCATGAAGCTGTTCCGGTCGTGGGCGACCTCCAAGGGGCTACATCCAAGTGAGACGGCTTATGTCGCGCGGACCCCGCAGCGGCATACGCTCCGATTCAGCAAGAGCGGAGACCAGACGATCGAACGGTTGTACCGCACCCATTGGGTTTCGCCCGAGCTTTCCGAACGGAAACGTGAGCGCTTGACCGAGAAGGCGAACCGCCCGCCCGAACTTGTGGTCATTGATCCGCATAATCACGAATGGACGTGCCACCGCTGCGGCGGCAGCGGTGATCTTCTCATCATGGAAAAGCCCGGTCCGGCGTGCTTGCAGTGCGTCGGCCTCGCCGACCTCGTGTACCTGCCTGCCGGCGATGCGTTGCTCACACGCCGGGCCAAAGCCAAGAGCGCCAGATTTGCCGTGGTGGTGCGTTTCAGCAGGAGCCGTCGGCGCTATGAACGGCGAGGTCTATTGATCGAGGAACATGCCTTGACGGAAGCGGAGCGCGCACGCGACGCCGAAGCTCGGCTGCCGTCTCCGATCGCCAGCCGAAGCGGACGTCCATGAAACGTGGAAACATTCATAGCGAGCCCTGATTTGCGGAGGAGGGCGATCTTCGCGGCCGGGCGCGGGAATTTGAGTGTGGCTCGCGGGTCACAGTGTTGCAGTTTTGCTTCACTCTGAAATTTTATAAAATTTCCTATGTGCCGCAGGCAGTTAGCGGATGCCTGCTGCGGGCGCGAAGCTTGTTCGCGGGGCGCCTGCGCTCTAAGGTGAAATTGGGGACGGCGCTATTCTGCCAAGGAGATTGCGGGAGCATGAAACGCGTCGGGACAGCGGACATGACCCTCATTGCTCAGCCTAAGACCTGGAAGGGGTTTAAGAATTGGGGGACCGCGGCGCTGATGGGCTTTGCGGCAACGTCGCACTTGCGTGCGGTTGCCGTGCTCGCCGTGATATCACTGGCATCGTTCCTGCCGGGCTTTTTTCAGATTCCGCCGGTCGACCGCGACGAGCCCCGGTTCGCCCAGGCGACGAAGCAGATGATCGAGACCGGCGATTATGTCGACATCCGCTTCCAGGATGAAACGCGCTATAAGAAGCCTGTCGGCATCTACTGGTTGCAGGCGACGGCGGTGGAAATCGCCGACGCTGTAGGCGTGCCGCGCGCCGCAACGAACATCGGCATATATCGGATTCCTTCGCTGATCGGCGCCATCGGGGCGGTGCTGGTGACCTACTGGGCCGCGCTTGCCTTCGTATCGCGGCGGGCGGCGTTGATGGCAGGCGCGATGATGGCGACTTCGATTCTCCTCGGCGTCGAAGCGCGGCTCGCCAAGACCGATGCGATGTTGCTCCTGACTACGGTCGCCGCATTGGGTGCGATGGCGCGCGCGTATCTGGCGGAGCAGGGCGATCGTGCGACCAGCATGCCTCCTTTGGCCGTTGCGGCGATTTTCTGGGGTGCGATCGCGGCTGGAATTCTGATCAAGGGACCGATGATCCTGATGTTCGTGGGGTTCGCCGCCGTCGCGCTCGTGGCGGCGGATCGTTCCGCCCACTGGATGTGGCGGCTCAAGCCGGCGATTGGCCTGCCCTTCGCGCTCGCGCTGGTGATGCCGTGGCTCGTCGCCATCCTGATTCGCAGCGGCGGCAGCTTCCTTACCGACGCGCTCGGCCAGGACATGTTCGCCAAGGTCACCGGGGGCCAGGAAACTCACGGCATGCCTCCCGGCTCCTATTTCTTCGTGTTCTGGGGAACGTTCTTTCCGGGCGCGATGCTGGCCGGTCTCGCAGCGCCAGCGGTGTGGCGCGCGCGCACCGAACCCGGTTGCAAGGTTCTCCTCGCCTGGGTGGTGCCGGCCTGGATCGCGTTCGAGTTGGTGCCAACAAAGCTGCCGCATTACGTGCTGCCGCTCTATCCGGCACTCGCGATCCTGATTGCGGGGGTGGTTGACAGCCATTCGCTTTCGCGCATTCGCTGGCTGGTGCGCGGAACGATTTGGTGGTTCATCCTGATGATGGTGGTGGCACTGCTTTTGATTGCGCTGCAGATCGTCGTCGGCCAAAGGCTTGGCCTGTGGACGTGGTCGTTCGCGGCAGCGGCTGTGATCTTTTCGTTATTCGCTTGGCTGCTTTACGAGGTCGACGGCGCCGAAGCGTCACTTATGCGGGCGGCGGCGGCGTCGCTCATGCTCTCCTTTGCGGCCTATGGGGCAACATTTCCGGGCTTGCGCGGGCTGTTTCCTTCGGTGAGTCTGGCAAATTACATGCACAGCGCCGGTTGCGCCGATCCGGTCGCCGTGACTACCGGTTTCCACGAACCGAGCCTCGTTTTCCTTGCCGGCACCAATACCAGCCACGGCGTCGGCTCCAGCGCGGCGGATTTTCTACTCGGCGGATCGTGCCGGTTCGCATTCGTAGACAGCCGTCAAGAGCGCGCATTCGTCCAGCGGGCCGACGCGATCGGCCTTCGGTATACGACAGGGCCGCGCATCGAGGGCTTCAACATCAACGGCGGCCAAGCGGTCACGATCGCTACTTATCGTTCGGAACGCGGCTCATGACCGCGTCCGGCGAGGCCAAAGCGCGCGACGCTGGCGGGGCGCGGGCCGCGGCATTCTTTGACAACATTCGTCGCGGCATCGGCGCCGTGCTGCGGCGGCCGCGGCCCCCACTCTACCCTCCGCCGCAAGCTGGGGAGGGTAAACCGAAATACGCTCCCCCGCTTGCGGCGGAGCGTAGCGTGGGGGCAAGCTTCGTTCCGGTGTGGCAACGCCTTAAGATCCAAGCTGCGCTCGCGATCGGCGCGGTGGCGCTTTCGATGCTGTTTCTCGATGTGCCTATGTTTGAATTGGCCGCCGGGTTGCCGCCCTGGCTAGTCGATTGGGCCTTTGAGATCACTGACCTTGGTCGCTCCGGATGGATTCTAGTACCGCTCGGCGCTTTGATCATCCTGATCGCAATCTTCGCCACGCCGGCGCTCGACCACCTGTCGCGTGCGGTGCTCGCGGTGGTGGTGGTGCGGCTCGGATATGTGTTCATTGCGGTCGGTCTGCCGGGGCTTGTGAGTACGGTCGTGAAGCGATGGATCGGTCGGGTGCGCCCGTCCACCGCCGGGCCGTTCGCCTACGAGCCGTTTTCGTGGCGGCCGGAGTATGCGAGTTTCCCATCCGGCCATGCGACGACGGCGTTCGCCGCATTGGTTGCGTTCGGAGCAGTCTTTCCTCGCACGCGCCCCGTGTTGTGGGTCTATGCGCTCCTCATTGCGGCGAGCCGCGTGGTGGTTTCCGCGCACTATCCAAGCGACGTGATCGCAGGCGCCGCGTTCGGGGCGTTCGGCGCATTACTGGTGCGCGATTGGTTTGCCGTTCGTCGACTGGGGTTCTTCGTGGGCCCCGATGGCGCCATTCATACCATGACGGGCCCGTCGCGGCGGCGAATCAAACAGGTTGTCCGCGCGCTCGTTGCTTCATAGAAACGGGCCCTCCCTACCCGCCCCGCCGGCGGGGCGGGTAGGGAGGGCGCGGAGCAATCATTGATACGGGTCAACTGTCGACCCCGTTCATGTCTTGCCTGTTTCCCCCTCCCATACCCTGCCCCAAGCCGGGAAGGGTGAGGGAAGGGGTGGCGGAACATGCCGAACGGCAGAAGCGGATTTTCTTGATGGCTGAGGGCGATCCCTTTCCGTCCAGCGCTGCGACGCCGCGGATCTCCGTCGTGGTGCCGGCGCGCAATGAAGCCGGCAATATTGCGCCGCTGGTCGAAGAGATCGTAAAGGCGCTTTCCGCCCTTACCCCGAACGAGATCATTTATGTCAACGACGGATCGCGCGACAACACCGAGGCCGAGCTGAAGTCTGTGATGAAAATTCACGGTTCGCTGCGCCAGG
>WNGJ01005763.1_pt1 | contig 14359 bp, 16 predicted proteins | sample 5400611 | NCBI WGS metagenome assembly WNGJ01 (sample SAMN13153375, study PRJNA577476) | soil metagenome | isolation source: 40 cm soil or saprolite under Garry oak tree replicate 1 | place: USA:California | collected 2016-06-15 | reverse complement strand
TGATCCAGTTGCCCTGGTCCCTCGCGTCGATCACCTGGATCGGATCGGCCGCGCCGCCCGGTGCCAGCACCTGACCGCCGCGCGCGATCCGCTCCACCCACCAGGTGAACCGGCCCGTTCGGTCGTGCGGCCCGACCACGTAGGTGGGCCGGACGACCGTGACCCCGGACCGCGCGAACAGCTCCGCGGCCAGGCGCTCGCACGCGACCTTGAGGCCGCCGTAGGTCTCGTCGGTGACCTCCTCGGTCGCCGGGTCGCCGAGCTCGGCCAGCGGCGCGTCCTCGGTGAACCCCGGCGCCACCGGCGTCCGGTAGGCCGAGGTCGACGAGACGAAGACGTACTGGCCGCCGCGCCCGTCCAGTGTCTCCGCGAGCGACCGTACCTGGCGCGGGAAATAGGCGCAGACATCGATGGTCGCGTCCCAGCGGCCAGCCGAGAGTGCGGAAAGGTTTTCGTTGCGATCCCCGGTCAGATGAGTGGCCCGCGGGAACAGGTCCGCTCCGCTGCGCCCGCGGTGGAACACGGTGACGTCATGGCCGGTGGCGAGAGCCGCCTCGGTGATGTGACGGCCGACGAAGACCGTTCCGCCGATGATGAGGATCCGCATGCAGGCATGATGCCAGTCGTGGTGTAGGCGGTTCCGGCGACCCGGCGGTATCGTGGATGAACGCCGCGCGGCGCGGAAGGAGCGCATTGTGAGCAATCCGGCGCTTTACGGCGGTTACGGCGGGTACTCGGGCGTCCTCAGCCGGGACCAGACGCGCAGCCTGTTCAGCCAGACGATGGGGTACGTCGCGCTGACCGCGGCGCTGTTCGCGGGCGGCGCCTACCTGGGCCGCGACCTGTCCTACGGCCTGGGCTTCGTCTGGTTCATCGCCGCGTTCGCCTGCCTCATCGCCATGAACTTCGCGGTCCGCCGGTCACAGCAGCTCACCGTGGCGCTGCTGTGCGGCTTCGGCGCGCTGATCGGGCTGGCGCTCGCCCCGGTGCTCGCGTACTACGCCGGAACCAACCCGGGTGCGCTGTGGACGGCCGGAGGCGCGACCGCGCTGTTCATCGCCGGGTTCGGCGCGGCCGGCTACGCGACCAGGCGGGACCTGTCGGCCATCGCGCGGATTAGCTTCTTCGCGCTGATCGGGCTCATCATCTTCGGCATCGTGATGATCTTCGTCCGCATCCCGAACGGCGACCTGATCTACGCGGTGATCGGGCTGGTGATCTTCGCCGGGTTCACGATGTTCGACTTCCAGCGGCTGCGGACGTCCAAGGACATCAGGTCCGCGCCGCTGCTCGCCGCGTCGATCTTCCTCGACGGATCTTCTCGCGCAGTAACTGATCGCGTGGCGCCCGGCAAACCGGGGCTCGGGCGTCACATATCGCGGAGCTCGCGATAGCGCTTGAGGTCTGGCAGTGACTGGATGACCAGGGCCAGTACCGCCACGATGACCGCTGCCTTGATCATCTTTGTGATCATGCCGGATCCTCCCTCAGTGCGGACTCCTGCGGGTTGGCCGACGAGGCCGGCTCGAGTTCGTCGGCGCTGAAGTACAGATACCGGCCGTGGCTGCGTTGCAGGTCCGCTGCCGGATCGTCGTCCGGGCTCACCGCCACGTGGACGTTGCCGTCGACATCGTGGAACACCGCCTGCACCGTGGCCTCGCGCCCGGTCAGGAACAGGTCCTGCGCGTCGGCGTTGCGCACGCCGGGCAGCATCTTCACCCGGCTGCCGCGGGCCACGGGCACGCCGCCCACCGTGACCTGGTCGCTGTCGGGTGACACGCTCGCGTCGACGCCGGGGTCCCACCACGGCGCGTCCCCGCTCGCCGGACCGCCGGCCGGCGCCGAGCGCAGGTAGCGGATCGCGCCGTGCAGCCTTTCGAACACCTCGCGCGGCATGTCGTCGAGCCGGTCGAGCAGGCCGGCGGCACGCGGGTCGGTAGCACGGGCCGCCCGCTTTTCATCGTCGGTCAGGGCGAGGGTCCGCAGGGTCAGAATCTCGTCGATCTCCGTCGCGTCGAAAAGATCTCCGGCGCTCTCCGGCGCGACCTCGGCGTGGTCGTACAAGATCACGGGAGTGGACAGCATGAGGTCGCGGCAGCCGGGCGGTCCCGCGAGCACCGGCCAGGTGCCGATGTTCTCGCAGGCCGCGACCGCCGCCGCGGCCCACTCCGGCGGGTCGGTCATGGACAGGAACTTCCCGCCGGGAACCCAGATCAGCGCGTGCGCCGCGAGCAGCGCGTGGCCGAGCGCGTCGTCCCTGTCCCGCGGCGCCGCGTCGGGAAAGGTGTGGTTCTCGATCATGACGCCGACCCGCAGCCCGCCGTACGGGCCGGCCAGGCGCTCGGCCCGCAGCCTGATCACCCCGTCGATGGCCGACCACGAGCGGACCAGCCGGCCGGCCAGCCGCCCGGTGGACTCGACGATGTCCTGCGCCGACTCGCCGGCGTCGACGTGCAGGGTCAGTCCGAGGTCGCCGCTCAGCAACTCGCCGATCTCGGCGCAGACCTGCTGTTCCCGCTCGACCGCCTCGTCCCAGGCGGTGTGCTCGACCCCGTCGACGGTCAGCGAGGCAACCTCGCGCGGGCTCGCCGAGCCGGGCTGGACCTCGAGCACCCGTCTGCGCTGGAGTTGCAGGAACCTGACGGCGACCAGCACCTGGGCGTCGTCGGCGCACTCGATCAGGCACTCGGTCTGGCTGGCCGACGGCTCGGACGGATCCACGGTCCGGTAGGCGGGCGGCATCAGCACGCCGAACTGGAACCTGGACCGGTTCTTCTGCGCCGACTGGTGGTAGGGGTAGAGCAGGTAGCCCTCGTACATGATGGCGTCGGCGACCTTGCGTGCCTGCTCCACGTGCGTGACGTCCAGTTCCGTTATCCCCTCCGTCATGGCTCGGGCTCCGCGCTCTCCGCCGCCCGCTCGAGCAGGGCCGCGAGCGTCGCGTCCCACGTCGGCAGGGCCAGCCGGGACTTGAACCTGAGCAGCTCATCGAGCGTGGCCGTGCTCATCTTGATCCAGGCGCTGTCCGGGAAGTGCGCGTCGATGGCCTCGCGCCAGATGCTCACCGGCAGGCGATAGGACGCTTCCTTGCTCCACGGCACCTGCTGGACCGCCAGCCTGCCGTCCACCGTGGCGAACACCGTCCCGCTGAAGAGCAGCAGCAACGGTATCTCGCCGGCCTCCAGGCCGGCGAAGTACCTGGTCGAGCCGATCGCCAGGTCATAGCTCAACGGCAGCGGAAGGTCGACGTCGACGCTCCCGGTGAACCCGGGCACCATCGTCGCGACGGTCGCGAGTTGCATCGGCTTGAGCGTGTCCGTCCACCGGTGCGGGTCGCCGAACAGGTCGTTGAGCCGCTCGGCCTCCGCCGCCGAGTAGCCGCGCCTGGCCGGCTCGATCCTGATCTGGCAGCGCAGCGCGATCGCGTCGATCCGCTGGCCGGTCGTCTCGGCGATCCGCAGGTTCAGCGTCATCGACGGTGCCACGGCGTACTTGTCCGGCCGGGCTCCGGTGCAGTCAAAGGCCAGTTCCGCCATGTCAGCCCGCCGGGTCCGGGGCGGGGTGGGCGCGGTCTGCCATGTCAGGTCTCCCGGTCCAGGGTCCTGGCCCGGCCGCGGACGTCGTCGAGGAAGGCGGCGATGGCCTGCCTGGCCTCGGCCCCGCCGTCGAAGCCGCGCCAAAGCAGCCGCATCCGCCCGGCCAGCTCGTAGCAGGCGTCGACCGGGACGACGAAGGCCTCGACGTCCGCAGCCGACCGCGAGATCAGCACCGCCTCGACGTCGGGGGCCGCGGCGCCGAGCAGCGGGTGGTCGCCGGCCAGGCGCTCCCAGGCGGCCAGGTCGAGCCTGCACTCGGTGGCGCCGGCCGGACTCGGGTAAAAGCCCGTGACGGCGGACGTCCGCGAGCTGCGCAGGAAGAAGGCCAGCCCGACCGGGACCTCCAGCGTGTCGCACTCGGCGCCCGACAGCGGTTGCGCGGGATCGGCCAGGTACCGGTCGGGAACCGCCCGGTACCTGCCCCGTGCTGCCTGGCCGCCGGTGAACAGCAGGTAGCACGCGCGGCATGCGCAGACCAGGCTGGACTGGTCCAGGTCGGCGAGATGGCCGTGATCGGCGGGAATCTCGGTCGCGCAGAACTCGCACTTCTCCAACTCGGGTACCAGCGGGACCGGCGGGGGCTGCGGGACTTGAACGGCTTGCGGGGCCTGAGGGGCCTGCGGGGCTTGAGGTGCCTGGTCCGGCACAGCACCGGCCCGCGCCGCGAGAGGGGGGCCGGAAACGAAGCGGCGCAGGCCGGTGCTGCTGCTCATAGCCGGGCCGCCGCTGGCAGCGCAACCCGGACGCCGAGACTGTCGGCGAGCAGCGGAAGCGGGTCGAGGTGCAGGCCGCGGCCGTCCAGGCCCTGGCCGGCCAGCCGCACGTCGTACCGGGAGCCGCAGCCGGGACAGGTTAGCTGCTCGCGCTCGAGTACGCCGGCGGCCATCGACGAGCCGCACGCGGCGCAGGCATCACGGTAGGCGTACAGGGTTCCCCGCACGGCGCAGACGAGAACGGCGATGTCGCCGACCGACGCGGTCACCGGGCGCGAACTTGGCGGCCCGATATCGGGCAGGGTGACCCAGCCCGAGTCGGGATCGGCGGCGTGGCCGTCAGCAGGGGTCTCGCCGGCAGGACGGCGGCCGATCTGGAGCAGGGCAGGCTCGGGCGCGGTGGTCATCCCCTCCACGAGAACCTCGGTGACCTCCGGGGCCGCGTCCATGACCGCCCCTTCGATCGCCAGCTTGACCGTGACGGCCGACGACGGGCAGCCGTCGCAGCTACCCTCCAGTCGCAGCCTGGCTACCCCGGCGGTGACGCCGAGGTATCGCACTCCGCCGGCGTGCGAGCCCAGGTAGGGCCTGACCCGGTCCAGCGCCCGCTGCACCCGCGCGTCGACATGGAGCGGGTGCAGGTCGTGCAGCAACAGCAGGCTCTCCAGCAGCGGATCGTCCGTCATCGCGGCGAGGATCTCGGCGCCTGGATCACCGCGCTCGGCGAGCATGCCGACGATGCGTCCGAGCCCGTCGCCGTACAGGCCGACCAGCAGCCGGACGAGTTCCTCCGCGATCGCCGCCGGGTCGGCCGGGGCGGGGACGCCGGCCGGGGCGGGGACGCCGGCCGGGGCGGAGACGCCGGCCGCGCCGGATCGGAGCGCGGCGAGCAGTTCCTCGATCCGCTCTCCGACCCCTCGCACCGCCGTCATGGGTTTCTCCCTCTGGCTCGCTCAACGTGCCTCCGGCTCGCCTGTCTCCGGCTCGCCTGTCTCCGGCTCGCCCATTCGCCTCCGCCGGTCAGGTCGACAGGATGACCGACATCGGCGAGTGCACCTTGTCGAGCAGCTTGCCGTTGCCGAGATACATGTGGACGCCGCAGGGCAGGCAGGGATCGAAGCTGCGCACCGCGCGCATGATGTCGATGCCCTTGAACCGGTCCGGCGGGTTCTCCTCGAAGATCGGCGTGTTCTGCACGGCGTCCTCGTACGGGCCGGGCGTGCCGAACGAGTCCCTGACACTGGCGTTCCACGGCGTGGGCGGGTACGGATGGTAGTTCGCGATCCTGCCGCCCCTGATCACCATGTGGTGCGACAGCACGCCGCGGACCGCCTCGGTGAACCCGCAGCTATTCGCCTCGTCGGGGACGGAGAACGGCTCCCAGGTCTTGGTGCGCCCGGCCCGGATCTCGGCCAGCGCCTTCTCGGTGAAGTACAGCGCGCACGCCGCCGCGTAGGCCTGGAAATAGGTCCGTGCCCGGTCCCGCTCGATGGCGTTCGACAGCGGTGCGCCCGAGGCGTCGACCGGGATCTTCCACTCGAACGTGACCTCGGGCTTGCTCACCGTCTTCGGCAGGTTGATCAGCACGCTGCCGCCGGTGGACTTGACGTAGCCGAAGTCGACCAGGCCGGCGAGCGCGGTCACCCAGAGCCTCGCGATCGGCCCGCCGCCGGTGTCGCAGGCCAGGTGGTCCTGGCCGTCGAACCAGCGCGGTGACATGACCCAGCTGTACTTGCTGTCGAAGTCGCGCTTCGCGGGCCTGGGGATCGTGTGCTGGTTCCAGGGGTGCCTGCGGTCCACCGGGTTGCCGAGCGGATCGCGCGTCACGAACATCTCCTGGTCTTCCCAGTCCTCGTAGTACGAGCTGCCGAGCAGGATCCTGATGCCCAGGTTGATCTCGACCAGGTCGGTGGTCAGCAGCTTCCCGTCCCTGATCACGCCCGGGGTGACGAACATCTTCCGGCCCCAGTCGGTCATGTGCTCGTACCTGAAGTCACAGTGGTCCGGGTCGTTCAGGCTGCCCCAGCAGACCAGGTCGGCGCGCCGCCTGCCGACCTGCTCATAGCCGGGGAGGGCGGCGTAGAAGAAGTCGAACAGGTCGTCGTGCATCGGGACGACCCGCTTCATGAACTCCACGTACCGCATCAGCCTGGTGAGGTAGTCGGTGAAGAGCTGGACGGTTGCCGTGGTGCCGACGCCGCCCGGGTACAACGTGGACGGGTGCACGTGGCGCCCTTCCATCAGGCAGAACATCTCCCGTGTCGACCGGCTGACCTGGAGCGCCTCGCGGTAGAACTCGCCCTCGAGCGGGTTCAGCGAGCGCATGATGTCGCCGATGTACTTGTAGCCGTGCGCCGCGGCGTGCGGCGCCTCGGTCCTGTTCGCCAGCTCGAGCACGCCGGGGTTGGTCTCGGCGACCATCCGCTCGCAGAAGTCCACCCCGACCAGGTTCTCCTGGAAGATGTTGTGGTCGAACATGTACTCGGCGGACTCGCCCAGGTTGATGATCCACTCGCCGAGGGGTGGTGGCTTGACGCCGTAGGCCATGTTCTGGTTGTAGACCGAGCAGGTGGCGTGGTTGTCGCCGCAGATACCGCAGATCCGGCTCGTGATGAAGTGCGCGTCCCTCGGGTCCTTGCCCTTCATGAAGATGCTGTAGCCGCGGAAGATCGACGAGGTGCTGTGGCATTCGATGACCCGCTTGGCCTTGAAGTCGATCTTCGTGTAGATACCGAGGCTGCCCACGATCCGCGTGATCGGGTCCCAGGCCATCTCGACTACGCCGGTGTCATCGACCATCGCCATCGCTCATCCTTTCGGTACTGAGAGAAGCCGCCCGCGTGGGCAGCCGCCGGGCCGAGTTCACCAGTTCTTCTGATAACCGGTCAGGAGCTCGTTGCCCCGCTTGCGCCACTTGGGCTCCTCGTCGGCGGTCTTAGCCGTGAAGCCCCGCAAAGTGCGGATGACCGTGCCATACAGCGTGCTCGCGGCGGTCGAGACCCTGGCACCGGGCGGTTCGTCCATGAACGGCATGAACTTGTCCGGGAAGCCGGGCATCGTGCAGGCGATGCAGATGCCGCCGACGTTCGGGCAGCCACCGACGCCGTTGATCCAGCCGCGCTTGGGCACGTTGCACTTGACCACCGGCCCCCAGCAGCCGAGCTTGACCAGGCACTTGGGCGAGCCGTACTCGGTCGCGAAGTCGCCCTGCTCGTAGTAGCCCGCCCGGTCACAGCCCTCGTGCACGGTTGAGCCGAACAGCCAGGTCGGCCGCAGCGCCTCGTCGAGCGGGATCATCGGCGCCTGCCCCGCGACCTGGTAGAGCAGGTACAGGATGGTCTCCGAGAGGTTGTCCGGATGGATCGGGCAGCCTGGCACGCAGACGATCGGCATGCCGGCCTTGGACTGCCAGTCCCAGCCCAGGTAGTCGGGCACGCCCATCGCGCCGGTGGGGTTGCCCGCCATCGCGTGGATACCGCCGTAGGTGGCGCAGGTGCCGACCGCGAGTATCACTGTCGCCTTCGGCGCGAGCCGGTCGAGCCACTCGTTGGTCGTCATGGGCTGGCCGGTCGCCGGGTTGTTGCCGAACCCGCACCAGTAGCCCTCGTCCTTGATCGCCTCGTTCGGGATCGAGCCCTCGACGACCAGCACGAAGGGATCGAGTTCGCCCCGGTCGGCCTTGTGCCACCACTCGATGAAGTTGTCCGCCCCGGTCTCCGGGCCGCACTCGAAGTCGATCAGCGGCCAGTGCACGGCGACTCGCGGCAGTCCGGGCAGCGCGCCGAGCGCGATTTCCTCGATGCTCGGCTGCGTGGCGGCCGTCAACGCCACCGAGTCGCCGTCGCAGCCCAGGCCGCCGTTCATCCAGAGGATGTGAACCAGCGGGTCGGCGCCCGATCCCGTGTCGGTGCCGCCGCCGGCTGCGCCGGCGCCCTGGCCAGAGTGCGTGCCCGCTGGCATAGCGAAGTTCCTCTCGCTCAGGATCGACTGGAAATGGGACGCGATCGGAATACTGGGCGTGATCGGGCTGACCCAATGCGCCATTCGCCGCATTGGGTCGGTATTGCCGCGTGCACGTAGCGATGCATGCCGTTACTGCGACGCTGCCCTAATCGAGGGGCGGCGCTTGCTCCGCTTCGGGGAGCAGTGTCACCGAAAAGGATCACGACGCACCTCACTTAGGCTGATGCGCAGACGTCGCCATGGCTGATGCGCAGACGTCGCCATGCTAGACCCGTAGCGATCAGCCGACAAGATGAAATTCTTAATTGTCCAGACACTTATGTCCGCTCCTCGCGGCGAGGCATAGGAGCAATGGTACGAACTGGACTAGAATGGCGCGAGATCGGCCCTCGGTCTTCCGATTTGGCCGTCTGGCAACTAGCCTGGCACGTACCCGCCGTTCTGGTAGTGGGGTTCGTGAGGAGTTATTCGGTGGCCGAGCCCTTCCACGGGCCAGAGGTAGACCCGATCGAGGTCGTGCCTGTCGTTGTGCTGTCGCAGGTATTCCCGGCCAGGCCGTCGTCGATCCCCGATATCCGCAACTTCGTCCGGCACTGCCTGGCCGAGTCGCCGCTCACCGAGGAGGGCACCAGGGAGGTCGGCGAGACGGTGTTCCGCGCGCTGCTCGACGCCGCGGGCCCGACCGGGTCGATCAACGTCGCTTTCCGCATCTTCCCCGAGCACGTCGAGGTGGACGTGCTGCACTCGGACTCGCAACTCGAACCGGCCAGGGAGTCGCAGCCAGACGGGCAGGCCAGCCAACATGCGGCGGCGGCGGCAGCCGGCGCGGCGGGCGCTGGCGGTGCGGGCGCTGGCGGTGCGGGCGATCCTGGGCATCCGAACCATGCCCGGCCGACCGCACCGAGTCCGCCCGGCACGGTCAGGCTCGGGCACCCAGGCCAGCCGGCCACCTTCGCCGAATGGATGTCGACCGCGCTCCGCAGGGAGGGCCTGACACAAGAGGCCGCAGCGCGCCAGCTCGGCGTCTCGGTCAAGACCGTCAGCCGCTGGGTCGGCGGGAGCACCGAGCCTAGAATGCGGGACCTCCGCCGTATTAAAGAAGTTTTCGGCGATCTGCCACTTCCGTAGCCCCGTCGGCTCGCCGCTGGTCATTTGTGGATTTTCCTTGTTAACATTTGTGCTGGGGATAATCCAGCACCGAGCCAAGGCTGTCTTGTGAGAACACTAGACGACTGCCCACAAGTGTCCTACGGTTCTGCCATGGCGCTTCACGCGGGACGCCTGCAGTTTGGCGCCGAGCGAGGCAGGATCGCTTTACTGACAGCCCGGGACGGGCTGGCAGCGCAGGCTGGCCACGACCTGACTATCGAAGTCGCGCACTGGTCGGCCGATCTGGAGATCGCCGCTGATCTCACTCCGGCCGGGCTGACAGTGCGCGCCGATATCAACTCACTGGTCGTACGCGAGGGCACGGGTGGCGTGAAACCACTGACGGACCGGGACCGGCGCGAGATTGCGGCCACCGCGCGCAGGCCGCTCCGCGCTGACCGCCATCCGGTGGCAACCTTCACCGCGTCCGAATTCGATCCGGGTCGCGATGGCGGCGGGGTGGTGCGCGGCACGCTCAGCCTCGCCGGGACCGAGCGGCCGCTGCGGTTGCAGGTCGTTAAGGACACCGACGCGGCCTACCACGCGACCGCGTCGGTCCGGCAGTCGGACTTCGGCGTCAAGCCGTATACCGCGTTCCTCGGCGTGCTCAAGGTCAGCGACGCGGTTAGTATTGCCGTCGACGTGGAACTCCCTAGTGCCGACCATGAGGCGGGCGCCGGTGAGCAACCATGACGACGGGCCGGGGGGCCGCGGTGACCGACCCGCCTGAGAACCCCAGCCAGGACGCGCCGGGCGGCGCGGCATCTGCAGCGGACGGGCCGGGCGGCGCGGCGTCCGCCGCATTCGAGCGCAGGATCGGCCCGGGTAGCGAACTGGCGGACCGGGCGGAGCAGATCGCGGAGACGGCGCACGCGATGGCAGTGCGGTTTCACCGGGGCGGCAAGCTCGTCGTCTTCGGCACCGGCGGCGCCAGCACGGATGCCCAGCACGTGGCCGTGGAGTTCGTTCATCCCGTCATCGTCGGCAAGCGTGCGCTCCCAGCGATCTCGCTGACCTGCGATGTCGCGACAGTGACCGGGATCGCCGCCCGCGAGGGCCTGGCGAGCATCTTCTCGCACCAGATCAGATACCTGGCCGAGGCAGCCGACATCGCGCTCGGGATCGCGCCGGACCCGGCCTGCCCGAGCGTGCTCGGCGGGCTGCGCGCCGCCCGCGAGGCGAGGATGCTGACCATCGCGCTGGTCGGCGGCACCGGCGGCGCGATCGCGGCCGGCGGCTGTGCCGACCACCTGCTGGCCGTCGGCTCGACCGACCCGCGGATCGTCAAGGAGATCCACGTCACCACCTACCACGTGCTCTGGGAACTCGTGCACGTGTTCTTTGAGCAGCCGGGCGTGCTCGGGCCGGGGGTCGTGACATGACCGCCGGCAGCCGTGACATGAGAGCCGGCAAGCCCGGGCCGCTGCCCGCGGCCGGCCTTCCAGCGCCGCCACCCGCGGCTGACCAGCCGGAGTGTGTCTCAGATGCCTGCATTACCTGCTCAGATACAGCGGTGGCGGTTACCGTCGTGCGCCTGCTCGGCGATGACCTCGCCATCGTGGACACCGGGAACGGCGAAGAGGAAGTCAGCGTCGCGCTGGTCACGGCCGGGATCGGCGACACCATCCTCGTGCATGCCCGGGAGGCGATTGGGGTGGTAGCGAGATGACGCGGGTGCCGAAACCCTCTGATCACATCTGCCGCCGGACGACGGTGGAGTCGGGGGAGGCCAGCGTGCCCGAGGAGCCCAGCGTGCCCAGGGGGGGCCGCGGGTGCGGGCGATCTGGTGAGCCTGAAGAAGCCGGCGAGCTCGCGGAGCCTCCGTTGCCCAGGCAAGCCGACCAGCCCGGCCCGGGGTCGGTGGAGTCGCTCTACCCGTTCCTGTACTCCGGTGCCACCGACCTGGCCGCGGTGCTGGCGCAGGCGCAGGCATCGACGGTCGCCAAGGCGCACGAGGCGATGGAGTTGCGGGCCAAGGTCTGCGCCCGCAGCGGCGACGCGCTCGCCGCCTGCGCTGGACAGGCGGCCGCGCGGTTCGCGGCCGGAGGCCGGCTGCTGACGTTCGGAAACGGCGGGAGCGCCACGGACGCGCAGCAGATCGCGACGCTGTTCCTGTACCCGGGCGGCGACGCGATGCCGCTGCCGGCCATCTGCCTGGCCAGCGACACGGCCGTGGTGACCTCGCTGTCGAACGACATCGGCGTGGATGTTGTCTTCGCCAGGCAGATCGCGGCCTTCGGCAGGCCAGGCGACATCGCGCTCGGCCTGTCCACGAGCGGCAACTCGCCGAACCTGCTCAGGGCGTTCGACGAGGCCGGCAGGCGCGGCCTGATGACGATCGGGATCGCCGGGTACGACGGCGGGAAGATGGCCGAGCTTGACAGCCTGGACTTCCTGTTCGTCGCGCCGTCCGCGTCGATCCACCGGATCCAGGAGGCGCAGACCACGATCTACCACATCTTGTGGGAGCTGATCGCGGCCGACATGGTCAGCGGGCCGGTGCCGGCGTGATGCAGCGCACGCTGGTCGCCGGGGTGGGCAACATCTTCTTCGGCGACGACGGGTTCGGCGTGGCGGTCGCGCAGCGCCTGGCCCAGCGCGAGCTGCCGGACGGGGTGACCGTCGCCGACTACGGCATCAGGGGCATGCACCTGGCCTATGACCTGTCAAATGGCTACGACCGGGCCATTCTCGTCGATGCGAGTCCGCGTGGCGGAACGCCCGGTACGGTCTACGTGATAGAGCCCGAGCGGGCGCCGCTGGCCGCGGGCGCGCTTCTCGACGCCCACGGGATGCAGCCCGACGTGGTGCTCGGCGTGTTGGGCCTGATCGGGGCGGAGGCGGGGCAGATGCTGATCGTCGGCTGCGAGCCGGCCAGCTCAGAACCGGGGATCGGGCTGAGCGTCCCGGTGGCCGCCGCCGTCGACGACGCCGTGCGCGTGGTACTTGACCTGATCTAGCGGACAGCCGGGAAGGTGATCATATGTGTCTGGGCATACCAGGTGAGGTGATCGAGTTCCTGCCCGGTCAGCCCGACCTGGCCAGGGTGGATGTCAGCGGCGTCAAGCGGGTTATCAACGTGGGGCTGCTGTCGGACGAGCCGCCCGGGCCCGGCGACTGGGTGCTGATCCACGTCGGCTTCGCGCTGTCGAAGATCGACGAGGGCGAGGCCGCGTCCGCGCTGGCCTTCCTTGAGGGCATCGGCCAGGCCTACGAGGACGAGCTCTCCGCGCTGGCGCAGTCCCGGATCGAGTAGGAGCCGGATCGAGTAGGAGGGAGCCGGTCATGCGCTTCGTCGACGAGTTCAGGGACGGGGAGAAGGCCAGGGCGCTGGCCGCGAAGATCTCGGCGCTGTGCGAGCCGGGCAGGCAGTACAAGCTGATGGAGGTCTGCGGCGGCCACACCCACACGATCTACAAGCACGGGCTCGAGGACTACCTGCCCGTGCAGATTACGCTGGTGCACGGGCCCGGCTGCCCGGTGTGCGTGATCCCGATGGGCCGGGTCGACGACGCGATGGCGCTGGCCGCCGAGCCCGACGTGATCATGACGTCGTTCGGCGACATGATGCGCGTGCCGGGCAGCAACGGCTCGTTCTTCGACGCCAAGGCCCGCGGCACTGACATCAGGATGGTGTACTCACCGCTCGACTCGCTGAAGATCGCCAGGAAGAACCCGGACAAGCGCGTGGTCTTCATGGCGATCGGCTTCGAGACCACGGCCCCGTCCACCGCCGTGACGATGTTGCGGGCGGCGGCCGAGGGACTGGCGAACTTCTCCGTGTTCTGCAACCACGTCACGATCATCCCCGCGATCAAGGCCATCCTGGACTCGCCCGACCTGCGCCTGGACGGGTTCATCGGCCCCGGCCACGTGTCCACCGTGATCGGCTGCCGCCCGTACGAGTTCATCGCTCGCGACTACGGCAAGCCCGTGGTGGTCGCCGGCTTCGAGCCGCTCGACATCCTTCAGTCCATCTACCTGCTGATGCTCCAGCTCTCGGCCGGCCGGGCGGACGTGGAGAACCAGTACGCGCGGGTCGTGCCCTGGGACGGCAACGCGGTCGCGCTGCGGGCGATCGGCCAGACCATGGAGTTGCGGCCGTACTTCGAGTGGCGCGGGCTCGGCTTCATCACGCACTCGGCGCTCAAGGTGCGGCCGGACTTCGCGGCGTTCGACGCCGAGGTGCTGTTCCAGGTGCCCGGCGTCCGGGTGGCCGATCCGAAGGCCTGCCAGTGCGGCGAGGTGCTCAAGGGCGTGCTCAAGCCGTGGGAGTGCAAGGTATTCGGCACCGCGTGCACGCCAGAGACGCCGATCGGCACCTGCATGGTGTCGCCGGAGGGCGCGTGCGCGGCCTACTACAACTACGGCAGGCTGACCCGCACCAGGGTCGCGGCGGCCGCAGGTGGTGCGCGGCCATGACGGCCGGCTGGGTCGACCGCGCGCTCACCGAGCACCAGGCGAGCGAGCATGAGTACCAGGCAAGCGAGCACGCGCACGAGCACCGAGCGGGCGAGCGGGCGGGCGCACCGCAGCCGGCACCGGGCACGGTACGCGAGGAACTCGTGCTGGAGCGGATCGACCGCGCCAGGCGGGCCCGCCCCCGGGTCAGGGAAGATCGGATCACGATGTCGCACGGGGCGGGCGGCAAGGCCACCCAGACCCTGATCGAGGCGATCTTCCTCGACGCGTTCCGCAACCCGCTGCTCGAGCCGCTCGAGGACGCCGCCCGGCTGGAGGTCGCCGGGGCGCGGCTGGCGCTGACCACCGACTCCTACGTGGTCTCGCCGCTGTTCTTCCCCGGCGGCAACATCGGCGACCTCGCGGTCAACGGGACCGTCAACGACCTGGCGATGGCCGGCGCGACCCCGCTGTACCTGTCCGCCGGGTTCATACTCGAGGAAGGGTTCCCGGTCGAGGACCTGACCGCGATCACGG
>WNGJ01017330.1_pt1 | contig 14360 bp, 14 predicted proteins | sample 5400611 | NCBI WGS metagenome assembly WNGJ01 (sample SAMN13153375, study PRJNA577476) | soil metagenome | isolation source: 40 cm soil or saprolite under Garry oak tree replicate 1 | place: USA:California | collected 2016-06-15 | reverse complement strand
ATATCGCCTACAAGGCCGCCTGGGCCAGTGTGGATGTGAGGTTTGTTGACCCTCGGAATACCTCGCGTACTTGTAGCGAGTGTGGGCATTGCACAAAAGCCAATCGCCCATCTCAAGCCTCCTTTCAGTGTAAGCAGTGTGGTTTCTGCTGTAACGCCGACCTTAATGCGGCGATTAATATCTCACGGGCCGACGTCAAGCGACCTTTGGTAGCACCCGTACGTGGGTAGTTACAAGCTCATCCCCTTCTAGGGGATGGAGTACTTGACATTAACATTGTCATCGCTTCAGCCACCGTGTACACTGATACCCTGAAAGGTATAGAAATGAAGGATGACAAGTGTATGGATGAAAAAGAAACTGCTCGCCTGGAAGCCTTTAGCGATGGCGTCTTCGCCGTCGCGATTACCTTGCTCGTCTTAAATATTAAGATACCTCCCGATAATTTCCTGGACGACCTACATTTGAGGGGCGAATTGCTCGGTCAGTGGCCGATGCTGCTGGCGTTTGTAACTAGCTTTGCAACCATCGGCGTTATGTGGACGATGCCCCTTCATCGCTCTCAAAGCCGCTGAAGCCTACGATCTCCACTGGCAAGGGCCAATAGGCGCGTATTTGCCCTCTCGGTGTCATCTCGGCGAGTTCGTTTACTATCTCACATAGGTATGCTATGTCTTCCGCTTCTCCACTTGCAGCGTACTGCATGACAGCCTCTAAGTCTTTATAGCTTATGGTCTCCTGATACACATTGACTTTTTTCCGTCCACTCTTTAGCTCTTTTGACCTGACGACTCCCAGCGCATTCGCGTGTTGTCTGATGCTTGTCCAGGTACGCAGGGGGAGGAGGCGCATAATCTCTAGTTGATTACCTTTCGCCCATTGGGCGCGAAGTATGGCGTTTTCTTCCTCGCTCCATCCCCCATTATCCATGACCGCTTTCCCTCTCCACAGTAATGCGACATCTGGTCTCTTGGCTATCCCGTCTTGCCATAGCATGAAGAGGTAGAAGAAGTGTGGCGAGACATTGTTAATGCCAATCTGTTTGACTAGTTTACTCATCATCTGCCGTTGCACATCGCTGCTTTGTTTGTGAAACTCTGTCGGTAGGTGGGAGAGGACAAAGTAAAAGTTCGCAATGGTCTCTGCTGGGTCTAAGTCAGGCTTATTATTTTGTTTTTTCAGGAGGCGGGCTAACTTGGGGCGTAACTCTGCCAGGTCTTTCGCATATTCTTGTGCTGTTTCCACGTCGAGGGGGATCGCAGGGTTTTTTAACAAGAAATCAAGTCGGTTGATCTGTTGCTGTGTTCGCTCAATTTGCCCACGTAACAGGTCTACTTCGTCTATGTCTTCGCCTTTCATACTCTCAAAGCTCTTCTTGACTCTCTCTGCCATGTCCGTATCATGTTTGGCTAGCTCACACAAGCGCTCAATGATAATTCGGTCCAACTCACGGCTTGGTATTGCCCATAAAATTTTCATGTCCATAAGCCCTGACCGAAGTTTCCGCGTGTATTCCTCTTGCTTGAACCCTTCGCAGCATTCGTAGTACCCTTTATTCAATCGTATGTCTATGGTTACGTGGCCTTGTTCGCTGGTAAGCAGAGGACTTTGAAACAAACTCTTCGGGCCTTGAGGATCGCTTCTCATATGCCGTCTGGTGTTCCTGTACCCTTCAAAGGGCGCACCATCAATATAATGTCCTGTGATGGCAGCATACGCAGGGTCTAACAGGTCAAGTGGTACAGCTGCATCAAAAGCGTTTGGGAGAAGTAGCTCGTTTCCCTCCGCATCTTTGCCTACTTTCGCGTAGCCGCCAAGGGTGAGATTGCTGAGGTAATACCGCACTGATGATACATCGCTGAACGTGTAGCCGCCTGGAACAAAGCGCATCTTGGTACGGAACATATAGCGTTGCGTATCCTCATAGGTGGGGCTAGGGAAGAGATGCGGTAAACTTTCAATATACCGACACATGTAGCTGACCGAAAAGTCATGCGCTTTGAACCGCTTAAAAAGGTCAATGGCTGGCTCTAACCAGGGGTGATAAATGATAGGTACTTGCTCATCTTTCCAAACGGTTCTATCTATCACGTATGGAGCGGGTAAATTTCCACCGCCATACAATCCGCGTTGCATTTTTTGGTCGCGTACAGCATTCATGTATTTGACATGCGTGGCAATGTAGTTATATGCATCCTGCATGTCCCGTTGAAACGCCTTTAAGTCGTCATATATAGTAAAGTCATAGATGCCCTTTCCAGGGACGATGAGAATAAGGCGCTTGCGCTCTGCCAGGTCGGTGAACATGCTGACGTTGGTAAAATGTTTATCGCGGAAAAGCCTGTCAGGACGGGCGACAAGGAGACTTCCAACAGTGTCATTAGCAATAGCAAGATACAGCGCTGATAATTTCTCCCGTTGATCGTAGCCCTTTGTCCCGCTTACCCCAGCGCCTTCATCAAATACCAGGATGTTTCTATCATCTTCGTCATTCCGTAGCTTTATTGCTATAGGGATTAGGTTTTCTTGAAACAAACGGGACTCGTAGTGGTCCTTATCAGCCTTCTTCATTGATTGCCGCATCAATACGGCAGTTTTTCTACTAAGGTCAATGCGGATGTGCCCTATATGGTAGTCTTGTGTCTGCGTGTAGGTGGTGATGATTTTGATTGCCATAGGTTCGTATCCTTTCCTGAAGTGCAGTTACGGCGTTTTATCTGCCATATGTTGCCGCTTGATCGTGATATACTCAGCAAGGAGCTTACGCCCTTGCTCTCCTAAGAGGTTTAAGCCTATTCGCAAGTCAATAGACGCTACTCTTCCCTGTATGCTCTTCTCTCTTTTTTCTCGTGACATTCGTGACATCTGATGCACTCCTTGCTATAGTGAAGCGGGTCTCTCGCCTTGCTTCGATTATAGCATAAGTGTATTCTATGCATAGACGCATGTTCTAATTCTATACATAGTCGTGATATATAGCCGTTCCACACGTAGAGCAGCACGAGCGAGACAGTGCATAATGATTATGTATTTTTGCTCCCTTCTTCCGCGCTCACATTCTCCCGTAAAAATTCGTTGGTGCCGTCTTGTGAACTGATCGCGTGTCACAACAGGATTACAAAGTGCAGGTGAATATGCTGGACATCTGTCGGGAGAGCATTGCTATTGCTGATGCGGATCGACACGGTTTGTATCCCTGGCATGTGCAGCAACAGCGCAGTCGCCTCTTCCTTGCCCTTGCCTCGGATGGCGAGCTTGATTCTATCTCTCTGCGCCTGGCTAAACTGGTACATCCATGTGCTGATGACCTTCACCTGGAGGATCACCGTCTTGTGGCGTGTGTTCGTCATCGCCCTGGTGATGCTTGGTTGGAGATCTCCGACCAGACTGTAGCCATTTCCTAACTGCTTGATTGCTTGCTGGATCATGATTTGCATCAGCAGACATTGTAGACTTCACCCGTACAGGTCTCACTGACCGTGACACTGACCTGCGTTGTTTCACTTCCTGCTTGATGATCGGGGGTCACGGTAGAGCTACAGGGAACGGGTGTGACGAGCGATTCATCGGGTAGTACTTGCTGATTCAAAGCAGCCTGGACGCTCTGATCTAAGCTCGTCTTGAGGCTCGACGCGGCGCTGCTGATATCCTGGCGTGTGACCATCTGGTACGATCGGGCGTCCTGGCCTCCATGAAAGGGGCCGTTGCTCACAAACACGTTGTCGCGGCAGCACTTCCCGTAGATATCTCCTGCTCGGATGTTGCCTTGAGGTCCAACGTTGACCGCCTGAGCGGGGACAGTGACCTGTCCATTGGTGGCCAGCGTTCCGGCGGGGATCACCGCATTCTGCACGGTCACTACCTCTACCCCATCTGCTCCTGTCAAAAATTCCCCTGCTGGTATGGTCTGAGGGACGGGTAAGGCATTGTAAAAAGTAATGAAGCCATGTGCTGCTTGTGCCTGCTGGTGGCCTGTTCCTGTCGCTGCTACGGTCTTCGCCTGAGTCAACGTGATCGTATCAAGTAGTCTTCCTGGTACCTGTTGGTGTACAGCGTTTGCGTTGCTTGAAACTATTGTCACTGTCCTGGTTGTGGCGATCTGCCTTGAGGTCGGGATGATCGTCACCGTTGCCGATGCAAGCATGATGGGAAGATAGATCAGGAGGTTGAGGACTCCCAACGTCAGGCACAGCACCACAGCAAGAGCGAGCAGGATGTTTACATCACGTCTGCCGGTGCTCTCAAGTTGATGATCTGCTTCTTGCTGTGGTGCTGGCGTGGGCGGTTGGGCTTCGACGCAGTTTGCTTCTAGCTCTAATTGTTGGGCCTGCTCGTCGGTAAGGACGTACAGGTGGAGCACGTGCTCGACTGCTTCCTCTCCTTCGTCCGAAGGATGGGAAACTGGATCGCGTGCCGGTTCTGGCTCTGGCACTTCCTGCTGCTCTTGCCGCTCCCGTTGCATGTCGGCTAACAGCTCTTCTACCTGTTGGTGTGCGCTCTTGTGCATAACTACCTTCTTGAAGCGTGGGAGGGAGCGCGAAGGTGCGCTCCCCCGATGGGCTACAACGTGACGTGTTCTCCAGGTTGCAAGGGACGAAACGTTACACCGGTGTTGAGAAACACCATGATGGTATTGGCATCCAGGATGTGAACCAGCATATCCGGCTTGTGATCGCTGTTCACATCTTTGAAACTGAGCGTCACAGGGGTCAGGTCTTGGCCTTCGCCGTAAAGCGTTGGTCCCAGGAAGATACGGGCATGGGACACATCCCCGCCTGGATACTCGGTGATCTCGATGCGGCGGTTGCGGTTGACGACAATAAAATGGGAGGGGTTGTCTGGGCTGTCTTTGTGCCCCACCGTCGCATCACACTGATAGGTGCGCGGTCTACCATACTGAAGATCATCCACCGTGACATGGAGCCAGTTGAGCAAGGCTGACCCTCCCAGGAAGAGGGGCAGCATAAACAGCATCCCCACCCCCATGAAAAACAACCAGTGCATGCTTCTGCGTTTCGGTGGGAGTGGCTCGGTTGCCCTGAGCCGTTCCGTCTGTGCGTCTGCCATGCTTCGCCGTTGCCTGGGCATGGGTGGCGGCCCGTCATTGAGGATGACTTTGGTGTTCCCGAGCAGGATGTACGGGCGTCCCTGCCGATCTACCTGCACCTCTGCCCGATATGGTAGGCTACTGCGCGGAGCAAGAGATGATACTGCGACAGGTTCATTCTCCTGCTCATCGTCCTCCTGGTCTTCCTCTTCCCTGCGGCGCAGGCGTAAGGGCCGATCTTCGGTGGTGTAGAGCATATCCTCTGGATGCAACCCTGCATGCTGCCCGATCCGATGCGGTGAAGCGGCAGGAACCTCCTCGTCCTGGGTGCGGCTGGCCCGCCTGATGGGTGGCGTGGCATAGTGGTGCTCTGCGTGTTGCTCTGGTATCTCTCTCTTCCCCATCCCTTATGCCGCCTTCTTTGCTCGCTGTATGGTTGCCAGCAGCGCTCGCTCCTGGGCTTTGGTGAGCAAGAGCATTGACCGTCTCACCTGTTGCATAGACAGGTCAAACGTTGTCGTCGTGATCATCAAATCGTCCTCCCCCTGATGATATTGCACGCTTCATCAGGTGTAAGCTCCCCGTCTTGGATTGCCTGAGCAAGAGCTTCTCTGTTGTCGGGGTCTTCATAGCAAGGGCAACCGGGGTCAAGGCCACAAAAGGGACTCTCTGGTGTATGGAGTTCGGTCTCTGTTGGCACAACGGGGATGAAGTTGTCGCTGTAGTGTTGCATATTTCCTGCCTTCCTGAATTTGACAGGCAAGGCCATCCGTGGCATACTACCACTAGGCCCTTCACCTGTCTTGGCAGCATAACCCCCCATTCGTCCTGGTTTTGCTGCCACTGTCAACAACAGTAAAGAGATAAGGTGCGATGTTACGTGCTGTGGATACTTTGCCAAGGTTGTACAGCACATAACAGCCAAGAAAAGGTCACTTGAAGCGTTTAGCAACCAGTTGCTAAACGCTTCTTGGTTGTATAAGCATCCCTCCTTTTACAGTAAGCTTGAGAACTCTCGTGAACAAGGTTGCATGCTAACAGTCTTCTGAAAAGCGGGGCTTTTCATTGCTCTATGCAACAGTGTATCCAAAAAAATGTGTAAAGTAGTCATGTTTATGACTATTCCCCCTATCTTTCATGCCTATTTGTCAGGTATACTCTAGTAGGTGACCCCGTTTTCGATTGTTCACGCGCGTTTCTGACTTAGAAGAGGAAGATGCCTTCAGACTATCAAGAAAGAGGGGATAGCATTGATGCTCCAACAGCCCACTTCGTATCGCGACACTGGAGCGCCTCCCATTCCGGTTCATCTGGGAGCTTTCCTCAAGATGTTACGGGATCGACACGGCATCGCACAGTCAGAAGTACTCAAACATCTTCCCGGCTGGCAGCAGTCCGCCTATTCAAAGGTCGAAAAAGACACGCGCTCTCCTGTCTTCGAGCAACTGGTTCCCATCTATAGGGCGCTGGCTCAGGCTGGGGTACAAATGACATTGCAGGACCGCCAGCAGTTCGTTCTCCTCGCCCGAAGAAAAATCGAGAGTATGAAAACGCGCCATGAGCGGAAATCTGATGCCGATTGGGAAGGGCTGCGGTCAGCGTTGGCCGGCATCGACCGTTTGCCTGAGACGGTTGCTCCCCGTCCATCAGTGCCTGCTGTGCGTAGCAGGCCTCCTCTTAAGAGGGAGACGAGCCATCTTGTTGGACGCGAAACCTGGTTGGATTCGCTCGCCGAAGCCATAAAGGGAGAGCGCCGCATGAAGGTGATCATTGTGCAGGGTCCTCCAGGGAGCGGCAAGACCTCGGAACTACATCGCATCGCCGAGCGGTTCCTGCAGTGTATCCCCCGTTATCATGTCGTGTTATGCGAGCCGCCTCCCATAGACCAGGAGGTGATTGGGCCAGAAATTGCATTGGAGTTGTTGCTCGAGGATATCTTGGACGTGGTTGGGTCGCCTCTGGCGTCTCTGCCTCCCGGTGCCTTACAGGCACGGGTGAAGTATGTCCTGGAGTGCCTTGCCAAAGCCGATCGACCTGTGTTGCTCCTCTTCGACCATACTGAGCAATCGTTGAACGAGCAGGGAGACCTGGCACCGGTGTGGAAGCAGTTTCTTTCCCGCTTTGTCCATTCACGGCTTGATGCCTCCCTAGTCCTGGCCTCCAGGGAGTGGCCAGCGTGGATCACGCTTGAAACTCAGTGGATCTTACATGCCATGATTCCACCTCTCTCGAGATCGGAAGGGCGCCAGGTACTCCAACGCCTGGGCCTCCGGGAGGTACCTGAGAGCCAGTTAGACTCCGTGGTCGAGGCTGTAGGTGGCATCCCTCTGTGTCTGGAATGGGTCGCCAGGCTTGTCCAGGAGCCGCTCTTACAGAATGGGTGGGCGGCTTTCGAGGAAGAAAGTGAGAACGTGTTGTCGGAGCGGGCAGGCATATACAGCCTGGCTCTATTGCTGGAGGACGCTTCACTATTCGGTGGCCCCGTTGCCTTACGGGTGACTGCTCTCTTAGAGCGCGTCATCAAGCACCTGTCCTCGGAGGCATCTCTGGCACTGCGGGAGCTGGCCATCTCTCCGATACCCCTGGCCAGCCCTGCCTTAAAGGCACTCTATCATGATGCCTCACCCCTCAAAGCATTACGCGACGCCTCCTTGCTCGTTGCCCATCCCAAGCGAGTTCAACTCTTGCCAATGGTGGCAGCCCAGGTGCGAGAGCGTCTCGGTCAAGAGGAGGTGCGCGTGGCAGAGGATCGTCTGATCCAGGCCCTCACTGCTTGGTTGGACGGCATCGCTACTCTAGGTGAGCAAGGCATGGTGGTTACGGAACTTGCTCTGTTGTTGCTCAAGCAGCGCAGGCTTCTGGATGCTGCCGAACTCCTGATTGAGTTGGGTTGGCTCAGCAGCGGGTATGGAAATGGCACTCGCCTCGCAAGAAGAGCATTTGAGGTGATGAGCGACTTTGATTGGCACGCTGAACCCAAGACGGAATGTGGTGGCATCTTATTGCGGTATTACCTCGGGCGGTTTCGTGGAGAGAAAACGCCGCTTCGCGAACGGGCAGAGGAATATCAACAGGTACTTGCATGTGCGGCTGCACAGCAGGTGCCACTCAAGTCGGCGACGGTCGCTCATCTCGTGCAGCACATCGCCAATTATCTCATCTCGAAGGCTCAATTTTCCCAAGCGCATGAACTGCTCGATAGCTACCTCACCCGCATTGACTCTCAGCAGGGGACGGATCAGGTCGACATGCTTGCTCCGCTACTCAAAACCAGAGCGCATGCCTTCAACGCACAGGGTGAATGGGAAGAGGAGCAAGGGAACAGGGACGGAGTGACCCGTTTGAGAGAAGAAGCCTTACGCGTAGATCTGCAGTGCATTGAGCTGCTGCGTGAGTGTGAAGGCATGGTTTCACATGTAAAGCAGAGTACGGTTCGCTATCATCTGGCCCGGACACTGAATGAGATTGGCTATTTCCTGGTCAACTTGAAACGGGGCGGAGAAGCTATGAAAGCGCTCGGGGAAAGTATCGATCTCAAACGCCTGGGTTATGCCCAGGCCGGCTCGATGGCGATGACTGTTGGCGAAATGGGACAGGCGCTCGAACTAGTCGGACGATTTCAAGAAGCCTTGCGCTGCAACGGGCAGGCGCTGGAGGAGACACAGCAACTTGCCGCATCGGGGCATGCCACCGCACAGGGCGATGTGTATGTCCACCTCATTGATCGAGCCCGTTTGCTGCTTCGCATCGGGAATCTGCAGGAAGCCGAGCGGCTCGTCAACGATGCGCTTCCGCATATCCGCGATTCCAGGGGTGTGTATCGCGACAGAGCACAAGAGGTGTTGAAGGAAATCGCGGACTGCCGCGCTGCTGCGCGGGATCTGGGGCGCGCGTACCTCGATTGGCGCTGGTACGCTCGTTATAAAAAGGCGATTGCGTTTGATGTCTTTGGTTGGTTGACCCACGCCGGGCCATTCTCCGCCGGAGAGCAGGAAGAATGGGATCGCCTGTATGATCGCCACGATGAACAGGCCCAGACGAGAAGAGAACAGATCATCAAAGCCTCAAGGGACCGTGAACTAGAAAACGCGCTTGATGAACAACGTGAACCCCATCTGTTGTACCCTGCTCTCAGGATAGAGGAGGTGCGAGCACACGTTGCAGTGCTGCAAAAACTTGCGGCTGAGATCAGCGAGCAAGAGCCGAATGCGATTGTGCGTCGGCTCTACCTCGAAGCGATTGAGGAGCAGGTCGATTACCTGCTCATGGTCGAGGCCACGTACCAGAGGGATTCTCTGGCATTCCGGGAGCACAATCGCTGCGTTCACGCAGAGCCGACGCCAGAGGAAATGGAGGCAACGCTAGGCCTCTTCCTGGATTTGCTCCAGCGGGGAATGCGGCAGGAAAACACGGCAGAGATCAGCGTCAGCCTGCTGCAAGATCTGCAGGGCACCTGCTACCCTGACGTGCTCGGTCATCTTCAGCAGAGTAAGGCCCAAGAAGGGAGGGATGAACCATCTGCACCTGCGAGTGGTCGAGTTGGGGATCAACGCCTGATCTCACCAGCGGTCGCAAAGCAGTTCTTTGAAGCGGTGCTGCTGGAGTACGGGTTCTCCGGTTGGATTATCCAACTCGATCACGCAACCAACAATTTCCGTATCGAGGCGAACATACAGACATTGTTCCTTCCAGCGTATAAGCCGCTCTCACTTGCGCGCGTGCGTGAACTGTTAGGGCACGAACTGGAAATCCATGTCCTGCGCGCCGAGGCTGGAAAGGCCTCTCCCCTTGCTCTGCTGGCGGAGGGGACGAGAAATTTTCTCACCATCGATGAGGGGATGGCCGTCTACTACGATCAGCAAACGGCGCAGACGCAAAACGAGGTGCTTGGTGAAGCGAGCGCGATGACCTGGATCGGAACACTTGCGACGGGGCTGGCTGCTGGAGTCTTGAGTACTCCTCAGACATTCCTTCACCTCCAGCATCTGTTAGAGCGTCTGTATCTACTTGACCGACTGCTCTCAAAAAGGGAAGGTGATCTCGGCAAAGCGGCAGCTACTGCCCGTAGGCTGGCATTGAATCGGTGTTTGCGAACCTATCGAGGAGTGCCTGATCTGACTGTTGCTGGTATCTGCTATGCGAAGGATGCCATCTATTTGAGAGGATATCTTCAGCTCCAGCAAGCGGTAAAAGAAGCTCCGGGGGTGCTTGACCAGCTGATGGTGGGAAAAATCGCCTATGAACACCTGCCGGATATGAAAGAGCTCGGTATCACGATCCCCTCAATCCGTCCCAGATGGTATGCTCAGCGCCCGAACCTGGATGAGTATATCCTCTCATTTGACGCTTCACATGCGGGACATGATGTGCAGAACCCCTGACCGCATGTGGAGAAATCAAATGAGAGGTGATATATGTTGTGTTAAAACAAGAGGAATTTTTAGCGCGTCGCCGTAGTGATCTCTCATTCAGCAAGGAGGGAATATGCCCCAGGAGCCAATCGAGGACGAAGACGAGTCAAAGTAGCATCGATCGGTAGAGTTGAGAAGAAACAGAGCTTTCCTCTTCAGCAAGCTCTGTTTCTTCGTTCCCACTTACTCGGTTTTCTCCTCTCATGTAGTATGATGAGTGGAAAGGAAAGGCGAGTACTCGTGTCGCATCACGCTGGCACAGGCATCGAGTTACTCCTCCTCTAAGAAATGCTGCTGGTCGTGATTCTTCTTGTCTTGATCCTGGTCGGCGTCCACAATGATTGTTGGTGGTTGCTGTGGCCTCGTATCGGGCGCGGGCGGATTCTGAGCGGGTGCAGGTGGCTGCTTGTGCATGTGCGTCAGATGGTAAGGTATGTTCGCAAGATGGGCGACCTGTTTATCCTCATAGTACGGCGTGCCTACTGGCAGCATGGGTGGGAGTGACGACCGGAGCATCAGTATGGTGCGCTCTGGCATCGTGCGTAGTTCTTCGGGGGTGAGCAGTCGCCGCCGTGCCTCGCCCTGTGTCCAGGTGTCTTCTGTTCCCCAAAATGACGCGCCTCGCGACGTGCGCGTCCAGGTGCGAACCGTCGTATCTCAAATCCGTTCAGTAGTCTCGGCTGCCTCACGTCCATAGCGCTCATCAAGTTGGGCGAAATTTTGAATAACCATGAGTAACGCGACGCGCAGGTACCGCGCCGTGGACACAAAATTGGCATAGCCGGGAATATACCCGATGTTGGCAAACTCATCCATGTAACAGGCGATGCCACGCGGAAGGTTTCCTCCCTCTGCAACGCGCTGCTCCCACATTCTGAACATTTGCATCGAAAAACAGGCCATCAGAGGCCGGTAGAGATCAACCTCACTGCGTGGGATCGACAAGTAGAGAGCGGTAGGCGCGTCTACCATTTCACTAAAGTCAATCTCATTGATGGCAGTGACGGTGCGCACATTTTCAGAATCGAATAATTCAAAGCGACCGCCGATATCGGTCATCACGGACCCGATCAGGCGCTCGTTGAGGCTCAGGTTATGAAGAAAATTTTCCGCTTTGCGCCGGGCTTCGTGTGAGGGGCTATGCGTCAGGATCTCCTTCAGTTGCTCAAAGGTTTTGCCTGCGATATAGTCAGCCACACGCGAGAACGGAGCGTTTGGCTCTGTTGCTCGGAGATGGAGGATGACGGAAGCAATCAAGAAGCGTGCACACGTTGCCCAGAACGGATCGTTTTTGCTCTCGCCAGTATTGCGTACCCAACAATCGGCGAGCATATTGGCATCCGTCGCGTCCTTGACGTAGGCCAGCGGGTTATAGCCATGCGAGTGTGCTGGGTCGGCAGGGGCAAACCGCCAGACTTGGTGATAGCGTGCCAATGCTCCCGCCGTGATACGAAAGAGTTCATTTTTCAGATCGCTGATGAACAGCGAGCGGCTGCCTTTCTCGCGGAGCAAGTTCCGAATCACGAGCAGGGTGCTCTTCCTGCTCCCTGTCGGTCCGACGATGAGTACGTGTTCCTCCTGTATTTTTTCGACTAACGCTATAACGCGTCTGCGATAGACACCAACCAGAAACACGGAGGCAGTCGTGCTCAGTCGTCGGATGTGCGCATTATAAGGCGCAGCCACCAGTGCGTGTGTCACGGTAGCAGCCAGAGTGACCGGGGCATGCGCCACCAACAGGAGCGAACCAAGGAACCAATTGGTGGCACGTCTGGCACGGACTCCTCGTAGGTCGCGCCGTCCGGCATACCCGGCTGAGCCGAAGGTCACAGGCTTGCTGAGGAGCTTCATATGGATTGTCGCAAGGACATACATGATGCAGAGACATCCGAAGACGATCCAGGTAAAGGGCTGCGAGAGCAGATTCGTCCTGGGCTGAAACTTACCGCTCACCAGTTCAGTAATGACATCTCCCCCAGGCAGCAAGCCTTGCCGCAGGTGATTCATCCACAGGGGCAGAGGTGTATGGAGAATCGGTATGTAGAGTACTGGAGCAACAAAAAGGAACAATACTGAAAGGCTACAGAGTACGAACGGTAGAACCAGGATCTGTGTCCATTTCATCGGTCATAACCTCCTCGGTGAGTAGCAATAGACGTAACATGAACGATGTCGCACTCCAAGAAGACACACGCCACTTTTCTATTCTTATATAGATGGGGAGAAAACGGTAACGCACACACTCGTTTTTTTGCAAACTGGGAAGTACGCTTAGTGCTCGATCATGCGCTCGTTCTCCCGTTCATGTTCGGGAGCTTCGTGGATGATCGTGTCGCGTTCGTCCAGGTCATGCAAGGTATCCTGGATGAAATGGTAATGGTCATAGTCGCTGTGTTCACGGCCCGACTCGCGCAGGAAGCGAAAATCCTGCGGGGTCAACTCAACCAGTTCCTCTCGCCCGGTCTCGCGGTCAATCCCGGTTCCCGACAAAACAACATGCACATGGGGATCGTCCGTGTTGTGATGTTGAACGGCGTACCAATCCAGGTCTTGATGGAGACGCTCTTCCAGATCGTGCATCACCGAGCGAGTCCATTCCCGCAGATCTTCCACCGGTTCATCTTGGGCTGGTGAGAGGATCACGCGGTGATAGTAGATGTCACCTGCCCGCTCCCCCATCAGGTTGTCATGCACGGCTCTGCGATCAATGTGATCCTCCTCGTCATTGAACAGGTAGCGGTCTGCTCTACTTTCCATCTCTGGATCGCGCTCGCGGTACTGAAGGTATTTCAAATGACTTTTGAGTGCGGAAGAGGCTTGACCCTGACTCACCCGTGAGGCCCGTACATGTTTGCTTTTAACAATCATGGCTGCTTATCGATCGATATCATGGTCAACATCGTGCTCAAGGTCAAGCGTTTGCTCTGGCTCGAGCAAGCGTTCATCTATGTCCATCGGAGGAATATCGGGGATCGCATCCCGCTCAAACAACTCCTGGGCGTACTCACGCCCGAGTTCCTCAAGACGTTCTAGTTCCTCTGGCTCGAACTGCGGCGGCTCCAACACGTCGGGATGCTCCACCAACTCGGAGAGCGGCTTTTCAAGGTCAAGCGTCTCAAGCCATTGATAGAACTCATCTTGTTCTAGTAAGTCGTCTCTCTCTGCCATAACATGCTCCAACCTGACTCAGCCAACTACGAGACCTGTTCATCATCTTCAATATGGACATGCTCACTTGGGGCCTTTTTCGGCAGTAACTCGCGATTGGCTTTCGCCCTGGCGTCATCATAGGCCGCTTTTGCAAAATCGGTACCATGCGCTTTGGAGAGCAGCGTGAAGGAGAGCCGCCGTCCAATGCCGCTATTCCGGATCGCCATAATGATCAAACCTGCCAGCCGGTCCACCAGTTTGCGCACCCACTCTCGGTGTGACTCCGCCTCATGCTCCCGGTCTTCGCGCAGGTCGTGGCGCAACTGGGCGTGTGCCTGGCGTAGGTCTGCGGCGACCATTTCACGTATGACTATCAGGGAGTTGTGTTCGACGATCTGCCCGTTGCGTTGGGCCATATCCTGCCGGATGAGGTCAGCAATGATCTGGTTTCTGCCATGCTTCTCTTGCTTGGCGCGCCGCGAGACATAGGCGTGTAACTCTTCGGGAAGCCAGATATTCAATTGCTTCTCGTTATCAGCCATAGGAAGCGCTCCTGATTGGTACGGCGCATAACAGCATAGCAATATGCTTCGAGTATCCAGACAATGTATTGCGTGATGCCTACAGGGTAGTCCTGCTAAAAAGAACTTTTGTTCAGCTATGTCAGAGTATAACACGGTATGTCAAAAATGGGAAGAATCGCGCGGCTTGTCAATGCATACGCAGGATATACAACCAAAAGCGGTACATAA
>WNGJ01007544.1_pt1 | contig 14361 bp, 10 predicted proteins | sample 5400611 | NCBI WGS metagenome assembly WNGJ01 (sample SAMN13153375, study PRJNA577476) | soil metagenome | isolation source: 40 cm soil or saprolite under Garry oak tree replicate 1 | place: USA:California | collected 2016-06-15 | reverse complement strand
CGGAGGCGCAGGGCGCCAGCGTGCAGGCCCCGATCTTCGAGGTCGATCCGTTGTGGCCGAAGCCGCTTCCCAATAATTGGCTGCTCGGCTGGACGATCGGCGTCTGGGCCGACGATCAGGACAATATCTGGGTCATCCATCGCGGCGCCGGCGGGCTGCACAACAATGAAAAAGGCGCCGAGCTCGATCCGCCGATCGCCGACTGCTGCCGTACGGCCCCGCCGATCCTGGTCTACGATTCGGACGGCTCGTTGCTGCGGACCTGGGGCGGTCCGGGACCAGGCTATGAGTGGCCGCAATCCAACCACGGCATCCATGTAGATTACAAAGGCAATGTGTGGATCGGCGGCAACGGCGAGAAGGATGCCCATATCCTCAAATTCACCAATGACGGCAAGTTCCTCATGCAGGTCGGCCACCTCGGCGGCAACAAGGGCAGCAACGACCAGGAGAACTTCGGCCGCGTCGCCAAGATCTGGGTCGATCCGAAAACCAACGAGGCCTATATCGCGGACGGCTACCTCAACAAGCGCGTTGCGGTGATCGACGCCGACACTGGCAAGATGAAGCGCTACTGGGGCGCCTACGGCAACAAGCCCGACGACACCAATCTCGGGCCTTACGATCCCAAGGCGCCGCCGGCGCAGCAGTTCCGCAACCCGGTGCACTGCATCGAGCGCTCGGTCGACGACCTCGTCTATGTCTGCGACCGCCAGAACGATCGCCTGCAGGTGTTCAAGACCGACGGCACTTTCGTGAAGGAGGCGTTCTACGCCAGGAACACCAGGGGCGCCGGTGCGGTGTGGGACATCGTGTTCTCCAAGGACCCGCAGCAGCGCTTTATCATGCTGGCCGACGGCCAGAACGAGCGGGTGCGCGTCATCGTGCGCGAGACGCTGGAGGAGATTACCTCGTTCGGCGACGGCGGGCGTCAGCCAGGCCAATTCTATGGTGTGCACAGCTTGGCGTCGGATTCAAAGGGGAACATCTACACCACTGAGACCTACGAGGGTAAGCGGGTGCAGAAGTTCAACTACAAGGGTGTCGGCGCGGTGCCGCTCGGCCATCAGGGCGTGCCGTGGCCGAAGAAGGTGTAAGCAGGCGAGACCGAGCGACCGGAACCGCGGGCGTCCCGCCCGCTCTTTCTCGGCGGGGCCCGCGACGACGCGCGCGGTTCGCCGGTCACCGGCATGTAGGGTGGGTAAAGGCGCATCGCGCAGAGCGGGGTTGCTTGGCGCGGACCCTCGGGCGCCTTTGCCCACGCTGTCCGATTTCGGTGCTTGACCGCGTGGGCAAAATCGCGCGAGGTCAGTGCGCCCTGTAATCGGCCGGGGCGGGCGATTTTGCCCACCCTACGAGTCAGGGAGAGCGGGCGGGACGCCCGCGGTCCCGAAGCTAGCGGTCCAGCCCGTCACTTCTTGAAGAAACAGAAATCGTCGACATTGGCGGCCCAGTCCGCGTTCGGCCACGGCGCGCCGTTGCGCCCGAAGCGCGCGAACGTATAGCCGCCGATCTCTTCCTCATTGACCACGCAGATGTCCGGGCCTGGAGTGACCTCCGCCTGGATCTTCTCTTTCTGGATCGACGTGCCGGTATGCGATCCGCCGTTCGGAAACGACACGCACTTGCCCCATTCGGGCCGGATGCACTCCTGTCCGAACACGCTCGAACTCGCCATCAACGCCGCCAAAACCACCAAGCCTCGCATTCATTTTCCTCCCGTTCAGGGTCAACAATACGGTCCCAGGATGCCCGCATCCTCTGGCAATCTACTCGACGCCCTTTGCCAGGAAAGCGGCTCTCGCGGCCGGACTGGCGAGAAATTTCACGAATGCTGCTGCGCCGTCGCGGTTGGCGGGCGCGGCCGAGGGCGCCGCTGCGTAGCTTGTGTAATTCTGCGCCTCGGCAGGCAGCGGGCCGACGAATTGCGCGCCCTTGTCACCATAGAGCCTGATCTCGGTGATGGCGCCGAAGCCGATTTCCTTGCCCTTGCCGTGGATGACGTGCTCCATCACGGCAGCGCCGTCGGGATAGCGCGTCTCCTTCGCCTTGACCTCCATGCCCACGCCGAGCCCCTCGAACAGCTTCTCCAGATAGAGACCGGTCGATGCCTTGTTGTAGACAACTGATTCAGCGTCGAGCAAAGCGCGCTTGAGCGCGTCGGCGGACGATACGTCGGGCTTTGCGGCGCCGCCACGCACCAGGACTCCGACGCCGACCCGTCCGACCGGAGCACGCCCCGCCCCGTCGAGCTTGCCAGCCTTCGCCAGTTCCTCGATGACCGCCGGCGGCGCGATCACCACATCGGCCGCCTCGCCGCCGCCGACCCGCTGCTGGATCGCGGGCGCGGTTGCAAATTTGATCTTGACCTCAGTGCCGGTCTCCTTGCGAAATGCATCCGCCGCCGCGACGATTCCGGGCTCGACTGCGCCCGCGCTGATGATGTTGATCTCCGCAGCCAAGGCCGGGGCGGAAGCCATCACGCCCAGAGCAATCGTCAGAAGCACACACGTGTTCATCCCGGTTCCCTCCCTACGGTGAATGGCAGCTGCGCCGGTCGATCGGGACAATACGACGGAACAGCGAAGCGTCAAATGCGGTGCACCTTCGTTTTTTGCCACAATATCGATACTCTGCGGCGGTGGGGCCTGCCGCGGGTTGCGAACCTTCCCGGCCTGGATAGATCGGATCGACAATGAGATTTTCTCGTCAATTTCTGCAATTCGCGGCGGCTGTCGTCACCATCACCCTCGCCGGATTGTCCGGCAACGACGCGTGGTCTCAGGCAACGAGAACGATCAAGGTCGTCGTTCCGTATCCGCCCGGCGGCGGCAACGACGTCCTGGCCCGCGTGTTGGCGGACCAGGTCAGCCGGGCGCAGGGGCCGACGATCGTGATCGAGAACCGCCCCGGTGCGGCCACGACCATCGGGTCCGAAGCCGTGGCCCGTGCTGCGCCAGATGGCAACACCGTGATGATCACCTCGTCGGATTTGATCATCAGTGCCCACCTGCGAAAGCTGAACTACCATCCGCTGACGAGCTTCGAGCCGATTTGCGATCTCGTGACTTCGGAACTGGTCATCGCCGTCAACAGCGCATCACCTTACCGGACGCTCGCTGACCTGCTAAGCGCCGCACGCGCCAGGCCGGGTGAGCTGACGCTGGCCAGCAATGGGCCTGCAACCGCAACGCACATTGCGTTCGCTATGCTCAAACGCGCGGCAAATATTGAGATGACCTACGTCCCATTTCCCGGCACTGCTCCGACGCTTACGGCGCTTCTGGGCGGGCATCTGACCGCAGTCTTGGTCCCCTATCCGGCCATGGCGGAGCACCTGAATGCGGGCAGGTTGCGTGCGCTGGCCACCGCCACACGTATGCGCAGCGAGTCACTGCCGCAGGTGCCGACCGTCGCCGAGTCCGGCTACAAGGACTACGAAGTGGATGTCTGGTACGGGCTGTTCGCTCCGGCAAAGACGCCCAGGGAAATGGCTTCCCAACTCGCCGACTGGTTCACCGCGGCGATGCAGGTCCCCGAAGTGAGGGCGAAGCTGGTGCTCCAGGGGCTCTATCCGGTCGGCATGTGCGGTGCGGATTTCGCTGCGCTTCTTCGCAAGGATTATGACGGTTACGGCCGGGTCATTCGCGAGTCGAACATGAAGGCGGAGTGAGCTTCCAGCCTGAGCGCTGAGGGCTTGACCGGGCCTATGGCGCGCCGCACATAACGGCTTGACGCGCGTAAACGAATCGCGGCGATCACTGACGATCGGTAAGCCACCACGATGCACGACAAAATCCTCATCGTCGATTTCGGCTCCCAGGTCACCCAGCTGATCGCCCGGCGCGTGCGCGAAGACGGCGTCTATTGCGAGATCGCACCGTTCCAGAAAGCGCGCGAAGCCTTCGCGGAGATGAAGCCGCGGGCCGTGATCCTCTCCGGCGGACCGGCCTCGGTGCTCGACGCCGACGCTCCGCTGCCGCCGCCCGAGTTCTATCGGGCCGGTTTGCCGGTGCTTGGCATCTGCTATGGCGAGCAGGCGATGGCGCACCAGCTCGGCGGCGAGGTCGAGGGCGGTCACCATCGCGAGTTCGGCCGGGCCGAGGTGGAGGTGACCGAGGGTTGCGCCTTGTTTGACGGCGTATGGCGAAAGGGCGAGCGGTATCCGGTGTGGATGAGCCATGGCGACCGGGTGACGCGGCTACCCGACGGCTTTCGCCCCGTTGCCACATCGCCCAACGCGCCGATCGCCGCCATCGCGGATGAGGATCGCAAATTCTACGCCACGCAGTTCCATCTCGAAGTCATGCACACGCCCCACGGCGCGGCGCTCCTGCGCAATTTTGTGCGCAACATCGCGGGCTGCGCCGGCGACTGGACCATGCGGGCGTTCCGCGACGAGGCGATCCAGAAAATCCGCCGGCAGGTCGGGCAGGGGAGGGTGATCTGCGGCCTGTCGGGCGGCGTCGATTCCGCGGTCGCGGCGGTGCTGATCCATGGAGCGATAGGCGACCAGCTCACCTGCGTGTTTGTCGACCATGGCCTGTTGCGGCTCGGCGAAGGCCGCAAAGTGGTGACGCTGTTCCGTGACAGCTACAATATTCCGCTCGTGCACGTGGAGGCGCAGGCGCAGTTCCTGGCGGCGCTCAAGGGCGTCACCGAACCGGAGGCGAAGCGCAAGACCATCGGCCAGCTGTTCATCGACGTGTTCGAGGGTGAGGCCAAAAAGATTGCGGCAGACGGCCGGGCGCCTGCGCAATTCCTCGCCCAGGGCACGCTCTATCCGGACGTGATCGAGAGCGTGTCGTTCACCGGCGGGCCGTCGGTGACGATCAAGTCCCATCACAATGTCGGCGGCCTGCCCGAGCGCATGAACATGAAGCTGGTCGAGCCGCTGCGCGAGCTGTTCAAGGACGAGGTGCGCGCGCTCGGCCGCGCGCTCGGTCTGCCGGACGCCTTCGTCGGCCGCCATCCGTTCCCCGGGCCGGGCCTCGCCATCCGCTGCCCGGGCGAGATCTCGGCCGAGAAACTCGATATTTTGCGGCTCGCCGACGAGATCTTCATCGAGGAAATCCGCCGCGCCGGGCTCTACGACGACATCTGGCAAGCCTTTGCGGTGATCCTGCCGGTGAAGACCGTGGGCGTGATGGGCGACGGCCGCACCTACGACTATGTGGTGGCCTTGCGCGCCGTGACCTCGACCGACGGCATGACGGCGGATTTCTACCCCTTCGACATGGGGTTCATCGGCCGGGTGGCGACCCGCATTATCAACGAGGTGAAGGGGGTGAACCGTGTGGTCTATGACGTGACCAGCAAGCCGCCGGGGACGATCGAGTGGGAATGATTTTGGCGCATCCGGATGTACCCCACAGCATCCGGAAAACCTCAATAATACACTGATAGATAATAAAAAATCATCCATAGACGTTCAGGAACTATCAGCCGGCAGAGATCGCGCCTGACGTCCTCGCTGACGGTATGCTTCCCTATTGCGAAACCGGATTTCGTCCAATACCGTCAGGAGGTGAGCGTCCTCTGACGGTCTTTTTTTTCGACTTAACTTTCTATAATAAAAAGAGATTCCGATACGAGGATGCCCAAAAATGGCCTGACGGTCTTTTTTGTGGAGGCGAGCAGAATGCTGACCGATACAGCCCTTAAGCATCTGAAACAAAAAGATAAATCTTATAAGGTCACGGACCGGGACGGCATGTACGTGCTCGTGAAGCCGTCGGGGACCCTCACTTTCCGCCTGGATTACCGGATAAACGGACGGCGCGAGACCGTCACGTTCGGCAAGTACGGCCCGGCGGGGCTATCTCTAGCCCGCGCTCGAGAGTTGTGCATCGACGCTAGGCGGGCGATCAGCGAGGGGCGATCCCCGGCCATTGAAAAGCAGCGGGAGAAGCGCCGTCTTCTCGAAGCGAGAAGCTTTGGTGAGTTCGGAGAGAAATGGCTGACCGCGGCGCCAATGGCGGACAGCACTCGCGCGATGCGCCGATCGATCTTCGAGCGCGAGCTGCTGCCCAGGTGGCGCAATAGGCTTCTGACGGAGATCGCGCCGGACGACCTGCGGGCTCATTGCGGCGCCATCGTAGATCGCGGCGCACCGGCAACGGCGATCCACGTCCGCGACATCGTCAAGCAGATCTATGGCTTCGCGATCTTGCACGGCGAGAAGGTGCCCAACCCGGCTGACGATGTAGGACCGGCCTCGATCGCGACCTTCATGCCGAAGGACCGGTCGCTCTCGCCAACCGAGATCAGGATCATGCTCAAGCTTCTTGAGAAGGTGGCGACGCTGCCAACCATCAGGCTGGGCATTCGGCTTTATCTGCTGACCATGGTGCGCAAGAGCGAGTTGCAGGACGCCACATGGGATGAGGTTGATTTCGAGAACGCCGTTTGGACGATCCCGAAGGAGCGGATGAAGCGCTCCAAGGCGCACAACGTCTATCTGTCTCGGCAGGCTCTCGACATCATGATTGCGTTGAAGACCTGCGCCGGAAATTCGAGATACCTTTTGCCGTCGCGCTATGACGCGGACGCTCCCATGTCGCGCGCGACGTTTAATCGCATCACCTATGCGGTCGTCGAGCAGGCGAAGAAGGAAGGCTTGCCGCTGGAGCCGTTCACGGTTCACGATCTGCGGAGGACCGGCTCAACGCTGCTCAACGAACTCGGCTTCAACAGCGACTGGATCGAGAAATGCCTTGCGCATGAGGATGGCCGTTCCTCACGTGGCGTCTACAACAAGGCGGAGTACGAGGTGCAACGCCGCCACATGATGCAAGAATGGTCGGACATCATCGATGCCTGGGTCGGGGGCAAGAAGCGTATCCCGGTGCTCATCCCGCCCTCGATGCCGTTGTTTGAGCCAGACCCCGCTCTCGAACCGGCCGCGTCCGCCGTTGTCGGACGTCGGGAGATTGAGCGCGTCCGATAGGGTTTGATCGGCGCGAGGCCAACCAGGCTTCGACCTCCGCCAGATCCCAGACTACGCAGCGCGGTGACAGCGCGAAGCGTCGAGGGAATTCTCCGCGCTGTTCCATTTCATAGATCGTGCTGTCGGCAAGCGGCACCATTTCACGCAACTGCTGCCGACGGATGGTTCGCTTGATCGGGATGTCTGTTCGGTGAGCCATCGTCACGTCCTCAGGTATTCCCTTTGAGGAAATGAACGCGATAGGTCCCGAAAGGGAAGCGAGGAAATTCAGATGTCGGAGAGCCGGATACTATGGCGTACAAATAGAAAGCTGTCCGACGGAATTCGGCGACCTGATGCATCCTGTCTTTCGTGAGCGTTGCCCTCCGAAGGCAAAGGTCGTGTGTTCGAATCACGCCGGGCGCGCCATTAAAATCAATTACTTAACAGAAAATCGCAGCGTACCAGCTGAGGGCTAGCAAGCACATAGCTAGCAACTGATCGGTTCTCGCGAAGTTTTTCGTGTGCGATCGGCGCGGCAAATCCAGATCGAGTTTTTCATCATCAGCGTTGCTCGACGTGACGGGGTGCCCGCGTGCGATCTAACTCGCACATGGTCTCACGCGGGGGCAAGGGGCGGAGGCGCGCGCGCGCGCGCGTCCCGAGCCGATGGACACTGACGGGATGATTTTGGGCGCCCCACCTCCCGTTCCCCCCAAAGAAAAAAACTGGTTTCGCGCAATAGGGGAACAGATGAGCTCTCTTGTTAATGCGAACCACACGGAGTTCGGCGGGTCGGCCCTTATCGGTTCGGCCCCTATCGGTTCGGCGGTGATCGGTGTGGCAGGCGTTTGCCGCGGATGATGCGCGCGCATCCAGTCATCGCTTTGCCCGACCGCTTCCAGGTTCTACGTTGTGCAGCTTGGTCAAGCCTCAATGAGTTTGATCACGGCGACCGCGGCATTTGATCGGGATGGCTCATCGAGCGGCGCTATCCCAGCGCGGGGCAGACAACTAGCAGTCATTTACGCACCACATTGCGACTAGGGCAATCGTCTAGTCGCCGGCACCGATCTCAAATTCGACATCGACGGCGATATCGAATTGGCGTGAAAAGCTGATCGCTACCCTGGCGCTTAAGCTCACGAGCTGCGTTCGCGACTGCGCCAGCGTCACGACCGGTGTATCTCAGAAAGCAGACGACATGCTGCAACGCGCAAGTCGGCAGCTTCGGGCCATCTGCAGACTCTTGGCAGCAAGGTCTCTCACCCGACCTACGTGAAGCAGGTCAGCCTCACCAAATGACTGCCAAGAAGCTCTGGGATACGCCGGATGGCCTCAGGCCTCGTAGTCACAGCACCGGCGGGGCTGCGCGACGATTCCTGGCCAACGCATTCGTCGACGACGACACGTTCGATGCGGTTTGCGAGTGGACCTCGCCTATCACCCCGCCATCGAAGCGTGACGCATCGCGCCACATTGGCCGTCATGCCCTATCGATGTCTTCGACACTACGACACTGCGTCCTTCGCAGCTTTCACAGGGCGCGCCCTGATGATCTTCCGAGCAGGCTTCGCTTTGAATATCGTCGGTTCCTTTGTGAAGGGATTGATGCCTTTCCTCGCCTTTGTGGCGGGCTTCTTGATGACAACGAATTTGGCGAATCCGGGGACGAAGAAGGCCCCCGCTTTCTTGAGTTCTTTGTAGCCTATTTCGGCAAGTGACTCGATAACGCCCTTGACGTCCTTCCGCGTCATATTGTTCGGATGCTGCTCAGCGATTTTTTGAATGAGTTCCGACTTCGACATCAACTTGGCCATGCTGCCCCCTGCTTCCGAATCGCCCTCGGCGTGACTACGTTAACACTAGATTTGCGGTGGAGGGAACTCGGGGGGCGGGTTCGCCGCGATAAAGCAGGGCGTCATGCCATCGCAGCCTTGAGCCGGATCCCGGAAATTCTCTACGTCCAGACCTGAAAAAACATGGCTTTTCCAGTTATTGAGGTTGAACCGAAGGTTTCGACTCGATACGTCGAAACTGAGCCGGAGATTGGGCACTGGATTGTGGCCCAGCCAATCCTCCAGCGACACAAGCGCGGCGGTTGTCGCCAGCGACCTCCCATGACACCATCGAAGTGCGGAATTTCCCTTAGGTTCTAAAACACCATGCCGCGTCGTAAATTTGCCTGGGCCGCTCTCCCCGACGAACAATTGCTTGAGCTCCGGCTAAAGGACCTCAAGGTCACGGTCAACGGCACTTGGCTTGAGGCGTGCCTCGCTAGCCTCCATGAAGAACTCGAAGAGCGCGGCATCAAGGCCCGGCCCAATGCCTGGATATCGAGCGAGTGGTTCAGCCCGGAAAACACGCCAGGCATCGCTATCCCGTTCTATCTGACCCACCCCGCCTAATGCAGCTCGAGAGGAAAATGATCATCGACGTGGAGGGCGGTACTTGGTCTGAATGCATGAGCATTCTTCGTCATGAAGCCGGCACTCCTATCAGCTGCAGCGCCGTCGTCGATGGCAGAAGCTGTTCGGCCGGTCCTCGCAACGCTATCCACGCTATTATCGACCGAATCCGGCCAGCAGGCATTTTGTCCAACACCTGCGGCTCTGGTACGCGCAGAGCCATCCGGATGAAGATTTCGCCGAAACGTTTGCGGTGTGGCTTCGGCCCCGCTCGAATTCGCGATCGCGTTACACTGGATGGCCAGCATTAAAGAAGCTTGAATATGTCGACGAGTTGATGAGGGAAATCGGCGCGCAACGGCCGCTGCTCACCGGTCGGGAGCAGGTCGACCCCCTCAACCGCCTCACGGAGACGCTTGGTGAGCACTACAGAAAAAAACAGGCCCTCTACGCCTTCGATGCGCCCACAAGCTACGACCGTGATCTCCTGCGGTTGTTCTCCGCCGATCCAAGGCACCACCGGTCGCAGTCGGCTCGATTTTCATCAGGCGCAATCGTGCGAGAATTCGACGACTTGTGGCGAAGTGGACGGGTGAGTACCAGCTCACGCTCGATGCTGTGCTCGACGACATCGTGGCCCGGTGTCGCGAGCTCAATCTGCGTGCGGTTGGTTCCGAGCGCGAGCTGATTATCGAGTTCGCCGTGCTTTTGACCGCCAAAACTATGCATGCGCTTCTTCGGCCCGTCGCGGCGCAAGTGGATCGCGCTATGAAACGGCTTCGCGTCCTGGTGCTCATGGACCCGGACCTGATACCCCCGGCTTCGACCGAAGGATACAGCGAGCAGCAAATCAATGAATGGAAAACCGAGTACGATGTTGTCACCACCCTGCGTACCGCCGGGCACGAGGTCCGGCCACTCGGCGTTCGCGATGAGCTCAAGCTGATCCGCGACGAGATCGAGGGCTGGAAGCCGCATGTGGTGTTCATACTGCTCGAGCAGTTTCACGGCGAGGTTATCTACGACCAGAATGTTGCAAGCTATCTCGAGCTGATGCGCATCCCGTATACCGGCTGCAGGCCGCGCGGCCTGATGCTGGCGCGTGGCAAGGACCTTTCCAAGACGCTAGTGCATTACCATCGGATACCAGTGCCGGCCTTCGCGGTCTTTCCGGTGCGCCGCAAGGTCCGGCGGCCAGCGCGCCTGTCCCTGCCGCTAATTGTCAAGAGTGTGAGCGAGGACTCGTCCCTCGGCATCGCTCAGGCATCCGTCGTCGACACCGACGATAAACTTGCAGAGCGCGTTGCCTTCATTCACGAACGGATCGGCACGGCTGCCATTGCGGAGCAATACATCGAGGGGCGCGAGCTCTATGTCGGGGTGCTCGGCAACGACCGGCTGCGAGTGCTGCCGGTATGGGAACTGCAATTCGGCAATATGGCGGAAGGTGCATGGCGCATCGCTACCGAGAAGGTCAAGCATGACCCTGATTACCAGGAGCGCCGGGGCATCTTGCACGGGCCTGCCAAGGACCTCGCACCTGAACTATACGCCCGCATCCAGCGAACAGCGAAGCGGATCTACAGGACTCTGGAGCTCGATGGCTATGCTCGCATCGATTTTCGCCTCTCTGCTGAAGGCGCTCTCTATTTCCTCGAAGCGAATCCCACCCTGAGATCGCGGAGAGCCAAGAATTTGCGACGGCGGCTCGGCACGATGGCCTCTCCTACCCGGACCTGCTGAATCGGATTCTGGCTCTTGGAATGAGCCGGACGGCCTCAAGCAACACCCGATGAGGGCGGTTCGCCCCGCCAAGCCTCTCAGCCCGCCGCGCGTCGCCCACGAGGCACGATAGCGAGGATGGGGGGAAGCAAGCCCAACACGGCGTCGGGGACGCTTCGGCCGGCCGCGTGAAACTTGACGCACGAAAGTGCACGGAAGTGCACAATCCCATGTCATCTGACGGGCGAGTCCTTTTCGCCAGGCTCAGACTGATGACGGGCATTCGTTGTTATCGCCGGCAGGCGCTAGGTCTTCACCATTGGTGTGGAGCGACTGGGAGGCCGACTCGGTGCGATACGCCTGAACTTGTCGGCGCCGACGACGTGATCGAACAGCTCGCGAGGATGAAAAAGTTGCGTTGGCATTACGACCGGTGTACCCCAGATAGCGAACTGATTTTTGCATCACCACGCATCAGCGACGCATGACGCTGTAAATTCGTCGAAATTTCCTGAAGACCGCAATATGAGGGATGCATCGCAGGCCATTCTCGGCCATAACCGTGCATCCCTAATGCAGTACCCAGGAGCTATCATGAGATTGACGCAAGCCACCGCCGAGGCAGCGACCCTGCCCGAAGGCAAGGACGACGCCTTCATCTACGACGACGCCATCCCGGAGTATGCGCTCAGGATTCGCCGCGTCGCTGGGGGCCGAATCTCCAAGAACTGGACCAAAGGCTACCGCTTCGCCGGACAGCCCCGGCGGATCACGATCGGCAATATCGAGACCGTGAAGGAGCACCAGGCCCGCAAGCGTGCGGGCGAAATCCACGCCATGGTCAGGTTGGGCCGCGACCCGAAGGCCGAAGCGATCGAAGCCAAGACGCAAGCGGCCGACGTCTTTGAGCGGCTGCTGCGGCCGTATCTGGCGAAGAAGCAGAAGGAGGTGAGACCGGGCTCGTTTCAGGAGGCCAATCGTTATTTGAACGAGCATCTGAAGCCGTTGCACAGACTCCCGCTCAAGAAGATCGACCAGCGTCTAGCAGCGGCGCGCATTGCCGAGATCGCAACTACTTCGGGACGGTCGGCGGCAAGGGGTGCTCGATCCAATGGTTCGGCCTTCTTCACGTACCTGATGCGCTCCGGCATCGCCACCAGCAATCCCTTCATCAACACACCGGTGCCAAAGACAAACGGCGCGCGGGATCGCAAGCTCGATAATGTCGAGCTGCAGGCGATCCATGGTGCATTGCTTTCGGATGATGACTTCTCACAGGTCTGCACGATCCTGATGTACACGCCACAGCGCCGCAGTGAGATCGGCAATTTGGAATGGAGTGAAGTCGATTTCGACCAGATGTTGATTACACTGCCCAGCCACAAAACCAAAAATCATCGAGAGCACGCCTTCCCGATTCCGGCGCCGGTGGTCGATATCCTCAAGCGCCGGTCACGGACCTGGCTTGACGGAAAAACCCCGCGCCGGTTTGTGTTCGGCCGACTGCGGAATTCAGGGTTCACCGCCTTCTCCCGAGGCAAGCGCGAGCTTGATGCTCGCATCACGAAAGCACGCGGTGCGCCGTTAAAGGCTTGGCGATTGCACGATGTACGCAGGACGGTCGTCACACGTCTTCACGATGATCTCGACATCCCACCGCATATCGTCGAGGCGATCGTCAATCACATCTCAGGCCACAAGGGCGGAGTTGCCGGCGTCTATAACCGCGCGGGATATGCGCGGCAAACGCGCATCGCTACGACCGCTTGGGCCACGCACTTGATGGCAATCCTCGAGGGCCGTGAGCCCGCAAGCAGCGTTGTCCCCATCAAAGACGTAGCGTGATCGTACGGACCGGTCGGGTGCTTGAACACCCGGCCGGCCCTTCCCCAGCCACGGAGTCGACCATGGCCAAGGCAGCGCAAGATATATTGGACGCGTTGTGGCGCGCCATCGAAAACACGCCGCTCGCCGGTATCGATCGAGATCATGCGCAACGAGAGTTCGAACGAATCCAGCATGAACATTCAACGAAGCCGGAGAGACAGCACCGTAAGCGTGAGTTCATATACGGTCAGATGTTGAACGATCCTCAGATCATCGCCGATCTTGGCGTTACGCGGAAACACGTCGAGACATTGAAGAAGCGAGAGGGCGCATTGATCGAGCACTATGACCGGATCAGAGCTGCACGTGGTCAAACTCCACCACCACTGACGCCACATGTCGCCCGGCAATCCCAGATTCTGGACGTGCTGTTGAGTGGCCGATCGCCAGACATTTTACCGGCCGAGACCTTGGCCGCAGTTTTTCTGTTGGCGGCGCAGTTTGTGTTCGGGCGCATGAACGCCAGTCAGGCGACACGGGTTGTGACGCGTTACCGGAAGCGTTTCGTGACGCATCTGTTCGTAGGTGCGGGAACGATGACAGCCAAGCAGATTTAATTCATTCGCGCTTTTTCGCTCAAATCACCCGAAAAACCACTAGCGCTTTTTCGAAAAATCTCCGCTTGAAATAGCGAGCGGATCGTATGGCATCTTCTGCGCGTCGATGCGACGGCATCGATGCAGCGTGTACCAGGAGGCGCGCTGCAACACGCACCAGGAGGCGTCGTTGCCTACTCCAAGAAAACAAAAAGAGAAGCCCTACACGCTACCGGCCGCCTTGGCCGGCGAGCAGATCGTCTCGTTGGAATCCGCCGAAGATGTTTCCGGCATGAGCAAGGCGACGATCGTTCGCACCATGAGTGACAAAATCATCCCGCTGAGCAAGAGGCTGCGCGGCATCAAGCTCAAGCACATCTTGCGCCTCGGCGACGGTGACGCGGCCTGATCCACAACAACCCGGCTGTGCACGTCCCCGACCCTCGTGCACAGCGGTTCGTCCGGCCCGGTCCTGCAAGACCGAGCCGGGTAGTTCATGGGTCAAATGTAAGGAAACGTACTATGACAAGTCTTCACTTAATCCAGGTTGCGCCCGACAGCAAGCTCACCCGTGCCGGTCGAAGGGCGACCCTGGCCAGTTGTACGGCGCCCCAAGGGGCCTTCCTGGCCTTCGACATCTACAAAGGCCCCATGGGCGCCGTGCTCAGCCTGGCCAAGATAGCGGCTGCTTTTCGTGTTTCTCCTGCCTACGTCCGGGCCGCCGGGCGGGTCCACCCCTCCGATCGGCCGGCGATTTTTGCCGGCGAAAAGCGGTTGATTCCTCAGCCGCGCAAGCCGCGCAAGCCGTCGCTTCCGGCGGCGTGGATTTCCTCGACCGAGGAAGAGCGCATCAACGCAATCTGTTCGCTCGGTCCGGACC
>WNGJ01004612.1_pt1 | contig 14361 bp, 15 predicted proteins | sample 5400611 | NCBI WGS metagenome assembly WNGJ01 (sample SAMN13153375, study PRJNA577476) | soil metagenome | isolation source: 40 cm soil or saprolite under Garry oak tree replicate 1 | place: USA:California | collected 2016-06-15 | reverse complement strand
CGACATGGCCAAGCTCGAACTGATCTACGGCCGCGATCCAGTTCTGCGGCGTCTTGCCGAGGGCATCATCGTCGAACAGCAGCAAGAGATCGAGCTGATGCAGCGCTACCTGCATGAGGGATCCACGCCGCAACGATGAATGCCGCCCTCGCGGACGTCATTCGCCGCCGAACTCGGCACTATTGAGCTGAAGGAGCTGACCCAATGACTCTGCGCCTCGCATTCGCGCTGCTGCTCTCCTGTATCGCTCCCGCGTTTGCGGGACAAGCTCCGGGCGCCGCGGACTCGCCAGACATCGCGATAAGCCATCGCGACCGTTTCTACACGTCGGACCAGTTCTCAAACACCGTGTCGGTCATTGATCCGGCCGACAACAAGCTGCTCGGCGTCATTCGCCTTGGCGATCCGACCCCTGGAAATCTCAGCCCGCTCTACCGCGGGCAGCTACTGGTGCACGGGATGGGATTTTCGCCGGATCATCGCACGCTCGCCGTGGTGTCCATCGGCTCCAACTCCGTGACATTTATCGATACGGCAACGAACGCGATCAAACACGTAGCCTATGTCGGCCGTTCGCCGCATGAGGCCTTCTTTACGCCGGACGGCAAGGAGGTTTGGGTCAGCATACGCGGCGAGAACTATGTCGCCGTCCTCGACGGCACGAGCTATAAGGAAAAGACCCGTATCACGGTGCCGAATGGGCCCGGCATGACGATCTTCTCGCCCGACGGCAAATATGGATATGTCTGCTCCAGCTTCAGTCCAGAAACCGTCGTGATTACCACTGCCGGGCACGAGATCATCGGGCATGTCAAGCAGGAAAGCCCGTTCTGCCCCGACATCGCTGCGACACCCGACGGCAATCAGGTCTGGCTGACGCTCAAGGATGTAGGCAAGACGATGGTGTTCAATGCACGTCCTCCATTCGACGTCATCAAAGTGATCGACACCGGCCCCATCACCAATCACGTCAACATCGCCCGAAACGCTCGTGGTCAATTCGCTTACGTGACGGTCGGAGGATTAAATACGGTGAAGGTGTTCAGGACCGATAGCTTCGAACAGGTCGCCGCAATCCCAACGGGCGCCCTGCCCCATGGCTTATGGCCGTCGGGTGACGGAACGCGGGTCTATGTCGGACTGGAAAACGCCGATGGCGCGGCCGCGATCGACACGCTCGAAAACAAGGTGCTCGATACGATTGCAGTGGGACAAGCCCCGCAAGGCGTCGCCTACGTTCCGAACGCGGTCCCGCAAGGAGATGGGACGCAGAACCTGCAGCCGCTTGGGGTAGCCGCGAACGTCGTGCAGCTGACGTTGGCCGGTAAGGACTCCAAGCCGGCAACGCAGGTCACGCTATTCGACCAGGGCCTCGTGCAAATGGTCCAGGCCGCGGTGACCGGACTGCCGCCCAAGCAACCATTCGTGCTGGCGCTCTCCGACGATCCAAGAGGCGGCGGACGATTAGAGCCGCTTGCCGGATTTGTGACCAATCCTGCCGGTGCTGCCATCGTCAACACCATCGGCCCGATTCGACAGGTCACGCAAAGCACGGGCACAACGCCGAAGCGTTATCTCGTCATCGCTGCCGGCACGCCGGCGCAGCTGGGTGAGCCGGTGCAAGTGCAAACGCAGGAATGAGCGTCGCGCCGCAGGTCTGCCCTGTTGATCCGAAAGGCGACATAAGCCAGGGCGGCGATTTAGCGCGGGGGACGCCACGATTTCAGCACTGCCGCGGTCTCAGCAGTTGCGGCGGGTGCCACATCACCGTCTGCCTTCCATGCTTGAATACCGCGAGCGGCTGGGCGATTTCGGCAATCGCCTGTTCAGGGCTTTCCGCATTGACAATGACAATGTCAGCCGGGCGGCCGACGGCAAAGCCGTAGTCGGCGAGATTGAGCAGCCGCGCCGAGCGATCCGTGAGCATGCCGAAACACTCGCGCAGCCGCTCGGGACGATCGACCTGTAGAACGTTGGCGTAAAGATTGGCCATGCGGATGAGCGAGCAGTCGCCATAGGGGGTGGCGGGGTTGAGGATGTTGTTCGAGGAGAGCGAACAATTCACCCCGTGCTCGCAGAGCAGATTTGCATCCGCTACGCCGCGAACGACGGCGTGGTCGCGCTCACGGCCCATGAGAAAGAGATCGGTGGTGGGGAGGACGGTGACGCCGATACCGGTGTTCGCCAGGCTGCGTGCCAGCACTGCCACCTCCTCTGGCGGCAACAGGGACAGCTTGGCCATATGGCCGACCACGACCCGTCCGCCACGCTTGAATTGCTCGGTGAGCTCGCGCACCAGGTAGATGTTCATCGCATCGGCGGTCGGGCCAACGTCGAGATGGATGTCGATGTCGACGTCGAACTCGCGCGCGAGCTCGAAAATGCGCCTGATCTGACCCGCTTGATCGCTATCGTAGCGCGGAGCGCCCCCGACCACGGTGGCGCCGCGTTTCAAGCCTTCGACCAGCAGCTCATCGGTTCCGGGATAATTGGTGAGCCCTTCCTGCGGAAAGACGCAGATCTCGATGTCGATTGCCCACTTGTAATCGGCAATCAGCGACTGCACCCCTTCGAAGCCGCGCATACCAATGGCGGGATCGACTTCGACCTGCGTGCGCATACGGGTGGTACCGTGCTTGATGCAGTCTTGCAGGGTGCGCTCGGCGCGTGCGTGCACGTCCTCAACCGACATGCTCTCCTTCAATGGTGAAACGCCTTTCACTGGACTGAGTGTTTTGCGTTCCTGCGGTGCGCAACGGTCGATGATCCGCGATTTGTCGAGATGGATGTGGGTTTCGATCAGCCCAGGACAGGCGAGGCATCCCTTGGCGTCATAAACCTCGGCTTCGCCAGCGAGCGCGTGCTCGAGGGCGACGATACGGCCGTGTTCCACCCCAATATCGATGGGCTCGCCCGATGACCGGTCGGCAAGACGTGCGTTGCGGACGATGAGATCCACGTGGGACTCACTCGGCCTTGATGTTTGCCGCCTTGATCAGCGGCCACCATTTCTCGATCTCGGCCTTCTGATGCGTGGCCAGCGCTTCCGCGGTTTGCTGCTCCGCTGGCGGAATTTCTTGACCGAGGTCGGTTAGCCGCTGGCGTACCGTTGGGTCGACAAGCGCGTCCATTGCGGCGATCGTGAGCTTGCGAATTGCTTCGGGCGGGGTGCCTTTCGGCACCCACAATCCATACCAAGTCGAAATATACACACCCGGCGCACCGGCCTCGTCGACCGTGGGTATGTCGGGCGCCGCAGCCAACCGCTTGTTCGAGGTCACGGCGTAGGCTTTGACCCCGCCGTTGCGCACATGCGGCAGAGCCGTGATGGCTTGATCGAATGTGAGATCGATGTGTCCGGCCACGAGGTCCCGCATAATCTCGGAGGAGCCCGCACGATACGGCACGAACTGGAAGCGGGTCCTTGTGACCTCCTGAAAGTAAATCCCGCTGACGTGCTGCCCGGAACCGGGTCCGGCCGTGCCTTCGGTCGCCTTGTCGGGATTGGCCCTGAGCCATGCGACCAGGCCCTTGAGATCGGTGGCCGGTAGGTCCTTTCTTGCCACGACCACGTAGGGATTACTTGGCAGCCGCGCGACAGGTTCGAAATCCGTGCGGATGTCGTAGGGCAGCGTATAAATCGCGCCATTGACCACGTGCGAGGGCCAGTTGCCGATGCTCACGGTATAGCCGTCGGGAGCGGCGCGTACGGCGCGAGCAACGCCGATCGTGCCGTTCGCGCCGGTCACGTTTTCGACGATGACCGGCTGGCCCAACGACGTGCGCATCGGCTCGCTCAGAAGTCGCGCCAGAGTATCGACCGGACCGCCAGCCCCGTACGGAACGATGAAAGTCACAGGACGCGATGGATAAGGCTGAGCCGGCGCTTGGCCGGCGAACAGCAACGTGGCAAGCGCCGAGCCGAAAAATGCTCTATTCATCTCAACTCCCCCTTAGTTGCACCAGCCACGAGGCATCATGTCTGATCGCCTGCATGTATTCTAGCTCGGTACCGCCACGCCCAAACCGCAGCGCGATTTCTACAGGGTTACGTATCTACAGGGTTACGGGCGAAGAGCGTTTCCAGATGATGGAGTACATCTGAGTCGATGTTTCGGGGCGCCTTCACCTGAGGTTGCTAGCGGTCGCCGCCTGCTCAGGTCTTTTTGCCCCCCATCCATTGCAGGTCCGTCCCGGGCGTAATCAGCTCTAGCCCCTGCTTGTGACTATGCCCAACCGGGAATTGCTTCATTCCCGCAGGGCGAGGTCGACGAGCGGTGGTGCCCCGCATGCCATTCGAGCACGGCGCTGTGCGCTGCTCCACTTTCAGGTCAGGGAATTCTCGGATGAGGCTTCGATCGGCGCCGTGCCTCGCCTTAAGCCGTTCAATCTGTTTCTGACGCTTCTTCCAGTGCACTCGGTCGTGCTCGACAGTCGATGCTTCCTGAACGTCAGGTAAGCACGATGTGCCGAAGGGCAAGCTAGCGGGAGAGTGGAGGAGCCCTCGCTGCGCGGGCGCGTCCTCGCTCGCGATATGCGGCCAGTGGACCGTGTGGTGGCAGTCGCCTTCTCTCGCAGGGCCCGATTCGGCTTTCATCACCGGGCAATCCTTGGTAGTGGACGGTGGGGCCTATGACCATTGAGCAGCCTGTTTACGGCGAGAAGAACATGCAGCAGATCCCGGTAATCGACCTTTCTGCGGCGCGCAGCGGCGGGCTTGCATCCAGGCAAGCCGTCGCACGTGAGATCGACGCAACCTGCCGTGAGATCGGATTCTTCACCATTACCGGTCACGGGGTGCCCATCGCGACAATGGATCAGCTGCGGTCGAAGGCGCACGCCTTCTTCGCTCTGCCTTTGGAGGAGAAGCGCAGCGCAATTCATCCCGTTCCCGGCACGCCGCGGGGTTATCGCGCACAAGGACTCGAGGCGCTGGCGCTTGCGAGTGCCGGCACGACGCCGCCCGACCTCAAGGAGTTCTATCATTTCGGCCGGGAAAGCTGGCCAAACGAGCGGTACTATACCGGGCCCGAAGGCCGGAATTATTTCATACCGAATCTGTGGCCGCTCAAGCCGCAGGGCTTTGCCGATGCGGCTCAAGCTTACTATGCGGAAATGGAGAAACTGGCCGCGCTGATGCTGCGGCTAACCGCACTTGCGCTCGACCTCGAAGAGCATTTTTTCGACGACAAGATTGACAGGCACATCACTGCGATGCGCCTGAACTTTTATCCCGAGCAGACGAGCGCGCCCAGGCCGGGGCAGTTGCGTGCTGGAGCGCACACCGATTATGGAGTGTTCACCATCCTCAATGGAGAGAGCGTTCCAGGTGGGCTGGAGGTGCTTGCCAAAAATGGAGACTGGATCGCTGTCGAAACCGATCCCGAAACTTTTGTCGTCAACATTGGCGATCTCCTCATGCGCTGGACCAATGATCGCTGGGTCTCCAACACGCACCGGGTTGGGAATCCGCCCGCATCGGTGGCGTCACGGGCAAAGCGCCTGTCCATTGCCTTCTTTCAGCAGCCCAACTACGACGCTCTCATCGAATGCATCGCCCCAGTGGGCAAGGCCAAATACCCGCCCGTGAGATCGGGTGAATATCGTGATTTGAAATACCGTCAGACCACAGTCGCGGTGGCTTGACCGGCGCCCGCGCCAGCACAATTTCCCGCGGGCGACGCGGTCGAGACTAAGCGGACCCAACCGAGGCCCGCTACTTGTCCGCTTCCGGGAGCAAAGCGAACATCAGCGAGCGATGGCCTACGATCACAAATTTATGATTCCGCGCACTTGCTGGGTACTGATCGAAAACTACTCGTGTGAACAGTCCCGCATTCGTTGGCCTGGGTTACAATGCAAGCCATAAAGCGCATAGGCCACCGTGTATGGGTCGCCAAATCCACTTCGCCGAACTCTTAGGTCTTTTTCTAAGACAAGAAGCGTCGACTTGTCGACTTCCCAGAAGTCCCTGAGCTCTGACGGAGCTTCTGAGTCGAGTTCATAGATGACTGCTGCTGGGCGATTCGGATCCTTTATTAGCTTCCAGCTCCCCTTGGTAATAAACCGCGCGTTAGGCATCTTTGCGACTCCGATTCTTTCCAGCACATATCCCTTCGGAGCGCCAGACTCCGGATCTGCTAACAGGACGAGCGTAACCTTCTGGCGAGGATGTCCATCGCGAGGTAAATGTCCGTAGTAGATTCCCACCAGCCCCCGCGTTCCAATAAACTCCTCAGCCGAAGGCTTAGAGGATTCGCCAGGGAGTGTGTACGACTCGGCTTTGGCTGAAGGATTCGCCGTCAACATGGCGGCAATCATGGAAAAAAGGCCGAACCGGAAAAACCCGACATATTTGGGCATGGGGAGCGTCCTCCGGAACGTTTTTATTTGCGGTGCCATGTTGCGTCCCGCCCCGTATCTCTCCCAAAAAAGTACCCGACCCGTTCCCACCGAAGACCGCGGCACGCGGCGCACGGCGCCGATCAACGCGCCGCCTCTCGTGTGCGACGAAATGAGCGGAAGCAACTAACGGATCGGCGGAGCATAAAGAATGCCGCCCGCATTCCATAATTCATTCAGTCCGCGCGGTATGCCGAGATCCGAGTCGACACCGACATTGCGCTCATAGACTTCGCCATAGTTTCCAACATGGCGAATGATCCGCACGGCCCAATCCTTGGTGAGGCCGAGCTCTTCGCCATAAGTGCCCTCGGTGCCGACAAACCGCATGACATCCGGTTTTGTGGATTTGAGCGCCTCATCGATGTTCTGGGACGTAATTCCAAGCTCCTCGGCGTTGACCATCGCGTAGACAGTCCATTTCACGATCAAAAACCAGTCATCATCCTTGTGGCGCACCACCGGTGCAAGCGGTTCCTTCGAAATGACATCCGGTAAAATGACATGATCGCTCGGCCTCGAAAGCTTGAGCCGCAGCGCATAGAGCCGGGAGGCATCGGTTGTCAAAACGTCGCATTGCCCGCCATCGTAAGCCTTGAACACGTCGTCCATTTTCGCGAATTTCATTTCCCGATACTTCATATTGTTGGCGCGAAAATAGTCCGCGAGATTCAGCTCTGACGTCGTGTTCGACTGCACGCAGACCTTGGCCGCATCAAGCTCGAGGCCGCTCTCGACGTTGCGCGACTTGGGCACCATGAATCCTTGGCCGTCGTAGTAAGAGACTGCCGCGAAATTCAAAGCGTAATTCGTTTCGCGCGACAGATTCCACGTCGTGTTGCGCGACAGCACGTCCACCTTGCGCTTCTGTAGTTCCGTGAAGCTTTCGCTGGCGTCGAGCGGGACGAATTTGACCTTGTTGGGATCGTCAAAAATCGCCGCCGCAATGGCGCGACAAAAATCGACATCGAAGCCGGACCAATTTCCCTTCTCGTCCACGCTCGAGAAGCCGGGAAGGCCGGTGTTGACGCCGCACAGCACCGCGTCCCGACGCACGGTTCTTTTGAGAGTTTGGGTATCGTATCGGTCGAAAGCGATAGCAGCCGCCGCAACTGCAATCGCAACCGCAAAGCCGATCAAGAGGCCGGATCGAAAGTTCAGCGCAAAGAGCTTCCGCATGTTCTATCTCGCTGCTGAAGGTTGCATCGTACGATCACAATTCCGGCTTCTGCCGGACGATGACCTTGGTCCCGACTGGAATTCGATCGTAGAGATCGATCACGTCGCCGTTGACGAGCCGGAAGCATCCGGACGACACGGCGCTGCCGATGGTCCTCGGTTGATTGGTGCCGTGGATGCGATAGACGGTGGTGCCAAGATAGAGCGCCCGCGCGCCCATGGGATTGCCGGGGCCTCCGGCCATAAAGCGGGGCAGGTACGGCTGCCGCTCGATCATTTCCGGCGGCGGAGTCCAGTCGGGCCATTCCTGCTTGCGCGTGATGTGCAGCAGGCCCTGCCATTGAAAACCTTCACGGCCGACGCCGATCCCGTAGCGGATGGCACGCCCGTTCGGCTGCACGACGTAGAGAAACCGCTCGGCGGTTTGAACAATGATCGTCCCGGGAGCCTCGGCGGAGCGGTAAAAAACGACCTGGCGCCGAAACTGCGGCGGCAGTTGCTCGTCGGCGGCATCGGGAATGACGCCCGGTTCATCGCCGATCGACATGTCCACGCGTTGCGCGAAAGCGTGCGACACCGGCACCGCAAGGAACACCAACAGGACGATCTGGATACGGAAAGAGAAGCGAAACAACAGCATCGGGAATCCCAGGTTAAAACTGAATCGTGCCAGCCGCATAAAATCTAATTCATCCGGGCTCGGCAAGCCCGCCGCGTTGGATATCCTATTAGGGAGCCCCTCGGGGCTACGTGAAGGCGTGGCCAATCGCAACCGCCGCACCGCCGAGCCGGCATCATCCGGCGCGCGCAGCGCAAGTATATTGGCGTCGTGCTTCCCTGCTCGGCAGGTCCCTAGCCCTCGATCTCGGCCAGCTTCGCCCAGGCCAGCCACTTGCGCCAGCTCTCGCCGAGCTGTGCCTGCGCCGATTCGAGCGTCGGCGCGTGGCCATCCATCCGCATGTCCGCCGGCGTACCAAAAATGCCGGTGATCGCCCAGAACCACTGGACATCCGCGGGCGCGCCGCGTTCTTCATAAATCCGACCCACGGCAAATTCGCCACTGAAGAGGGTGTAGTCGCTGCGGTCTTTGTCCGCCGGAGGGTTAAGGCCGGTCGGGCGAAGCGCGAGACCCATGCTCTGCTCCCTACCGCGCACTTGCCGCTGAACCTTCTCTCCAGCGCAGGAAGGCAGCAGGCTCGAGTGAGACCCGATGGCTCGCAACGATCCGGCACCCGCGCGCTTCATCTCACGCACCGCTCGGCCTCGAACTTCTTTTGCCGCAAAGTCGAGTGCAACGAGCGCGCGCCGCGTGCGATCAACTCTCCGGCCCGCTTCCCATATTCCACCGGGCATGTCGCGGCGGTTGTGTCGCCGAGTGAAGCCGCTGGAGCGCTCTCGCGGCCCAGGGCACCACCCGTCGCTTGTGCCTGCGCGGCAAGCCTCAGCCAGCGAAATTGCAGATTTCGGCAGTAGGCGACGATCTCTGGTGAACTCGCCAATCGTGCTCGTCGCGCGCAGGCGGTAGCCTGATCCTGACAGTAACTTGCATACGACATCCCCCACCCCTCCCCTTCACAGCGCACAGGCTGCTCAGGAAGGCCAATTCGTTTCTATGTCGAATAGGTCCATCGAATAATGAGATCGCGGCGAACTGTGGCATAGCAACCACATCGAAGGGCAAAGGAATACCAGCACACCTCATCAGCCCTCGTTCGCGTCGTAGGCGGATACCGCGTGCGTCGCGCAACTCGCGCAAGCGCCTTGACGCGGCCGCTGCTGCACGCGCCTCTGCGAGGTTTTAGACAGCCGAGCCTGCCAACCTTAACTGCGAGATGGGCGCAGAAACAGTCGCTGGAAAAATCCGCCCTCACAACCACGCGCGTTGCCGGTGAGCTCCTCCGCGGCGGCGCTCTGTTGCTTTTGTTTTTCTATCTTAAGACGGGCGCCAATAAGCTCGTGGACCTTATAGCGAGCCTGAAAGTGGCGCTTGGTGAATTCCCGATAAACGTCGTAGCTCGGATTGGCGTCCCAAATGAACCGCGTGATTTCTATGAAAAGCTCGCTATTTCTTCTGAGTCTGGGATTGCTGGTCTCCAGGAGCGTGAACGCGGCGCGGCGGACGCGCGCGTCCTTTGAACGGAGCAGCTTATACACATGTGATTTCGACAGTGCGCCATGTTTGACCATGATGGTCTCCCCGGGGGAGACCTTATAGCGCAAAGCTCCCATCATGGCGGACGGCTCTCACACTTATGGTGTCTAGAGTCTTATTTGCCGGCACACGCCAGCGGCATTCGCCACCGTGGCGCGAGCCATATTCGATGTCCTAAAACGTCGGAGCGTCGGCACGAGCGGTCAGTGTGCCATGAGCACCGGCAAGTCCGCGTTGCTGAGAATGTAGCGGGTGGTGCCGCCAAAGATCATTTGCCGCAATCTGCTCTGGGTGTAGGCGCCCTTGATCAGGAGGTCGCAGCCCAACGCCTTCGCGTGGGCCAGAACCGCCTCACCCGTCACCCGGCCATCAAGACCTACGGTCAACGGTTTTGCCGGCACCCCATTCAATTGCAGATAGCGGCACAGTTGCTGCCCGGTCGGTCCGGGCACCGCCGCTCCGCCTTCGACCGTCAAGACGACGACGCGGCTGGCACGCTTGAGGATGGGCAGCGCAAAGGCGGTGGTGCGCGCCTGCTCGGTGCTGCAATTCCATGCAATCAAAACGTTCGTGCCCATCTGGGGCTGCGGCGACGGCGGCGCGATCAACACCGGCCGGCCGCTTTCGAACAAGCCGGCCTCGAGCGTGGTCATCCGTGGGCCCTGCGGATCGCGACCGGGCTTACCCAAGACAATCACGTCGAAGAGGCGACCGTGGCTGCCGACAAAGTGGTCGCCCTCGGGGGCATTGTCCAACCAACCGCTCGACAGAGCTTTTGCGTCAGCTCCGCGCGGCACGCCATGCGCTTGCATGAAGTTCTCGAAGAGGCTGCGGCCTCGCTGCTCGTTTTCCGCGATGTCGTGCTCCAATGCCGGTATCGGCACGGCCGCTACGTCGCCCACCGCAAAGGCGGTGGGGAGCTCAACGCGCAAGGCGAAACCTTCGACGTAGCTGTCGAATTTGCGCGCGAGCAGGAGCGCGGTCTCCAATGTCGCGTTCATACGATCGTGCTGTTCGATCGGCACCAGAATGGTCTTGAAGCTCATGGCGATCCCCCATTCGTGCGCGCGTCGCCGGCCGCACGCGCAGAGGTGAGCGAGGCCTTAGACGGCTCGCCGTTTCGCGCACGACCCGCCGGAAAGCGACCGGCATCCGCTCGCTCTCTTCTATCATGCCAACAGCCAGGCAAGCTCGATCGTGAGCAGCCCGATTACCTGACGAGCGAATTGCTCTTTTGCCGCTCCGCCGCGTTCACGAGCTGCGGAGAAGCCGGCAGCTGCAGCACGGTCGCGTGCTGGTCTTCGCACAGGCGGGTGAGCAGCACGGTCTCCCCGTCGGGGAACTCCAGCGCGTCGTGGTGCACCCTCGGCTTGCCCACGTTGATCTGCCGGAACCGAGCCACTTTCGTCCCGAGCTTGACGTGCGGGAGGAAAGCAAAAAAGCGCTCGTACCTGACGTCCTGTTCGAACGCGACCTCCGTGCCGGGTAACAGGCACACGGCCACGTCCGGCGCTCCGATGGCCGCGAATCCTCGCGTCATGGAGTTCTCGAACATCGTGGTTACCAGCTCGTCTCCGACCTTCGCGGGTCGGGATGCGACGAGGTCTAGACTGTAGTCACACATTTGAAGGCACTCCTTTCGCCCGACATGGGTCGGAGCGAGGACACGGGACACTCGAAGGGGTCCCGGAGAATGAGTTGGGTGAAGTGCCGGGCGCCTTGCGATGGGCGTCTCGGTCGCTCTAGGCCTGTGATTTTACCCAGAGAGCGCCGCGATAAAAAGAGGCAATGGGGCGCCCATGCGACGCACGAGCGCAGGGCGCACGCCGCCGGTTGCCCGCGCGCCCCGATCGGGAGCATCATACGCCCGTGACGGTGGACGGCTGGGCCGAGATCGGGAGGTGCAGCCCGCCGCCCAACGTGACCGACAAAAAAACGTGGCCAAGGAAGTCGATCCGAACTTCGGCGCCATTCCAGGGAGGTTGCGATGTCATTGCGCATGTCCTGCGGCGCCATCGCGTGCGCCGGTTTCATCACGTTGGCGCCTGCTGCGCTCGCTCAGGATTGGCCCAACCGCTCGATGCTGGCCGTCAGCACGGTGAGCGCGGGCAACGCCGGCGACACCATCGCACGCATCGTGCTCGATCAGGTCTCGAAGCAGCTCGGCCAGTCCTTCGTGATCGAGAACCGCACCGGCGCCGGAGGGACGATCGGATCCGCCTCTGTGGCCAAGGCCGATCCGGACGGCTACACGATCCTGCTGTTGACGTCCTCGCAGGGCTCTGCCGTCGCACTTTACAAGACGCTGCCGTACGATCCGCTGCACGATTTCGTTCCAGTCGCCCTGTTCGGCGTGCAGCCGAGCGTGCTGGTCGCCGCGCCCGCGAAAGGCTGGACGTCCGTCGCCGACCTGGTGGCCGCCGCCAAGGCGAAGCCGGGCGCGTTGAACTTTGCCTCCGCCGGGCTGGGCTCGGCCTCGCACTGGGCCGCCGAGCGATTGCGGCTCGCGGCCGGCATCAACGTCCAGCACATTCCGTTCCGTGGTCCGGTCGAGGCCTTCACCGAGGTGATGACCGGGCGCGTCGACTTCTACTATCTGCCGATCGCACCCGCCCTGCCCAACATCAGGGACGGCAAGGTGGTGGCGCTGGCCGTGAGCACGGCGAAACGCGCGCCGGCGCTGCCGAACGTGCCGACGGTGGTGGAGGCAGGCTATCCCGACGCACAGTATCTGTTCTGGGGCGGGCTCGCCTTGCCGGCAAAGACCCCGCGCGCCATCGTCGATCGGCTCAACGCCGAAACGCAGAAGGCGCTCGCGGTGCAGGCCGTGCAGGAGCGATTGGCGACGTTCGGGGTCGAGCCGATGCCGATGCCGGCGGACGAGTTCGGCAAATTCTACCGCGACGACGTGGCGGCGATCGTCAAGCTGGCGAAAGACGTCAACCTGGTGCCGACCAACTGACGCGCCGCGCGCCCGGGCGCGTTGGACCGACAATTACAACGACGGTGCGCCCTTGGTTCCTTTGACGCCCTTCCTGTGGCCGGCACTCGCCGCGGCGACGGCGAGCGAGATGGTTTCGGCGTTCGCCAAGGAACTTGCGCAGCTGGCCGCCGGGGACCCCTCGAACTCCGTGCCGCGCGAGCCGCGGTGGACCACGCCGAACCGCGTTGCGCTCGAATTGCCCTCGATGCAGCTGCGCGAGTTCTCGCCGGACGGCGACGGCATTGCGACCTTGATCTGTGCGCCGCTTGCCCTCCATGACGCCACGCTGACCGATTTCGCGCCCGACCACAGTCTCGTCGCGGCGCTGCAAATGGCCGGGCTGCGAAATCTATTCGTGACGGATTGGCGCTCGGCGAGCCCCGACATGCGCTTCTTTTCGATCGACAGCTACCTCGCCGATCTCAACGTCGTGGTGGACGAGCTCGGCGGCTGCGCCAATCTGGTCGGGGTGTGTCAAGGCGGCTGGATGGCGCTGGTCTATGCCGCGCGCTACCCCGGCAAGGTGCGCGGGCTTGTTCTGGCCGGAGCACCGGTTGACATCAACGCCGGCGAATCCGAGCTATCTCGGCTCGCCCACAGCGCACCGGCGTCCATGGCCAAACAACTGGTAGAGGTCGGCGGTGGATGCGTCCGCGGCGCGCATCTGCTGCAGCTGTGGAGACATCCGCCGCTCGAACCGCAAGCAATTCATGACCTGTTACAGGTTCCGGATGATATGCCGGGCAGCTCTGCACTGATCGCGCGCTTTCGCGAATGGTACATGCGCCCCATCGATCTCCCCGGCACCTATTATCTTGAGGTTGTCCAATGGCTCTATAAAGACAATCAGCTGGCAACGGGCCGTTTCGCGGCGCTCGGCCGCCCGATCGATCTCGCGATGGTGCGAGGCCCAATTTTCCTGCTCGCGGCACGCAACGACGAGGTCGTCGCTCCCGAACAGTTGCTCGCGGCCACACGTCTTGTCGGCAGCAAGGAGCTCCGCACGGAGATCGCGGCCTGCACGCATCTCGGGCTGTTCATGGGCGCAACCACGGTGCGACAAACTTGGCCCGAGATCGCGCGCTGGCTCGCGGCTACTTCTGCCGGGCTGCCGACAAGATGAGCGAGTCAAACGTCGCGAAGTCTTTATGCAACGTGCTTGCCGCGGGCGATACGCGAACAGACCAAGGTCCCTTCGCCACGAACGGTAACAGAGGTTGCGGGGTCAAATGCTCAAAGCGAGCAGTTCAATCGCGCCGATACCGATCACGAGCACTGCCAGCGCGACGGGATCGTAGTCCAGCCAATACCGCTTGGTTTGCATGGTACGCCTCCCTGTTCCCGCTTTATTAGTCGGACCGGCAGGCAAAAGGTTCAAATGCCTCGCAAGGCATTGGAACTCCTTATGAATTGCAACCGCACGCCGACCAAAGCCGTAGGGCCAGCTTGCCGCCCGAGTGATCCTTCCCGTGTCGATATGGTATAGCGGGGTCTTAGACCCGGACGGGAAACCGCGCGAGACGGATCCCGTTCGCTTTGATTTCCAGGCGCTGTGGCACTGCTCTAGCGACCAGGAGCCACTCACTGCGAGCAAGGTTCCGCTGGCCTCGCCGGCCATAGGCGCCCGAGTTTCCCGGCGCGGACA
>WNGJ01006743.1_pt1 | contig 14364 bp, 10 predicted proteins | sample 5400611 | NCBI WGS metagenome assembly WNGJ01 (sample SAMN13153375, study PRJNA577476) | soil metagenome | isolation source: 40 cm soil or saprolite under Garry oak tree replicate 1 | place: USA:California | collected 2016-06-15 | reverse complement strand
CATGACGGAAAATCGGTGCCAGCAGGCCCTCCCCCCCGAGTGGCATCCGCTGAAAGAGCGCCTCCTGTTCTTTGCTAACACCCACGACGGCTGCGAGGTAAAACAGGCTGCCCTCAGAAGGTACCAGAGGTTGACCCAGCTCGTTCGTTGGCCGTAAGGTGAATGCTGCGAATCCCGCCCCCGTGAGTTCACGCGCCGTTTCTGCGATCAGGTGCAATAAGCGAGTCTCATCTAATTCACTCACCAGGGCCGTTCCTATACGGTTCAAAGCAGTTAAACGCTCGGCCGCATGCTCTGCCATAGTACGTCGTAGACGGGCTAGCTGCACAATTGCCAGTACAAACCCCGTGACAGCAGCCAGGGTCACAATCTCTGTTGCACTTTCTGGAGTCAAGGATTTCAAGCTATTTCTCGGTGGAATAAAGAAAAAGTAGACACAAACAAGCTCGAGTACCGCTCCAATCACTGCGTAACGCCAGTTCCAGTGATATGCTAGCAAGGCAACAAGGGGGAGGTAAACCAGTCCAGGATTAGGGAGGAGCACAACAGTAAGATCCAGCAACATAACAATCGATGTCGCTAATACTGTGCCAACCACCAGTATCACAGTGCCAGAATAGGGCAACTTATGCCATCTAGACACAGTGGCACGTAACTCAGCAACACGAGGCGAGTTCCAGATGGCGCTTAGCTGCCGCGTCACCTTATTTGTGTTGGATGCAGATGCCATTTACACCCTCTTGCTACTGTGACCGGATTGTGATACCAGCTCACATTCTGTGATGTGAATGAGAATAATTCTATTCTATAATAAGATACAAGCAACTTGCATGACAAGCTTAATATATGCAGTGCCAATAATAAAATAGTAGGCATGAAATGGTAGAACAGAAATTGCCCTTGCAGGAGTCACTTGCGCCCGAAGTAGCAGCAGCATTGATGGATCTGGCACAGTTAGCACAAGACGCTGGCTCTGCCACATTCGATGCATTGGACAGAGTGGCTGACAAATTGCTTGCGCGTCTACTTGTGCTCTGTCAGGCGCAGCGCGGGGCTATACTTTTGGGGATAGATGAACATGTTGTCACTGAACAGCTTTCTTTACCTCACCCTAAAACCTTTCGTGCTTTAGCCCTACACGGTATAGGCGAGGAAGAGGCTCATGCCTTTCTGACGGCCTTTCCATCAACCGCCGCTGATATCCAGCCTGCTACAGATATGACGTCTTGGATCACCTATAGACTCTCTATAGGTGATTTTATGCTGGAGAGCGAGCAACCTTACGAGCATTCTTATCAGAATGTCCTTTCTCCCCAGGAGATTCAGGCTCTGCCCGTAGATGGGGCGTCACCAACGTACGTCAGGCAGCCTTTGCATGCTCTATTGGTACTTGGTTGGGCTGCCGAAAACAATAGCGAGTGTGGTTCGGCTGTTGAAAGAGGGCCCTGTTTGCTGCCTTTCGTTGCAGATGCAGCAGGGGCAGTGTTAGTGAGCATCTTACTGGTCGAACGGATTCATGAACTCGAGGCCTCCAGAATTCGAGATGCGCTGCGCGAGATGGAGCTACTCAAAGCGGAACTGTTAGGAACGGTGAGCCATGAACTGCGAAGCCCACTTGCGTCGATCAAGGGATATGCTGCAACGCTCCTTCGTCATGAGCGTCGTATCTCGCGTGAGGAGCGACACCAGTTTCTGTTAGCTATTAATGAGGCAAGCGATCGGCTCGAGATAATTATTCAGCGACTACTAGAAATGTCACAGTTGGAGACAGGTGAGGTTATGCTTGAGCGCTCTCCAATAGACCTGGCATACCTTGCTGCTGAGGCTATAACTGCCATCGAGGAGCGCGTTTCAGAACAACATCCTGGTCGTTTCGTTTTCAAGCTGTTCCTGGAGCATGCCGATGGCACACCTGCGACTAGTGTACCACTCATACTCGCTGACCCACGCCGCATGAGGGAGGTTCTGGATAACTTGCTCGAGAACGCCGTCAAATACTCACCTGGAAGTGGAGTGGTCAAGGTGGTAATTCGCCCTGTATGGCAAGTTCAAGCTGCTCAACTTGAGGTACCGCCGTTGGACCATGACAAGGCAGAAGGTCAACATTCAATACGAATTCCTGGGCAAATGTTGGAGATTCTCGTGTGCGATAATGGAATGGGTATACCCACACGAGAAGTTAGTGGCCTCGGACTTGGGCTGGCGATTTGCAAACGTGTCGTTGAGTTGCACGATGGTTTCATCTGGGCCGAGAATAGGCCAAATGGCAAGGGTAGCGTATTCCATGTACGTTTACCAATTGACGAGATTCCCACTGTTTAAAACCTGGGAGTCTCTATATAATGTTTGTTGAAGAGTAACGATTCAGCAGGGGGTTCCAAGGGGCCTTGCAGGCCCCTTGGCGGGGTGCGGGGTGCCCCCGCCTTCCTTCCCCACCCCGCCGCCGGAGGCGGCGCAAGAGAAAAGAGACCTGAATTAGTTACGTTGAAGAAAGTATAGTAATTAAGAATAGGTGAGTAATTATGCCGGCGAAGAAAACAACCATACTGGCTGCTGATGACGATCCTCAGCTCTTACGATTGATGACGCGCAACCTCCAGTTGGAGGGCTATGATGTCATTGCGGCAAGTGATGGCCAGCAAGCACTGGAACTGGTTGAGAACAATAACCTTGACCTCCTGCTGCTCGATGTCATGATGCCCAAGATGGATGGTTTTACTGTCTGCTATCGTGTGCGAGAATTCTCTGCTGTGCCGATCATTATTGTTACCGCTCGTGGACAGGATCAAGACAAAGTTCGTGGCCTCGATCTAGGTGCGGACGACTACCTTACGAAGCCGTTCAGTGTGGATGAGCTGTTGGCTCGCGTTCGCGCTGTATTACGGCGTGCGCAATTTACAGCCAGAGAGAATGCACAGGGTCTGCGAGCAACCACCACTACAGGTGACCTGACGATTGACTACTCGCAGCACATTGTAATCATGGCTGGCCGCGAGATATCGCTCACGCCGACCGAGTATCGCATCATTGCCTACTTGGCACAGAATGTTGGACGCGTTGTAACACAGGATTTATTGCTGGAGCATGTATGGGGACCAGAGTATCTGGGAGAAAGCCACATGCTTCAAGTGAACATTAATCGCCTGCGCCGCAAAATGGAAGTCGACCACACACAACCTCGCTACCTCCTCACGAAGGTAGGTGTGGGTTATTCACTTGCCGCTCTCCCTATCGGCACACCAACAAAAGAATGAGGTGATGTGATTGTCTCGTGAGGCTGGTTCCTCTTTCTGTGATCACCCTGTGATAACGCGGAATTATCCTTCTTACTTAAAGGGATGTCGAATATACCGAGTTTATCAGTGAATTTGGCCCCTACTATGTGATCAATGGTAAGAGCTTCCCTGATACACAACCAATCATGGTCAAGCATGGCCAGACAGTTCACCTCCGGCTTATCGGCTCAAGCGAGATGATACACCCCATGCACCTGCATGGTCACACCTTCAACATCGTTGCCGAGGATGGACATATGCTGGCCCAGCCGATCCAGAAGGATACCCTACAAATCGCTCCCGGCGAAACGTACGATATCACTTTCTATGCCTGGGCAGCGCCCGGAAGTATCTACCCATTCCATTGCCACATTCTCTCGCACCTGATGAACCCTGGTCAGACAGCCGACCAGATGGGTGGCCTGATTGCCCTGGTAGAGTACGCCAAATAATAACTGGTATCCCCCCATTGGAGAGGGGGATATGTAGGGGCGACCCTGGCGGTCGCCCTGCCTGAGGGCGACCCTGCTGCCCCGCCTGAGGGCGACCAACCGAGTAGCCCTGGTGGCGCGTTGGCACAACCGATAAAGCGGGGTTATTAGGGGTCGCCAACCCCGCCAGGGAGGATGTTTCGTAGGGGTGAATGCAGGTTGAGGTGCTGGGAGGGCCTTTGAATTTTGTAGGTGAATGACAGAACAAAGGGACCCTTATGGTCGCCTCGATAGATACTCCACCAACCCCTCCCGTCTCACCTCCACCTGCTTGCTCTCCGTCTCCATCCCCGCCGCCTGCAGATCTTTAACCGTCACAAAACCACCCTCCAACTCCTTCTCACCAATTAGCACCGCGTAAGCAGCACCAGAATTGTTAGCTTGCTTCATCTGGGATTTCGGGCTGCGCTCGCCATAAGCCATCTCCGTCTTGATGCCAGCATAACGCAATTCAGCTACAGTACGCACAGCAGCGTCCTTGTATTCTGGCGTTTTGCCAAAATAGACCACAAAGGCACGCGGCCGCTCCTCTTCTGGTGGTGTAATCTCCTGCCGTTTCATCTCCAATATAGTGCGTTCTATGCCGGCACCGAAGCCAATGCCGGGCGTTGGAGCGCCGCCGAGTAGTTCGGCCAGCCCATCGTAGCGTCCTCCACCATTGAGAGCCAGTTTGTCAACATCGGACGTGAACTCGAAGACCGTGCGTGTGTAGTAGTCAAGTCCGCGCACGATGAGCGGGTCTATTTCAAAAGGTACATCATACATCTTCAGAAAACGCTGCACAGCGGCAAAGTGTTCGCGACAAGGCTCGCACAGGTAATCAATCATCTTCGGTGCAGCAGCAATCTTTGCCTGGTCCTGAGGCTCTTTGCAGTCCAGCATGCGCAGGGGATTCTTCGTAAAGCGCATCTGGCAGTCCTGGCAGCAGTCACTCAGCAGTGGGCGATAGTAGTCCTTCAAACGTTCGATGTACTGCGGGCGGCAGTTACGGTCCCCGATGCTATTGATGAAGACCCGGATGTGTTTTAAACCCAGGCGCGCATAGAACTGGTACAGCAAGCCAATCATTTCCGCGTCAATCGCCGGGTCGCTGTCACCAATCGCTTCGCAACCAAACTGGTGGTGTTCACGTACACGCCCCGCCTGTGGCTTATCGTGGCGAAACATCGGCTCATTCAAGTAATAGAGTTTGACAGGTTGAGTTAGTTTGAACATGCCATGCTCCAGGTAGGCACGTACTACCCCTGCCGTACCCTCCGGGCGCAGCGTCAGGCTGGTACGGTTGCCCTCTTTATCAGGGCGATCGTCGAAAGTATACATCTCTTTCTCGACGATGTCGGTGCCTTCACCAGAGGTTCGTAGAAAGATAGCGGTCTCTTCCAGTAAAGGCGTCTCGATGCGCCTGTACCCATAGATATTCGCCACCTCTATGGCTACTCGCTCGACCATGCGCCAGTAGGGTCGCTCATCTGGCAGTATATCTTTGAAGCCTTGTAGGGCCTTATATTGTTCGGGCATGGATGCTCCTTCTCCTCCACGTACTAGAATGCCTGACTATTATAACAGATTTACTCATGTGTTGTATGCCCAACTTAAATCATTCAATGTCACGTCAAAAATTACATAGTTGTCCTGATCTTGTTACGTGCTGAATACAAGGCACGTTTCTTTAATGGAGACACACAAATGATATCAAATGTGGTTGCTGCCTCCTGGAAATGTAGTGGCGAGGCTGGCCCTCGCCAGGGCCTCAACGGATACGATTGGAATGGATTTGATATGAATAGCCAGGTAGATAACAAGGAAAAACAGCCAGAACAACTACAGCAGAAGAGCCTGAAAGGTAGCTAATGGCCCAAACAAGCAGCAAAGAGGGACAAACTAGCGAAGTAGTTATTTCTGATCACATAAATGCAAAGCCAGGGTCGCTCCATCGTCTACAACGTTTTGTGCATGATGTCTCCTCTAATTGGGTGCTTTGTATACTCGTTGCCACTGTCGCCCTGGCCTTCGACTTGTATCGCCTGGCAACCCCTAGCATCTGGTTTGACGAAGCATTCTCAGTTGAACTGGCGCGTCAGCCTTTGCCACTGCTCTGGCATATCATCTGGGGACCAGAGCCGAACATGGAATTGTACTACCTGTTTCTTCACTTCTGGTTAGGCTTCACCGGCTTCCTGGGACTACATTCAACCGAATTTGTGGTGCGCTTCCCCTCGGCTATTTTTGCTGTCCTCAGTTCAGTCATGGTATTTCTGTTGGGACGTCGTTTCCTGGGGCTCACTGCTGCTATCGTTAGCGCTGGCCTCTATTTGCTCAATGTCCTGCAGCTCACCTATGCCCAGCAAACCCGTGCTTATAGCTTGCAACTCTTGCTTATCTGTAGCGCCTGGTATGCTCTATTTACGGTCCTTTCTCAGAAGCAGCATCAAAAACGCTGGTGGGTATGTTATATTGCAGCAACAACCCTGGCTGTCTATGCTCACCTCTTCAGCCTGGTTATTCTCATTACCCAGTTAGCAGCCTTTGGTGGTCTACTGGCCATCCCGGGACCCTGGCGTGAAAAAGCGCGACGTCATTTAACTGCATTCATTGTGTGCCTGGTCAGCATAGGTATTTTGATTTTACCCATGCTAATGGTAAGCCTTCATGGCTCCAAAACCGGCTGGCTGCCCGTTCCGCACCTGCGGGATATCTATAATCTCTTCATGATTATCAGTGCGAACAGCAAAGTCTACTTGCTGATTGTGCTTGCTTGCTGCGCCTTCGGCATACTTGTGACAATGCTTGATAATTTACCCCAGAGGACAGAAATTTCTGAAAGGAAGAAACTCCGCCAGGAGTTAGCATTTGCGCTGCTTTGCTGGTTAGTTTTACCAATTGTTCTCAGCTATTTTGTTTCGCAAGGAGCGACGCGCCTCTTTTCGACTCGCTATCTTGTAACCATTCTCCCGCCTCTGTTCTTGTTAGTTGGGCTGGGAGTATCGGCGCTACGCTGGCGCACGGCTCAAGTGGTGCTAACCCTCGTTTTGTTTTTGATCGCTCTCTACTATGTGCCTGTGTACTACAAAAGCGCCCAGGTAGAAGATTGGAACTCCAGCGCACCCTGGTTGCAACAGCGTTACCAGGCTGGTGATGGCCTTGTCTGCTACGATAGCGATGTAGAACAAGGCTGCCAGGTTTCTGTCGAGTATTACCTGCACACCTATCCCACCGCCGCGAATTTTACGGGTGATTCCCCGGGTGAATTCTCCTGGACAAACTTTGGACCGGCAGACCCACGTTCAGGACCCGAAGCAGCGGTTGATCCAAATGCCCTGATGGCCTACGCTGCGAAGCATCCCCGCATCTTTTACATCGCCGGTCGTATTCCCGATAACGCCGCGGCTGCGCGAGTCCTCGCCGCCCAGAACTGGTTAGATAGCCATTATCATCTGATCGATCGGATAATAACCCGGACTGTCACAATCAGCCTGTACGACACTAACCCTCTCTTATAAGTTTGAGCGAGATTGCCAGGTGTGCTACGATTATAGTACGGAAAACCAGGTGCCTTACCAGAAAACCGAGGAAAAACTGTCATGCCCGAAACGTTTGAAGAACTCTATGCTCCACTGCTCAAAGACGTTTTCAAAACCCACGCGCAACAACAACTGGAGCAGGGAGCCGATGGACTTGCTTCAAGCCATGCATATGCAGAGCAAGGCAAACCAGAGTTTGCCCTCGCCTTTCTCCTACTGATCGACCTGCCTGAAGACCAAAAACGAGAACTGCTTGCCCGCGCATATGAGCGGCGTGCTACGCTCTCCGAAGAAAAAGCGCAGCAGTTCAACATGCAGTTTCACCGGCCTTTCCCACTCATCAAATTAGAAGCACAGAAGGATCGCATAGCAGCTCGCTCGATCCGGCAAGGTAAGCAAGTTAGCAATGGCACCACCAGGATACCGCCCTCTCTCTGAGGCTTTCTAATCGACGATTCGTGACCCTTGGGTCGCTCACTAGTATATATGTCGAATTGGTCAGACCAGGCGAGGGTCCGCATCGTCGATGCACCCCCTATCAGATGACGAATCGGCCCACCACGCCCGTGTATAGTAGAGGCGGGAATTGCCCCCGCCCTGGAAAAACTCTGGTATGATGCAATGGAGCGCTCTTGAACTTATATCAAGAGGCGGTGTTCCCACCCTATGGGCTTATTCTTCGCTTACCGTCTCTTCTTCTACCTCTTGTTCCTGCTCTCCGTCCTCCCCGTCCTCGTCCACAACCTCATTCTCGTCTCCATTCCCGTTTTGAGCATCCAATTTCTTGCCGTTCGTTGTCGCTACAGCCACCACGCCATCTCCCCCACCAAGATTCATCAAACGTACACCCTGGGTGGCTCTGCCAGCAACCGCGATGGTACTTACATCGGTACGAATGACAACGCCTCCTGCTGAGATAATCATCAGGTCATTATCTTTCTCGCTGATCACTCGAGCTGTTGCGACACCCCCAGTCTTCCCCGTGACCTTCGAGGTGATTACACCACCACCGCCTCGACTCTGCGTAGGATAATCTTCAATGGGTGTCCTTTTACCGTATCCATTCTCTGTGACCACCAGCAGCTCGCCTCCCTTGGGTGCAAGGTTGAGGGAAACAACCTTGTCTCCTTTAGCCAGTCGAATGCCGCGCACGCCCCCGCTGATACGTGAAGCCGAACGCAGCTCCGCCACCGTGAAGCGGATAGCCTTTCCCTGGGCAGTAATCATCAATACATCGTCATCAGCGTGCGCCAGCTTGGCCCCGATCAGCTTATCGTCCTCCTCCAGGTCCATTGCGATCAACCCGGAGCGGCGCACCACTTCAAATTCATCCATCGCCGTCTTCTTGACCTCGCCTTTTTTAGTAGCAACGATCATATAGTCACGGCTGACCCCCTTGGGAACATAGACAATTGCTGTCACTCGTTCGCGTTGCTCGATGGAAATCAGGTTGATGATATGTTCGCCTTTGGCTGTACGGCTGACATCGGGTAATTCGTAGACCCGCAGCTGGAAGACGCGCCCTCTATCGGTAAAGAAGAGCAAGGAATCATGGCTGTGCGCAACCAGCAAGTGGCGTACTGTGTCGTCTTCGCGAGTAGCCATGCCCGTGATGCCACGTCCCCCTCTGCGTTGCGCTCGGTACGTGTTTGATGGAAGTCGCTTGATATAGCCTTTCTCCGTCAGCGTGACCACTACTTCTTCGTTACGGATCAGGTCTTCTTCCCTGAACTCGCCTGCCTCCGCATCTATAATGTCTGTGTGGCGGGCATCACCATATTTCTCCTTCAACTCCTGCAGGTCTGCTTTAATCAGCTTGCGAATCTCATTGATATCTGCCAGCAATATCTGGTAGTAGTCAATGTTTTTCAAAACATCGCGTAACTCTTCTTCGACCTTGCTGCGTTCCAGGGCAGCCAGGCGCGCCAGGCGCATATCCAGGATGGCTTTGCCCTGCTCCTCTGAAAGGTTGAATTGCTGCATGAGGTTAACCAGAGCCACCTCCGATGATGCGGATTCGCGAATGGTTTTGATGACCTCATCCAGGTTATCAAGAGCGATCTTTAAGCCTTCCAGGATATGCTTGCGTGCCTCCGCTTTAGCCAGTTCAAAGCGCGTGCGGCGCGTGATCACCACCTCTCGGTGGTTAATATGATGCTGCAGGAAAGCTTTCAGTGTTAGAATGCGCGGCTGCTGATCTACCAGCGCCAGCATATTCGTATTAAAGGCGCTCTGCATAGCCGTGTACTTGTAGAGCGAGTTCAGTACGCTTTCAGGAGTGGCATCGCGTTTCAGTTCGATAACCATACGCATACCCTGGCGATCAGACTCGTCCCGTATCTCGGAGATGCCATCGATTTTCTTGTCGCGAACCATCTCCGCAATCTTTTTAACCAGCTCAGCCTTGTTCACCTGGTAGGGTAATTCTGTAACGATGATGCTCATGCGCCCACGTTCAGCCTCTTCAATCTTCGTGCGTGCGCGTACCACGATACGTCCGCGCCCATTAGCATAGGTGTTACGAATACCTTCGCGCCCTTGAATGATACCTCCCGTGGGGAAGTCAGGTCCGCGCACGATACGCGACAGCTCTTCTGTTGTAGCATCGGGATTGTCGATCAAGTAAATGATGCCATTGCAAACTTCTACCAGGTTGTGCGGCGGAATATTGGTTGCCATGCCTACCGCGATACCTGTAGAACCATTCAGGAGCAGGTTGGGCAGGCGAGCGGGCATGACCGTCGGCTCTTCGGTCTGGTTATCATAGTTCGGCTTGAAATCGACTGTATCTTTGTCAATATCGCGTAGCAGTTCGTCGGCAATGGCGGCCAGCTTGGCTTCGGTATAGCGCATCGCGGCCGGAGGGTCGTCATCCTGCGAGCCAAAGTTCCCCTGTCCCAATACCAGGGGATAACGCATTGACCAGGGCTGAGCCATACGTACGAGGGAGTCGTACACGGCAGCATCGCCATGCGGGTGATAGCTCTTCAAAACTTCGCCGACGGTACCCGCGCACTTACGAAAGGCTTTGGTGGACTGTAGGCCCATCTGATCCATAGCGTATAGCACACGGCGATGTACTGGCTTGAGTCCATCGCGTACGTCAGGCAGCGCACGGCTTACTATAACACTCATAGAATAGTCGAGATAGGCGCCCGTCATTTCTTCTACAATACTGACCGTCTTAATATTGCCGAGTTCCATAATATATCCTCATCATAATAAGTCATAGTGGTGACATCCCTTGCGGGTGCCCAGAACAAATAGTGGGTTGAAATGCGTAGCTGGGAAGGGGATCCCATAATATTCGAGCCTACTCTACATATTATAGCACATTTGGAGCGGGGATACGAGCTTTTGGCCTTTTTGGGTTCGCCCAAATTAGACCAATATACCCTAGGCTTTATAAGTGACCTGTGGTATGATTAGCGCAAAAGCGGATTCAGTCAGAGAGAGCATGTTGTGAAAACGATTCTACACTAGGGAGTCGTTGCGCTTATTTTAAACTACAGGGGAGGAAGGCTGGTCCTTATGGCGTTGTTTCTTAGTTCCGTACAATGCTTCGCCATCGGTATAGTTATATTTGCTTTTATTGGGTTTTTACAGGGCTGGAAGCGTATGTTAGTTGTGATGGGATTCACTCTCGCCGCTGTTTTATTTTTATATATTGGCGGCGCTAACGGCATTGCTCAGATTCTCTTTGTGCGTATTCCTCAAACAATTGGTATCTTAACTGGTGGCGCGTTCGGCAAGGGTACTCCGCCGCCCCCAAACACTACCCAAGTACTCATCTCAGCGCTTCTCACTGTGGGGATAGCTATGCTCCTGGGTTTTGTCATTGGCGGCCGGGCTTTTCCTGCCGAAAAAGGTGGCAGCAATACCAGGGATCGTTTTATAGGTATAATACCCGGTATGGTTACAGGCTATGCCGTCATCAGCTATATTAGCCATCTTTTCGCAAGCAATCCATCGATTGCGGTTGGATTGAATACTCCCAACCCGAATACCCTTGGTAGCTATATTGCGATTCTCTTTATTATTGCCCTTGTGGCGCTTATCATTGGCCTGTTGACAGCCAGGTTCGGGAAATAGGTGTAGACGCTTAACATACGAGTACAAGCCGAGGTGAGTATATGAGCAGTAATGCCCCCCAAGTTCAGCAGCCACAAAATGATCCCTGGGTTCCAAAGCGCGATTATGATACATTTCGCCGTGTTCGCCGTGTGGGAACTGGCAAAAAAAGGCATTACGAATTCAAAGGACAACAGCTGGGCGAAACAGTTAAAATGGTGTTACGCAGGCACAAATTATTTCTTATCACACCGGCTTTCCCACTCATCGCCACCATTATTGGCTTAATAGCTATGTATGTATTCGCTGCTAACTTCCCACAGGCTGGTCCGCTCTGGTCCCTCTTAGAGCTCATTTTCATTATCCTTATCATCGTTAGCGCCATTTACTTTCTGTACCACGACCTGGCGCTCTGGTGGCTGGAGGTGACTATCATCACCGATAAGCGAATTATTGCCTGGAAAGGCTTTTTGAACCCGAATCGTCAGGAAATACCAAATCAGAATATAGTACAGGTAGCGGTTGACCAGAGTACGTGGGGTATGCTACTCTTCTATGGAGACCTCCATTTTTACCTGACGGGTGGTAGAGGGTTAATAGTGAAGCATATCCCTAACCCTCAAAAAGTCAGAGATTCCCTACAGAGTATTACCACTAAGGCTAAAGAAGCTGCTAAAACTCCCCCGGCGGAGCCGGTGGTATTCACTGATCCAGATTTGACTGAAGTGCTCGCGAAATTGGCGAAAAACGAATCGGTGCCAACGCTCCCAAACGCGGATGAGAAATATGCTCGTAATCAACGACCCAATAAACCACGTGGTCCCCTGCGCACTTTTGGAGGTCCTCTGCACCTTCCCTGTGAAGTGACGTATACTACGGACGAATATACTGTCCTTTACGTTCAGCGTTCCAAATATGTGCTTGCTGGAAAACTTATCATACCTATCTTACTACTCTTGGCTTTGATTATTGCTACTATCTATGTACGCACTACTTTCCCTTGGACAGTCATGGGTATTTTTGTAATGTTGTTCGTTATCGCATTTGTCATCATCAATTTTATTGATGATGTCTACATCTTAACCAATAGACGCATCATCGAAATTCAGCGCAGAGCCATTTTCCTCACTGAAGAGCATACCTCGACGGAGTACACGACAATCAAGGATGTCCAGGTGTACATGCGCAATCCACTTGAGTTAGCCTTTGATGTCGGTAACGTGATTATTCAGACGCCCGGAAACAACCCGGATATTACCTTTTCGCTTGTTGATCATCCTTTCTCCATTCAAGATATGGTCATTGCCATCAGGCGTTTTAAGGAGAAGGTGGACAGTGCTAAGGCTAAAAACGATCGCAAGAACGAACTGAATGAATGGTTTGGCACGGTTTTGACAGTGCTCGAGAAAAAAATGGTCAACAGGGGTGTACCGAACTTACAGAAGTTGGATTTATGGACAGCAGCGGAACTGGCGCAAGAGCTTGGTATGAAAGTTGTGCCGGTAGGTGAGGATTCCTCGTACCCTAATATTACCCCCGGTCTGATAGTGGCTCAAAATCCCGTACCCGGTACTCTGATGAAGGTTGATTCAGAAGATCCCGGAAACAGACCTCAGATCCGCGTTATTTTGAGTGGACAACCTTGACGAGGTTGATCCTGTTTTTCTAAAACGTGGTAGACGGCACCTGGCCTGGCGCTCGCATGACGCCAGGCCAGGTGCCGTCTACCACGTTTTATTTTGCTATCTATCTCATTCCCGTACGTGCCAGCAGTGCGATACACTCAATGTGGTACGTCTGGGGGAACATATCAATCGGCTGCGCAGAAATCAGGCGATAGCGCCCATTTGCGCAGAGCGATGCGATATCACGTGCCAGCGTGCTGGGGTCACAAGAGACATAGCAGATAGCCCTTGGGGCCAGAGATTGCAGGGCCTGCACTGCTTTTGGGTGGCACCCGGCGCGAGGCGGATCAACCAGAGCCAGGTCAAGGCGCTCGTGTCGATAGTAGAGCTGGCCAAGTAGTCTCTCTAAGGTGCCTTCCAGCGTTGTAATATTGTTCTGATTATTCAAGGTTGCGTTGGCACGAGCATCCATCACGGCGCTTGGCTGTGACTCAATCGCGATTATACGCGTAGCACGAGGCGACAGGAATGCCGAGAAAAGTCCCACGCCACTGTAACCATCCAATACAATGTCTGAACGCTGTGGCTCTAGCATGGCCACGGCCCGTTCCGCCAGGACCGGTGTCTGCACCATATTCACCTGGAAGAAGGAATCAGCGGAAATACGGAAGCGGCGACCCAACACGACATCTGTCAAGAACTCCTGCCCTGCGACTATGCGTCCATAGCGCCCACCAATGCGCTCAATAATCACTCCTACGATACCTGGCGCGGTTGTCATCAACTCCTGTGCCAGTTGCTGCGGATTTTCGAGTACTGAGCCAGGACGGGCATGTATGCTAAGCAGTGTGGGAACAGCTTTCACATTTGACGATGAATCGCTAGTGCTGACAGCTCCAATAGCGCCCCGAATCGTGAAACCCTGAATCATCTCTGCCAGCGACTCGTCAAAATATTGCTTGAGTTTTCCCCGCACTCGCTGGTAGACCATATCCAGGGCAGGGTGTAACAATTCACAGGTCTCGAGATCCTGTACATCATGACTTTCTGTGAGTTTGAAGCCCACTTCTCCTGCGGGACCAACTGAAAACAAAGCAATATTGCGGTAGTGCCAGGGTGAGATACCGCTGGGCATGCCAAGGGTGGGATGGACAATCGCGTCAGGCTGCTTACCTATGCGTACAAGAAGCTGACGAACGATATGTGCTTTCCAGGTCAGTTGTGCTGGGTACGCTATGTGTTGCCACTGGCAACCGCTATCTGTGAGCAGAGGATATTGAGGTTCGACTCGCTCAGGTGCAGTACGCAAGATCTCTAGCAATTCAGCGCGTGCATGGCCTCGGCGTTCTTCAACAATTTCCACCAGTACCCGTTCTCCAGG
>WNGJ01004611.1_pt1 | contig 14364 bp, 14 predicted proteins | sample 5400611 | NCBI WGS metagenome assembly WNGJ01 (sample SAMN13153375, study PRJNA577476) | soil metagenome | isolation source: 40 cm soil or saprolite under Garry oak tree replicate 1 | place: USA:California | collected 2016-06-15 | reverse complement strand
CGGGCCGACGGGCCGGTACTCGACGCGCGCGGTGTCATGGCCGGGTAGCGGCTTGTCGGCGATGAGCCCGGGGCCGTTGTCGGCGTAGTAGTTGAAGATGTCGGTGCAGAACTCGGCCTCGCCGACGGCCTGCGCGGGCCGCTTGCCCATCTCCTTGGTGATCAGCGCGGCCAGGTCGGTGGCGCGCTCGGTGAACAGCTCAGCGATTCGCTTCACGATCGCGGCGCGCTCGGCGACCGGGCGCAGCCTCCAGGCCGCGAACGCCTCGGTCGCGGCGGCGAGCGCCTGCGCCACCTCCGCGTCCGTGGCGAAGGAAAAAGTCTCGGTCACCTCGCCGGTCGCCGGGTCGGTTACCTGATAGGGCGGGGTCTGCGTCATTGCCTGCTCCCGGTGTCGCGGTAAAGGGTCCAGTGAGACAACGCTACGGGAGCAAGGCACCCAGCCCAAGACCCCGTCCCCTCCCCAGGCCGGGACCAGAAGGCTCGCGGCCTCGTAGCCTGGCCGTCCGTGGCCGTCCGCGCGATGCCGACGGTTACGCACACCGCTCCCATCGCACTCTCTGAGTTGCGATGACAGCAGCTGGCGGAGATAGCCGGTGGGCAGCAGCCGGGCCAACGCGGCCAGGACGCCCGGTCGACCCATGCCAGCTCCGCCGCTACCGGCCCGGAATCATGACCCGGGACAGTCAGGCGAGGCGGACGGGGAGGGACTCAAGGCCGTTCATCAGGCTGACGGGACGCCAGCGGAGTTCCGGCGGGGGGACCGCGAGCGAGATTCGCGGGAAGCGGGCGAGCAGGGCGCCGAGGGCGACCTCGGCCTCCATGCGGGCCAGGGGAGCGCCCAGGCAGTAGTGAACGCCGTGGCCGAAGGCGACGTGGCCGCTGGTTTCGCGGCCGAGGTCGAGGCGGTCCGGGTCGGGGAACTGGGCCGGATCCCGGTTGGCGGAACTGGTCGCGGGGAGAACCCACTCACCTGCCGGGATCACCACGTCGCCGACGGGCACGTCCTCGGTGGTGAACCGGTCGTTCGCGTGGTTCACCGGGTTCGTGAACCGGAGCAGCTCCTCGACGGCCGCGGTGAGCAGCGATGGGTCCTGCCGCAGCCTGGTCGTCTCCCCGGGGTGCGTCAGCAGCGCCAGGGCGCCGGAGGCGATCAGGTTGACGGTGGTGTCGAAGCCCGCCATGACCAGCAGGAAGACCGTGGAAAGGAGCTCGTTGCCGGTCAGCTCGTCCGGGGCGCCGTCGGCGCCCGCGTTGCCGCAGGCGAGGACGAGCGCCGATACCAGGTCGTCGCCGGGCTCGGCGCGCTTGGCGGCGATCAGCTCCGTGAAGTAGGCGGCCAGCTCCCGCTCCACGCGCTGGTGCTGCGCGCGCTCGTCGTAGGCGGCCACGGTGACCGCGATCCGCGCGCGGTCCGCCACCGGGATGCCGAGCAGCTCGCAGAGGACCGCGATCGGGAGGGGGCGGGCGTATGCGCCGAGCAGGTCGATGACGTCGCCGCGCGCCGCCGCCATCTCGTCTAGCAGGCCCGCGGCGATCTCCTCAGCCCGCGGTCGCAGCGCCGCGCGGCGCGGCGTGAACACCTTCTGCACCAGGCGGCGCAGCCGGGTGTGGTCAGGGGGGTCGGCGTGGAGCATGTGCGCGTAGACGCCCGTCACCTCGCTCGGCCGGGACCGGCCGCCGCCCGGCCACCGGTGGACGTCCTTCGCCAGCCGGGGGTCGGTCAGGACCGTCCGCACGTCCGCGTAGCGGGTGACGATCCATGCCCGCCCGTAGCCCGGCATGCGCACCGGAGCAACCGGCCGGGACTCGCGCAGCCGCGCGAAGAACCCCAGCGGGTCCTGGTAGTAGGAGTCTTCGTCGAAGGGCACCAGCTGTATCGCGTCCGTCACGTTCGACACCCTAGGTTGCCGGTTTTGTAGCTGTCATCGGATTTTCCTCGGGTTCGGCCGGGTCACCCGGCGGCCCGGTCAGGCGGACCGCAGGCCGGGGAAGCGCACGAGGAGCACGCTCCAGACTGGCTGACTTCACTGAGCCTGAGCAGCCGCCGGCCACCCTCAGTGCCAATCCCTCTTGATCGCATGGGTTGGCGTAGTGGGATGCTCGGTGTCCAGGTGATCGCGCCGGGATGGGGCAGGCGTGGTGGTGCGCTGTGGGTGTGGTATTCGAAGTGCCACCATTCGTTGGCGTAGGTGCGGTAGAGGTGGTGGCGGCCGCCGTGCCGTTCTAGCCAGCGTGCGCCCTCGACGGGTCGCACGTCCAGCGCGACGCCGTGGACGTGTCCGGATTCGGAGGGTGGCAGCACCCATGTGCGGGCGGATTCCGGTGATCCGGATCGCCGGACTTCGGAGAGGAATAGTCGCAGCTGGGTGGCGGCGTCGCGGTGTCCGGAGGTGACTCCGATGAGCTGGTGGTCGCGCCAGAACGCCTCTGTGCGCGCGGCCGTGAGCGCCGTGAGGGTGCCGGGTGACAGTCCGGTGAGGTCTTCGGCGGGGAATCGCAACCGCAGGGCCCAGGCACAGGCGAGTTCGCGGGCTCGGCCCGGGTGTCGGAGGAAGGCCGCGGGTAGCAGCAGCACGCCGATGGTCAGGGTGATCGCGGTGTAGAGCTGGTCACGGCGTCGGGCCGGAAGCATGTGTGGCTCGTTCATGAGACCAGGCTCGGGCGCGGGTGTGCGCGCGCCGTCCTGAGAGTGTCACGGTTGTTCGACAGCGTGGCCGGCCATGCTCCTTTCGCGAAGGAGACGAGCAGGTGAGCCGCTTCCGCTTCGTCGAGGATCACCCAGCGCGCCGTCGGCGTGAAGCGGCTGTGCCAGGTTCTGCGGGTGTCCCGGTCGGGGTTCTGCCGCTGCCGGTCAGCCGCCCCGGCCCGCGCCGCGCGGCAGGAGGCCGAAGACCGGCTGGTCGAACGGATCAGCACGATCCACGCCGAATCCGGCGGCGCGTACGGCGCACCTCGGGTGCACGCCGAGTTGCCGGCGGTCGGTGAGCCGGTCAACCGCAAGCGGTGCGCAAGGCCTTCCGCGACAGCCTCAGTCCGCCACGATGACGCACCCCGTCGCGGGTGCTGCGTCGGCGGGCGCGTGGCAGCAGCACCGTGCACACCGGTGTCCGGCTACTGTCACAGATGTCTGTTACAGGCCCATGACAGTCTTGCGACGCAGCTATGACATCGGGGCCGCATTGTCGCGGGTATGCCCGACACGAAAGCTCCGTCAGCACCGGGACTGGCTGACCCAAGCAGGACCAGGCCGGTGCTGTTGTCGGATCCGCGTGTTGCCGCGGTTCCCGTCCGTGACAGCGGAGAGCCGCTGACCGAGCTGGATGAGTCGTTCGGTTCTTCTCGTGCGCTGGTGCGTGTCTCGGTGGCGCGGCGGCTGGCGCTGGCGCGTGCAGGACTGCCGAAGGGCCTGGGGCTGCGGGTCATTGATGGTTACCGGACTGCGGCGGCGCAGCGCGCGATCATCAGGTCGTACGCCGACGAGCTTCGCGTATGTCACCGAGCAGTCGGCGCAGCCGAACTAGACCGGCTCACCAGCCGTTTCGTCGCGCCGATGGCGGTGGCGCCGCATGTGGCCGGTGCTGCCGTTGACCTGACCCTGGTCGACAGCGGCGGCCGCGAACTTGACCTCGGCACACCGGTCGATGCCACGCCCGAGCAGAGCGGTGGCGCCTGCTACTTCGACGCTCCCCTGACGGGCAGGCATGCGCGCGCGAACCGCGAACTGCTCGCACAGGTCCTGCGCGGTGCCGGTCTGGTGAACTACCCGACCGAGTGGTGGCACTGGAGCTACGGTGACCGGTACTGGGCGTTGATGACCGGCGCTACCGCCGCGGTGTATGGCTCTGTCGGCCGAGATCAGGGCGCCCGATGAGCGCGGCCGCGGCACCCGCCGCCGTAACCCGAAACGACTGCGCGCAGGGCGCAATGCTCACCGTTGACCTGGCTGCGGTCGCCGCCAACACCCGGTTCTTCGCCTCCCGGACAAAGGCGGGGTAGCGATGGATGGACTGTGCAGCGGAAGGAGTTGTGCGGGAAATCTGGCGGATACTCCGCTAATGCCGGAGGGGCGGACGTGCGTCGGCGTGGTGTTCGGCGGCCCGTCCGCCGAACATGAGGTGTCGGCCGCCTCGGCGCTGGCCGTCATCCGCGGGCTCCGTGCCACCCGGTTCCGTCCCGTCGCCATCGGGATAGGCAGGGATGGGTGCTGGAGGCTGCCCCCGGCCCGCGCGGTCGAGGAGGCTATGGCCGCGAGGCCGGACGGGCCGGCCATCCGGGACCGGCTAACCGCCGAGGGTGTCCAGGTCGAACTCCGGCACGGCGGCCGCCTCGTCTCTTCCGAGTCCCCGGAAGCGGTCATCGAGCGGCTCGACGTCGTGTTTCCCGTGATGCACGGACCGTACGGCGAGGACGGGGTGATCCAGGGTTACCTGGAGGCCCTTGACGTTCCGTACGTGGGCTCCGGTGTGGCCGCCTCAGCGGTCGGCATGGACAAGGTGGCCATGAGGCGAGCGTTCGCGGCCGAAGGCATCCCGGTCGTCCCGGGCGCCTGGTTCACCCGGCGACAGTGGCGGCTCCGCGAAGACCCGCTGACGGCGGCCGACGGATTGCCCTGGCCCCGGTTCGTCAAGCCGGCCAGCATGGGGTCCTCCATTGGCGTCTCGCGGGTCACCGGGCCAGCCGAGCTGGCCCGCGCCGTCGATGAGGCGTTCCGGTATGACGATGCTGTCCTGGTGGAGGAGGCGATCACCGCCAGGGAGCTGCTCTGCGGGGTCATCGGTGACGCCGACGAGGCCGAAGCCTCGGTGCCGTCCGAACTCAAGGTCACCGGCGGTTTCTCCGACTACGCGCAGAAGTACCTCACGGGTGCCACGGTGGCCTCGCCCGCGGACGTGCCGGCCGACGTCACCGTGGGGGTGCGCGAGATGTCGCTACGGGCGTTCCGCGCAATCGGCGGCTACGGCCTGGCCCGGGTCGACTTCCTGTACGACGAGGCGGCCGGCCAGCTTTACGTCGGGGAAATCAACACGATGCCCGGGTTCACTGCCCGTTCGGTATTCGCCCGGGGCTGGGCCGAGAGCGGGCTGCCGTACGAGCAGCTACTCGACCGCCTCATCGGCCTCGCCTTCGCCCGGCACGCGCGCGGACGTGACCGCGCCCGCCGCTCCGAGTTCGCCGTCGAGGGGGCACGATGATCCCCCTGACGCTAGCGGAGATCGCCCGGGCCGTGGACGGGACGGCACCCGGGACCGCCGGTCCCGGGCTCACCGTCACAGGCCCGGTGGTCATCGACTCCCGCGAGGTAACGGCTGGCGCTTTGTTCGCGGCCATCGCGGGAGCGCGCAGCGACGGCCACGACTTCGCGCCCGCGGCGTACTCCGCCGGCGCCGTCGCGGTGCTGGGTTCCCGCCCCGTCGACGGGCCGTGCGTGGTGGTGGACGACGTGGTCATCGCGCTGACCAAACTGGCCGGACTCGTCCGGGACCGGCTGAGCCCCGTCGTCATCGGGCTCACCGGATCGGTCGGCAAGACCACAACCAAGGACCTGCTCGCCCAGGTCCTCGAGCGCGAGGCGCCGACGGTCGCCACCTCGCGTTCCTTTAACAACGAGATAGGGCTCCCGCTGACCATCCTGCGCGCTGACCGGCAGACCCGTTACCTCGTCTTGGAGATGGGCGCCGCAAAGCCGGGTGACATCACTCATCTGGTGCGGGTGGGCCGGCCGCAGATCGGCATGGTGCTCAACGTCGGGCCAGCACACGTGCTCACGATGGGCGGAATCGACGGCGTCGCGCAAACCAAGGCGGAAATGGTGCGGGACCTGCCCACGGCGGCCGGGGGCGGGTTCGCGCTCCTCAACGCCGACGACGAGCGCGTCGCCGCCATGGCGCGCCAGACGCCCGCGACGGTGACGTTCTACGGGATCGGCCATGACGCCGCGGTGCGGGCCAGGAACGTGACCCCCGACGCGGCGGGCCGCGCGTCGTTCAGCCTGCACACCCCGACGGAGCAGGCCCCGGTACGGCTGCGCCTGCCCGGCGAGCACCAGGTCGCCAACGCGCTGGCCGCCGCGTGCGCCGCGAATGCCGTCGGTGTCCCGGCCGACCGGATCGCGACCGCTCTGAGCAGCGCGGTGCCCCGCTCGCCGGGGCGGTTCGAGATCAAGGAACGTCCCGATGGCGTCACCGTCATCGACGACGCCTATAACGCCAACCCGGCCTCAACACGGGCGGCGATCCGCACGCTCGCCACGATGGCCGTCGGCCGCCGCACGGTCGCCGTTCTCGGCGAGATGATGCACCAGGCCGAAGGGACAATCCACCATCACAAGGCCATCGGCGCGCTGGCGGGCGCGCTCGGCATCGACGTCCTCGTGGCGGTGGGCAAGGGCGAAGGACCGGACGCCATGGTCGCCGCCGCGCGCGAGGCCGGCATGTCCGTGCACGCCGTGCCGGATGGCGATGCCGCGATCGATCTTCTCCGGGAATCGCTGCGCCCTGCCGATGTCGTCCTGGTCAAGGCCTCCAGCATGGTGGGCCTGTCGGCCGTGGCGGCGGCGCTCGACGCGCCGGCGCGATGAGCGGATCGAAAGACAATTACTCAGTTATGCCAGAAGGGGCCAGGCAAGCATGAAAATCGTCGTGACCGGATCGATGCCGTTCAGCGCTGAGCAGGTCCGCAGGCTGCAACGGGTCGGGCGCGTGACCACGGCAGGCGGCGCAAGCTCAGGTGACGAGTGGCTGAAGCAGGTCGAGGGCGCGGATGTGGTGTGCAGTGACGGCACGTTCGTCGCCGGCAACCTCGAGCGGCTGCACGATGTCTTCATTACGTTCCCCTTCGTCGAGATCGGCTCGTTCGACACCGACGCGCTGGCACGCAGAAACGTCATGGTCGCCAACGCGCGCGGAAGTAACCGCGACTCGGTCGTGGAATGGGCCGTGTTCATGGCGCTGAGCCTGCTGCGGCGATTCCCCGATTATGTGAACGCCGATCGCGAACTCCGTTTCGAGCGGGGTGAAAGCTTGCCAGGCAAGGATATTTGCGTCATCGGCGCCGGGGATATCGGCTCGCATCTGGGCAAAGTGCTGGAAGCCCTGCGCGCGAAGGTGCGTTACGTCACCCGCGACGACGATCTGATGACGGCAGTCAAGGGGTGCCAGCTGATCGTCAATTCCCTGAGCTCTACCCCGAGCAGCGCCCAGCTGCTTGACCGAGGTTTCTTCCGAGCCCTTGAGCCCGGGTCGTACTTCATCACCTACGTCCGGCCACACACTTTCGATGTCAAGGCCCTGCTGGAGGCGCTGGACGACGGGATTCTGGCCGGCGCGGCGATCGACTGTGACCCGCAGACGCCATTCGACACCGCTAACGCCTACTACCGGACGCTGGCCGCGCACGAGAAGGTACTAGCGACGCCGCACGTCGCGTTCGCCACGACGCAAGCGGAAAGGCAAAGCCTCGATACGGTCGTGGAAAATGTCGAGGCATTCGCGAACGGCCAGCCGCGAAACGTTCTTGTCAAGCGCTAATCTTCATTCATCCCCACCCGAGAAGAGGCCTACAATTCATGAGCAGGCAAGTGGCCGGCACTGCCGCCCAGGCATCTAACGAACCATATAGCCGGGCTATCGTCTCCGGCGGGCTGGTCTTCTGCTCAGCGACGCTGGGTATTGATCCCGCGACCGGCAAAGCCTCCGAATCTGCCGCGGATCAGGCCGAACAGGCGCTCGTGAACCTGGCTTACACTCTGTCGGAGTCGGGTTCCTCAATGCGGCAGCTGGTAAAGACGACGATCTACTACGTCAGAGCGCAGGATTTCGCGGCGATAAATGAAGTGTACGCGTGTCACATGCCAGATCCTCCGCCCGCGCGATCCGCTGTGCCATGCTCCGCCTTGCCGGAGGGACTGCTGTTCTGCATTGATGCGATCGCGGCTCTCGGCTGATATCCCCGGCTGTGGAACAAGGAACTCTTCTGTCGGTGACCAGCGACGACGTGCGAGAGGCAGCGGACAGAATAGGCGCGTACGTGCGCACGACGCCCGTATTCGCCACTGAGATAGGCGGTCGCCCCGTTACGCTGAAGCTTGAGAATTTGCAGGTGACCGGATCGTTCAAGTTCCGTGGTGCGCTCAACGCCGTCATCGCCCGCGGCGCCGGAGGTCCTGCTTGCCCTAGGGGAGACAACGCCCCTTCAGCCCCCCGGCAAAGAGAGCACGTAGTCGCGGCGTCTGGCGGTAATCACGGACTGGGCGTCGCCACGGCAGCCAAGATAATGGGCCTTCCCGCCACGGTGTACGTGCCGCGGACCACACCCGAGGCGAAAGCGCGCCGAATCGCTGCCCAAGGCGCGCGGGTGGTGCGGCACGGCGAGGTCTACGCCGACGCCGAGACCGCCGCCAGGGCGTGGGCGGAGCAGTCCGGGGGCAGCTACCTGCACGCCTACGACGACCCGGCGGTGATCGCGGGTCAGGGCACTATCGGGCTGGAGATCGCCAGGCATGCCCCATGGTGCGACTCGGTCGCCGTCTCTGTCGGCGGGGGCGGCCTGGCGGCGGGACTGAGTGTCAGCCTGGGGCCGGACCGCCCGGTGGTGGCCGTGGAACCCGAGCATTGCAACAGCCTGCACGCGGCATTCTCGGCGGGCGGGCCAGTCGACGCTCCGGTGGACTCGGCCGCGGCGTCGGCGCTTGGCGCCTCATGTATCGGCCAGAACGCCTTCGCGCTGCTGTCGTCCGGGAGAGTCCAACTCGCGCTGGTCACCGAGAGGGAAATCGCCCATGCCCGGGACCTGCTGTGGGAAGAACTCCGGCTGGCCGTCGAGCCGGCCGCCGCCGTACCGTTCGCCGCATGGCTGGACGGCCGGGTTCCGGGCCGCCATCCCTGCCTGGTCCTTTGCGGCGCGAATACCGACTGGCATCCGGAATAGCCGCTTTCGCCGCCGCGACCCCGGAGATGACCCCTTCACCGCGGACAGTTCGGCCGTGCGTCCCGCGATCTCGTCGCGCGTGGTGAGACGCATCCTACGCTCCGGTGAGGCTGGTGCCGCCGGACGCCTTCCGGTTAGGGCGGGGAAATCGCGTTTGTGTTTGGCATATCTGCGACAATGGGGCCGCGATCTCTGTGACATGTCCGGCGCCTGTCACAGACGCGTCACAGTGATCCCGGCGCGTTCAGCGGGAAGCTTACGGTAAATACCGCGCCGCCGCCCGGCTGGTTGCCCGCGTCGATGTGACCGCCGTGGAGGCGCGCGTTCTCCCGGGCGATCGCCAGGCCCAGGCCGCTCCCCTCGGAACGCGCCCGCGCCGTGTCGGCCTTATAGAACCGGTCGAATACGTAAGGGATCGCGTCCGAGGGCAGCCCGTGGCCGTGATCGCTTACTTCCACGGCCAGCTGCCCGCCGCCCCGCCCGTCTGGCTGGATGCCGGCCGTCACGGTCACCGGCGGGCCGCCATGACGCAAGGCGTTGCCGACGAGGTTGGCGAGGACGACATCGAAGCGGCGGCGGTCCACCCGCGCGGTCAGCCCGGCGGGCACGTCAGTGCACACACTGGACCAGCCCCGCGCCCGCAGGCAGCGGCCGACGGCGTTCGCGATATCTGTTTCATCGGTCACAAGCTGCGCGGTACCAGCATCGAAGCGGGAGATCTCGATGAGGTCCTCCACCAGCCGGTTGAGGTGGAGCACCTCCTGCCGGACCAGCCGCGCGGCCGCCGCGGCGTCCCCGGTAAGGCCCGGGTGCTCGTGGAGGATGTCGGTCACCGCGGTCATCGCCGTCAGCGGGGTCCGCAGCTCATGGGACACATCGCCGGCGAACTGCCGGGCGCGTGCCGCCATCTGCTCTAGCTCACCCACCTTATCCTCCAAGGCGGAAGCCATCCCGTTGAACGAGGTGACCAGCTGAGCGAGCTCGTCCCGGCCCCGCGGCTGGATCCGGACCGACAGGTCACCGCCGGACATGCGCTGCGCGGCCCAGGCCAGCCGCCGTACCGGCAGCAGGACCGGCCGGGACGCGACGAACGCCAGGCCGGTGATGACCGCCAGCAGCAACAGGGCGGCGGTCAGGCTGAAGACGACAGCGAGAAAGGGCGCCGGGAGCATGCCGCCGGGATGGTTCGGGTTGAAGAACAAGCTCTGAGCCCACTGAAGAGCCCACTTTGGCGGGTCGACCAGGACGTGAAGCGAGGGGAAGACAAGGAGCACCAGCTTGATGACCCACTGGGACGCGAGTGCCCCCAGCAGCGCCACCACGATGAACGCGACGATCAGGCGCCTACGCACGGGACGTCCCTCCTCGGTTACACCGGCCCGAACCGGTACCCGAACCCTCGAACTGTCTGGATATAGCGCGGCTGGGAGGTGTCAGCTTCAATCTTCGCCCGCAGCCGCTGCACGCACGCGTCGACCAGCCGGGAGTCCCCCAGGTAGTCGTGCTCCCAGACCAGGCCGAGAAGCTGCTCACGCGAGAACACCTGCCGCGGCGAGCCGGATAGGACCAGCAGCAGCCTCAGCTCGGTAGGGGTCAGCAAGATGTCCCGGCCCGCCCGCCGGACGATCAGCGAGCCGCGGTCGATCATGAGCTCACCGTACGTCTCCGCTGGCGAGCCAGACCGGGCTGTCCGGCGAATCACGGCGCGGATGCGGGCGTCGAGCACGCGCGGCTCCACCGGTTTCACCACGTAATCGTCGGCCCCGGCCTCCAGGCCCCCGACGATGTCCAGGTCGTCGCCCCGTGCGGTCAGCATGATGACCGGGATGTCGCTGCCGCGGCGCAGCCGCCGGCATACCTCGAAGCCGTCCAGTCCGGGAAGCATCACGTCGAGCACCACGACATCCGCGGCGGCATCGCGGAAGTCGCGAAGCGCCGCCTCACCGGTCTCGGCGGCGCGCACCCCGTAGCCGAGACGGCGCAAAGCCAGCTCCAGACCTTGCCGGGCGGCCGGATCGTCCTCGACCAGCAATACAGTAGCCATCACCTGCCATTATGCCGCTATGTCTGCGCGGGACAGCCCCGCAGCGGGCCGTTCGCCGCGCGGCGAAGGGCCGGTGTGTTGCTGCCCCGACTATCCGGCACCGATGTCATGAACCGGTCCTGGGATTGTCACAACCGCGTCACAGGCGGCCCCGAGCCCTCACCGGGCCAGCCCGTCCGGAGCGGGCCTCCGGCGTCCGCTGTGACACGGTTGTGACCTTAGCCGGACATACCGGAGAAACCGGTATCGCACCGTCACAGGTATGCACCCAACGAGCGCCCGGTCCGCGCGCGGGCCGGCCCAAGCACGAACCGGTTACCGACGGCACAGGGGAATCCTGGCGCTGCTGGCCGCACTTGCCTGCCTGGCTGGTCTCGCCATAGCGGAGCTGAAGACATTGCCCTCCGGGCCGGTGGCACCCCGCCCCCAGGCGACGTCGCCCCCCGGAACGGTCACGCCGCGGGCCGGGACGGCCGCTCCGCGCCAGGAGCGGCTGGCCGCGGTTTCATGGCCGGCCGACGGGGTCTCGGCCGCTGACATCAGCGGCTTCGGCGTGGCGGCCGGCCCAGGCGCGACCCGGCCGGTGCCTATCGCCAGCGTCGCCAAGGTGATGACCGCGTACGTGGTCCTGCACGACCATCCCCTGCCCGGAGGAGGATCGGGTCCGGATATCGCGGTCCAGCCGTCGGAGGCAGCCGCATACCCGTCGCAGGTTCGCGAGGGCGACTCGCTGGTGCCCGTCCTCGCCGGAGAGATGCTCACCGAGCGCCAGGCGCTGGAGGCGCTGATGCTGCCGTCGGCCGACAACATGGCCTGGATACTCGCGCGGTGGGACGCCGGCAGCCAGGCCGCGTTCGTGGCGCGGATGAACGCCACCGCCCGCCGCCTGGGCATGACCAGCACCAGCTACACCGACCCTTCCGGCCTGGACCCGTCCACCGCCAGCACCGCGGCCGACCAGGTGCGCCTCGGCGTGGCGGCGATGCGAGTGCCCGCGCTGGCCGCGATCGCGGCGATGCCCACGGCGGTGGTTCCCGAGGCCGGATTGGTCCGTAACTACAACACGTTGCTGGGCCAGGACGGGATCGTCGGCCTCAAGACCGGCAGCACGCAGGCCGCCGGCGGATGCGTTCTCGTTGCGGCCTGGCGCCAGGCGAGCGGGCGCAAGACCCTGATCGTGGCCGCCGTGTTCGGCCAGCCCGGCATGGCCCAGACCATTCTGCCGAACGCCTTGCAGGCCGGTCACAACCTGGTGCTCGCCTTGGATCGCGCTCTCGGCCTCGGCACGCGCCCGAGCCCTGCACACCGAAGGACGCACCGGCCGCCGGCGTGAAAGACGCTCTGGAGGGTGCGGCCATCGTGGCGGCCGCAGTCGCCGCCATCGTCATCTGGCTGGCCGTCCTGCTCATCACCGCGCAGGCCACACCGTAGCACCACCACGCTGCGCCGGATTGGCGCGGACCCGCCCGCTCACACATGCCGGGAGCACCGCCATGAACAGCAACTGCTCGTTTCCGCCACAGCTCATGAGACCGGAGGGAACAGTGACACAGAAATCAACTACAGCGAAGATCGCTGATCCGCCCGAACCGATGACGGCTGAGCAACGAGCCAGGTTCGACCGCGATGGTTACCTGATGATCCGGGGTGCCCTTCGCCCGGACGAGGTGGCAGGCGCCCGCGAGGCAATCGACCGGGTGTACGCGACTGAGGCCAGGGCGGGCCGGCTGGGCCCGGACGGCTCGATGCACCTGCTCAGCGCGGTCGCGAGCTGCCCGGAAGTGGCCGACCTGACCGACCACCCGGCCACATTCCCCTATGTGTGGTCAGTCCTCGGCTGGAACATTCACATCTACCACTCGCACCTCGATGTCCATCCGCCAGTCCCGGTACGCATGCCGTTCCGGTTCGACTGGCACCAAGACGGCGGCAGGCAAAACCGCGAGATCGAGACGGACCCGCGGCCGCGGCTATCGGTGAAGCTGGCGTACTGGCTTTCCGACGTCTCCGAGCCCGGGCGCGGCAACCTGAAGGTCGTTCCGGGCAGCCACCTGGTGAACTGGATCGACGGCCCGCCGCGGCGCGACACCCAGTGGCCCGATCCCGAAGGCGCCATCGAGGTGACCGCCGAGCCCGGCGACGCTGTGTTCTTCGATCGCCGGATCTGGCATGCCCGGTCACGTAACTACTCAGAGCACACCCGCAAGGCGGTGTTCTTCGGCTACACCTACCGGTGGACCGCCATCCGCGATGAATTCGCCCCGATCCGGGCCAGCGGCTGGTTCGGTCGGCTGACCCCCGTTCAGCAGCAGTTGCTCGGCGGCGCCGAGGAACTCGGCGGGGACCACGCGTGGGGCCACGACCCGGCGACCACCCCGCTGTACGGCTGGCTGAAGGAGCGCGGCTTCCTCACTCCAGCGAATCCGTCACTCCAGCCCTGAGCAGCGAACCTTTTCATCCTGATCTTGTGATCTGCCAGGCCGTCGGCATGCAGGCCGCACGCCGCCTTGTACGGGTATGCCCTCAGCTCCCGTCGGCGCACCCGCTGTCTGGGCCACAAGCTCCGCGCACCAGCACCGCCTAGGCCAGCACCGGCAGGCCCCATGCATCACGCAGCCTCACGCGCCGTCCCGACAGGACGATATGGTCAGCGAGCAGATCGAAGACGGCCTCGACGCCGCGCCAGGTGCTTGCCTTTGCTGCGATGCGTGAAAATAGGCGGTTATCCGCACCGCTAGCCCTCGCGACCCGGGACACGCGGGCACGCGGCACCTATGACGCAGTCGGCGTCGAGGTGATCGTCGTAACCTGACCGGACCGACGGTCTGTCGCAGGAACGCCTTCCGGATCTCGGTGACCGCGATGATCGACAGTGCCACGGCTGCGCAGAGGAGCCACTGATCTACGTCGAGCGCGGTGGTCTTCAGGATCGCCTGGCACGGCGCCAGGACGGTTGCCATGACGAGCAGGAAGAGGGACACCCCGGTCGTCACGATGCACGTCCGGTCGGCGAACGTGCTGAGGGAGAATACCGACTCCCGCCGATGCCTCGACTCGATCGAGAAGAACAGGTTAAACAGCGAGAACACGACCACGCCCATGGTCCGCGCGATAGCGAGCGTGTGCGCCTGTTCCGCCCAGATGACCACGCTCAGCGTGCCGATCGCCATCACCAGCCCGACCGAGACGAGCCAACTGAGGACCCCCCCGCTCAGGATCGGCTGGCTGGGCGGCCGGGGTCGGCGTTCCATCAGCCCCTCGACAGGCCTGCTGTACCCCAGCCCGATGGACTGGATCGTCACCGTGGTGAAGGCCACCCACAGGACCTGCAGCGGAAGAAGCGGCTCGCCGTGGGCGATGTCGAAGATGCTGGCGCCAAGGAAGGTGATGATG
>WNGJ01004609.1_pt1 | contig 14365 bp, 10 predicted proteins | sample 5400611 | NCBI WGS metagenome assembly WNGJ01 (sample SAMN13153375, study PRJNA577476) | soil metagenome | isolation source: 40 cm soil or saprolite under Garry oak tree replicate 1 | place: USA:California | collected 2016-06-15 | reverse complement strand
ACGAGATCGGGTGCCAGCGTCTCAATTGCCTGGTGGTGCATCGATAGCACCGGGTCAATGACATGTCGATCCAGTTCACCGTTGCCACGCACTGCCAGCGCGAGCCGGCTCTCCGAGCAATGCATGTGAATGGGATGCATGCTCCAGGAGGTGGAAGAAATCCGCCCTCGTGCGCTATGGCGCAGCAGCGCCGACCGCTCTTTTGGCCATTGTGCTTGCAGGTCCTGGTAGAGCGTCCCTCCAAGCACCACGTTCATGAGTTGCATCCCACGGCAGATGCCCAGAGTGGGAATGCAGAGCAGCCAGGCCAGCAGCGCGACATAACGCTCCCACACGTCTCGCCACACATCAGGGGTCCCGGCTTGCGGGTGAGGGGACTGACCGTACAGGCAGGAGTAGAGATCACCCCCACCCGTCAAGATCAAGCCGTCAAGCTCACGCATGAGCGGCCAGATGAGGCCAAAGAGCATGGTAAAGGCTCGTTCATCGCTCAGCAGGTGGAATGGGTCGAAGCCTTCGATCAAGGGCAGCGTGGGAATGAGAGTGGGAAAGCCACCGGCCTCCAGGATGGCATACACTGTGGGAGCGTCACCCGCATAGACTGGCCAGCCGCCATCACGCGCAAATGTTGTTGGCGCAAGGATGCCGATGCGTGGTCGGGAGCGCCGAGCAGGACATTGCTGCTGTTGCTGCTCTGCAATCCACAAAGCCAGACGGTCACTGAGCGAAGCATCCTCTGGGTCTTGGATGTCCGATGGTGCAAGAAAAGACATATCATCACTCCTGTTCGATGCCGGGAAGACAGCTTTGTTCCCCGGTCTTGCTACCTGTGTCCTACTCGTTCAGAGAGGAGTGCTTTGATGACTGGCAGCAGGCAATGCACTGCGGATGTAAACCCGCCACCTGGCTGCCACTGCTCCAGGTGAGCACTACCTGACGTGTGCTGGCAGCCAGTAGAAATAACAGTGCCAGGCGGATTGGCCTGGTACTGGAAAGATGGACGCATGACAGGTACTCTGCCAAGTGAAGATCAAAGAATCTTTACGTTCTATCGGTCAGATTCACCGCACCACTCCAAGAACAAATGTACCAGATAATCAAGCCAAAAATACGCACTTCTTTACCGACTTTTTGCGTCACATTCACCCCATTTTCTCGTCACAATATCCGGGTTAGAAAGTGCAATGATGTCTCAACTTAGGAATGTAGCCTTGACAGTGAAAAAACTGTTGAAAGCAATCGAGGCTTTAGCCCGAGTAAGTAGGCGCTGTTGTCCAAGGATTTTGCCAATAACATGTTTGATGTGTAGAAAAGAATGGCAACAGAGGAGAGTAACATCACCGCATTCTACTTGAAAAAAAGAAGAGGTGAGAGAATGGTAAAAATGAGCGAGCCATCTTATGGCAGATGCGACAAAAACCAACCAACAACCCATGAGCTAAAGCTTGCTCGTTTTCCCTATTTTGCAGAGACCATAGCCATTTTCTAGCAATTGACAGAGACCGCGTTGTATGGTATGAAATCAATGAAAGGACGTAGATACATGGCAACACAGGAAGAAAGACTTACAGCGGTTGAGCAGTTCACAGAACAAGCAGCAGCACATATCCGAGACACCGAAGAGAACACGACTATCCTGCTTGGTGTGATCCGCAGTCAAGGCCAGGATATCAAGCGTATTTTTGATCGTCTGGGCATGATGGCAGAACGCCAGGAAATGAACGAGCGATTCGACACAATTACTTCACAACTCGACACTTTTGCTTCACAACTTAATGATCACACGGCAATGCTGGCGCAAATCCTCACTAAGCTGGATGAATTAAAGTAATTGACATGCTGCTGCTCACCTGTTACCATCACCCCATCTTTTTCCTATATAACTGCTAGTGTGGCTTCCGTGCGTCCATCGGTACATTCATTGTATTTCACTTCTTAAACTACTGTAATCACCTATCTCTCCTCTTTGCTAGACTTTATGGTATGAGCGCCTTCATTGGATGGACACTGTGCGCTGCAATGACGGGCAAACGTACATATGCGTATATCTCCACACACTTCCATCCTGTTGAAGAAAAGGTAACTATTACATTCATTTCCTCAATTTTTTCCTGCAAAGAAAAGTGGGTTTATTATGACAATTATTGCTGAGGAAAAACGACCGTTATCTGAAGTTCGCGGCTTTATTGAGCGTAGAAAACGTTGCGGATATGTCTTTAAGGTGAGCTGTTAACGGTCGTTTATTCTTGCCAACTCCGGTGCAATATTGACTCACGAATACTAGACCTCTCTATGGCGGTGTGGAGTGGACCATGTAAGCACTCTGGTATCAAGGTCGCTCCGCTTCTGCCTTGACACCAGAGTACTTACATGGTCTGAAAAAATTGCGCCAATGAGAAGGCAAAAAACAGCCCTTTTTTGCTGCTGGATACTTGAAAGCACTAGCAAAAATGATCGTCCGTAACACACCATTGAAGACTGTAACGACAGCGTTGAACGTACTTTTGTTTACGAGTCAAGAAAGCGCATAATCACTCACAATATGTTCATAAAGGACGTTGAGGACGCACTCCAAATCCCCTTTTGATAACGGACGTACTATTAGGAAGTGAGTTATTTTGGGTTACACAAGTAGAACAAGAATCAACCATATTTGGGTGATCACTGCCAACATGATAACGAAACCTCTTATGAACCGTCTTCACGGAGCACCTTCATCCAGTCATAATACTTGGGCTTCCTCAATTTTGATACGTTAATGGCGAAAAGTCACACTTTTGGTTCGCTATAAGTAGATAGAAATTTAGTCTATTTGTAGATATTCAGTCATATTACTCGTCTGTAACCCTGACTCACCATTTGACAATCTCCACCTGCTTTCCTGGTGATCTATCCGCTGTAAGCACTCTAACTCGTAATTGAAGGCTTATTGTCCACAATGCCCGATAAATAATGTGCCTTAAGGCTGGTGCTGTTAGAGTTTGACAAAGGTTAACTAGTGCTTCAACATCTGTTTCATCATAAATAAGTTGTTCAACAGTTCTAGTAACCTCTTGAAATACATCTAAATCAAGTTTTTGCTCCGAAAGCAGTTGGAGCAGATCACGAAGCACTGATCGGTCACCTAGTTTGCTGAAAGTATAGGCAATACTCCAGCGCACATAAGAGCTAAGAAACTGATCGGAGAGTAGCTGTAACAGTTCGGGAATTACTGAGCGGTCTCCCAACTGGCCTAGAGCTAAGGCGATACGCTGCCGAACGTCAAGGTCAAGGTGCTGATCAGAGAGCAGCCGTAATAGTTCAGGAACTACTGAGCGATCACCTAGTTCGCCGAGGGCTAAAGCAATGCCTTGTCGAACGCCAAGGTCAAGGTACTGATCGGAGTGCAGCTGTAACAGTTCGGGTACTACTGAGCGGTCCCCCAACTGGCCCAGAGCTAAGGCGATACGCTGTCGTACATCTGGGTCAAGATGCTGATCGGAGAGCAGCCGTAACAGCTCAGGAACTACTAAGCGATCACCTAGTTCGCCCAGAGCTAAGGCGATACGCTGTCGTACATCTGGGTCAAGATGCTGATCGGAGAGCAGCCGTAACAGCTCAGGAACTACTGAGCGATCACCCAACTGCCCTAGAATTAAGGCAATACTCTGGCGCACGTCTGAGTCAAGGTGCTGATCGGAGAGCAGGGGTACCAATTCAGGAACTATCGACCGATCACCTAGTTCGCCGAGGGCTGAAGTAATACTCTGGCGCACATCTGGGTCAAGGTGCTGATCGGAGAGCAACCGCAACAATGTGGGAATCGCTGTGCTGTCGCCAAGTCGACCCAGAGCTGAAGCAATACTCTTACGCACATCTATGCTAAAATGTCTGTTAGAAAGTAGAGGTACCAATTCGGGAACTATCGACCGATCACCCAGTTGGCCAAGTGCTTGCGCGCAACTCCAAAGTATACCTGTGTCAGTGTGCTGATTGGGAAGCAGGAGCAACTGTAACAGTTGAGGAACTACCGATCGATCGCCAAGTTCACCAAGGGCTAAAGCAATGCTCTGACGGACACTGGTGCTAAGCTGCTGATCAAAGAGCAATCGTAGCAGTTCGGGAACCACGGAGTGGTCACCCAGTTGGCTGATAGCCTGAGCACTTCTCTTGCGTATAAATATGCTGAGGTTTTGATCGGAAAGCAATTTAAGTAAACCCGCGTTTACCTCTATTCCACTAATTGCAGCCAGGGTATTTGCAACTTGCTCAAGTGTTAATGAATAAGGTGTTGTTGTTAGCAGATCGAACAGACGAGATGTCACCTCCTGCCGCAGATATGTATTTCTGATCGTCGGACGGGCTGCCAGACAACGTCCAGCTAGGATGAGGTTTGTATGGAATAAATCTTCCTTCAATGCTTCCTCATCCCCCTGCCCAAGTAGCATTTGTATGAGCGAACTAGCATCAGGGGCCTGACCTGCATAGAGTTGTATTACTTCTTCCCACCAGGGATCACCCCGGTGGGTCAATAATTCCTCTATCTTATGATGATCAGTCACGAACTTGGCAACAAAATACTCTTGTAAGGTGAGATGCAAGAAGCCATGCCATCCTTGTGCCTGTGCCTTGAGCAAACCGTTTTCGTTAGCAATCTCCTCCAACACCCTTCCATTTTGGTCTGTCGGTAGTCCTACCGCAGGTAAGAACTCTCCAATAACTGCTTTCACTTCACTATCAGGAAAGTAGCGTTGTCCCTTTAGGTGAAAGTGCCAAGCTAGCTCTTCCAGAAGCTGCTGTTTATATTCTGGTTTGAACTCACGACGTCGTTGAATGCTACGACTGGTATCCCATTCAGTGAGCAAAATGTCTATGCAGCGCTCATATAATTTGGCACGGCGATCAGGCAGATCGAGTTGGGCCTCATATACCAGCACAATAAGCGAGAGTAATAGTGGGTTAGCACCAAGAGCACGAATGCGGGGATTACGCTCTAAGCGGGTGTTTAGGTCAACTGCATTAACCTGTTTGTGAGGGTCCTGGTAGTAGGCGAACCACTTGTTGACAAATTGCTCAATGTCTTCTTGACGAAAGTCTAGCACCTCCAACTCAGTAAATCCTACAAGGGGAGCTCGCCCTTGATACCCTGCTTTGCGAGCTGTGACAACAATAGGTGACTGGCTGTACCGAGTCTTTAGCTGCACAATGGCATCAGCAACACGTTTATAGGATGATTCAGCCTCGTCAGGGCTCAATCCTGTTACAGTCTCATCAAGAGCGTCAAGTAGCAGAATTGCCTGACCCTTTTTCAAGATGTCATCCATATATATACGAGCATCTGCTTGAGGAAAACCATAACGCTCATCCCATATAGTGGAAGCGAAATCCAGAAGATCACGTAAACCAGAGTTCACAAAACTATGGAGACTTATATGGATAGGGATATTGGGGAGCCCGGTGAGTTGTTTATCAGCCGCTTTCAATGTAAGATACTTGAGCAAAGTTGTTTTACCTGCACCAGGATCGCCCACTATTACACAATGTGTGTAACGACGACAAGCTTCATCCGGATCTAATCCACTTATAACTCGACTCTCGAGATATTTTTCACTTGCTCTCAGTAATGCATTGGGATCGTGTTCACTTTCAGCTGTCATTAGTATTGGATCAATCTCATAGCTGAGTCTTGCATCTTCGTGAAGTCTTACTCGCACATAGATATCGACCACATTCAGAGGCCGACTCATGCTAAGAATTTGTAGATTCGAAATACGAGGATCAGCATGCAAAGCTTTCCGGTAAAGTTCTAGACGCTCCTCATTGGTTTTCGCAAGAAGCGCTGCTACACGTAGATTTTCTGCTTTCGTAGCCTCACGCTGTTCTTCCCGTTCTTTAGCCTTGGATTGTGCCTCTAGTTCGCGTTGCAAACGTAATATCTCTTCTTCATGTCGACGCTGTTCTTCTTGCCTCTTCTGTTCAGACTCTATAGTACGCCGTACTTGGTAGATCGCCACTGCACCAGCAATAAGAGCAGCTGCGATTGTACTTCCACCTGCAATGATAGCAATGAGGAGTGTTGGATCAATAGCGTTATTGGTGCTACTCGAGCGTTGTGAATTTATTGTGTGGGTTGACTGGATAGTAGACGTTGCGGATACATAAGCAAGTGCTTTATTCATGAGCTTAGATGCCGAAAATATATAAAACCACATTAGAATGACTATCGCTATCAATATAGTAATGTGTAAACGTCGCATAGTAAAAGCCTATCCATAACTTTAATATATAAATTTTATCATAAATCTTAACCATTCTCTTAAGTAGTTTTTCTTTAGAAGAAGCATTCAGAATGTTTTACAGCTATCCTTTACTTAGGGCCTTAGGATCGAGGGGATATTTTCCTTATAGTACTTCAACAAAGCCTAACTAATGTCTTGTTACCTGTAACAAGATAGTTTATTTTAGTATCAACGGATGTTGCGATTTTATAATTATCTGCTGGATTAATATCTCCCAAGCTTCTTTTTGGGTGCAGACGGTCAAAGATACAATACGGGACAAGCTGGTTCAGAGCAACTCTTTGCACCAGAGCACAAATGTCTGCTAGCAACGAGTATGAAATTCTGTTCGAAGGGTGGAGATGCTGATAGTAGCTTCTCCGGAAAGCAAGCGCATAAATTCATCAAGAGGCCATCTCAATAGCTTTCCTCGACGCGTAAAATAGATGCTGACGGAATTAATGTGGAACAGATCATCGTAATCCAGTAAAACGCACCCTGCCAGATGACGAAGCGATATAGACTGAACACATTACTCTGCATCTGCCCTAATGGCTATCAAACAGTCATCAACAATAAGATCGGCATCCGAGGGCCCGATATCACTTCATCCCTGAAATGTTGGTTTCAACATATGCGGTAGGGCCAACAGGTGCGCGTACTGTTCAAAGATGAGCACCATGAGGCGACAGAGATCATCGATCCATTCCTCCCGAGGTATAGCGAGAAAATCGTCCACGTTCTTTCTTAACCCTGGGAAAGCCAAGGGACTGAGCGATAACTCTTGCTGTGATCCACTTCTTCAAAGAATGCCAGGACAAAGCAATAGCGGGTGAGTACCTGTTCTTCTTCTCGATCTAGTGTTCGCCCAACAGGTTGTACGGTCTACAAAGTGGCTTCAAGGCCTTCAAAAAATGACTCCATTTTGTGTAATATATAGGCCTAATACATACATTGGTGACACCAGGGGCAGGATAGCAATATTGCTGGAGGCAAGAGACAGCTCGACGTGAACTGTCTTTTGCATCAGATGTTTCCACTTGCTGTAGGAAGGATAAAACTGCGCTTTACACGGCCTTAGCTCGTGCAATCGCCAGCCGCTCCGTCATGTTCAGCCGAATAAATCCATAGGGGTTGACATTGCTGTAGATGAACGGCGTCAATTCTCGCCAGTCTTCTTTGGTCATCTTGTTCATCCATGCCGGTTCCGTTAAGACTTCTTGAATCGTCAAGGTCTGAATGAAGACAAGAGCGATTTGGAGTAAGTGCAGTGCGAGCATGGCCGGTTCCTGATCTTCCCATTTGTTAGTGCTGAATTCCCCCGTGGCGACCATAATGAATAAAATTGGTCGCCGAGTTCCTGTTTTCGACCACGTTTAACCCTATAAATAATTGTCCTCCAGATGATGCTTCCTTATGGGAAGCGTTTTAGGGTATATGCCGTATTTCGTACTGAGGTCACCTTCAGTCCAAAGGGATGAAGGTCAGCATTGATAGTGCTCATGGCTCTGCGCAAGGGACGCATCGTCATTTCTCTAGCTTCCTGGAGTTGCTTTTGGACTGCTTCAACTGGCATGGGGTAGAGATGCGTCAGCAAGATGTCATAGGGACAGTCTTTGGGATAGGCCAGTAGCAGGGGGATCAGAACACGTATACCGCTCGGAGAAATGTTCTGCATCTTGACTCTCTGTGCTTCGCCACCAGATTCATCGTACAGCATGATCAGGATTCGCTTCACTGGATTTACAACCAGTGTATGGTTTGCGGGTAACAGCTCTGGAAGAGCCAGGTGGATCTCTTCTTCTTCAGGTATTCCACTATCAGCAGGTTCAATATCGTGGTGTGTCATCAGGGGTTGCGGCGCGATCCCTCCCAACAAGATTTGGGCAGGCGACCGTAGCCGAAGCTCCTTTCGTGGTGGAACAAGTAGCCATGCATGTCCTGGATAGGTGACAGCAGGAGAATGAGCATGTCGAAAGAAATACACGAGAGGCCTGAAGTGGTGGAAGTACCTGAGTTCTCCCATTACCTACAGAGAGGAAGCACTCTTCTCGCTCATCCAGGTGTCATGAATGACTAGAACAAGTATTCTAAAATAACAAATGTAAGTATACGGATAGGCACAAACTTTGTCAACTTCACACCCTGCTTGATTGTTGTTCTTTCACTCTTCTATAAGAGATTTTTTCCTCAGGACTCTTACGTGTTCATCCCTTGCTCTACCCTGTTCGTATGTCGTAGAAGCAGGAATGAGGCGAGATCAACTGGTCTGAACAGATACGCATACTCTCTCTGCTATGAAGCACTATCACCGCATGTATTCAGCAAATCACTCCAAAAAGTCGGTATACTTGTTTCACTTTCTTCCCACAGCGCAGGCTACACTCAACACTGACAGCGCTTCTGCCCCGAACGGCCCCCACTCCCCCAAGACGTCGTGAGAATGGCAGAAGCGCCCGTAACTGATGAATCAAGAGCGTAGAGTATCAGATTGGCACAGCCGTATTGGCAAAGGCAAGGGTGAAGGCATAATCATGTTGGCATTCCATGTAGGGAACAAGAGAAAGAGTTTCCAGGCTTTGGAGGTGTTCCATCAGCAGAACGTTGCTGAGGTTCATAGCACTACGAATCAAATGAGTCATCTCTATCGGCACAGGCGTTCCTTTCGTCTGCTTTTTCTGACTTTGCTTACGCTCATCGGCTTTTTCGTGTTGGCTGGATCAGGCATCAAAACGACAGGTTTACCTGTACATGCAACTGCGCCACAACATACGTCGATGAGCGCATCTTCTCCTTCTCTTCCATCACTTCAGGGAACGACGTTCTCTGGCTCAGGAGAAGCTTTGCCTCGTACGTCCATCATTCCAGCCTTCTGCGCTCCCTTTGATGTCAACTGCTGGCTGACTCAGGCAGCCCAGTGGATCGCGCAAAATATCTTCAATGTCCTACAGCCTTTGGTCGACGCCATTAACCAGAGTTCGCTCAACGTCATCACGCAGACCCCTGCGGCAGGCACCTACCAGAATACCACCGTCATGCAGTTTACGACGTGGTCGATCAGTGTCGTCAATGCGGCGGTAGCGGTCTTTATCGTCATCGCAGGTTACAATATCATGATTGCTCGCCAGATCGGCACCGATTACTACAAACTCATGGAGTTTCTGCCGCGCCTGGCCCTGGCGGTGCTGGCCGCCAACTTCAGTCTCTTTTTCATTCGCCTGTTCATCGATCTGGTAAACGCACTCAACCTGGACGTGATCAGCCTGTTCTCTTTGACCATCCTGAGCAACACCATCGTTGGCATCTTTCATGGCAACCTGCTGGGTGCAGGACTGCTGGCCTTTGTACTGGCGATCATCCTGGGCGTGATGGATCTGCTGCTGGCCTGGCAAATGCTGCTCCGGCTGGCACTGCTCATACTGCTGATCGTCCTGGCCCCGCTGGCCTTTCTTTGTGGCGCGCTGCCTCAAACGCAGGGCTACCTGCGCCTGTGGCTCTCGACGTTTGCGGCCACCATCTTCATCCAGTTTTTCCAGGTGTCAGCTTTAGCGATCGGAGGCACACTCATTTCCTACGTAACGGCAGCTAACCTGTTCAATCTGGGTGGGTCGCTGCTTTCGATCATCACCAGCAGCGCGGTGCTCTACCTGGCGTTGCGTATTCCTGGCATGCTGCGTATCTGGGCCTTGCGTCCGATCGCCGAAGCGGGTCCGGCTGCTCTGCATGCAGCCCAGGGAAGCGTTGAGTCTGTCGTGGGAACGGGGCTGCGGCTCATGGCGCTCTTGTAGGAAGGAGGTCGCACAATCTGCCATGTCCAAACTCATCGTAGCAGGAGGTGGAGTGTTGCTGATCAGCACGACCGTTGTGCTGCTTTTTACTGCGCTTTTCTCAGGACAGATGGCAAGCTACAGTGGAGGGGTCTGCATACCAGGGACAGCCACGAGTACGGCAAGCATCTCAACGACGACAACAGCGTCTTCTTCAGGAGGAGCCTCCTGCTACCCGGCATCCGGAAACGGCAGCAGTGTAGCACAGGCGGCGCTTTCCATCGCGGCCCATCTCTACGGCAGCCCGGACACCTGGTACGATGCGGGCATGCCATCGCCGGTGCTGCAGTTCTGGTCTAACGCCTGTCCCAGTGGGTCAGGCTGCTGGGTTGATTGGCAGGAGGGGAGTGTGCAGTGTGTGCTGCTGGTGACCGGAGCTTACGCACTTGCCGGTTCACCTTTACCAGCAGCAGGCAATGCCATCGATTTCTGGTCACTCTACCAGCATCGCTCTGGCTGGCATGAGGTTCCCTCGGCAACAGCGCCGCCATCGCAGCGCGGGCTGCCCATGCCGGGAGACATCATGGTCTGGTACGATCCGCCGCCGCTGGTCGGACATGTGGCGATTGTGGTGGGTGTCATACCACCCGTACAAGGTCACAACGGGTCGGTCACGTTTGCCGAAGCCAATGGCCCTGGAACACTGGTGACACAGACCTTGCTGCCTGATCTCTCGGTCGTCACCTGGTCCAATCCCATCCCGTATAGCGTGCTTGGCTACATCAGGCCTGCTATCACGAATAAGACGGTAACTCATCCTTAATGCTAACTATTGGAAAGAAAGAACATGAAAAAGACCATTCATCAGAGCTGTACACAAACCTTTATGCATAAAACTATGCTGATACAGCACAAGAAGGGACTTTTGAAGTGAACATTTTTATCACCTTTGCTCTCGCACTCATACCATACATTATCGCCAGTATCACCAATTTCTTCAACAATCTGGAGGGAGATGTGGTCACCTTTGCCCTGGCTGCCAGCACCTTCTTCTTTGCCTGGGCAGCCATCCTGTACATGACCTCTGGTGAGAATCAACGTAGGATTGAATTCGCCAAAATGTCGTTGTACGCGGCGCTGACTGGGCTGGCACTGGCCTTGCTGGCAGGAACCATCGCTGGGCTGGTCAGTAGTGCGGCGAAAGGTCAATGAAGGGTGTCCTAGAGAATCGAATGTTACTAGACGTTCTGTGCGCAAGAAGACAAGTGAGGAGCTACCTATGCAAGCAACACACCAGGTAACGCATAAAGTCCCGACCCATATGAGCCTGCCCGATAAAGTCGTCTTCGGTCTCACAGCCCGGCAGTTACTGCTCCTGCTCATCGGGTGCAGTCTGGGCTATAACCTGTGGTTGCATCTGGATGCATTGACAGCTTTTGCTTTTGTTGGGCAGGTGCTGCGCATCGCCATTACCCTGATACCGGCAGGAGTAGCAGCTGCCCTGGCCTTAATCTCCGTTGCAGATCGGCCGCTGGAGGTCTGGTTACTGGTGCTCGTGAGTTACTGGCAACATCCCCGGGTGTATCTCTGGCGCAGCCTGCGCATGAGTACGCAACAGCAGAAAGACAAGCGTAGCTGTGCTCCACTACGCATAGAAGCAGTCTGGAGCTACATGTAGTACTGGAAGGCAAGGAACAGAGCGTGGGAAAGCAGTCAAACACATTCACCATGCCGCCAAAGTCCAGAAAGGGCGGTGTCCAGTCCGAGTTTGTACGGGTACGCGACATAGCACACAACGTGCTTTGTCTGGACTCTCCCACCTCCCCAACCAGTCCAACGCAGCGCGAGTACCGGGCGATCCTAGAGGTGACCGCTACTAATTACACGCTCAGGTCTGAAGAGGAACAAGAGTCCATGATCACAGGGTATCGCGCCTTTCTCAAATCTCTGACATTCCCCATTCAGATCCTGGTGCGCAGCCAGCAGCTTGACCTCAAGCCATACGTGCAGAACTTGCTGGAAAGCTCAACGACAACGCTGCAGGATGCTACCTGGCGAGAACTGGCGCTCGCCCACGCGCAGTATGTACGCGAACTCGCTGCACGGCGCACCCTGCTCGAACACCGCTTCTATGTCATTCTCCCTGCTGATCAGGGAAGCAACACGAAGCAACACGTGCTGGCTGGTCTCGTTCCATTTGGCAAAAATGGCGCACGCAACAGATCGGAGAGCCTGGAAAAAGCGCAGCAGCAACTAGACCTGCGAGCAGAGGTCATTGCGCAGCAGCTTGCCTCCCTCGGTTTGCAGTGCCGCCGCCTGTCAGGATACGAACTCGCTGCCCTCTACACGAGCTGCCTCACGCCGGACCATGCGTTGCGCTATCCACTTCCACTCCAGGCCTTTGCCAGCGTCGGCCAGCCAACACGAGTCAAACAGCGCAGGAAGACGATCGTATCCGGCACTGTCTCTTCACCTAGTGCTGTATACCCACCCCAGGTGGCAGAGCAATCACAACGTCAGCGTGAGAGTCCAGCCCTACCCACGCCCGATTTGCCACACCTGGCTGATCTGCTTGCCCCTGCCAGTATAGAAGTCACACGCGACGCCGTCTGCCTTGAGGGTGAATATGCACGCGCCCTGGCGGTCACCTGCTTTCCACGGGAAGTCTCTCCCGGCTGGCTCGCTCCCCTGCTCTTGCACGATGACATCACCGAAATCGTCTTCCATCTGCATCCACAGGAGAATGCATCGATGCTGCGCCAACTGCTGCGGCGCAAGAACACCTACCAGTCCTCACGGCGTGTCAACCTGCGACGAGGAAGACTGGACGACCCGGAGACCCAGGTGGCCGAGCAAGATGTAGATGGACTGATCAGCCAGCTTGCCAGCGGCGAGGAACGCATCTTTGAGCTCGGCTTCTACGTCATCGTGCGTGCCACCGACCTGCACAGTTTGGAGGAACGCACCGATCGTATCATGGCCGTGCTGCGCAACCTGTTCCTGGTGGCGCGCTCCACGACCTATGAGCATGCCCCTGCCTTCCGTTCTTTTCTGCCCGAGGCACGCGATGAGTTGCGGCGCACCTTTACGCTGGACTGTAGCAGCCTGGCAACCGCCTTCCCGTTTATCAGCAACTCTCTCTTCATGCCGTCCGGGGTACTGGTCGGCATTACGCCCAACGGGGAGCCAGTGGTGATTGATGAATGGGGCGAATCGCTGGACAACCCGCATGAGTTCTGTGGTGCCATCACGGGTGCAGGCAAATCCTATCTTTACAAAATCCGCATCATGCGCGAACTCTTGCAGCACCGTAAGCGAGGGCTGCAGGTGATCGTGATCGACCCGGAAAAGGAATACGAAGACCTCTGCACTGCCCTTGGCGGAGACTTCGTGCGACTGGCTCCTGGTTCCGAGCAGCATCTCAACCCCTTTGACCTGCTGCCCTCTGGCACCAACCTCGCTACCTACGTTCAGGATCGCAGCCGGGGAGATCGGCTGGCCGACAAAGTGCAGGCGCTGCACGCCCTCTTCGACATCATGCTAGCCGACCGCGGACCCAGTGGCGTCACCACGCTCACAGCGCGTGAGAAAGGCCTGTTAGATCGCGCGCTGTATGAAACCTACCGCCAGGCGGGCATTACGGCAGACCCCCGGACGCATGGTCGGCGCGTGCCGCTGCTGCGTGACCTGTATGAGGTGATTAAAAGCAATGTGTGTGGCAAAGACGACTATGGACTGGCCGATCAGCTCTACCGCTTTGTGCATGGTAGCCTCGCAGGCCCCTTTAACGCGCCCACCGACATATCGCTGCATAATCATCTCGTCGTCTTCGATATTCGTGATATGTCGGGTGAACTGCGTCCCATCGGCGTCTTTCTGATCACCGATTTCGTCTGGACGCAGGTGCTGCACACGACTAGACCCCGCAAGCTCTACATCGATGAGGCCTGGTCACTCATTGAGCATCCCGAGGGTGGTCGTTTCCTGGCGAATCTCGCCCGTCGCGCACGTAAGCGCTATCTCGCGCTGGTCACCATCACGCAAAACCCGGAACTCTTCGCCACGGATGAGTGGGGCAGCGTGGTGGCAGCCAATGCCGCAACCAAGGTGCTCAAAAAACAGGATCGCACCAGCGCCGATGCCATCACCACACGTTTCCAACTCACCGCTGGCGAGCGGCAGCGCCTGCTGACCTTTGGTAAACACGAGGCGCTGCTCTTAGCAGGGGGCAAACGGGTGATCATTCACGTTGAGGCAAGTCCACTCGAGCACCGACTCGCCACGACCGATCCTCGCGAACTGGCGAACCGCGCTCTCGAAAGACAGGGAGAGCAAGTAGAT
>WNGJ01004608.1_pt1 | contig 14367 bp, 11 predicted proteins | sample 5400611 | NCBI WGS metagenome assembly WNGJ01 (sample SAMN13153375, study PRJNA577476) | soil metagenome | isolation source: 40 cm soil or saprolite under Garry oak tree replicate 1 | place: USA:California | collected 2016-06-15 | reverse complement strand
AAGGGTGTTTATGCGAGGACGTGGCAGGCGGTGGTGGAGCATTTGCCGCGCTAAGGGTTAGGGGGCTTACACAGGTGGGTTTTTGGGGAAGCCGCCTGGGAAGGGAAATCGCATAGGGGCGGGAGTGGGTAATGGTGAAAAAGAGAATGATGTGGTAGAGTAGGGTATCATTTCGCCTTGCCATTGTGGTGTATTGGCTCAATATTATCCTTCTTGGAGCCGTGCTCTTCGGCAGTTGGCGGTATGCGCAGCGTTCGGGACTCATGAAAGACGATGTGACCGTCGAAATGCGTTGCGCAAACGAACGCCGCATCGTCATCGGGCAAGCACTCTATGCTTTCGGCGCGTTGCTCTGCGTCTTCAACACGTACTGGAGCATCGTGTTCATCGTCCTCGTACAAATCAACTATGCAATTGCGCCACGGATTCGTCTGCTTTATCGTCTTTGACAGGCAGGGGCTCTGGGCGTTCGTCCTGGTTCGAGCAGCGCGAACATGAGGGGTCAGTCTGCTCTTTTCTGCTCAGCCAGAGGAAATGTATCTTCGTGGCAAACTATCACGTGGTAGAAGAGGAATGTATTATGTTGTACTTCCTCATCATGTGAGCCGGGTGCTGTACATGATGGCTCTCTGTGGGCAAGGGGATCGCTTGCGAGCCTGTATGTGCGGTATCCGCCAATGACTGAATCAAAGAGGAGTTTGTCAGCGATGCGACGTAAGATTATTATCCTCACTTTGGTTTCCTTTCTTGTGTTATCCGCTGCTATTCTTCTCGGCGTGGCTCGCTTTCCGCTGGTGCGTGCATCTTCACGTAGCAACCTGGCTGCGCCTACACCCACACCAGCTAAAGGGGCATACACAGAGGGCCTTGATGCCTCAATCTTAGGATGGGATGGTGATGGTGATGCCGCTATCGCTCATCGCAATGGGAGCTTTGATATTCGCGACGGGAAAAATATTACCGTGGGTTTCGGCATTTACCAGACGCCCACGCCCGTGCAGTGGTACAATGACCAGGGCTATTTACCTTCCCTGGTTGTGCAGTTCGAGCGCGATGACTGCACCATCAAGATCACCAGCTTTGGGGATAGAGTTGTCCTGGGTGGCAACGCCTATGTAATTGTCTACTCACGCGTCTCGGTCTATAACCATGATAAGGTGGCACACGAAGAAGATCCCGCACCCTCACCGCAGTTCATTAGCCTCAACGCGGCACCAACGACTGTGCCGCCAGGACAGACGGTCGACCATGACTATGCCATCGCTACCGACCGCTTTGGTGGCACCTATGCATGGCCCGCGGATTCCGCTATAAAAGCGGCTGGAGACTGGAATTCGCATTATGCGCATATGCAAGCGTACTGGAACCAGAAACTAGTCGGCATCGTCAATATCAGCCACCTTCCAGACATGAGCCTGGTCAATGCCTACAAAGCAGGGTATATCTACACCAATATCGTGAAGGATGGCAACAATCTGGATGTCGGTGAAAACGGCTACGGCCAGTTGTATGACCATGATCTGCTCGGTATAGAGGTTGACCTGTACGATCTCGGCGATTACGCCAATGCCCATGCCTATCTCGATACGCTGTTCTGGAACCAGTACCGGGATGCCGAGTACAAGTATAGCTGGCCGTGGGCTATTTACCTGCTTAAGACGGGCGATAGCTCCTTTGTCAATGCTCACTTCGCCAAGATTGAAGAGAGCGCGCATTCGATTCACACTGATCGCACCGGGCCGGGAGGCATTATCGGCAAAACGAATGACGTTGATGCCAATGGCTACTGGACCGTTGACGATGAATCGGCCTTGCTAGGACTGCTGGCCTATGGCTATATTGCGCAGCAACTGGGCAACAAGAGCGAAGCGACGTGGGCCAGTCAGGAGTATAGCGACCTGCTCAACGCTGTAAACACCCAGCTTGCCAGTCTCATCAAGCAGTACCATATCAACTATATTCCCTGCGCACTCAACGAGCCCAACACCATGAATCGCTGCCAGTATCCCGACGACGCGAACTGGGCTTCGATGTTCCTCTTTGGCCGCTGGTCCTGGGACGGCTACCTCTTCAACGGTGCGCAACATGGTCCGCTACTTGACCTGATCGATCCGACCTACGACTACGGTTTCAATCGCCTCTCCGGGACGCTGCCAGCTCACACCTATGGCGGTTACCCCGGCTACAGCACAGCCTACAACGCGGGCTATGGAGCGGCAGGACTGCGCGGCAACAAGTATCGCGCTGAAAGCATTTACGACTACCAGTTCATGATCACGAATACGCAGAGCGGCCCCTTCTCCTGGTGGGAAGATGTGCTAAGCTCAGGGCCGACCGCCTGGATACCCGGAAACCACGATCAGGGGGGAACCGGTTCTAGCCCGCATATGTGGGGCCAGGCCAACGCGACAAAAGCCTTGCTGGAATCGCTGGCAGCAGAGAAGATCGATGGGCAGCTCATTGTTGGACGCGGCGTACCGAATGAGTGGACGAAGGCCGGTCAAAGCATCGCCATTTCGAACCTGCCCATTCATCAAAATAAGCGCATCAACGTGTCTATCAGCAGCACGGGCAAGACCATCACCTTGCAGCTCTCAGGTGACACGCCAGGCAACGCGATCCTTTTCAATCTCCCCATCTTCGTCAACAACATTTCCGCGACAACGAGCGGGAAGATCGACCAGGGAGCAGGGCTGATCACTTTGTCGCCAACAACCAGGAGCGTCACCGTGACACTCGATCATTCCGCCTGATACGGTCTTCGGCTCTGGCTGGGGTCAGTATGGCCTTACACAGGTAGGTTTTTTTGAGAGGGATATGGGAAAGCGCGTAGGGGCAGGGGCGGTGTGGGGGCCCTTGTGGCTGCCCGTCGTGCCTGACCGGTGGACTGCTGTCGTGGCTCCACCTCCCCAACGGGCGGCCACAAGGGCCCACCCCTACGCGATTCGGAGAGGAAGATGCCTCTTTGTGAAACCGATCCGTAAAGGTACACGTGCAGCACATAGGAAGAAGAGAAAGAGGGACTCCCTTTGCTTGTTCAAGGAGCAACCATCTGTTGCACATTTGACCCTCTGGAAAGACAGTTATGCCAACTGATCCTGATGCCAAGACTATGAGAGAGCACCTGGACGCTTTCTCCTCGCGAGCCGTCCAGGAAGCCAAGCCATTCAAAGGGTTTGTGATGAAGTGCATCAATGACTGGTCGCTAACCCTCGCGGCAGCTTTGGCCTACACTATCCTATTCTCGAGTTTTCCCATTGTCCTGGTATTACTCTCCCTGCTGGGCTTCCTGCTCGGCCTGTTCGATACGCGGGCCACCGACACGATGGTTCAAGGCATCATTCACGCCACGCCCAATCAGTTGCAGCCCGCAGAGCTGATCAAGACGATCAACCTTGAACTGCAACATTCCTCTGGCATCTTAGGGCTGATGGCTCTGGTCACAAGCCTCTTTTTTGGCTCACAGCTCTTCGTGCTGCTGGAAACCTGTTTTTCCCTCATCTACCGCGTTCGTCCCAGACCCCTGATCCGCCAGCAGGCGGTGGCTATGGCTATGTTCCTCCTGTTTCTTCTGCTTGTCCCTGTGATGGTCTTCACGATGAGTATGCCCATGCTGGCGTTCTCCCTCGTGCAACACACACCCCTGGGGCGTCTCCCACTGCTGGCACAAGGAGCAGGTCCACTGGGAGGATGGCTTGCCTCCTTCCTCTTGTTCGAGTTTATCTATGTCGTGGTGCCCAATATGCATATCCGGCTGCGACATGGGGCCTTGGGAGCACTGGTGGCGACAGTGGCTCTCCAACTCTATCTGGCTCTTTTCCCTCTGTACTCGACTTACTTCCTCACCAGTCTGCAAGGCGTGGCCGGTTTGTTCGCCCTTCTGCTGATCTTTTTTTACTACTTTGCTGCGATCATCTTGCTGGGAGCCGAGGTGAACGCCTTCTTTGTGGAAGGGGTGCGCCCGATGCCCAACGATTTAGTCGCCTTTGTGACGACCATGGCCGGCAAATTGAACCGGGATATTCCCGAAAGGGAAGCCCAGAGCCGTGTCGATACCCAGGCTACCGAACAAGCACATCAAGAACATGTTGCCGATGTCGTGGCCAAAACACAAGCACAGGATGAGCCGTAATGGCGGTCTGAGAATTCGCAGATCATCATGGTCACAAAGCAGGAAGAAGCACCTTGGGAAGGAGTGTGGACCAGTTGATGCGTATTGGGCGCCCGCGTGGGGCGCCCTGACGTGGCTGGCAGAGCGAGGAGCATAGTCGCTTACCGAGGACAAGCCGGTCCGCAGCCATTCGGCTTAACAGCGTGTTTCAACCAGGGGGCGGCCATCGCCCGAGCTGCCAGTGCTGCCGACGGCCCAGATGTGGTTGGTGGTGATGGAGACGACGCCAAAGAGGTAGTTGTAGCCGCTGGGATTGGGACTGCTGACGGTTGACCATCTGGTGCCGTTCCAGTGTTCGACGAGGGTTTGGGAGCCGCTGCTGCTGCTGTTCTGGTCCCCCACGGCCCACACGTTCGTGCTAGAAAGGGCAGAGACGCCGAAGAGGCCCGATAGCAGGGGCGCTGGCCCGTTCACGATGCGCCAGCGTGTGCCGTTCCAATGTTCGATGAGGGGTTGCGTATTCTTGCCCCCATTGGTAAGCGAGATGCCCACGGCCCAGGTGTCGCTGGCCGAGATGGCAGTGATGCCGAAGAGGCTGGCCGAGGCAATGGCGGGCGTGGAGACGATGCTCCAGGTGCGGCCATTCCAGTGTTCGACCAGGGGATGGCTGACGTTGGTACTGCTGTTGACCACGTTGCCGACCGCCCAGACGTTGTTGGCAGCGATGGCTTTGACGCCGATGAGCGTGCTGAAGTTCGTGCCGGTGGTGGGACTGGCGACGATTCGCCAGGCGGAGCCGTTCCAGTGTTCAATGAGCGATTTGCGGATGTTGCTGTTGTTGAAATAGTAACCGACGGCCCAGACATCGTTGGTGGTACGGGCTGAAACGCCGACCAGGACGCTAAGGGATGAGGGGTTGGGGCTGGCCACCACTTTCCAGGCGGAGCCGTTCCAATGGACCGTCCGGCTCTGACTGGAGCCAGTGCCCACGGCCCAGACGTCGTTGGCAGCAATGGCGGTGACGCCATTGAGTTCGGTCACACTGGACGGACTCGTGACCAACTTCCAGGCGGAGCCGTTCCAGTGCTCGATAATGGACTGAACGGGACTCCCTTGGCGAGAGGCGGTGCCGACAGCCCAGATGTTGGTCTGTGAGAGGGCAGCTACCGCCGTCAGGCTGTTGGCGGTCTGCGATGAGGGGTTGGGGCTAGAGACCACGCGCCAGTTGCAGGCCAAGGGGACGACCGTCGTTTGTGTGGTGGCGGCATGCACGCTGCTGGCATGGCCAGGGAACGCGTAGACTAGGGACAGCGTTGCAATCAGGGTGACCAGGGCATAGAAAAGGCGTTTCATGTCTCTCTCCTTTCGAGAGGTGCATCTTTTCTTAGAAGAACTACCAGAACCGCGCTACGAGAAATCGTCAAAAACGGTAGCTAGGACGCTAAGACAGGTAGAACCCCACTGACTGGTGGTCGAGCAAACAGCCTCCTTTCGAGAGCGAGCTCGTGGTCGCTCAATACCTTTCGATTAGGAAGAAAGGAACTTGATTGGAAAGAGAAGGGCGCAATGTGACATACTCTCTCCTAAAGAAACATCCCTGAGAAATCGGTCACAAAGGAGACCCTTCATGTCGTATAGCTGACGCGACTATGCCCCCGATGATAAGCTCTGCCAGCATGTGTACCCTGACGTGTTTGTCCAGATCATCCCGCTCGAACGCATCTGTGAGGTGCGCAGAAAGGGAGAAACTGATATGTATAGGGTACATTACCAGGAGCAAAATGACAAGATGAGCGAGCAAGTGCGCCTATGGATGTTGGAGTCAGTCTCCACTGAGGTGGAAGAACAAACACTGACTATGGAAGAGAGGAGAACATTTGGAGAAGGAGATGTGTCGAACGTGTAGCAGATACTGTAGTACGGTTGCTTTGGAGGTGCTCGAAATTTCGAACACCTCCTTTGATTTTATAGGAAAATTTAGGGAAGTCTAGCGTTTATCGCTGATATCCTCATCATCCTCGGTTGGTGTATCAGGTGGTACCTCTATACGCACACGGTAGCCGGAAGTGGGATTGCTCGCTGGTGCTGGCTCCTGTTGAGCAGGGGTCATGAGATCATTGGAGATAGCACGCACAAGGCGTTCGATGCGATCCCAACGGGCCGGATAGTGGTCGGCATAGAATTTTTCCTGGCCCATACCATCATAGGCATAGAAGGTATAATCCTGGTTGCCATAGCGGTAATTGACTTTGGTGTACGGAATACGTACCAGTTCCAATACCTGCAATGTGGCCCGTGACTCTGTTTGTGGAGCAGTTGCGCGGTTGCCAGCAGTTGTGGTGCCTCTGGCTTCTGAGGGGATACTTTGGGCCTCAGCCAGTTCGACAGTGGCACGCCATATATCCATGGGTACACCATTTGGTGCGACATTGGGATAGAGCGGCTCGTTGACCTCGGCATTGTAGACCAGTTCACCACCAGCACTGGCGAGATAGCGTTCTGGAATGGCACTCTCACCCACGATTTTCGTTTGTACCTGCATATCGAAACGCCGTGCAATCTCGCGATGGCGTACTACACGTCCGGTGCCGCCGCAGTTGGGGCAGAAGGTAGACTTCGCGCCCTGGCATGTCTCACAGACGCGCTTGCCATTGCCACAGGTGCAATCAACTTCACCGTTGACGCAATCGGGGCAAGGGACTGTCTTGCCCTTGTTGGCCGGGTCGGTATCCACCGGATTAGGGATCGGCACGCCCTGCTGACGAATGCCGTCAAAGACATCGGAGACTCTTTCGCTCATCGAACTGGCAATGTTTTCGGCCTGTTTCTTGAAAAAGGGCCTCTTCTCTGTCTGTACCCAGTCAGCGATATAGCCACGTCCACGGCAAGTGCTACAGCGTTTCTTGGTACGTCCTTTGCAATCGGGGCAGACGTACCAGCCGCGCCCGGCGCAGGTGGTACACAAGGCTCGTCCTGTTCCATTGCAGTTCGTACAGGCTACTACTTCGTCCAACCCTTCCAGGCGTGTGCGACTTGGTGGTGCTTTCAAACCTGTTATGGGAGGCAGATCGTAGTCCCACACTGGGAGCAGTGGCTGTGGTTTTCCTAATGGCTTGCCTGCATATGGTTCCGTGACCATCTCCATCGTGCGTGTTTCCAAGCGCGTTTGTACGGTTATCTCCCATACTTCGTCAACACCCCACGATACCAGGTCCATATAGCTACCCAATTCACGAGCGATGCGCCAGTTCTCATTGCTCCACATATTGGCAAGCTGGCGAATGCGTTGCTCTTCCTCGCTGCTCGTCTGATGAGGGGTAATCGGTGTTTGTGCCTTCTGCCAGTATTCGCCCGCTCGATCAACCACGCGCCGGATACGCTGCTGAGCCTCGTTCGCTCCCTGTACGACCGTGCGCTTGATCTCTTCCAGGCGTTTATCTATATCACCAGCATCATCCTGATTCGGCTGACCGGTTCCATTTGCGGGTTGGGGATTCTCCCTCCACTCGTCGCCCATGAGTTTATTCCTCCATCATAGGGACACATGTTATGGTGTCCTGTATGTTCAAACATATTTGCTAAGTTATCATAATATACGATGGATAGGGATATGGGTTGTAGGGGAGGATGTCTACAACAACGCCGCAATCTCCTCTTGCGCAGGCACACCCGTTACCTCAACGTCTCGTTCATGCACAATGATATTCACTTCGCTGCGTATGCCGAACAGGGGTAGGTAGATGCCGGGTTCCACTGAGCAGCAGGTGTTGGGAAGCAAGACGCGCTGATCCTGCGTCTCAAAGTTATCAAGATTGGCACTGTTCCCATGGACAACTGTACCGATGCTATGACCAGTACGATGCACAAAGTAATCGCCGTACCCTGCGTTGACAATCACACCACGTGTTACATCGTCTACCTGGCAACCCTGAACCTGCTCTCCGGCAGCTAATTTCTGGCGTACAAAAGCAATGCCTGTATCCCTGGCACGCCGGACAGTCTCGAATACTTGGCGTTGATGGGTAGGGATCTCTTCACGAGTACCGGCGAAAGCCATCCAGGTGTAATCGGCGAAGATCGCATCAGGTTCGGGGAGATGGGCCCAGAAGTCGAAGAGGATGAGGTCGCCGCGCTCTATGCGGCTATTCTGCTCGGCAGTTGGTGCATAATGGGGATTACTACAGTTGGCGTTGACTGCTACATGAGGTGGATCGGGAAAGACGACGCCTGCCTGTTGCAATAGCGTCGAAAAGCGTTGCTGCACACTGTACTCACTGAGGGGAATGCCTGTACGCAGGGCGTCGCTCAGTTCTTCAAAGAGCCTATCTTTAGCCGCAATGATACGCCGTCCGGCCTCGCGATGTGTCTCTACCTGGAAATCGCTCAATTGAGCCATGAAACGTTGGGCTATATTTGCTGAGCTAACCACCTCTACCCCACACGAACGTACCAACTCGACTGTACCCGCGTCCACTCGTGAGGCATAGGGAATAGCATTCATGGGGGAATATTCCATGGCTACACGCATGCCAGGCGGTAATACGTCCTTCAGGTGCGCGTGCATTTCCTGCCATGTACGAAAAACGCGCCGTTGGCCTGGATGTGAGTGCAGCACATGTGGCTCTACCGCGCTCACCAGTGCTGTTGGTGATCCCTGTGTAGGCACAAAATAAAACCAGCGACGTGTATAGAACTCTTGCTCTGATAATGACAAGATCTGATAGGCAAGGGGATTGGATTTGCGAAAATCATAAAAGAGCCAGCCATTTAGCTGCTCCAGAGCGAGTGCCTGCTGAATACGTTCAAGGTCCATAAAACAAATCTCCTCTAAAAGAAGTATATATGCTGTTATTGTATCATGATTAGCAGGAGTAGGCAGTTCTCATGCAGGAACCGGGTGTGCGTAGGATTTTTGCATTGAGTGCGAGGTGGGGCGAACATGGCAGAGGCTCGCGCAGCTACCCCTGCCATAAAAATCCTCAAGGTTCTCTCAAGGTAACTATTTTTATACCTATCACTTCTTATTTTCTGGTATACTAATCTTACAAACATAGATAGTGTGGTACCATTGGTTTAACTGATCAATATAAAATTTCTTTATCACTATATACTCTCGATTTGCCTTTGTATTTTGAGCGGAAGTAGGCTGCAATTATGCATGATGACGAGCCGACTATCAAGTTTCTTCCACCATGCCAAACGGATACTGGTACTGATGCTGATGCATCTGACGAGACGACTCTTAAAATACCACCACACATGCGGCGAAGTATGCTCGCTTTACAGAACGGGCAGACGACTGCTGATGCATCTGACGAGACGACTCTTAAAATACCACCACATATGCGACGAAGTATGCTCGTTTTACAGAACGGGCAGACAGCTATTGAATCCGAAACTTCCCTGGGGACACCTTTAGAGAGCAATCCGTTCTCATCTCCACTGGCCGATGCTGAGGCCAGGGAGCAACAGCAGCCTGTCCCTGAGTTGCCAGTACTTGAATATGAGGATGTGTGGAGTAGTCCTGAGTCTGTCCAGCCACTTGTTATTCCTGTACGCAAGCCCAAAAAAGGCTGGCCAGTAGGGGTGCGGATTACCGTGACGATCTTTTTGTTGTTCTTAGTGATCGTCGGTGGTACGCTGGCCTATGGTTACTATTACTTTGATACGAACGTACAGATGCCCCTGGCAAAATTTGTTCATCCGGTTAGCCGCAGCAAGCTTGAGCCGACGACCGCTGCAAGTCCTATACCTTCGGACAGCAATGTGAGCGGGCGTGTGTGGAATATCTTGCTTCTGGGTAGCGATAATGATGGCAAATACTCATTTCCTGCTCTTTTGACGCAGGTAATGATGATTGTGCATGTTGATACCATCGACAATAGTGTATCTATGGTCTCTATCCCGCGTGACTCCTGGGTGCATGTGCCCGAGGTCAATACGATGCATAAAATCGATCAGGCCTTCTTCGTAGGAGCGAGTCAACATAATAGTTTCGATGATGGTGTGCGTCTGGCTCGTTTAACCATCGAGGAAGACTATGGCATTACTATTGATCGCTATGCCTGGGTTGGTCTGGATGGCTTTGCGAAAGTCATTGATACGCTTGGCGGTCTGGATATTGATGTGCTTCATCCCATTGTTGACGATATTTACCCTGATGATACTGGTCCCAATGCTAATCAACCAAATGCCTATAAACGTCTGTATATTGCGCCGGGTCCTCAGCATCTCACCGGCTTAGAAGCTCTGGAATACGTGCGTTCACGCCATGCTGATCTGATGGGTGATGTTGGTCGTACCCAACGACAGCAACAGGTATTGCAGGCTCTGAAACAAAAGCTCAATCTGACAAGTGTCCTGAGCAATCTCCCACAACTTATCAACGATCTTACGGGTAGCGCCTATACCGATCTCAGTGAAAAGGAAATTATCGGCTTTGGCGTCTTTGGACGTGGCCTCGATAGCCAGAATATTCAGCGTATCACGCTTGGCCCAGGCCAGGGAGAGCAAGATTATGGCGATTTTGGTACTATTTACGATCCCTCGGCTGGTAGTGAACAAGATGTTGTCATTCCTCACTGCGAGAATATTCAGCCTCTTATGAATCGTATCTTTAATCTAGGTGATGTGCAGAGCTGTAATGTAGGTGGATGATACGGTGGTATCGTAGATGTCCAAGATAGGTTTTGTAGGGCGACCACAAGAGTAGGGCGACCACGAGGGTCGCCCCTACATTTTGTGTGTGTTTATAATAATCGTGGAAAGTAGGGCGACCACGAGGGTCGCCCCTACATTTTGTGTGTGTTACAATAATTCTGGAAAGAATTTCTATCCCGAAGGAGTCATTTTGATCGAACAGCGACGAGATAATGCCTGTTACTTGCAATTTAGTCATTATCTCCAATTTCCTGAGATTACGCATGGCATTTTTACACGTCTGGGTGGCTACAGTCCGGACCCGTTTCAGGGACTGAATACCGCCCTCAGCGTTGGTGATAGTCTTGAAAACGTTCTTCGTAATCGCTTACTGGTTCTACAATCGTTAGGTATAGAAGATTACCCGTGTGTGACCATCTGGCAGGTGCATGGTGCTGACGTTGCTACTTTTAATCCCAATCAAAACATTTGGGACGACTGGCGTACCGATTGGCAGCACCGCTCCTATATGGTAGACGGCCACGAATTGATCTGGACGCTTAAACCGAGACGTAAGGCCGATGCCGTGATTACGAGACAATTTGGTGTTGCGCTTGTCCAGTCGTTTGCTGATTGCACACCCATTCTTTTCTACGATCCGGTGCAACGGGCTATCGGTATGACTCATGGAGGCTGGCGCGGCACTGCTCGTGGTATCGCTCTCGCCACAGTGGAGGCGATGCAACAACAATTTGGCTGTAATCCTCGCGATATCTGTGCTGGCATTGCTCCAGCCATCGGCTCATGCTGCTACGAAGTCTCAGAACAGGTCTACAAGCTATACATGGGTGAAGAGCAATTTCCTGAGATGCCTGCACGCGAAAAGTATCGCAAGGCCGTGCGTGAGTCTGCCGTCTTTTCAACAAGACAGCTGCCTGAGCGCGTCAGCATCCGCCTCGATATTCGTGAGACGAACTATAATCAATTATTGATAGCTGGTCTGTTGCCCGAACATATTGAAATGCCGGACATTTGTACGGGGTGCAGCACCGATCTCTTCTTTTCGCATCGAATTGAACAGGGAAAGACGGGTAGGTTTCCGGTGGTGATGGCGTTGAGTGATGAGCACAATCCCGGGCATTGACAACCAGTTGGAAGTATGGTTACTTGTAGGTATACGACCCTTCTCTTATACGAAAGGTAGAGTTAATATGACTACAACTGAGAGACTACCTATGGTCACTCGCGCCGATTGGGTCCCAGGCCCTAAGCAAGGTCGGTGGACCTACGCTGACTATGCGGCCCTTGCAGATGATGGGAAGCGGTATGAAATTGTGAATGGAGTGTTGTATATGACACCTGCGCCTAGCTGGTTTCATCAAGATGTGGTTGGAGAGCTTTTTGCCTATTTACGAGACCATATTCGAAGTGCTGATTCAGGTAGGGTATTTGTATCTCCTATTGATGTTGAGCTAGCTCCCAATACAGTTTTTCAACCAGATGTGGTTGTTTTGCTCAAAGCAAGTGAACACAAGCTAGGAGAACATCATATCATCGGTGCTCCTGATCTGGTTATTGAGGTTGCTTCTCCCGGTACATGCCGCTATGATTTGCGTGAGAAGCAAGATGCCTATGCTCGTGCTGGTATACCCGAATATTGGGTGGTCAATCCTGATGCATGTGTTGTTGAGGTATTGGTACTGGACATTGGCAACTATGTTTCGCTCGGTGTCTATTGTGGGAAGGCCACGCTCCCTTCACAGGTGCTGCCAGAGTTTGCTGTACCTGTTGAGCAGTTCTTTGTTTCCAAGTAGGAGGATGGATGTAGGAGTGCAGTTCACAGCAGGAGATAATTCATGCATCCTCCTCGTGCGGTAATTTTTGATCTGGGTGGCACGTTGATCGATTGGCCGGATTGGACTGAAGATGTGAGGCGGCGTTGGGGTATGGCCTATGACTATTTGATCGCTCAATTACCTCATAATGGCTGGCCAGAAAAAGATGTGTACGTGCAGGCCATGCAGGAGGCTGAAGAGTCTCACTGGCAGCAGGTGAGGGGACAGCAATGGAGCGGCCCTCCTTCCGGATTGGTTAGCGATGGCTTCCGGCGGTTAGGTCGTTCCGTTTCCGAGGCAGAACTTTTAATGGCACTGGATGGTTATGCTCAAGCTGTGAATGGTTGGGCCATTGTGTTCCCCGATTCGCGTAAGACGTTGCAATTGTTGCGCGAACGCGGCTACCGGCTTGGCCTGCTCTCCAATACATGGTGGGCGGCTGAGTGGCATAATGCTGATCTGGCTGCCCATGGACTGGAAGACCTGCTTGACGAGGTGGCCTACACCTCGGATCTGCCCCATTCAAAACCGCATCCCTCGGTATTTTTGGCAATGGCCTCACGCTTAGGTGTCGAGGCTGAGGCATGCGTGATGGTGGGTGATCGTATGGTTGATGATATCTCCGGTGGGTTAGGTGTAGGCATGCGAGCCGTATGGAAGCAAAACGATTATCCCTGGCCTAAACCTGAACACATTACTCCCTCTGCCACTATCGGTCACCTGGCAGAGTTGCCGCAGTTGCTGCGTGCATGGGGTGGTGTGTGATGATATCATTGGTTAGAACTTCATACCTTCTCGAACGTATTACTGCTAATGGCAGGAGAGATAGCTGAGATGCTCATGCAAGAACAGTTAGCCGATAATATTGCACAGGTGCGTGCTACTATAGCCGAGGCAGCACAGCGTGTGGGACGGCGGGCTGAGGAGATTACGCTGGTGGCAGTCTCGAAAACATTTCCTGTGGAATTTGTGAAGATGGCGTATAATTTAGGGGTGACGCATTTTGGTGAGAATCGTGTGCAGGAAGCCTTGCCCAAGATCGCTGAATTTCATCCTCATGATGTGTGCTGGCATATGATCGGGCATCTTCAGAGCAACAAGGCGAGCAAGGTCGTTGGGGTATTTGACATGGTACAGAGCGTCGATAGTCTGCACCTGGCGCAAATTCTAAGCCGTCATGCTCAAGCACAGGGTATACGCCTGCCTGTATTGTTGCAAGTCAATGTCTCAGGCGAAACTAGTAAGGAAGGTATGAGCATCGCTGAGGCACCCCAGGTGGCACGCAGGATAGCTGCCTTATCCGCCCTCGAGATGCGGGGTTTGATGACCATTGCACCGTTAGTGGATAACCCTGAAGAGGTGCGACTGGTATTTCGCGGTTTACACACTTTACGTGAACAATTACAGCATGAATTGCCGCAATGTTCATGGCAGCATCTTTCCATGGGCATGAGCGATGATTATAGAGTAGCTATTGAAGAAGGAGCGACTATCATTCGTGTTGGACGGGCGATTTTTGGAAAACGTGTTTAGTAAGTGGCCTGACTCCCACAAGGGAAGTCACTACATTTTTAAGGGGATCAGTTATGAAGGAGACTCGCAATGAAGTTGAATATTGATGATATATTGTTGAGTCGTCGTGTGCGCCAGAATCATGCTCTGGAGCATGCTACGATTACAATACTCAGCAGGATGATACCTGACTTAAGTGTTAGTGCTCGTTCGTTTGCCAATGGTTTTATCATTTTTGGTGATGTTGACCTCAATTTGTTGCGTCAGGGC
>WNGJ01012862.1_pt1 | contig 14368 bp, 9 predicted proteins | sample 5400611 | NCBI WGS metagenome assembly WNGJ01 (sample SAMN13153375, study PRJNA577476) | soil metagenome | isolation source: 40 cm soil or saprolite under Garry oak tree replicate 1 | place: USA:California | collected 2016-06-15 | reverse complement strand
ACCTTCATTTTCAATTTGCTGCATGGAGCGCGGTCCGTTTTCCAAATGCAAATAGAATCCCCCCGTGGCCTCCGCGACTTCGCGCAAACGTTTCTCGTCCAGTTTCGATTTATGCACTTGTCCGGCTGAATCCTTCACAAAGCTTGTTTGGCCGTCGTCACCAGCGATCGGAATCAGTGAACCCTGCGGGGTTCCCACGCCTACGGTGAAAATTCGCACCCCCGCGTCGGCAGCAGCCTTAGCGGTTTTCAACGCATCACTGGTCAATTCGTTGCTTTCTTCGCCGTCAGTGAATATGATGAGCGCGCGATTTCCCATGGCGCTTTTGCCGAAGCTTTGCGTGGCGAGCGTAATGGCGCTCGAGATGGCGGTGCCGCCTTCGGGAATGCTTTTTGTGTCGAGATCGTTGACTGCCTCGATCACGGCGTCGTAATCAATCGTAAGCGGTGCTTGCAAAAAAGCGCGCCCGGCAAAGGCGATCAGACCAACGCGGTCGCCTTGCAATTCGTTAATCAGATCCTGGATCGCGAGTTTGACGCGCTCGAGTCGATCCGGCTGGACGTCGTTGGAGAGCATGCTCCGCGACGTATCCACAGCGATTAGCAAATCCAGTCCTTTACGCTTTACGTCCTCGAACGTGTAGCCCCATCGCGGTTGCCCCAGACTCACGATTGCCAGCGAAAGTCCGAACAACTGCAACCCAAATCTCATGATGCGCCGCGGCCGGTTCACTGTGCCTGCCAGCTGCGGCAGCAGGCGGGCCGAAACGAATTGCTGCAGCCGCTCGAGTCCGCGATTCTCCGCGTGGAAAAACAAGGCAACTAGCAGCGGGACGAGCAACAATCCCCAAAGCCATTCTGGTGCGCCGAAGCTCATGGGTTCGTTGAAGGGTTGAAGGGTTGAAGCGTTAAAGCGTTTCCAGCCTGGGCGAGTTCCCGCTTCACGACTTCAACTGTTAAACGCTTCAGCCTCGTTCTCACGGTAACTTCTTCCAGATGGTCTGTGACAACAGCATTTGCGCTAGCAGTACACCGCAGCCGCCCATCAGGCATAACGGAAACAGATCGCGGTATTGCTGATACTTTTTCACGCTCACGGTGGATTTCTCCAGCTTGTCGATGTCGTTAAAAATTTGTTCGAGCGATTGGGTGTCAGTCGCTCGAAAGAATTTGCCGTCGGCGATTTTCGCGACATCCCTCAAACCGGTTTCGTTAAACTCGACGGGCTGATTTTCGTAAAGAATATTGCCTAGCGCATCGGTCAATGGCCCGCGACTGGTGAAGATCGGCGCCGGCGCAATGCCATTGATCCCTGCGCCAATAGCGTAGAAATGAATCTTCAAGGCTTTTACCGCCTCGGCGGCGGTGTTCGGCGGAATTTTGCCGGCGTTATTTTCGCCATCGGTGAGCAATACGAGCACGCGGCTTTTGGATTTCTTATCATTTAACCGATTAGCGGCCGCGGCCATCGCGGATCCAATCGCGGTGCCGTCTTCGACGAGGCCAATCTTTACCCGATCCAAATTCTGCAAAAGCCAATCGTGATCAAGCGTCATCGGGCTCACGACATACGGACGACCGGCAAACGCAATGATGCCGATACGATCGTTCGGCCGGCCCTCGATAAACTTGCGCGTGACTTCGCGAATCGCATCTACGCGCGTCGCTTCCTGGCCGCCGATTGTAAAATCTTTGGTCAACATCGAGCCGGAGACATCCAGCACGAGCATGATGTCGATACCGCTGGCTTCGATTTGCGTGAGGCTTTTGCCGAGTTGAGGACGCGCAAGACCAATCACGAAAAAAGCCAGGGATAAAAGCAGTAGCGTCCGCAGGATTTTACCAGCTCGCGCGGCGCTCTGTTTTCCGATCGCTCGCAGACTGGCCGTAGACGAATACGTGAGCGACGCAGCCGGCCCGCGTTTTCCGCGCAACCACGCAAGCAACGGTATCGCCAGCAATAAGAGTAGCAGCCACGGACGCGCAAACGTTAATGCGCTGTTGCCGGACAACCAATCAAACAGCCGCAAGCTGACCTCCTTTCACAAAACGGATCGCTTCTTCCAATAACAATTCGCTGTCCGACATTGTCGCTTCGTACTTGGCGAACTTAATGAGATCGCAGCGGTTCAAAAAATCTTCGAGCAACGATTTGTCATCAGTGGAAAACGACGGAGCCTTCGCCGCCGCAGTGAGAAACTCTATGGAAGTTTGTCGCGTTGCGGGCAGCCCGTACTGCTGCGTCACGTAACGCCGTAGAATATCGGACACACGGATGCTGAACTGATAAGGGCTCATTTTATCAATTTCGCCTCGAATTTGTTCGAGTTCTCCGAGCGCGATTTCCCGTGGCACTTTTGGTGGCAATTCTGTTTTTCGGCGCTGCACAAACCACCACACAATCAGACCGAGCATTGACAAGACGACAAATGCGATCACGAAAACAAGCCACGACGGAATCAGCGAATAATCCACCGGTGGCGCGATATCATGGAACTCTTCAGCGGCGAACATTATGGTAGCGCAAGCGCCCCCGCTTGCGAACTTCAGCGGATGCGCAAGCGAGGACGCTCGCGCTACCTCACTCCAGCACTCCATTACTTCCATGACTCTTTCACCCCCTCATCGAACTCCCAGCCGGCGTTCGCGTTGTTTGAAAAACGATCGCAATGCCGGCAGGTAGTCTCTGCCGGTTTGCAGCGTGATCGCATCAATATTGTTCCGCCGGAGCGTGCGCGAAAGCTCCGTTTCAAATCCAGTCACAAGGTCTGTAAAGACAGTTCGCGTTCTGCGATCTGCCGTGTTGATTTCGATCTGTTCGCCCGTCTCGGCGTCCTCCAGTGTGATGATGCCGACGTTCGGCAAAGATCTTTCGCGTTCGTCTTGGATCTGAATCGCTACGAAATCGTGCCGGCGTCCGCTTACTGCGAGCGCTTGCGAAAAATCCGGCGCTTGGAAATCCGAGATGAAAAATACAACCGCGCGTCGGGTCACAATTTTGTTCAGGTAATCCAGTGCCAGGCCGGGTTCGGTGCCGCGGCCCTGTGGTTCAAAAAACAGAATCTCGCGAATAATACGCAGTGTGTGCGAACGTCCTTTCTTTGGAGGAATGAAAAGTTCAACTCGATCGGTGAAGAGCAGCAGGCCCACCTTGTCGTTGTTTCTAATTGCGCTGAAGGCCAGCAGGCAGGCCACTTCGGCAGCCAACTCTCGTTTCGATTGTGTCGTGCTGCCAAAATTTCCAGACGCGCTCACGTCCACAACCAGCATGGCGGTCAGCTCGCGTTCTTCGGTGAATTTTTTTACAAATGCAGTACCCATTCGCGCAGTGACATTCCAATCAATCGTACGAATTTCATCGCCCGGCTGATACTCACGCACATCTTCAAAATTCATTCCGCGTCCTTTGAAAACGCTGTGGTAGTCGCCTGCGAACGCGGTTTCCACCAGGCCGCGTGTCTTGATCTCCAGTGCGCGGATTTTCTTTAGAATCTCTGTTGTGGTCTTCGCACGCTCGTCATCCCGAGCGGAGCGAAGCGCGGTCGAGCGGTTGGACGGCATCACGGCACAGGCAGTCCGGCAAAGATTCGCTCGATAATGGTTTCACTGGTGACCGTTTCCGCCTCGGCTTCGTAGCTGACGATGATGCGATGCCGCAGCACGTCGGGGCCGATGCTCTTTACGTCCTGCGGTGTAACGTAACCGCGCCCGTTCAGGAACGCGTGTGCGCGGGCACCCAGAGCAAGATAAATGGTCGCGCGGGGCGAAGCGCCGTACCGAATAAGACCTTCCAGCCGCAGATTGTACGCGGCCGGTTCCCGCGTCGCCCAAACCACGTCCACGATGTAATCTTTCACGCGGTCATCGATGTAAATGTTGTTGACCACGTCGCGCGCGGCGATGATTTGCTTCGGGTCAACGACCGAATCCACGCGCAGGTCCGGCGCTGAGGTCGCCATTAAATCCAGGATGCTTCGTTCCTCGCGCTTTTGCGGATAACCAATGTTCAACTTGAACATGAAACGATCCAGTTGCGCCTCTGGCAGTTGGTACGTGCCTTCCTGTTCGATCGGATTTTGTGTTGCAAGAACGAGGAACGGATCGGGCAGGGGATACGTTTGCGCGCCGATGGTCACCTGCCGTTCCTGCATTGCTTCCAGCAGCGCGCTCTGGACCTTCGCCGGCGCGCGGTTGATTTCGTCGGCCAAAATCAAATTGGAAAAGATCGGCCCAAGCTTGGTCGTGAACTCGCCGGTGCGCGGATTATAGATGAGCGTGCCGATTAAATCTGCCGGCAACAAGTCGGGTGTGAATTGCAACCGTTGGAAGCCCGTTTGAATGGCCGCGGCCATTGTTTTGACGGTCAGCGTTTTGGCCAGACCAGGAACGCCCTCGAGCAGGAGATGACCATTGGCGAGCAGCCCGAGCAAAAGCCTGTCCACTAAATATTTCTGGCCCACGACAACGTGGCCGACCTGCTGACGGAGGGCCGGAATCCATTGGCCCAACTCACGTACCTCTTGCGTAATTTCCTGCGTAGATTTCATACGGTGTGGTGAGACACGCAATAGTCGGAGAATGTTCGATCAAACGTGCTCGCAAGTAGTCCGTACAGAACACTAGTCATTCGAAGCGCCAACCCGATCCCAGTCGCGGATATAACTTCAGCGACAGAACGTGCTAAAAGTTGAACCCGCAATGTTAGCTCTCCACAAACCCCGCAGCCGAGCGATTTTGATCATCGTATTTGTGGCCGTGGTGCCGTCGATCCTGGCGTGGTTGGCGCGGAGCGATCCTGGGATCAATTTTCTATCACGCGATGCACGCGCAGAGTGGATCGTCTTCCCGACAGCTGTTAATTCGCGGGCACGTGGGTCGGCTAGCTTCGATGCAACATTTCGACGTGAGTTCGTTTTGCCAGACCCGCCGCCAACAGCACGTTTGAGCTTTCGTGCAATGCGACGCGCCAACATAAAAATCAACGGCGCTCCCATCTTGTCTCAGTCGACCCGCAACTGGAAGGAAATTGCGAGCGTCGATCTCGCCCAGCAATTGCGTGCTGGCACGAATGTGATCGAGGCGCGTGTGTTCAATCACAATGGACCACCTGCGCTCTGGCTGAATTTGGCTACTGACCAGCTGAACTTGCGCACTGATCAAAGTTGGGAAGTCTCATACGCCGGTTCTTCATGGCGTCCAGCGGCGCTGGCCACCGCAGCTAAAACTCCCGGGCCTGGTAACTTGCTTGCCGGGAATCAACACACATTTGGTGCAGTTAAAAAAAATTGGCCACTCTGGATAATTCTTTTTGCAATCGCTTCTGTAGTAACCTTGCTGTGGAACATCGCCTCTAAGCAGTCCACAGCGCGATGGCGCGAGCGAATCCTGCTGCTTGTTCTCGCCGGCCTCTGGTTGGCGTTATGCTGGAATAATGCACGCCTATTGCCATTCCACGCAGGCTTCGATGCGCCAGAACATCTCGAGTACATCACTTACATCCAGGAACATCGAGCGTTTCCGTTGCCGACAGACGGCTTGGAAATGTATCAGCCGCCGCTCTATTACTTTATCGGCGCGGCAGCTCTTTCAGCATGCAAGCTGTCGATCAACGATCCCCAGTCGGTAGTCGTCTTGCGTTTGCTGGGAGTATTTTTAGGCATCGCACAATTCGTTTTGGTCTTTTTGAGTTTGCGCCTCCTGCTCCCGGTGCGAGCGGCGTTCATCGGACTTTTACTGGCGGCGTTTCTGCCGATGCATTTGTATCTGGCGCAGTACGTGACGAACGAAATGCTGGCGGCGACTCTGGCCACAGCGGCGCTCTATCTCTGCTTGCGTCTGCTGAAGAGCGGGGCACCTCGCGCATCGCAGTTTGCTTGGCTTGCAGTAGCCCTTGGCGCGACGATCCTGACGAAGGTGACCGGTATTTTGCTGCTGCCAATCGTCATTGCTGCGCTCGCCGGCAGGCTCCGTGGCGCACGAGCGTCGACGGCGATCGCGGTGCGTAATCTCGGGCTGTTGGTTGCGATGTGTTTCGTTGTGTGCGGATGGCAGTATGCGCGCATCTGGATCAGATTTGGCACCCCGCTGGTTGGCAATTGGGACGTGATCAGTGGTTTCTCATGGTGGCAGGACCCCGGTTATCACACTGCAGTTGATTATCTTCGTTTTGGCCGATCGTTGATCCATCCGCTCTTCAGCGGTTTCGCCGGATTTGCCGATGGGATCTACTCGACCTTATGGGGCGATGCGTTGTGCGGTGGCGCATCAAGTTTGACTGTTGCGTGGAACCACCAACCATTGCTCGCCGGTTATTTGTGGGCCCTGATTCCCACGGCGCTGATCGTCATAGGCGCGGTCGTCGCGATCGTTCAATTTGTTCAAAAACCCTCGAGTGAATTGTTCTTATTAATTGGTTTCTCCGCCCTGCTGATGCTCGGCTTGATCTTTATGACCCTAAAAATTCCCTCCTATGCGCAAGCGAAAGCGTTTTACGCATTGTCGGCCATCATGCCGCTTTGTTTCTTTGGCGCGCTCGGTTGGGAAACGTTGACACACGGCAGTGAGCGTCTGCGATTCGTTCTTGGCACGCTCGTCCTGGTTTGGGTACTGAATAGTTTCGCTACTTACTGGATTACTCCGTCGGCCGCACAATACCTGTATGCTGCAAAAGCTTTGGCTACCCATGACCAGATCGACCGGGCAAGTGCTGAAGCAGCGAGGGCAGTACAAGTCGATCCCTTGAATGCGACCGCACGAGGTTCGCACGCGTTAAGCTTGAGCGAACTCGGCGATGACGCGGAAGCCGTGAAGGAAGCAGAGCGCGCGATTGAGTTAAGTCCGAATGATTCCGAGACTCATTTAGACCTTGCCATTTCGATAAAAAGGAGCAACCCAGCACGCGCTAACGCGGAAGCTCGCCGCGCAATCGAGCTGGGGCCCGAAAATTCTTCGGCCTACCAATTCCTGATGACTTGCCTTTTAGAAGAGCACGGCTTCACCGAAGGGGCCGCAGTCGGGCGAGAATGGCTGACTGTGTCTCCCTATGATGTGGCTGCTCATTCCACTCTAGCTATGGCCGTGGCGAAGAACGGTGACCTGTCTGCAGCCGCGCGACAACTCGGTTATGTGATGATGCTGCGGCCGAACGCAGAAGAAGCGCTTGCTCAACTGCACCAGATAGTGTTGTCGCTGGCGAAAGCGCCTGATGGATTGCCACGACTCCGCGATATCGCAACGAACGCGCCAGATTCACCACGAATGCTCGACGAACTTGCGTGGTTGCTTGCGACCTATCCCGATTCGAACTCGCGGGACGGTGCCGAGGCAGTTCGTCTTGCCGAGCGTGCCTGCGGGCTTACCGACCGGCGCGTTCCGGCTCTTCTCGCCACGCTGGCTGCGGCTTACGCTGAAACTGCAGATTTTTCGCGTGCCGTCGCTGCCGGGGAAGAAGCGCTGAGGAAAGCGCAGGCCATTGGCGATACTGACAGCGTGAAACTGAGCGAAAACATTCTGATGGCGGTTCGCGCAGATCTTCCATATCGCCACCAGCCGGAGGAGTAGCGGATCTCTCTCGCTTGCAAAATTAGCGTCGGCTAACGTTCCTGGCGCGGGCACGCAGGGTTAAAATGATCGGCAGCCCGGGATATGGTTCTGCTTCGCGGATGCGAGCCTCGAGATAACGGCGATATGATTCGGTTATCAATGGAGGGTCATTCACAAACAGAACGAATTCAGGCGGTGCGACATCGCCTCGAGATTTTTCGGAGCCGGACCCCTTTCCAACCGATGCTTCAACCGGGTGAAGACCGCTGTTCGTTGCTTGGGTCGCGTAAAACAGCTTGAGCCGACGCCCTTTGACCAACGGCGGTGGATTCGCTTCAAAAGCGTGGCGTAGTAAGCGATTGAGAACTCCTGTGCCGATGCGCTTCCGCGCCGCGCGTTGGACTTTTTGGATCAACGCAAACAGTCGATCGACGTTTTCGCCAGTCGATGCAGATGTGATTAACACCGGCACGTAATCGAGGAAGAAAAGCCTCGAGCGCGCTTCCTCGATCAGTTCTCTGCCCCGCTGTTTTTCGCTGCGCCTTGGCTTGACCAAGTCCCATTTGTTCAAAACGGCGATGGCTGGTTTTCGGGCCTCTTGGATTAGTCCGGCAATCCGTTTGTCTTGGGCCGTCACGCCCATAATGAGATCGATAATGAGAACGCAAAGATCCGCCCGGCGAATGCTCCGTTCGGCGCGCATCACGCTGAAAACCTCAGCCGAGCTAGAAACTTTTCCACGACGGCGGATTCCGGCGGTGTCGATGAAAACGAACCTCACGTCGTCACGCTCGTAAACAATGTCGATGGCGTCGCGTGTTGTGCCGGGCAACTGGCTTACAATCGCGCGTTCGCTGCGCACGATGGCGTTGATGAGCGAAGATTTGCCAACGTTGGGCCGACCGACGATCGCGATCGCGGTCGGACCTTCCTCAAGGAGCGGCGACTTTCGAGCCCCCGGTTGCGACGTTTTCGATATCAAGGGGCTTTGGGTCAGTGCTCTATCGATCATCTCAACGAGTCGCGTGATCCCGTGATCGTGTTCTGCGCTGACAGAAACTACTTTTTCAAAGCCTAACGAGTCGAACTCTGCGGCCAGCGGGGCGTGCTTCTCATTGTCTATTTTGTTTATTACCAGCACGACAAGTTTCCGCCTTCTGCGCAACATTCGCGCCAGTTCCCCGTCGATTGGCGACAATCCTTCTCTTGCGTCGACAACGAAAAGGAGAAGATCGCTCTCCCGTAGTGCGTTTTCGGCTGCGCGCACTACCTGCGCCAAAAATCCCGCCGGTGTCCCACAAGGTGAACGGGCGCTCGCCGCGAGTGCAGGTTGCTGAAAGGCGGTCGCGAGTGATCCCCGGCCGATCATGAACAATCGCAATCTTTCGGCCGACAAGACGATTGAACAATGCGGACTTGCCTACGTTCGGCCGTCCGAAAATGGCTACGTTGGGCAGCGTGTTGGTCTCATTCACCAAAGCAGCACGGATCTAAGGTTTTGTGGGATGCGCGTGGCCTTCTGCCTGCAACTGACGCACCCCGTCTGTGACGTAAACGATTCCTGAAACCAATGTAAACGCGCCGGCTGCAAGTACAACGTAGAGCAGGGGAATGATATGCAGTTGCAGCATCACCCATCCGATGGCGAGCATCTGTAGAACAGTCGCGATCTTTCCCGTCCAGTGTGGCTTTACCTGCACTTTTCCATTGAGCAAATACAGGACAAGGGTCCCGACAAGAAGAATAGCGTCGCGCGAAATTACCAGTACGGGGAACCAGGCGGGGAATTTTCCGCTCTGCGATTCAACCTCGCTCCAGTTCGTTAGGCTTAACGTGATGATGCCGCTCAGCAACAAGCCCTTGTCAGCGATGGGGTCCAGAATAATTCCGAGTTTGCTGCGCTGGTGGTAGCGGCGCGCGACGTAACCGTCGAGTCCGTCGCTTACCGCAGCGAGAATAAAAATTGCGATCGCTGCGAACCGTTGCCATTCAAGCGGCTGGCCGCGTTTAACGCTTTCGCCATAGTAAATCGCCATTGTGACGAAAGCTGGGATCATTAGGATCCTGACAATAGTGATTTTGTTGGCGGTCGTCATAAGGCGCGGGCACGGAAAATTGTAGGGCCATTTTATAAAACGCCAATGTCAGATTGGCGTCTCAGATGCACTCGGGAATAGTTCAACGCGAGAGCGTGCGTGCGTTTTCAGCTGGGATTTCGAACCCCTCGATTTGCTTTTTGATCTCGTTTGCGAACGCGGCAGCGCCGGCGCCGTTTACAACCCGGTGATCAAACGTCAACGAGAGTGTGATGACTTCGGCGCTTTCGTTTTTGTTTTTATTTGAAAGCAATTCGCGATGCGCGGTGCCGACGAACAGCGTGCCGACTGATGGGGGCACAACAATCGGCGCGCCGGCTTTTACTCCAAATGCGCCAAGACTCGTGATCACGACCGGCGCGTTCATGGCGTCAACACGACCGCTTCGTGTCGCTGCGACGGTCTCGTTGTAGATACTGAGGAACTCCGGCCAGGTCTTTTGATTTGCATTTGTGAGCACGGCTGTTGCCAGACGGTCGCCTTCCAGCGCGACGGCAATGCCCAGATCAAAATCGTCAGTCTGCACGATCCGATCGTCTTCAAGAATTAATCGACGAAACGGCGCATGCTTTTCCATCGCGCGCACGACAGCCCACGCAATCATCACGGAAGGGGAAGGAGCCTCCTCGCGGCCTGTCTCTTTCACCGCCTCACGCACTTCCTGAATTGCGTCCCAGCGTGCATCGATCTGGAGATTGGCAGGAATGACGCGATTTAGTTTGCGCGTGATAGTCGGCGAAAGCGCGGGCTCGATTGCTGTAGCCGGGGTCGGTGACCCCGGTCTTCTCATAGCGGTTCCAGTTGCTGCACGGCCGCGGTCAGCGCCCGCGGCTACAGAAGCAGCCGCCGATTCTCTTGCGGTTGCTTCGACCGGTTCCGCAAATGCCGGCTCGCTGGTAACAATCGTGCCCAATTCCTGGCCGATCTCGACCGTGTCGCCGACGTTCGTTTTCCATTCACCCATCACGCCGGTAAACGAGGATTGAATTGGATAAACAGCTTTGTCAGTTTCAACTTCGCACAATTCATCGTCGAGCTGTATGGGTTCTCCCGGTTTTTTGAGAAGCGAAACAATTTTCGCGCTGCGAATTCCTTCGCCCATCACAGGAACGGTGATGCTTTTCACCTGTTGTTCTCCGCTTTGCGCTGTAGCCGGGGGCGCTGATTCCGGCTGGCTAAACTCTGGTACCTGAGGCGAACGGGCGCGGTCAACGCCCGCGTCTACAGCTACGCGCTCCTGCTTCGTTGAAAGGGAGCGCCTGATCGCGCCGACGATCCGCCCCACATCAGGCAACGCCGCATATTCGTAGATCGGATTGTAACCAATCACTACATTGGGTTTGCTGACCAGAATGGGTGGGCTGAGCAATTCGTTCCAAAGCTCGGGCCTGCCGGTCACATGAGAGATAATCATCTGACCCACGCTGCAATTTTCGCTGTCTTCCTGGGCAACAACGAGCCGGCGCGTTTTGCGCACGGATTCTTCAATCGCAGCGCTATCCCACGGCACGATTGAGCGAAGGTCGATCAGTTCGACGCTGATCTCGTTGTCAATTTTGTCGAGCGCTTCCAACGATTTCTCAATTGTGTTGCCCCAAGCGACCAGCGTGACATCGGATCCTTCGTGAACCATGCGCGCTTTACCGAGTGAGACGGCACGGATTGGGAGCGTGTATTCGTACTCGGCCCAAAGCAGATGTTTTGGAACCAGAAAAATCACCGGGTCCTCTCCATGCATCGATGTCCAGAGCAATCCGGCAGCGTCGGCAGGCGTGCTTGGAATCACGACGTTTAGACCGGGATAATGCGCGAGCGCCGATTCATTTGCCTGGCTATGCCACAAACTGCCGCCGGGCAGATACGCACCGTACGGCGCATAAATGACTGCTGGGCATTTCCAATTGCCAAACGATCGCCAGCGCAGCGTCGAGATGTTGGTCACAAGCTGATTAAAGCCAGGATAGATAAAATCAATGAATTGCAGCTCGAACACAGGGCGCTTTCCATAAGCGGCCAGTCCGCAGGCCACGCCGAGAATTGTCGATTCGGCCAGCGGTGAATTGAAAACTTGCTTTGGGAATTCAGATGAAAGCTTCTGCGTCAGGCGGAACACACCGCCTTTTGGATCTTCGATATCCTCACCGAAAAGAACTCGTCGCGGATCTTCCTCGAGGCCAGCACGCAAAGCTTTGTTTACCGTGTCGCCGATGCGGTATTTGCCGGCAGGAAGGATCTCCTTCTCAACTTTCGGCGGCGGTTTTGTGACGTTCGCAAGAAGCTCGTTAGGCGACGGGTCCTCGGCTTTTTCCGCATCGGCATATTCGCGCCGGACGCGTTCCTTAATCGTCTTATCCAGCTCCGCATAATCTTCTCGTGTGATTAGGCTTTCTTTGATGCATCGGTCCTTCCAACAAGTTAAGGGATCGCACTTTCCCAAGTCCCGGAGTTCCTCGGCATTACGATAAAGCTTTTGGTCGTCCGAACTGGTGTGGCTCGACAGGCGTTCCATCTTAATCCAGAAAAAGAACGGCCCGGCGCCGGCGCGAATTTTCTCAAACGCTTCGGCCGTCGCGTCATAAACCTGCTGGACGTCTTGTCCTTCAACGTAACGCCAGTTGTCCTGCGCGAGAATGTCTAACGCCAGCGGGTTCGTTTTGCGCGTAGGCATGCTGATGCCATAGGCGTTGTCTTCGACTAGAAAGAGCACCGGAAGTTCTTTCTCTTTCGCGAAACAGATTGCCTCGAAAAAATCACCCTGGCGTGTCGCGGCGTCACCGACCGTCGTGACAACAACATTTTTCTTTCCATCAAGCTTAAGCCCCCAGGCAATGCCGCACGCAGGAAGAAGTTGTGAACCAGTCGGCGTGGGCACGCTCCAAATGTGCAGGTCTGCATTGCTGTAATGGGAAGGCATTTGCCGCCCGCCGCTGCCGGTGTTGCGTTTGGCAAAATATTCCAGGCCGAGTTGACGCGTGGTCATGCCGCGCCCAAGCACGAGCCCACGGTCGCGATAATACGGAACGACATAATCATCGGGCTCCATCTGAATCGAGACCGCCGCTAGCGCTTCGTGGCCCATCCCGGAGACGTGAAAATGTCCCTTGCCTTGACGAATCAAATTCTGTTCGCGCAAATCCGCGTGTCGGCTCTCCAGAATAATCCTTAAGAGCCGCAGCTTATCGTCTTTGCTAAGGGCAGGCATACGGTTGATTTTACATCTCGCTTCTCGATCGACAATCACGCGGACTTGCCTCGCATAAGAAAAGTTGATGCATTCGACAATAACAAAATCACAGCGGAGCGCTGGAGTCATTGAATCTTACCGAGAATTTCTCCCGGTCTCGCCCGAGACGCCGATCATTTCGCCGGGCGAGGGGAACACGCCATTAACTTATTCCCCGCGATTGAGCGAACGTGTCGGTCGGGGCTGCGAAATCTTCATCAAGAACGAAGGAGCAAATCCGACCGGGTCGTTTAAGGACCGTGGCATGACAGTTGCCGTCTCGAGAGCAATGGAGCGCGGCACAAAAGCGGTCATTTGCGCTTCCACCGGGAACACCTCAGCTTCAGCCGCAGCGTACGCTGCGCGTGCGGGAATCTTGTGCGTGGTAATTTTGCCTGCAGGGAAAATCGCGACCGGAAAACTGCTTCAAGCTTTTGTCTGCGGAGCCAAAATCGTCGCGATTAATGGCAATTTCGATGCCGCGTTAGGAATCGTACGCGAACTCGGCGAGAGCGGCGATTTCACTATCGTCAATTCCGTTAACCCAGACCGGATCTCCGGACAGAAGACCGCCGCATTTGAAATTATCGATGAACTGGGCGATGCGCCCGATTTTCATTTGCTGCCGGTAGGCAACGCCGGAAATATCACCGCATATTGGGCGGGCTACTGCGAATACCGGGCACACGGAAAATCGACAAAGTCGACTGCAATGATTGGCTTTCAAGCGGATGGAGCGGCGCCGATTTTTCACGACCGCAGAATCGATAAACCCGAAACCATTGCCTCGGCGATTCGAATTGGAAATCCAGCAAGCTGGAAACAGGCGCGCGTGGCCATCGCTGAATCGCGAGGCGCAATCGACGTGGTGAGCGACGAAGAGATTCTGGCGGCGCAGAATTGGCTGGCACAGCACGAAGGAATTTTTGTCGAGCCGGCCAGCGCCGCGCCGATCGCCGGGCTTTTCAAGTGCTGCGATTCAGCAGGCGCGGCACATTCGTTTCGGGAAATTCCAGAAGCCAGCCGGATTGTCTGCACGGTGACTGGACACGGCTTGAAAGATCCGGACGTGATTATCCGACGAATGAAAGAATTAGAGCCGGTGGCCGCCACGATAATGGATGTGCGACGCGCCATTGAGCTGTAGCGCCCACCTGTCTTGTCGGGCGAAGTCGAGATATCCCGCGAACTTGGCTGTGAGTTGGGCCACGGGATTGAAAGCCTGCCTCGCGCCGAAAGCGTTCGGGGGCTGCGTTGCAGCCTCGACTCCTCTCGGAATGACAGTTATGACATGTGGTTTAACCTGCATCTGAACATGCGCCTGGTTGTTCAAAAATATGGCGGTACTTCCGTTGGAACAGCGGACCGAATTTGTCATGTGGCGCAGCGGATCCTTGAGACGCACCGCCAAGGGTGCCGGGTAGTAGCGGTAGTCTCCGCGATGGCCGGAGTCACCGATGAATTCCTTCGGCTCGCGCACGCCGTCGCGCCGCAGCCGCCGAAGCGCG
>WNGJ01009667.1_pt1 | contig 14370 bp, 12 predicted proteins | sample 5400611 | NCBI WGS metagenome assembly WNGJ01 (sample SAMN13153375, study PRJNA577476) | soil metagenome | isolation source: 40 cm soil or saprolite under Garry oak tree replicate 1 | place: USA:California | collected 2016-06-15 | reverse complement strand
TACGAGTACTGCTACATCCCCGATTTCGCTACCGCCGTCCGGCACCTGCGCCGGTACGACGGCGACATCTGGCGCTGGTGGCGGGACTTCGGGTCCCGGGTGTCCTTCACCAGGGACGAGGACATGTCGCTGCTGTCCGTGCTCGGCGTGGCGGCGTGCTTCTCGGCGAACACGGACGGTAGCGTGGACCTGCCGTTCGACCCGGCGACCGGAGCGCTCCGGCCAGCCGTGTGGCAGCGGTGGCTGGACTGGGACCCGGTGCGGATGGTGCCATCCCACGCGGACGCGCTGCGCGGGCTGCGGGCCATCTGGATCGACGCGGGCACGAGGGACGAATACCACCTTGACCTCGGCGCCCAGGCGTTCCGTGCCGCGCTCACGGACATCGGAGTCGCCGATGACCGTGTGCATTTCGATCTTTTCGAGGCCGGGCACATGGGCATCGACTATCGTTACCCGGTGTCCCTGGCCTGGCTCTGCAGCCAGATGACTCCAGATAACTAAGTAGCGGCTAAGAAGCCGCCGGCCGACCCGGCAGTCTGGTACGTTTCCGGCGTATTGGGAACGGGGTTGCATCCGGAGGATCCGATGAACCCCGGTGCACCCCAAGGAAAACTGAACCTTGAATGGAGAGTCGTTATGCGCAAGAGCGGGTTTGCAGCAGCTGCTGGCCTCGGTTCGCTGGCCCTGCTGCTGACCGCGTGCGGGGGATCGTCGGGATCATCGAGCAGCTCGAACCCGGCCACGACGTCGACGGCAAAGCCGGGCCCCTCGGCGAGCAGCGCAAACCTGGGCGGCATAACGCCCGGCTCGACCGTGCTGCACGTTCAGAAGTCCGCCGTCGGCTGGGTGCTCGCCCTGTCCAACGGGCAGGTCGTCTACACGTACGACAAGGACCCCAAGGGCGGCGCATCGGCCTGCACCGGTTCCTGCGCGCAGGTCTGGGTGCCGGTGACGGGCAAGCCGCTGGCGAGCCCGGCCGACACCGGGCTGGGCACGCTCGGCACCGTCGCGACCGCGAACGGCGCCAAGCAGATCACCTACAACGGCAGCCCGCTGTACACCTTCAAGGGCGCGAAGGCGCTGGCCACCAAGGGCAACGGCGTCGGCGGCATGTGGCACGTGGTCAAGATGTCCGAGAGCAACATCGTCGGTGGCGCCGGCTGAGCGTCCGCGCCGGAGGTTCCAGCGCTCCCGGGCCGGGCGTCATGACGGCCCGGGTGCGTTTAGCGTCATCCTTGCGAATTGGAGAGATTATGCGTAAGAGCGGGTGGGCCGCGGCTACCGGCATCGGATCGCTGGTGCTGCTACTAGCCGCGTGCGGGGGCTCGTCGGGTTCGAACTCGGCGGCGGGTTCCGCATCGAGCGGGCCGCTGGCGAGCAGCGGCTCGTCGGGTGCTGTGCCGTCAACGGCGCCCGCGTCATCGGCGACGGCCGCGTCCACCAAGAGCGCCGGATCGACGGCGTCCGCCAAGCCGCACAAGTCGGTCGGCCCGTTGCCGAGCAGCAACGACCAGTCCATCCCGCCGGTCGGCACGACCGTCATGATCGTGCAGAAGTCCGCCGTCGGCTACGTGCTCGCCGAGGCCAACCACGAGGTGGTCTACACGTACTCGAAGGACACGAAAGGCGGCAAGCCGACCTGCGTCAGCACCTGCGCCCAGACCTGGATACCGGCCACGGGAACCCCCCAGGCCAGCCCGGCCAACGTCTTCTCCGGCCAGTTCGGCTTGGTCAAGCGCGCCGACGGTGTCAAGCAGATCACCTACGACGGCCTCCCGCTGTACCTGCTCAAGGACGCGAGGCCGCTGACGGTGACCGGCAACGGCCAGGGCGGCGTCTGGCACGTGGTCAAGATGTCCGCCAGCAACATCCGCGTCTGACCCGCCCATAGGCTGGGTATCACGCGTTCGTGACCAGCCAGCCAGCCGGCCAGCAGCCCGCGCAGCAGCGCGGGCTGCTGGCCATCTACCTGGCGTTGATGCTGGCCATACTGCTGGCCGCGCTGGACCAGACCATCGTCGCCACCGCGCTGCCCACCATCGTCAGCGACCTGGGCGGCCTCAGTCACCTGTCCTGGGTGGTCACCGCCTACATCCTGGCCAGCACGGCGACCACCCAGGTATGGGGCAAGCTGGGCGACCAGTACGGCCGGAAGTACCTGTTCATCGCCGCGATCATCATCTTCCTGGTCGGCTCGGCGCTGTCCGGGCTGGCCAGCAGCATGACCGAGCTGATCGCGTTCCGCGCGCTCCAGGGGATCGGCGGCGGCGGTCTCATGGTGCTGGCCCAGGCGATCGTCGGGGATATCGTCCCGCCCCGGGAACGCGGCAGGTACCAGGGCGCGTTCGGCGCCGTCTTCGGCGTGGCCAGCGTCATCGGCCCGCTGCTCGGCGGGTTCTTCGTCGACAACTTGTCCTGGCGGTGGGTGTTCTACATCAACCTGCCGATCGGGGCGGTGGCGCTGGTCGTGGTGACCGCGGTCCTGCCCGCCTCGTCGCCCCGCCGCCGTCACTCCATCGACTACGTCGGCGCCACCCTGCTCGCCGGCTTCGCCACCTGCGTGGTCCTCGCCACCTCGTGGGGCGGCACCACCTATCCGTGGGGGTCACCCGAGATCATCGGGCTGTTCGTGGCCTCGGTGGTGCTCCTCGGCGGCTGGTGGCTCGCCGAACGGACGGCGGCCGAGCCGGTACTGCCGCTGCGGCTGTTCCATAACCCGGTGTTCAGCGTGAGCTCGGCGATCAGTCTCGCGGCCGGGTTCGCCATGTTCGGCTCGATCTCCTACCTGCCACTCTTCCTGCAGGTGGTGCACGGCGTCTCGCCCACCCTGTCCGGCGTCTACCTGCTGCCGATGGTCGGCGGCTTGCTCATCAGGTCGATCGCCAGCGGGCAGCTGATCGCCAGGACCGGCCGGTACAGGATCTACCCGATCATCGGCACGGCACTGCTCGTTGTCGCGCTCTTGCTGCTGTCACGGCTCGACGAGCACACCTCGACCGGCCAGCTGAGCCTGGACTTCTTCGTGCTCGGCTTCGCGCTGGGCCTGATCCTCCAGGTCCTGGTCATCGCCGTGCAGAATTCGGCCGACTTCCAGGATCTGGGCGCGGCCACCTCGGGCGTTACCTTCTTCCGCAGCATCGGCGGCTCGTTCGGCGTGTCCGTGTTCGGCGCGATCTTCTCCAACCGGCTGGCTACCGAGCTGGCCGCGGCGCTGCGCATCCGGGTCGGCGTGCTGCACGCGTACTCCCTGGCCCTGCATCCTGTGTTCCTGTGGGCGATTCCGCTTGCCGTAATAGCGTTCGTCCTGTCCTGGTTCCTGCGCGAGGTCCCGCTGCGCGCGACCAGTTCCGCCGGCATCGGCGAGGGGCTCGGCGCGGCGCCGCCCGAGCGCTCCTCGGTGGACGAGGTCGAGCGCTCGCTGGCCCGGCTGGCGAGCGCGGACATCCGGCGGCGCGGCTACGAGCGGCTGGCGGCCCTGGCCGGCCTGGACCTGCCCGCCGGGAGTTGCTGGATCCTGACCCGGCTGGCTAAGCAGGACTCAACGGGTCCGGTGCGTTCCGAGGACCTGGCCCGGCAGGCCAACGTGACCATGGCCTACGGCAAGCCGTTCGTGGACCGGCTCGTCGCCGAGGGCATGGTGGTGCGCTCGGACGGGACGCTGGTGCTCACCGACGCCGGCCGCGCGGCCGCGGAGCGGCTGTTCGCGGCCCGCCGCGAGGGGCTGCGCGAACTGCTCGCCGACTGGTCGCCCGAGGAGTACGCAGAGCTCGGCGAGCTGCTCACCAAGCTGTCCCGGGCGCTGCTCGGCGCCGACGCCGACCGCAAGCTCATTTCCTCCACCACCGGGGAAACGTAACGAGTTTCTTAAGGCCTCCGGCCGGCCCGAACCCGCACGGCGCGAGGCACGTACCCCTTGGCTGAGGGGAGCGGCCCGGTCAGGCGAGGGAGAGCCTCATGCGATATCGGGTGCTGGCGGCATCGGCCGTGTTCGGAACCTTCCTGCTGACCGCGTGCGGGACAGCCACCACGCCGGGCTCCGCGTACGACGGCGCCACCACCACGGTGATGTCCAGCACGTCCCCGGCCGCGCCGGGTGCTGACGGTCAGGAAGACGCCGATCGGCTACGTGCTCGCCAACGCGAACGGCTTCACCGTCTACTGGTTCGCCAAGGATCCCCGGGGCGGCTCGCACCCGGCCTGCGCCGGAACGTGCCTGCTCGCCTGGTTCCCGGTGAAAGGCCACCCGATGGCGGCCGATGGCGTCAGGCTCGGCGGCAAGCTCGCCTGCATCACCCGCCCCGGCGGCGTGATGCAGGCCACCTACAGCGGTCATCCGCTGTACACGTTCGGCAGCGACAGCGCCCCCGGCCAGACCAACGGCAACGGCAGCGCCGGCTCCTGGCACGTCATCAGGGTAAAGGCCCCGGCCGCCACGTCCCCGCCCGGATATTAAGGCCCGGATATTAGGCCTGCCCCGAGATGCCGTAGGCGGCACGCAGCCGGGACGCGGCGGCGGCCGGGGCGTGCACGTGGTCCAGGCCGAGCAGGGCCGCGCCGGCCACCGGCGGGACCTCGATCACGCGGACCTCAGCGGCCGGGGCGGCCTCGGCGAGCCGGCGGCTGATGCCGGACAGCAGCGGCTGGTTCCGCGCGGTGATGACGCCGCCGCCCAGCACCACGGGCGTGGACAGGGCGGTCAGGTCGAGGCGGCGCATCGCGGTGATGGCCATGACCGAGATCTCCTCGGCGAGGCGGTTCACCACCGTGCGGGCCACGACGTCGCCCTCATCGGAAGCGCGCAGCAGCATGGGCGCCAGGCTGGTCAGGTCGTCGTCGGGAATCTTGCCCTTGTGGATGCCGATCGTGACCTCCTCGACCCGCTCCACGCCGAAGTGCCGGGTCAGGTAGCCGGCCAGCGCCGTGTCCGGGCCGCGGCCGTCCTCCGCGCGGATCGCGTGCCAGAGCACCTCAAGGCCAAGGCCGTGGCCGCCGCCCCAGTCGCCCGAGATGGTGCCGAGGGCCAGGTACCTGGTGACCCGGCCGTCCGGCGCGACGCCGACGGCGTTGATGCCCGCGCCGCAGACCACGGCGACGCCCCAGTGCGGGCCGGGCGTGTCCGGCAGGCCCGAACGCAGGATGGCGAAGGTGTCGTTAACCACGGTGGCGCTCTCGCTCCACCCCTGGGCCTGCACCGCCGTGGCGTGCTCCGCCTCCTCTTCGGGCAGGTCGGCGTTGGCCAGGCAGGCCACCGTGTGCCGGGCCAGCGGACCGGAAGGACGGTGGTCCGGCTGTGCCTCCAGCTGGGCGGCGGCCTGCTTGACCACCGCGTCCAGGATCAGCACGGTCTGGTCGACGCCGACCTCGTGGGCGTTGATGCCGGGGCCGCGGGCGGAGGCGAGCAGCGTCCCGTCCCCGGCGACCAGGGCCACGTCCGTCTTGCTGTTGCCCCCGTCGATGGCCAGCACGGCGGGCCTGGGCGTGGCCGTATCAGCCAAGGCCAGCCGCGCCCAGGGCGAACGCCATCAGCGAGTTGGCGGTGTAGTCATCGGCGGGCTCGACCGAGGGCCAGGAGACCACGTTGTCCTCGTAGGCGGCGGTCTTGGTGTTGAACGGCGCGAAGTGACCCGCGCTGCAGGCGCGCATCCCGTCGACCGTGCCCAGGCCCACGAAGTTGTCCGGGCTGCTCGGCCCGTCGGTGGTCGCGCCCAGCTGGATGTTGCCGGTGCCGGTGAGCGAGCCCGCCAGGTTGGCGATCTCGCTCTGCATGCAGTGCGGGAACACCGTGCCGGCGCCGACCACGAACGAGGTGCCCCAGCCGTTCGCGCCGAGCGCGAAATTCAGCTGCTGCTGCGCGAACGAGGCAAACTGGCTCAAAGGGTCGGAGCCGCCGTACTTCTGGTACAGCGCGTCGGTGATGAACAGGCCGAACGCGTGCGGAGACGCGTCCGAATCGCCCAGCTGGGTGCCGAGCGCGAACGGGTCGCCCTTGGCCTGGGCCTGGCCGGCGCGCAGCTGCGCGGCCATGTCGGCCAGCAGCGTCCTGGGCGAGATCGGGAACGCGCCGGCCTGCCGCATCGCCTGGATCAGTTCGGCCTCGGCCATGGCGCCGGTGTCGTAGAGGTTGAACGTGTCGTCGTGTCCCTGGGCGATGTACGCCCGGGCCCACCGGGCCGCGGTGGCCAGGTCCGCCCGCACCCGCGCGGCCGGAGCCCCGGCGGCCTCGTCGGCCAGCGCGATCTCCGCGGCGCCCCACAGCATGTCGCTCTTCCACTGGGTGGCCGGGTAGAAGTCGTGCGGGAACACCGTGACCAGCTGGCCCACGTGGGTCGTCTTGGCCATCGCGTACACGCCGCGGGCCAGGCTCAGCAGGTGCTCGGTCTGCGCCGCATCGGACCCGGCGGCCAGCTGGGCGCCGAGGGCGAAGTCGGCGGCGAACCGGCCCGCCAGGTTCGGGGGAACCTTCTGGCCGGGCGGGGCGGCCGGGAACACCGGCCGGTACTTGACGTAGTAGGCGCTCGGGCCCGGGTTTCCGCCTGGCTTGACGTTCATCCGGTCCTCCTGCTGGGGCAGGAACCAGAAGTTGTAGTCGCCCTGGATCGTGTTGCTGGCGTTGCCGGTGCCGATGCCGACCTGGGCGTAGAGCACCTTGCGGGCGGGATTCCACAGCTTGGTGATCCACTGCAGGCCGAACGCGGCCTCCTGCTGGAGCATGTCGTAGGAATTCGGGCCCTGCTCGTTAGATTGGGCGCGCGCCGCGATCAGCATGAGCGCGTCGGCGTAGCTGGCGGTGTACGCGAACTTCTCGTAGCCGCCGCCCGCGTCGAACCAGCCGCCGGACACGTCGACAGGACCGCCGGTCTTCTTCAGCGTGCCGAGCAGGTTGTCGTTGCTGTCGTAGCGCGGGTCGGCGTAGACGTAGGCCTTCTTGTCGGTCAGGTTGGCGGGCTGCCGGTCCAGGACCGAGGAAACGACATCCGGCCCGTCCCGCTCAGACGTGAAGTACCGAACGGAGTTGTCCACCAGCTGCTGGTACAGCTGGGGGCCATCCCCGACGATGAACCCGGGGGAGATCGCGGCCACCGGGGACACCAGCCTGACCCGGTACTGCCCCGGCTCACGCAATCCGGAGAAGCTGAGCTGATACACCGCCGGGTAGGCGGAGTTCCACGAGCCCACATCGCGGGTGGACGTGCCCCGGTAGACGACGCCGAGCGGGGTGACCACCTCGAACCGCACGCTCGCGACCTTGCGCGGCAGCATCGCATAGGCGGCCTTCGGCCCCGACGACGGGTAGCCCACCTGGTTGACCCGGACCTGCGGGGGAGCCAGCGTGGCCGCGGAGGCCGGGGCGACCGCGGGGACGACCGCGGCCAGCGTGACGCCGGCCGCGCTCAGGATCGCCGTCCACGTGCGTTTCATCACCGGTCTCCTCAGGCCCAGGGCAGGTATCGGGCGTTCTCGGCGATCAGCCGGTCGGTCAGGCACTGTGCCCGGTCCGCCTGGCCCACCAGCGGGTGCGCGAGCAGCGCGTCGTACACCCGGTCGCGGCCGCCGCGCAGCGCGGCGTCCAGCGCGAGCTCCTCGTACGCGAAGACGTGCGCGATCAGCCCGCGCAGCAGCGGTTCGACGGGGTCGATCAGCACCGGGTCGGCGCCGGCGGACCCGATCACGGCGGGTACCTCGATCACCGCGTCATCCGGCAGGAACGGCAGCGTCCCGTGGTTCAGCGTGTTCACCACCTGCACGTCCTGCCGGTCGCCGGTGAGCGAGACGAGCAGGTCCACCGCCGCCTCGGAGTACCACGCCCCGCCGCGCTGGGTCAGCTGCGGCGGCTTGGTGTCCAGCTCCGGGTCGGCGTACAGCTCGAGCAGCTCGGCCTCCAGCCGGGCGACCGCCTCGGCGCGGGTCTCCGCGCCGCGCAGCGACTCGACCACCGCGTCGTGGTCGTAGTAGTAGCGCAGGTAGGAGGACGGCACCATGCCCAGGTGCCGGATAAAGTCGGCGGGCATTCCGGTGTGCGGCGCGATCTCGTCCGCGTGCTTGGCCAGCAGCTCGGGCAGCACGTCCACGCCGTCGAGGCGAACCGAACGCTCCCAGGTCAGGTGATTCAGGCCGACGTGTCCCAGCGACACCCGGGCGGGTGCCACCTCGAGCAGCGAGGCGAAGTCACGCTGGAACCCGATGGCCACGTTGCACAGGCCGACCGCGCGGTATCCGGCGGTGAGAAGGGCGCGGGTGACGATTCCTACCGGGTTGGTGAAGTCGATGATGAAAGCGGAGGGCGAAGCCCGACGGCTAGCCCGTTCGGCTAGATCGAGAACGACCGGCACGGTACGCAGCGCCTTGGCCAGCCCGCCGGCCCCCGTGGTCTCCTGGCCGACGCAGCCGCAGTCCAGCGGCCAGGTCTCGTCGCGCTGGCGGGCGGCCTGGCCGCCGATCCGGAGCTGGAACAAGATCGCGTCCGCGCCCTCGGTGCCCTCGTCAATGCTGTCCGTCCAGCTCACGTCGCCGGGATGATCGTGCGCGGCCATGATCCGGGCCGACACCGGGCCCACCGCAGCCAGCCGGTCCGGGTCAGGGTCGACAAGCACGAAGTCGGTCACTTGGGGCAGCAGCCGGCCGATCCCGTCGGCGAGCTCGGGGGTGTATGTGGATCCGCCGCCGATTACGGCAAGCTTCATGAGAAGGCCTTCACTTCCTCGGAGCTGGTCTGGGCAACATGACAGGCAGCGTCGTGGCCGGGTCTTAGCTCTGCGAGCTCCGGCGTGACCTGCGCGCATGTATCGATGGCCAGCGGACAGCGCCAGCGGAACCGGCAGCCGGGCTCCGGGTCGATGACCCGGGGCGGCTCGCCGCGGTCGGTCTCCGCCGCCACCGACAGCGGCGCGCGCGGGTCGGGCACCGCGGACAGCAGCAGCTGGGTGTACGGGTGCCTGGGGTGGGTGAGCACGTCTTCGATCGGCCCGGTCTCGGCGATCTGGCCGGCGTACATCACGATCAGCCGGTCCGCGACGTACCGCGCGCTGGCGATGTCGTGGGTGATGTAGAGGATGGACACGCCCTCCTCGTCGCGCAGCTTGGCCATCAGGTTGAGCAGGCCGATCCGGATCGACACGTCCAGCATCGAGACCGGCTCGTCGGCCAGGATCAGCTTCGGCCGCATGGCCAGCGCCTGGGCGAAGCCGACCCGCTGCCGCTGGCCGCCGCTCAGCTCGTAGGGGAACCGCTGCAGCATGTCGGGGTTCAGCCCGACGACCTCGAAGACCCTGGCCGCTTCGGCGAGCCGTTCGGCCGGTGACAGCGACGGGCGGTGCAGCTTCAGGCTGCGCAGCACGCCGTGCTGGACCCGGAATACCGGGTTGATCGAGCTGAACGGGTCCTGGAACACCATCGGCACCAGGCTGCTGTAGCGCAGCCGTTCCTGCCGCGAGGTCATCGACGACAGCGGCTTGCCCTCGAAGTACACCTCGCCCGAGGTCGGCTTGTAGATCCGGGCCAGCACGCGGGCGATGGTGGACTTGCCGCTGCCGCTCTCCCCGGCCAGCGCCACGATCTCCCGCTCGCCGATGGTGAAGCTGACGTCGTCCACGGCGTGCAGCGTCCGCCGGGACAGCGCGCTGCCGATCTTGAAGTGCCGGGTGAGGCGTTCGGTCCTCAGCAGCTGAGTACGGGGCAGGTCATCGGTCATGAGGCCAGGCTCCCGTCCTCGCGGCGCAGGCACCGGACTAGCGTGCCGTCCAGCGGGTACAGGTCCGGCGCGACCTTGGCGCACTTGTCGATCGCGTACGGGCAGCGCGGCTGGAACCGGCAGCCGGCCGGCACGCGGGCCAGGTCGGGGGGGTTGCCGGGGATTCCCTTGAGCGGGACGCGCGGGCCTCGGATGGACGGGAAGGCCTCGAGCAGGCCCTGCGTGTAGGGATGCAGAGGCCGGTCGAAGACCTTTTTGGTAACGCCGATCTCGTCCACCTGCCCGGCGTACATCACCATCAGCCGGTCGGAGAAGTGGCTGATCAGCGACATGTCGTGGGTGACGAAGATGACCGCGAAGCCAAACGCCAGCTGCAGTTCCTTGATCTGCACCATCAGCGAGCGTTGCGCCACCACGTCCAGCGCCGAGGTGGGCTCGTCCATGATGATCAGGTCCGGGGTGAATAGCATCGCCATCGCGATCATCGACCGCTGTCGCATCCCGCCGGACAGCTGGTGCGGGTAGCTGCCCAGGTGTACCGGGTCGATGCCGACCATCTTGAGCACCTCGGCGGACCGGGCCGCGATGTCCTCGGCGGTGAACTTGCCGTGCGCCCGCATCGCGTCCTTGAACTGGGCCCCGATGGTCTTGACCGGGTTCAGCGCGTTCATCGCGCTCTGCATGACCACCGACATGTCCCGCCAGCGGATCGCGGACAGCTGCCCGTCGGTCAGCCCGACCAGGTTCGTGCCGTCGAACGTGACCGTGCCGCCCGCCACCTCGGCCGGGGGAGCGAGCAGCTGGGCCACGGCGAACAGCAGCGTGGATTTCCCGCAGCCCGACTCGCCGACGATGCCGAGGAACTCGCCCCGGCCGACCGTGAACGACACGTCGTCGACCGCCCGGACGTTCCCCCGGTCCAGGATGTAGTCGACGGACAGGCCGCTGACTTCAAGCACTGGTGCGTCGGACACGCTTACTCCGTCTCACTGGCCGGAGGGCCGGGTTGCCGATCTCGTCGAAGGCGTAGTTCAGCAGGGCGAAGGCCGCCCCCAGCACGGCGATGAGGGCTCCGGGTGCGATGGCCCAGAGCGGCTCGCCGGTCTGCAGCGCCGCGTTGTTCTGCGCCCAGTACAGCGTGGTGCCCCAGCTGATCGTGTTCGGGTCGCCGAGGCCGATGAACTGCAGGCTGGACGCGAACAGCACCGCGTACAGCGCGTTGGTCAGGAAGCTCGCCACGATCAGCGAGGTCATGGTGGGAATGACCTCGACCACGATGATGTAGAGCCGCCGCTCGCCGCGCACCCGCGCCGCCTGGAGGAAATCCCGGTTGCGCAGCGTGAGTGCCTGCGACCTGAGCTGGCGTGCAGTATAGGACCAGCTGGTCAGCGTGATCGCGAGGATGAGCACCGGCGTCGTTCCGCCGTGCGCGTAGGCCGCGATGACGATGAGCAGCGGGAACAGCGGGATGACGAGCAGCACGTCGGTTACCACGTTGAGCGAGCTGTCCCACAGCCCGCCAAGGTAGGCAGCGGCCACGCCGATCAGCACCGCGATCCCGGTGGTGGCCAGCCCGACCGTGAACGCGATGATCAGGACATTCCTGGTGCCGTACACGAGCTGGGCGAACAGGTCCTGGCCGTAGTGGTTGGTGCCGAGCAGATGGGCGGTCGAGACCCCCAGCTGGGCCGGGTAGGCGTCCTGCGTCGGGCTGTCGTGCGCGATCACGCCGGGGAACAGCGCGATCAGGATGAAGATCCCGAGCAGGACGGAGCCGATGGTCGCCTTGCGGTTCACCCGGACGGCACGGCCGATCCGGCCCAGCGCGCGGCCGGACCCGAGCTCGGGGGCCTGGGCGGCGGCGGTCTCGGTGGAGACCCCGGATACGGGCATGGCCATGGCTAGCCCGCCGCCCTGGTCCGCGGGTCGAGCAGCGCGGTGAGGATGTCGGCGACCAGGATCGCGAACAGCACCGCCACCGTGATCAGCAGGAACAGGCCCTGCATGAGCGGGTAATCCTCGCCGGACACGGCCTGCAGCAGCATGAATCCCACTCCGGGATAGTTGAACACGTACTCGATCAGGATCGCGCCGCTGACCACGAAGCCCAGGGACATCGCGAAGCCGGTCAGGTTGGGCAGGATCGCGTTGCGGGCCGCGTAGTCGAGCATGATGCGCCGGTTCGGCAGCCCCTTGGCCCGCGCCATCCGCACGTAGTCCTCGGCCAGCGTGGTGATCATCGTGTTCCGCATGATCAGGATCCAGGTGCCGATGGTGGTGATCAGCAGCGACATGGCGGGCAGGAACGCGTGGTTGAGCACGTCCTGGAAGAAGGTGAGGTTGAGGCCGGGGGTGTCCGTGGTCACGTAGTAGCCGCCCTGGCTGGGGAACCAGTGCAGGGTGAGGCCGAAGATCAGCACCAGCACCATGGCCACCCAGAAGTACGGGATCGCCGAGACGATCACGAACGTCGGCGGCACGATGCTGTCCAGCTTCGAGCCGCGGCGCCAGGCCGAGACGATGCCCAGCCCGGTGCCGAGTACGAAGGCCAGGACCGTGGCCACCCCGACCAGGCCGAGCGTCCACCAGATGGCGCTGCCGATGACCGAGGTGACCGAGGCCGGATACTGGCTGAGCGAGGTGCCGAAGTTTCCGGTCAGGATCTGGTGCAGGTAGCCGAAGTACTGCGAGAGCAGGCTTTCCTTCGTGTTGACCCCGAACAGGATCTCCAGCGCGTTCAGCGCCTTCGGGCTGAGCTCGCCGTGGAACTTCGACATCATGGCCAGCGCGGGATTTCCGGGCATCAGCCGTGGCAGGAAGAAGTTGAGGGTGAGCGCTATCCACAGCGTGACGACGAAGAAACCGAGGCGGCGTAGCGCGTATCTCAAGCTAGTTCGGCTCCCGTAGCGAGGGGCTGGGTAGATCCGCGGGCCGGGGCTCTTGCCGGAGAAACCCCGGCCCGCGGCGTCTGGGTTACTTAGGCGACAGGCGCAGCAGCACCTGCTCGTTGTCCGGGTAGGCGTACGGCGACGGCTGGGCGTACGAGTTGCCCGGGGTGGGCCAGCCGCTGAAGGTACCGGTGTCGTACTGGTACCAGTCCACCGCCTCGATCACCGGGATGATCGGCACGTCGCTGACCATGACTTCCTGGATCTTGTTCAGGATGCTCTGCTGCTCGGACGCGCTGGTGGTGGTCTCGTACTGGTCGAGCAGGCTGTCGGTGGTCTTGTTGCTGTAGCGCTCGTAGTTGGTGGCGGCCTGCTTGCCGACCGGCGCGGTGTTCGCCGAGTTGAGCCAGTTGTTCAGCTCGTAGTACGCGCTTGGGCCGAACGTCTGCTGGTCGTAGAAGGCGAGCTGGAACTTCCCGAAGTTCAGGTCGTTGACGTGGTCGGGGTTCGACAGGTTGCGCGGGGTGAGCTTAATGCCGACCGCGTTGAGGTTCTGCTGGATCACCTGCATGGAGGCCACCCAGTCGGAGTAGTCGCCGATGTTGTTGACGGTGAAGGCCAGCTTCTGCCCGGCCGCGTTCGTCATGACCCCGCCGGACATGTGGTAGCCGGCCTGCGCCAGCAAGGACTTCGCCTTGGCCGGGTCGTAGCCGTTGCCCCAGCCCGACAGCGCCGACTGGTTCAGCGAAGAGGAGAAGGTGGGCGTGACGATGCCGGTCTGGTTCGCGGGCGGCTCGTAACCCGACTCGCCGACGGTGGAGACCTGGCTCCGGTTGATCGCGTACGAGATGGCCTGGCGAACCTTCAGGTTCTTGAGCTGGGGGTCGGTCAGGTTCGGGATCAGCGTGACGTTGACCGTCGGCGGGAACCAGTATTTGAAGTCCGGGCTCTTGGCGGTGTAGAACGCCTTGATCCCCGGGATGTACTGGCCACCCCACTGCGCGCTCCCGTTGGCCAGGTCGTCGTTGGCCGTGTTGTTGCTGGTGTAGGCCGGGTACTGGATCGTCTTGACCTTCGGCAGGCCCGGCTGCCAGTAGTTCGGGTTGGCCTTGTAGGTGATGTTCTGCGGGGTGCACTTGCTCATCGTGAAGGGGCCGGTGCCGACCGGGGCCTTGACCGGGTCCGTGACCGGGTTGGCTATCTTCGAGAAGATGTGCTCGGGCACGATCGGCACTTGGTCTGCGATGTAGTAGAAGTACGGCACGGCCACCTTGCTGAAGTTCATCGTGACCGTGTCGCCCGACGCGGTGACGCTCGACAGCACCGACCACGCCCCGGTCAGGTCCAGGGCGCTGTTCTTTTTCGTCAGGTTGAAGGTGTAGGCCACGTCGTTGGCCGTCATCGGCGTGCCGTCGCTCCACTTGACCCCGGAGCGGATCGTGAACGTGAGCGTCTTGTTGCCGTTGCTCCACTGGTACGAGGAGGCGAGCATCGGCGTGGTCTTGCCCTGCTGCAGCGGATTCACGTAGACGAGCGGCTCGTACACGAAGCCGTACGACAGCATCGTGAAGGTGGGGTTGAGCGGATTGAAACCGCAGCTCCAGAGCTGGCCGGCTTCGTTGGAGATGGTCAGCGAGCTGTTGCTCGCGGCCTTGTTGCTGCTGCCCGAGCCGCTGCTCGAGCTGGATTGTGAACCGGCGGTACAGCCAGCGGCGATCATGCCGGCCGCGACGATGACCCCGTATCTGGTGAGGCGTCTCATGCCGTTCGTCCTTACTGCCGTATGGTCCT
>WNGJ01006470.1_pt1 | contig 14371 bp, 22 predicted proteins | sample 5400611 | NCBI WGS metagenome assembly WNGJ01 (sample SAMN13153375, study PRJNA577476) | soil metagenome | isolation source: 40 cm soil or saprolite under Garry oak tree replicate 1 | place: USA:California | collected 2016-06-15 | reverse complement strand
AGGGGAATGGGACGTGAACTTCCATAACGTCTGCGATGACCAAGAAGGAAAAATAATGTTCGAACGTTTGATCACGGCCATCATAATGGTCGTCGCCGTCGCCATCGTCGCTTCCGGGCTCCCGCTCTCTTCGATATCAGGCGCGGGCTCCGGAGCATTGGGCTTCTTTAATCTTTCGCCGATTTTCTAAGGACTGTAGTGAGCACGACGATCTGGAGCGGTAGTGCGGCGGCTGGGCTCTACCTTGGCACCGGGCTGATCTTGGCTTTTTTGGTGCACACGCACTATCCCAGTGCGCTCGGGTTGCGCGAATGGATTCGTGTGATCCTCTCTTGGCCACTCATTTTCTTCTTGAGAAGCAAACGGGAGAAAAGACCGTGAAAATAAAACAGGCGATTTCCTCTGCTATTTTAGTAGTGTTATTAACAGCGCCAAGGGCATGGGGCCAAGATAACATCAGGGCTGCAATGGAGGCCGCGAACAAGGAATGGTCGGCGGCATACAATAGCATGAACGGGCAGGCGTTTCCCGCGCTGTATACTAAGGACGCCATTTTAATGCCGCCGGGCGTGCAACCGATCAATGGCTCGGAAGCAATCGGACAATTCTGGACCGACTTGATCAAGGCTGGAAACAGGAAAAATTTCGCCATAGAAATCGCCAGTATCCAACGTGACGGAAAATATGCCTATCAAACTGGCCGGTGGACGCTCGATCAAGTTAAGGACAACGGTGAAGTGACGAAGGTGGGGGGAAATAGCGTCCGTATTTTCGAAGAACAGCCGGACGGCAAGTGGCTGGCCAAGGTCCACATTTACAATCTTTATTAAACTCGGACTTGTGCTCATGTTCGCGAGCATGATCCCGATTTATGGAGGCGCAGTACGGAAGCGCGGGTAACTTGGCTCGCTTCTTCGCCTACGTGGCCCTTCTAGTCTTCGGGGCCGTGACTCTCGCGTGGTGGGGATTTTTGGCGTGGCTAATCTGGCGTGTGATTTAGGGACAGGCGCGTGCAACTTCGTGGTTGCCAGCAAAATAGGTCACCGGGCTCCAATCTTCTTTGACGTAGGCGAAGTCCGCGCCCTGGGCGTCGTGGGTGCGTGCGTCAAGCACTCGCCACCGAAGCGATTGCGGAAAGCATCCGCAGTGGCGGTGTCTGGGAAGCAGAATCGAATATGGAATTGCTCGACCTCGTGTCGATTCCGGCCGCGTCGGACTGGGATGCGTCGTTCACGGTGGAACGCATCAATCTCTGGGAAAACGCTGCGAAAGCCTCCCGGCGGAAATGTGAGCTCGACCAGATGCGGGAAGTCCCGTTCGTTTGTAAGGCCGATGATCTCGCGCTTGCGACGAGTCATCTTGCCCAATCCTCCTCCGCTTCGCGCTTGACCGCTGGTGCCGCCGGATTCTTGCTCTTGACCCAGTAAGGCCGGGTTTTTCCTCTCGGACTGAGCATTTTAAGCGCCCCGACCCGCCGTTAGATTCGAGCGGGCCGGGACTTGGCCACCACGCCTCAGGTGAAGTGGCTGGGCGGGCGTTGTGACCCATGGAGTAACGGCGGCGACCCAGTTTGGGTCCCTAGAATTGATAAATATCACAAACCGAAACGCGCAGATCGCCATTACGTCACCACTGTCGTTTTACCTATCGCTGCGGGTTTACTGCTCGCCGTCGTGCTGCAAGCGGTCGCCCCGTGTCACTGCCGTGTCACCTACCTGGAACAAAATATCGTCGAGGGCGTTAATTGAATACCGTCGAGGATCATCTTAGTGCGGTTCTGAAAACCCCGCATTCCTAGCCAAGTTCGCAAAAAACCACAGTCCGGCGCAGCGCAAGGCAACTGCGCCGTGGTGTCTTGTTGCGTCGGCGGCTCAGGCTGGGCAGGGAGACTCAGTGCAGTGACGTATCCGACGACCCGCCGACCACGCTCAGGACTGCCTCGCGCGAGGCGGCAACCCGAAGAAGTGGAGCCTATCAATTAGTGCAAGAGAGGTCAGGCGACATATCGGAGAACATCACCCGGGGAGTGTCGGCCATAAGAGAATACGACGCTCGGTGATATCAGCCACATTGGGGCGACGCGGCTAGGCCGCGTACTCATTAACGCGCAGATCGCAGCGCCTGGTGGCGACCGCAGCAGAGGGTAGGATGGTCGTGGAGCTATAAAAGTCTTTCATTGTCTCCATCAAGACAATGATGGTTCGAAGTGTGAAGTAGCTCACACATCTCTCCCGAATTCGCCGCCTAACGTCCAGTACTCCAAGCACGGGCAGGGGGGCTTCAATGCGACGCGCAGTGATATGCGTTACCGCCGGGCTCGCCGCAGTGGCGATAGGCTTGGGGCTGAACTCCGCTACTAGCAAGTCCAAGACGGAAATTTCCGTCTCGAATCCCACACCAACGCATGCAATATCTATTTGGGAGATACACAATCAGGCGCACCTAGAATTTCTTCCAGTCCAGCAAATCGAGGATCAAACCTTCGTTTTCGTCGCTGAGGCGCCTCGCTAGAAGCGGAGAGGGAGCGCTTGATATGATTAATATGATCACGACAGCGCTCGACGTAGGAATAATGACCGGCATCGTACTGTTCGTCGCTTTCGGTCTTACGCTACGCCGAGACGGCCCGCACCGTGGTTCCTTCGAGTAGCCGCGCGGCAATTGAAACGCTGCGGCGTCGCCAGAACTTGGCATCAACAAGCGGCAAGCTCGGCGCTGGCCATATCGAATTTGCAGCCGATAAATTAGTCATGCGAGATAGACGGACACTTCCTTCCCGTCAGCGCACTTATAGATACCTGCATGTTCGAGTTGATCGACTCGAGCATGCAATCAGTCATTTCTATAATGCCATAAAAGCCCGTATCGCTACAGCATCATTCAAAGAACTCAAAAGCAAACGCCTTACTCACCACGCAATCCCGCTACCACAAAGCAATTATGGCACTCGCGGCGCAACGCACTGGCGCTGATGTCGCATCCAATGCAATTCAAGGGGATGGCAGTCGGAGTCCGATGAAGATCTTTTATTGTTTCCATCAAAATAATGAATCTTCTAAGTGTGAAGTAGCTCACACATCTCTCCTGTTGGCCGAGTTAGTGTCCTAATTGGTCGCTCGACCGCATATGCGGTTGTCCGACGTTCCTCCAAGAACTGCCCCGCTCACGCGGGGCTTTTTTACGCCGCACGCATTATTCTTTATCCGTCTCCGTGGGCCGGGAAACTCGGCACAACGGCGCGGCTGGGTATGGCGCGTCAATGCAAAAGGCCCCGTCTCGGATAACGGGGCCTTTCGGACGTTCCTCCATTGGCGGGGAATGATCTCTGACCTACACCGCTGCGCAAGAACGCCGCCGTGCATCACAGCAAAAATTGCGCGCTGATGTCCGCAGGTGGGTCAGAGGTCGGTCATTCGACGGCGTCTGCTCAATGTCCGAATCCCCGAAAGCTGTTCACGGCGCCGTGGCGGTGCCGCCGAACTCGCCGGACGAATTCGCGAAGTTCATCGCCGAAAATATCGACAAATGGACCAAGGTGATCAATTCGCGGGCATCAAGCCGCAGTGATCTGGGACACGCGCTAGTCGGCATGGTCCTTCGCGCTCTACCGTCGGACTGTGCAGTCGAAGGGCTTAACGCAGGCAAGGGGACTTGTGCTGACCTCATTTGCCTCGCAGCCGGGCAACAACCGTCCGCGCCGTCAGGAGCTGCATTTCGTAGTACACCGCTGATGGCGCAACGTGCTCGCGTGTTACCTCAAATGCTGTATTGATTTGGTTGAGCGCGGCCTCGGCCATGGTGACGTCGGCGCGCCGTTCGGCAAGCAGTATCAGCGCGACGCCTTCGTTGCCAAAACTCTGGGCCCACTCGATCGGCATGCGCTCACGGGTTCGTTCCTTGAGCGCTTCGCGAAACGCAGCCACCGCCTCTTCGAGCTTCGCCGTTCCACTCTCACGCTCTCCGAGGCGCCTTAGCTCGACGCCCAGATTGTTTTGGGTCGTTGCCCACTCAGGCGCGGCACGCTCGCGGGTATATTCCTTGAGCGCCTCGCGGTAAGCGGCCACGGCCTCTTCGAGCTTCGCCGTTCCGCTCTCACGCCCGCCCAGGGCCCCCAACGCGTTGCCCAGATTGCTCTGCGTGGCGGCCCATTGCAGCGGCACGCGCTCGCGGGTTCGTTCTTTCAATGCCTCCCGAAAGGCAGCGATAGCCTCTTCAGTCCTCCTCAGCCTCCACAGCACGGTGCCGAGATTGTTCTGGGTCATGGCCCAATCGAGCGGGGCACGCTCACGAGTATATTCTAACAGCACCTCGCGAAAGGCGGCCACCGCCTGTTCGAGCTTCGACGTTCCGCTCTGGCGCTCCCCGAGGCTTGCAAGCGCCGAGCCGAGATTGTTCTGGGTTGTGGCCCACTGCAGCGGTGCTCGCTCGCGCGTTCTTTCTTTCAGCGCCTCTTGATACGCTGCGATCGCCTGCTCTAGTTTTAAGGTTCCACCTTCACGCATTCCGATGACTTGGAGCGCATTGGCCACACCGCTCTGGGCCATCGCCCATTCGAGCGGCAATCTTTCGCGGATTGGCTGCGTGAGCACCCCACGATGGATCGTAATGGCCTCTTCGAGCCTGGCTGTCCCACCCTCGCGTTCACCAAGGGTGAACAGCGCTATCCCCAAAGCGTTCTGAACTCTGGGCCATTCAAGAGGCGCCCGTTCGGAGGTGATCAATTCGGCCAACCGTCTCCGTCGCTCGATGGCCAAGAGCAGAGCACTGTTGTCGCCAAGTTCTTCACCTTGCTGGTAGAGAGCGTTTGCCTCGTTTGTGAGGTAGCTGATCCGCTTATCTTCGTGCGCGCTGTTCGGTGGAAAGATCGCAGCCGCCTTGGCGAAGTGGGTGGCGGCTTCGGCATAACGCAATCGAGTTAGCGCAATTTCACCGCGTCGGGCTGACGTTTCGGCTGCATCGACAGCCAGGCGGTCGAGAGCACGCCTTTGCTCTGTTTCGACATCCGCGAGCAGAGCATCCGCCTTAGTCAGTTCGCCCGCGTCGACGGCTTTCTGCGCATCAGCTTTCAGGGCGGCGATTTTAGGATCGTCGCCAGGCTGAGCCGATGCAGTTGCCTGAAGGTCTTTGAAGCGCTCTGCGATTTCGACAAGTTTGGCCGCCAGTCGCTCTGGGGGAATGTCGTTCTCGCCAAGAATACCTAGCGCGGCACGGATTTGGCGTTGATTAAGGTCGAGTTCGTCTTCGAGCTTTGCAATTACCTTCTTCTGCGTTTCTGAAAGGTCCGTAGCCTGTCGGACGAGTGCAGCGAGTTGTTCCGGTGGAACGCCGATGTTGATAGTCGAGCCCGCGACACTGCCGCCGATAGCGATGCCACCGGTCTCTGCCCTGATCTGCTGAGCATAGGTAGCCGTAATCGGCGCGAAGAAGCACACGCCCAATGCTGCGACGAAGGACAGGTGCCTCTTCATGACGAGCCGTCTCATTTCGGTTTCGGCGGGCAATCCGAATTGGTCGTGGTGCCCGCTGTGATGGTCGAGCCACTCACACCGCCGCCAATGGCAATGCCACCACAGTTTGCCTGCACGCTGGGAGGCGTCGGCTCTGGGGATTTCGCTTCTGGAGATTTCCCAGCAGGGAAGAAATAGACAAAAACCACCCAAAGTCCCGTCGCCACAACGACCAGTCCACCCCCAAGCCAACCGAGAACCTGCTGATTGCTCTTGTCACGCAGGAACCCCCACAAGCTATCTGTGCCTTTGACATCGCTTTGGGCAGCGTGGGTCTTGGTGGGAAACTCAGATGTATCGCCTCCGGCGAGGTAAACACCATCCTCTTTGAGCCCACGGATCAATCTGTTCATATCATCCTGAAACGAGGCATGACGAATTTCCATCCCGTTGCGTAACGCGAGTTCTTTAAGGTCTTCGGGTAACTCGTCGGCCTTTGGTATTCTTGCGCCGTCGAGCAAGAGTGGGATCACGGGGATGCTGCGTTGAAGCGCCGCCGCGATCTCAATGCGCACGAAGTCGTTCGGGTTATCCAAGCGACGGTTTCCATGCTCATCACGCGCATCGAGCCAGTTTGGTCCAATCACCGCGAGCAGCACGCCGCATTTGGCGACCTCCTGGTGCAAGACTTTCGAGAAATTCGTGCCAAGGGGGATGGCATCAACGTCCATGAACACGAGGTCGCGCCCAAGTTCGCGGTCCAGCCGGTCCATAACGCGGCCGGAATACCCCGCACTGTCAGCTCGGCGATAGCTGATAAAGACTTTGGCCGCCATCGTGCGACCCTCCGGCCCACCGTGGGGGATGTATATTAGCCCATTAGATTATCGTAAGACATCTGAAATTCTCTCTTAAGCGTGAAGTAGCTCACACAGAATTGCCGGTGACGCACGACGTTCCTGGCAGCCATCGGGATCACCACGACGCGTGAAGCGCAGACGACGGCGAGGGGACCTAAGCATCGGCACTCGCATTTAACCCGAGCAAGCACATGCCCAATGCTGCAATGAAGCACAGATGCCGCTTCATGGCGGGTTCTCACTGTCTGCGCAGACGCTCGACAATGGCGCGTGCCCTGAGGACTTGTTGTTCGTAAAACGCTGCACTTGGCGCATCGCCGCCGTTGCGCATTGTTTCGACCGCCTTATTGATCTGGCTGAGCGCAGTTACCGCCATGGGGGCATCCTGCCGCCGCTCGGAGAGCAGCATCAAGGCGAGGCCCTCGTTGCCAAGAGTTCCCGCCCAATCGAGCGGGTACCGCTCGGGGGTGTGTTCCTTCAGTGCTTCGCGATAAGCAGCGATGGCCTCTTCCAGTTCCCCGGTTCCGCTCTCGCGCTCTCCGAGCCTGAAGAGTGCAATGCCCAGATTGTTCTGGGTCACGGCCCACTCGCGCGGAGTGCGCCCGCGCGTTCTTTCCTTTAACGCCTCACGATAGGCAACGATCGCCTCTTCCAGCTTTGCCGTTCCGCTCTCGCGCTCCCCGAGCCGCCAAAGGGCAGCTCCCAAATTGCTCTGGGTCTGGGCCCAGTCGAGTGGCACTCGCTCGCGGGTCCATTCCTTCAGGGCATCGCGATAGGCAGCAACTGCCTCTTCCAGCTTCACCGTCCCACTCTCATGCTCTCCGAGACTGGAAAGAGCATTGCCCAGATTGCTCTGGGTCTGCGCCCAGTCGAGTGGCACGCGCTCGCGGGTCCGCTCCTTTAGCGCCTCGCGATAAGCAACGACTGCCTCTTCCAGCCTTGCCGTTCTACCCTCGCGCTCCCCAAGGCGCCAGAGGGCGAGCCCCAGATTGTTCTGCGTCTGAGCCCAGGCGAGCGGTACCCGCTCCCGGGTTTGCTCCTTCAGCGCCTCGCGATAGACCGTAACCGCATCTTCGAACTTCGCTCTATCGCCCTCACGCCACCCGAGACTGAATAGCGCAACGCCAAGATCGTTATTGGTCAGAGCCCATTGGAGCGGGGCAAGTTCACGCGTCCATTCCTTCAGGGCAGCCCGATAGGCAGCAACTGCCTCTTCGAACGTCGCCGTCCCGCTCTCACGCTCTCCAAGGCGGAATAGCGCGTTGCCTAGATTACGTTGGGTTGTGGCCCATTCCAGCGGCGCGCGCTCACGGGTCCGCTCCTTCAGTGCCTGGCGATAGGCGGCGATTGCCTCTTCGAGCTTTGCCGTCGCGCTCTCGCGCTCGCCGAGCCGGAATAGGGCAGCGCCCAGATTAGTCTGGGTCATCGCCCAATCGAGCGGCACCCGCTCGCGGGTTCTTTCCTTCAACGCCTCGCGGAAGGTGACAACGGCCTCTTCGAGGATTGCCGTCCCGCTCTCGCGCCTGCCGAAAATAGTAAGCGCAATGCCCAGTCCGTCCTGAATGCGGGCCCACTCGAGCGGCACGCGCTCGCGAGGTGCCAAGTCGACTAACCGCTTGTATCGCTCAATGGACGAGAGCAAGGCACCGTTGTCACCAAATTCGGCTCCCTGCTGGAAGAGGGCGCTCGCCTCTTGTTGGAGGTAGCTAATTCGCTTGTCCTCGTAAGCGCCGTTCGGAGGAAACACGCCAGCCGCCTTGGCGAAATGCTTGGCGGCTTCGCTATAACGCAATCGAGCGAGCGAAATCTCCCCGCGTCGGGCTGACGTTTCGGCCGCATTGGCAGCGAGGCGGTCGAGAGCCTGCCTCTGCTCCGTCTCCACATCCGCGAGCAGAGCATCCGCCTTGGCCAGTTCACCTACTTCGATGGCTCCCTGCGCGTCAGTTTTCAGGGCAACGATTTTGGGGTCGTCGCCGGACTGAGCTGATGCCGTTTCCTGAAGGACTTTAAAGCGCTCAGCGATTTCAACGAGCTTGGCCGCCAACCGCTCCGGGGGAATGTCGTTTTCGCCAAGAATAGCCAGCGCGGCGCGCACCTGGCGTTCGTTGAGGTCAAGTTTTTCCTTGAGTAGAGCGATGTTCTCCCGTTGTTGAGTGGTCAGCTCCTCAAGAGGGCGCTTCGCATCGCGAACAAGCTCGTCCACTTTCTCTTGTGCGATGCCGATGACGACAGTTGATTGAATGACGTCACGACCGATTGCGATCCCACCTGTCTCGGCTTTGACTTGTTGGGCATGGGCGGTCGTATTCAACGCGAAGAAATACATGCCCAACGCTGCTGCAACGAGGCACAGATGCGGCTTCATAGCGCCTCACTTCGTTTTCGGCGCGCAATCCGAATTGGTCATAGTACCATGCCGTAATGGTCGAGCCAGTCACGTCGTGGCCAACGGCGATGCCGCCACAGTTTGCCTGGACGCTGGGAGGCGTCGGCTCTTGCGATGTTGCTTCTGGAGATTTCCCAGGAGGGAAGAAATAGACAAAGGCGGCCCAAAGTCCCGTTGCTGCAACGACCAGCCCGCCTCCGTGCCACCCCAGGACCTGCTGATTGCGCTTGCCACGCAGGAACCGCCACATGGCGTTCATGACCGTTGTCCAACATGTAACATCTATAATAACATAGGCTAATACGCGGCGCATCCGTGAGCCCGGACTGCTGGGCCTCTCCGCTGAGCCCCCGTTTTGTCCGTGTGATCTGGCCGCGCAAGCCTTGGCAGTAACTGGTCGGGACGGCCTCGCAATACGGCTTGCTCGGGGGACTAACTTGTTGAGTTAACCCTCATTGCAAAAACCTGACGTTCGAAACCATCTTTGATTGTTTCAAATTATCCCGGGCAGTAATCTTTTTCTGTTAACTATCGAAAGGGGTGCTAAGCGTGTCCCGTTCGACTGTTGTCGTCGCAACTGCGCAGTTGTTCTTGCTAATGTCGATCATTGAGGCGCATGCACAGGACGCATGCGGCTGTCGTAAAATTGCTGACCAACGCGCTCGTGCTGCCTGCGTGAGAGGTTGTTCCTCAAGCGGAACGTTCCAACCGCAACCGACGTTCCAACTGCAATCAACGGGGCGTTCAGGTGTCTCGTCAACCGGGTCTTCGCAAAGTGGATCATCTGTTGGGCCTACAATCGTGCGTCCCCCCGGAGGAGGGAGTCCCGCACCACCATCGGGTTCTCGCGGCGGCCGCCGCTAGCGACTTACCTCTTTTGCACTCCCGCTCTCGCTGTCAGCCCGCGCCGCGCCTGCGCTACTGCGGTGGCAGTCTGTTCAACACTTCCAGAGCGCGCTGACGCTTCTCCCTGTCCCTGCGCGCCGACGTTCGTGGCTTTGGCGGCGAGCTCCGAGTTAAGCGAGGTGATCCCGGTCACATTACCACCCGGACGGCTCAAACTGGTGACGAGCCCGATCTCCACTGGAATCCGTTCCAACGCTAAAGACAACGGGGATCGACATGGTCGCGGCCTTGGCCGCGAGCGCCGTTGACGTGCTTCCTGGTGTCACGATCACAGCCACTCGCCGACTAACCAGGTCCGCCAGCAGATCCGTCACCCGGGTGTTATCGTTGTACGCGAAGCGGAATTCGACCATCACGTTGCGGCGTTCGACGAAGCCGGTTTCGCCCAAACCTTTGCGGAACGCCGCTACCACCCCCGTGCTCAGCTCGGGCGTGCCCGGGTATCAGCGCCCATCGACTACTCCCTGGACTTGACCTTCGTCGTTGTGCTTCCCCCGTTGCCGTCGTCACCGGCAATTTCTTGCACGAGCATCACGATCCTGCGCCGCAGGGCCGCATTATCAATTCGCAGGAACGCTCCGATCAGCCTTAAACCGTCTGGATCGGAGACGAAGTCATCAATCTGGGCCATCCATAGCTCGCTTTTATTGGAGCCGTGTGGCGCTGAAGCGTTCGGCGCTCCCTCGAAGAAGAACTCTACTGGCGTCTGCAGGATATGAGAGATTTGCTGCAACCGGCTCGCCGAGATGCGGGTGGCGCCTTTCTCGTATTTCTGCACCTGCTGGAAGGTGAGGCCGAGTGCGGCACCAAGCTTTTGCTGGCTTATTGCAAGCACCTTGCGGCGCATCCGCACCCGCCTGCCGACATGCTGGTCGATGGGGTTCGGCGCATCTTTCGCGGCAAATTGTAAGCGAACCGCCATGGCTGAGCGCTCGCTAAAGTCATTGAGCAAAAATCGTCTCGACGGCTGGAGTATCGTTGGTTGTACCCGTTTGTCATGTCTCAATTTTTGGACGAAGGTCTGTCTGCCAGAGTTTTTTGAGCTCACGCGCCGCGCCAACACGGCCGAAATCAGAAAAACCCAGGAAATCGCGGGAAGGAAAACGGAGTAAACGTCTCAAACGGCAGCAGCAAAAGCGCAAGGAAAAATACGGCAAGCGTCAGTGTCGAGCTAACCACGAACAGCACGATCAACTCTCTAAGCTGAGCGCGACTCATGACGTGCAACGCCAACGCGGCGGCAAGAAATTTCACGGTGGGGCCTCCCACACTGCCCCGAACCCCACGCCACAAAAAGGTGTGCCCGCGATTATGTTGCGAATTAGGCTGCGTCGGTATCGGGATGCTTTGGTGAAAAATAATTCAGCGGCGGGTGCGACGAGTCATCTCGTCCAATCCTCCCCCGCCTCTCGCTTCACATTAGGTGCCGCCAACCCGGCTTAAGATGAGGCTCACTATTGTGAGTACCGGTCGCAATGGACTTTTCCAAGTTCCAATTCCGCCCTAGCAATTTGGACAAACAGATGGCGTGAACCTATCCTCAACGCGCGGGAGAGGCGGGAAAGCGCAATAAGCAGCGCCGATCAACTTCGATGACCGTGTCGAGCCCCGCGGATTGCGCCTGCCCCATGCGCCGAAATCCGGCTTCGGTCAGTTCAATCATCCCTGGCGGGTAACGCGAGGCCGTGTCGTCATTTTGGACAGCCGATCCACGCCTTGTGTGATCTGCGCCTCGGAATAAAATATGAAAGTCTAGAGAGGGTGAAATTGGCATGACCCCCCTTTGGATCGTCTCTGGAAAGCCCCGGCACGCCCGGGGCTTTCTTTTACTCTGTGTTATCGCCGGGCGCCGAGCAAAGCGGCATTCATGACGCCCGCTGCATTCGGGTGTGTGGAAAGTCCCGACCCGTCGCGTGCCCGTGATGATTCGGGTCGCTTGATGATCCCGCTAAGTTGACGCTGCAACTGAGCAAAAATATCCGGTGCTTCTCGAATATGCGAAGGCTTCCTTCGAGCGCATCAAGCAGCGACTCCGCCATCTCTGAGCGCTGGCCCGTGTCAAGCGCGTACTTGACGATTGCACGCTGGCGAACGATCTGGACTTTCAATTCGGCGATGTGCCCGTTGGCTTGGGCAAGATGCTCCTGAGCGCGACTTATGGATTTGCAGGCAGCCCTCCCGGTCAGCTTCATCTCTACTTGGAGGCTCGTTAGGAGACATGGGCGCGGGCAGGCCCGTATTATCGTGGAGGTGGAGGCGAGGGCCTGCCCGCTTCGGCAGGTACAGAAAACCCATGGGGGGTGTGGGGGTGCTTCCGTATCTACCGCCCGAGTAGCCTACGACGCTTCCGGCCTCGGAAGCTGTGACAGCTGTCACAGATTATTTTTCGAGTAGCCCATTATTTTTTGGACGCCGCGTGATCGATGTTCAATCGCCAAAACGTCGGCCGCCCACGACCGCCTTGTCCAAAAAATTGCACTCACTGCCATCGTCGATCAGGCGGATAATTCAACCGGGGTGACGGGGTGCTGGTCTTCTCGGCTGGTGGCGACGGCGGCAGAAGATCGCTTGAGCATCCGCGCAATGCTCATACGTTGTTTCCGGCAGTCAGCGATTGCCGAGCAATCAGCCTTTATGAGTACACGCACTAAGTGGCCAGCCAGGACGCACTGATGTCGGTCCCGGCTGGCTTCGATTACGTGCCTGCAATGCTCGTTCGTCACTCGGAGTGCCGAATAGGTTCACCGTTGCGGCAAACTTTCATCGAGGGGCTGAGGTTGCGTTGATGCTAACGAGGTAGGCGCGTCGTTGCTTTTGGCTTCTTCCTGCGCAGCGAGTTTCCACTGTGACGCAAGCATAAGCAGCAGCCTGCGAAACACCGGATCATCAGTCTGTTGAGCCGTGCGGGAGCACTCGGCGGCGCGGTCTTCATAAACCTTGGCTAGGGTCTGCACAGTACGGCCTCATCTCAGCAGCGGTGAAGCCCGACATCCTTCGCCGCGTTTGCCTAATGATTCGTCTCCGAGCGCTGCCGCAAGGTTCACCAAGGTGTCGGAATGTTTAGGCCGCGTACTCATTAACGCGCAGATCGCAGCAGGTTACGCGCGCTTACTTTGCCGTTACGTCACCACTGGTACTTAGTACTGGTACTTCTGGTTACAGTTGTCCAAAAAACAGCAATTGACGGAGTTGCGCTGTACAACCAATGCTCGTGGCGGCTGCGGTGGTTTGTCTCAGGGGGGTAACGACCATGAAATCGAAGCTCGGCGCGGCGTTTCCCACCGCCTTGCGGCCGCGAGATAGACGGACAGAGCCTGCCCGTCAGCGCACTCATATTCGCCTGCATGGTCGAGTTGATCGCCTCGAGGATGCAATCAGTCATTTCTATAACGTCATAAACGAATTGCGCAGGCGGGTTTCGACGCTGGAGAAGAAGTTAAAGCCACTAAACGGTGGCGGCGGCGAAAGAAGATCGCCTGAGTTATAACCGCTGGCATGCTTCTCCTTTGTCATGCTGGCGGTTAGGTGGCCTGCACCCGGTTTGGATGACACCCGCTTAAGCTAATCCAGCTTGCCTCTCGAACTCCATGGGACTCATATAACCGATCCTGGAGTGCCTGCGTTTCGAATTGTAGAAGCGCTCGATGTAATCGAACACGTCTGCCTTGGCCTCATCTCGCGTGCGGTACGTTTTGCGCCCCGTGCGTTCGGTCTTCAGCGAGGAGAAGAAGCTCTCCATCGCGGCGTTGTCCCAAACGTTGCCTGAACGGCTCATCGAACAGACAACGCCGTGATCGGCTATCAGTCGCTGGAACTGCTCGCTGGTGTATTGGCTGCCGCGATCGGAGTGATGCAGCAGCGCATCGGGCTTGCCCCGTCGCCAGATCGCCATCACCAGCGCATCGGTGACGAGCTGTGCCGTCATCGCCGCGCTCATCGACCAGCCGACAACACGTCTGGAGAAGAGATCAACAACAGCGGCCACATAGAGCCAGCCTTCCGCCGTCCAGACATACGTGAAGTCGGCGATCCATTTGCGGTTGGGAGCAGGTGCTTCGAAGGTACGGTCGAGCACATTGGGAGCGACGGCGCTCGCCTGCCGCTCACCCAGATCGGGCGGCAGGCGACGCCGTCGCGGACGTGCTTTGAGAGCCTGTAGCCGCATCAATCGCTCGATCCGATGCAGACCGCACGACACACCTTCGGTCAGCAGGTCGCGCCACACACGCCTAGCGCCGTAGGTCCGATCGCTGGCAAGGAAGCTGGCGCGGACCTTCACGCCAAGCTCTTCGTCACTGCGGCTGCGCTCACTGCGCGGCCGCGTCAGCCAGGCATAGAACCCGCCGCGCGAGACACCGAGCGCCTCGCACAACCATCCGACCGGCCAGATCCCCCGGTGCTTCGCAATGAAACCGAACTTCACGTCGATTCCTTCGCGAAGTAGGCCGCGGCTTTTTTTAGGATGTCTCGTTCAGCCTTTAGCTTGGCAACTTCGTGCTTGAGCCGCGCGATCTCGAGCTGCTCCGGCTTCATCTGGCCCTGGCCGGGAAAAGCGTGCTGCGGATCGTCGGCGAACTTCTTCACCCAATCGCGCAACTGCGACGGATGCACGCCCAACTCCTGTGACGCCTGAACATAGGACACCCCTCGATCCTTGATCAGACGCACAGCCTCAAGCTTGAACTCGCGGGTAAACTTCCGTCTCTCCATGACCCACCTCCAGCTCCATCAAAACACCTAACTCGGTGTCTTCGGAACCAGGTGCAGGCCAA
>WNGJ01004606.1_pt1 | contig 14371 bp, 13 predicted proteins | sample 5400611 | NCBI WGS metagenome assembly WNGJ01 (sample SAMN13153375, study PRJNA577476) | soil metagenome | isolation source: 40 cm soil or saprolite under Garry oak tree replicate 1 | place: USA:California | collected 2016-06-15 | reverse complement strand
CGAATTTTCGGAAGCCCACGAGATCAACGTCACGCCGTTCATTGACGTCATCCTCGTACTCCTGATTATCTTCATGGTGGCGGCGCCGCTGTCGACGGTCGATCTTCCAATCGATTTGCCGTCGTCGACCGCGACCCCGCAGAAGAAGCCGGACAAGCCGACCTATGTCAGCATCAAGCCGGATCTTGCGGTCGCGATCGGGGAAAATCCGGTGAAACGCGTCGATCTGGTTCGTTCGCTCGATGCGATGGCGGACGCCGGCAAGGACCGCTTTATCTTCCTGCGCGCCGACCGCGCGGTGCCGTATGGCGAGCTGATGGACGTGCTGGAGATCCTCCGTGCCGGCGGTTATTCGAAGATCAAGCTGGTGGCGCTGGAAGGTGTTCCGGATGCGGCTTTGCCGCCTTCAACGCCGCAAGGTCCCAAACCCTGAGATCAAGCCTGGAGATTGCGAAGCCTTGAAGTCACGAAGCCACTAAGCGGCCGACAGAGATGACCGAGCCCTACACCGAACAAAAATCCTCCCGGCGGCTGTGGTTCCTGGCCGCCTTGGGCGCGCTCGCGCTTCATGTCGGCGGCGCAGCGCTCGCGATCGCGCATCTGCAAACCGACGATCCCGACGATTCCCTCGGCGCGCCGGCGATCGAGATCGGCCTGGAATTGATGTCGCCTCGTCTTGAGGCCACCGATCTGCCGCCCGGTCCGGATGCGGATGCGTCAGTCGCCTCGCCGGCGCTGGCCGAGCAGAAGGCCGAGCTCAAGGAAACCGAGTTGCCGAAGGACGTTCCGACCGAAACCGAAGATCCCGATCGGGCAGTGACGCCGAACGATTCGCAAAAGCCCAAGGAAGACGATACTAAAATCGCCACCGTGCAGACCTCGGCCTCGACGGAATCAGTTGCCGCCGAGGCGACCGCGACACCCAGCTCCGAGGCCATTCAGCAGGGGCCGCGTTCGATCGCTCCCGCGCAGGGCACCGGAGAGAGCGTGCGGCGGATGCGGGCGACCTGGCAGAAGGAGCTGTCCGCGCACCTCGACAAGCACAAGCGCTATCCCGCGGCGCGTTCGCAAAAGGCGGCCGAGATCGTCGTCAGCTTCGCACTGGACCGGATGGGTCATGTCCTTTCGGCCAGCATCGTCAAGGGATCGGGCGACCCCGCGTTCGACGAGGCGGCGCTGGCCATGGTGCGACGATCCGATCCGGTGCCGCAGCCGCCACCGTTGATTGCGGACGAGGGATTGAGTTTTACCCTGCCGGTGATCTTCCGGGTGAAGGGGAAGACCTGATTTGTAAACGGCTCATCTCGGAGTGTGATTGAGGGAAGAGTCGCGCGCACGATGGAGGTTCAGGTTTCGGCTGGTCCGATCGGTTGGCTCCCGACGGAATTGGCCCTTCCAAACGTCTGGCCAAGCGGGGGTCAAGCCGTGATCGTCGTTCTGCTGAATGGCTATATCGCCATACTGGCGCTGTTCGTCTGGCTCAAGGTGATCCCGTTCAACCTGTTCTGGAAGATTTCGCCGGTCATTGTGCTGCTTGCATTGTTGCTCGGCCTGTTCATTCCCATGGGATGGGCGCGCCGAAGTCGACCAGTTCCAGGCCGACCTCGACGGCGCCAAATGGAACCTCGACAAGACGACGGTCGCTGCCCCTGCCGATGGTTACGTTACCAATCTGACATTGCGCAAAGGGGCGCGGGTAACCGGACAGTCTCCGGTGATGGCATTCATAGATACGTCGGAGGTCATTCTCGGCGCGGAGATTGCGCAGATCAATGCGCGCTACATCGGAAGCGGTCAGCCAGCCGAAGTCACCTTCAAGACATTTCCGGGCCAGGTTTACACCGGCCGCGTCGAAACGGTGCTGCAGGCCATCTCGACGGGCCAGGCCGCGATGACCGAGGAGGGCTCTCTGATTCGATCACATCGATGGGCGACCCGTATCCGCAGGCGACGTCTACTGGAAGTGCTCAAAGTCCATGACGGCCATCTGAACCTCGCGGGCGAAGTTGATCAGCGAAATAGTGAATGTTGCAAGCGCAATCACAAACAGGATCGCAACCCCATATTCGTGCGGCAGGGCGTAAAATGCGATCACGAACGCAACGATCAGGAGCAGCGCGGTCGCGATGCTGCTGGCAACGGCCCACAGGATCGCCCGGTTGATCAAGGCGGCGCGCCGCTTGAGACACGGCATGTGACGCTCTAGCCTTGTGCGAGCAAGATCATTGTCCGGAATAGACTGTAGCGAGGTGGATTGGTCGATAATCCGGTTTAGCCGTGTGATCAAAATCGCGATGAAGCCGGAAAGGGCCCCGAGCAGGAAGGCTGGAGCAGTGGCGTGCGCGATGACATTCGAGAGCTGGTCGATGGTCGGGTTCGACGGGGTGATCACGGGCCTTTCTCCGAGAAAATTGTTGGCAGCTTGCGAATTTGGTACGGGCGGCCCCATCAGGATGGCATGACGCGGTCGATCGGCAAGGGTTTGTTGGTAGACAGTGTTGCGAGCACCGCTCGGCGGTCATGTACCAGGTTCTCAAGGCGATGAGCGGCCACGTTCAAAGTCGTCACATCCATCGCGTCTTCTTCGCCGCGCAAAGCCTTGGCGCGCTGTGCGGCGAGAATACCGTCAATTTTGTCCTCAATCTCCAACAGCTCGGATTCCTTGTCGGCTTTCCGAATCCTGCGTCCCAGGGCGTAAAGCGAATCCAGCGCTGGCTCCTTGGCTTGCGATTCCCCGAGCCCGAGAAATTTCCAGGCAAACGCCAGCACGGAGGCAAGGCCGCCCAGCACCATGGGTGTCAAATAGATGGTGTTGCTCCATCTATCCATGAAGCTTTGTGTGGTGCCGTTGTAGTACGCGGCAGCTCCCGGATGGACCGACAAGAAGGCATCGGGGTCGGTGTCGGGCGCCGTGACTTGCGCCAGGATTGGCAGCTCAGCCACAAGATCCCTTCGCGCGCTCAAGAACGCCTGCGTGAAGGTGGCGATCAGGTCGCTATCGAGTTTCTTGTTGGCGACGAGATAGAACGACACCCGCAGCGTCGTCAGATCGTCGTCCGGAACCGGCGGGGCGCCCCGCAGTGTGCCCTTTGGCACATCGAAGCTTTCATAGGCGCGCTCCGTCCCGGCGATGGCGCCTGCCGATTCGATCGGGATCAGCACTGGTGTCGCTTTCGCGCTTTGCGGAAACAGTCCTCGCACCAGCGACAGATACTTCTCGGTCAGGGGGATCACGATCAGGATGGCGCTGACTTCTTTCGACTCCAGCGCCCGCCGCGTATCGGCGGGCGCAAGATTCTTGAACACGACATTTGCGCGCGCCAGGTCGTATTCTTTGGTCAGCACATCGACCATTTTCTGGTTGATCTCGCCTCCTACCACGCCGACGGTGCGGCGCTTCAGGTCCGCCATAGCAGCGATAGGCGATCCCGGCGGCGCGACAATCAGCGCAACAGCACGTGCCACAATGACGATGGCTTGCGCCTGCGACAGGTCTCCGATATCGCCGCGCACCACCGCGAGATCGGCCTTGCCCGATGAAAAGGCGGTGGCAGCGCCGAGCGCGCTGCCCGTTTCAACAACGGAAAGGCGCACCGGCGCGCCCACGGAAGCAAGCCGGCTTGCAATGGCCGATATGACCTTACCCGCCTCGCCGTCGTACGACCCGACCGCGATCGTCAGCGTTGCCGGACGAACGAACCATCGGTATGCATAAAAAGCCGCGCCTGCGGCCAGAAGGATAACCCCGGCGACCAGGACGTAGCGAAGCGACATCGGCAATTTGATCGCGTTCATGCGCACTCACATCAGCCGCGGATTTTCACAAGATAAACATCCGCTTGGCGGCGGAAAGATAGCGCTCGCATCCTGCGCGATCACCTTTTGCATCAAGCTGTTTGGCGCGGGCCATATTCGCCGAGAATTTTGCCTGCAGGCGTTCGTTGGCGCGCTTCAAAGACGCGGGCGTCGGCTGGCGGTCGAGCTGTGCATTAACGGATTGTCGCGCAGTGAGCCCGGCATTTGGATTACCGGCCGACTGCCGTATGGCGGCTTCGAATTGCGCAATGTCTTCGCTGCAGGGACCTGCCTGCGCAAAGGTTGAGAAACTATCGGGCTTTGCGGGAGAACGGATTTGTTCGCCAGCCCTTACGACGCTGCTGGGAATGGACGCAATGGCACCAGTTGAGCCGGAAGTACCTTGCGCCTTAGCCGGTGGCGCCAATGCCAGCAGTGAAGCCGCGAGTACAAGATAAGTTATCTTAGACATCATGTGGCCTCCCTAATCACTTCATCACCTACGTCGCAAGGCAATCTATCAGCCGACTGCCCACGTTGCCCGGTTGATCACCCGGCTTGTTTTACGCCCAGCGGAAAGGGGGCTTGAGGCCCCCTTTCGCAAATTTCTGGCCGCCATACGTTACTGGACGCATTTCCGCACAAATTCGATCCGTTCGATCGGACCGAGCTTTTGCGCATCAGCCTGCTTTCGACAATCCTCTCTCTTGTCGACGCGCTGTTCTATCCTTTGGACCAAACTGAGGTCCTCCGCCGGCGGTCCGTCGCTGGCGGCCCGCATCGCGCCCTGGAGCTTCTTGATGTCCTCAGACGATAGCTGCGGCCGGTCGAGCTTGATCGTCAGCTTGTTGAGCTTGGCCGTCAGCGGGAACGGAGGCTGGTAGTCGACATCGTTCACGCCGGTGAGCGTGTCGGAGCCGATGTCGAAGCTCTCATCCCATTGCAGGATCATAGGCAGGGTTTTTTCCATCGCCTTGGTGGCCACCACCTTGCCGTCCACCTTCAGCGTGCCGGTGCCGGGTCGACCTACGCCGGAGAAATTGTTGAACGCCAGCGTGCCCGCGCCCAAGCCGTCGTATTTGAAATCGAACTCGACGGTGTGTTTGCCGGGCGTGAGTGCATCCGGGCCTTCCCACTTGATGCGTTCGAGATCGACCAGGTTCCACAGGAACACCGGCTTGCCCCTGAGCAAATAGAAGCCGTAGCCCGAGAAGCGTCCACCCGAGGTCAGGATCATGCCTTCCGCGCCACCTTCGGGGACCGTGATGTCCGCCGTGATGGTGTACGAGCTATTGAGCAGGAATGGCGAATCGCCCTGCGGCAGGCCGACCATCGGCCGCGTATAGACGAACTCGGTGCGCCCTGCGGTGATGTTCGGTCGCGGCGCAACGATGCGCGCCGCCACCGACGCGTCCAGCGGGAGGACCTGATACTTCTTCGCCTCCGCGAGGAACATTTCCCGCATTTCCTTGACCTTCTGCGGGTACTTCGCAGCGACGTCATCGTCTTGGGTAAAGTTGGTGTTCAGGTTGTAGAGTTGGAAGACCTGGTTGTTGAGCGGATCAGGATTGGCCGCTCCGAAGGCCTCCCACGGTGCGCGATTAACCTTGGTGCTCAGGAACCAACCGTCATTATACAGCGCCCACTGGCCCATCATCTCGAAATACTGGGTCTTGTGGCGCGATGGCGCCTTGGCGTTCTTCGCGTCGAAGGTATAGGCAAAGCTCGTGCCTTCGATCGGCTTCTGCTTGACACCATCAACGATATCGGGCGCGCGAATGCCGGCAGCCTCAAGGATGGTAGGCACGACGTCAATCACGTGCACGAACTGTTCGCGCAAGCCGCCTTTGTCCTTGATGCGCGCCGGCCACGACACCACCATGTTCTGGTTGATGCCGCCGAGCCTTGACGCGTTCTGCTTGAACCAGTCGAACGGCGCGTCGAAGGCCCACGACCAGCCGGCCGACATGTGGTTGTAGGTCTGCTCGGTGCCCCAGACGTCGTAGAACTTCATCTGCACGTCGACCGGCACGCTGACGCCATTGAAGAAAGCGACTTCGTTTGGCGTGCCCAGCGGCCCGCCCTCGGCACTCGTGCCGTTGTCGCCGTTGACATAGATGATGAGCGTGTTGTCGAGCTTGCCGAGGTCCTCGAAGGCCTGGATCACACGCCCGATCTCGTGGTCGTCGTAAGCCGAGTACGCGGCGAAGACCTCGACCTGGCGGATGTAGAGCTTCCTTTCCTCGTCGGTGAGCTTGTCCCAAGGCTTCAGGATGTCATCGGGCCAGGGCGTTAGCTTCGCCTCCTTGGGGATCACACCGAGCTTCTTCTGGTTCTCGAAGATGCGCTCGCGCAGCTTGTTGTAGCCATCGTCGAACAGGTGCATCGAACTGATCTTATCCACCCATTCCTTGGTCGGGTGGTGCGGCGCGTGCGTGGCGCCGGGTGCGTACTTGATGAAGATCGGCTTACCCGGGTCGGTCTGGTGAATCCGTGTCATCCAGTCAATGGCCTCGTCAGCCATCCCGGTGATTAGGTTCCAGCCCGGCTTGCCGTCGAACGGATATATCTGCGTGGTGTTGCGGAACAGGTTCGGCTGCCACTGATTGGCGTCACCGCCGACAAAGCCGTAGAAATACTCGAAGCCCATGCCGGTCGGCCACTGGTCGAACGGCCCGACCTGGCTGGCGGCGAACGCCGGCGTGTTGTGGTCCTTGCCGAACCACGAGGTCGAGTAGCCGTTATCCAGCAGGATGCGGCCGATGGTGGCCTTATCCCGGTCGATGATGCTGTTGTAGCCGGGGAAGCCGGTCGACTGCTCCGAGATCACACCGAACCCGGCCGAGTGATGGTTGCGCCCGGTGATCAGCGCGGCGCGCGTTGGCGAGCACAGCGCCGTGGAGAACATGCGGTTGTAACGCAGGCCCTCGTTGGCGATCCGGTCCATGGTCGGCGTCGGGATCACTCCGCCGAAGGTGCTCGGTACGCCGAAGCCGGCGTCGTCGGTGATGATGAGCAGCACGTTTGGCGCACCTTTCGGCGGCACGACGCGGGGCGCCCACCATGGCTTCGACTGCAGCGCATCGTCCTTGATCACGCCGCCGAACTTCGGGTCGGGCGGCGGAAGTTGCTTTCCGTCGATCGCGATCGTGGAGCTAGGCGAACCCGGCGTGCCGGTGGTCTGCTGGGCGATCGCTGAAGACGAGACAAGGAACGTTAAGGTGAAGGCGGAGAGAAACGATTTTTGAAAAATCATGGCCTGCACTCCTCGAACATGAAAGACCTGAAAAGAAGAGCATTCCACAATACCACGCGTAGGTTGTTATTGGCTGAATCAAACGACAGTCCCGTTGACGTTTGTGTCAGAAGGGAAAGGACAGTGAATCTGACGCAAGCGGGGCGGATTTCAGTACAACCGGCACGACCGGAGGTGGTATGTTGATCTCGCTCAATGCCGCTTCCGGCAAATGCACCGGCTTACAAAACGACTCTCATCTTGATTGCGCGTCATCTTGCATCCCGAAGATGGAGATTTGTCATGGCCATGGCAATCGCACCAACCCAGCAGTCGAATGTCTGGTGGCTTTTCTTGCTCCACGGCATAGCAGCCATCATTCTGGGGCTGATGTTCATCACGGCGCCCGGCGCCACACTTATTTTGGCGATTACCTTCATCGGCTTTTATTGGTTGATCGGAGGCGTGCTGTCCTTGGTGCGGATATTCGTGGATCGCTCGGTCCCATGGATATGGTCGCTGCTGAGCGGGATCGTGGGCGTGCTGGCCGGCCTTGTCGTGCTGCGGCATCCTTTGCTGGCCACAGTGACCATACCCACCGTGCTGATTATTATTCTGGGCGTGCAGGGGCTCGTGATGGGCGCGCTCGAGATCGTGGAAGGACTGAAGGGCGGCGGGATCGGCTCCTTCATGCTGGGCGCGATCAACGTGGTGATCGGACTGATACTGCTCGGTTCGCCCGTAGCTGCGGGGTTGGCGGTTCCGCTCGTATTCGGCGTACTTCTTCTCGTGGAGGGGGTAGCGCTTGTTGTATGGGCACTACGCATCCGGGCCTGACGAGGCGAACCAGCAAACACCGGGAGCGACGAGCTGCCGCCATCCGTTGTCGTCATTGAGTGTGCGGTTTCCGCCAGTCACCGCAGAAAATATCGAAGTCCGACATAGACGACGACGAGGCAAGCGAATATCAGCGCTACGGGAAGCCGGGGCGTTGTTGCCGGACCGCTCGCGGTCTTGGTCGCGGTCTTGGCCCGCTGGGCGGCCGGGCGTTTGAAGGCGGTGACGTTATCCGTCACGGCGTTTTTGGAATTGGCTGTCACTTCCGGGGGCGCGCCGTTGCCGCCCATTTCTTCGTAATAGCGCCGGTAGACCAGATTGATGGTGGCGTCGGTTGCCTCAACCTCCGTCGTCTGCTCGAGCAGCGACTTGTAGCTGGCAAGGAAGGCCTGGGCTTCGGCGGGCAGGGAGGAGGCGCCGTTCAGTTTCGCCATCATTTTCCAGGTGGCAAAATCCGCGCGGGCCTGGGTGTCGGCGCGTCGCGCGATCAACATGTCAGCGGCTTTGATCAAAATGGGCCTCGGGCCTGTCAGGCGCTTCTCTGGGATCAACTACCCGTTGCCGGTCAACGCAAGAATGAAATGGATCACAAAACCGGTCGATGTCCGCAGTATGGCTGAGATAATATCAAGATTTAGACCAAACTGCGAGCCGGCCAGTGGCAGAACGATCAGAATTCCGATTAAAATCAGCATCCCGAACGGTTCCAGCCGGGAAAGCGGGACTGCCAGCACCCTGGGCAGCAGGCCGACCGCCACCCTTCCCCCGTCCAGCGGAGGAATCGGAAGCATATTGAAGACCGCGAGAATGACATTGATGACGAGCGCGTTTTTGAGGTTGTCGGCAAGCCATTGTGCCGAGGTCGCAGGCGCGAACGCCAGGCCATGAAACGCCGCCGCGGCGAGTATCGCCAGCACGATATTGGTGGCCGGCCCGGCGAGTGCCACCCAAACCATGTCGAGCCGCGGATTGCGAAGCGCGCGAAAATTCACCGGCACCGGTTTGGCGTAGCCGAACAGGAATGGCGAATGGGATAGCAGCAGCATGGCCGGCAGCACGATGGTGCCAAAGGGATCGATGTGTTTGAGCGGATTGAAGCTGACACGGCCGAGGTCCGCGGCGGTGTGGTCGCCGAAGTGGCGCGCGACAAAGCCGTGGGCGGCTTCATGAAAGGTGATGGCGATGACCAGCGGCAGCACCCAAACCGATACGTCGTAAAGGGAGATGTCCAATCGATGCGCTCCGCTTCGCCTTTAATAAGTCGCCCGGCCGCCGGAAATATCGAACACCGCGCCCGTCGAAAATGCGCAATCCTCCGAAGCCAGCCACGCCACCATCGCAGCCAGTTCTTCCACAAGTACAAAACGTCCTTTCGGAATCTTCGAAAGCATGAAGTCGATGTGCTGCTGCGTCAACTGGTCGAAGATCGCGGTCTTGGCCGCGGCGGGCGTCACCGCGTTGACGGCGATTTCGTAACCGGCGAGCTCCTTGCCGAGCGATTTCGTCAGCGCGATCAGCCCGGCCTTTGAAGCCGAATAATGCGCCGCGTTGGGGTTACCTTCCTTGCCGGCGATCGAGGCGATGTTGACGATGCGGCCGTAGTTCTGCCTGACCATCACGGGCACGATCGCCTTGCAACAGATGAAGGGCCCGTCGAGATTGATGCGCAGCACCTTGCGCCATTCGTCGAGGTCGGTTTCCCATACCGTCTTGTTGATCCCGGCGATGCCGGCATTGTTGACGAGGATGTCGATCTTGCCGAGCGCTTTCAGCGTGGCGTCTGTCGTCATTTCAACCGCGGCAAGGTCCGACACGTCGACCTTGAATGCCGTGACCTCTGATCCGATTTCTTTTGCCGTCTTCTCGGCAAACGGCTGGTCGTGATCCCAGATCGCGACCTTGGCGCCGGAGGCGACGAAACGTTCGGCAATCGCGCGCCCAAAACCCTGCGCACCGCCGGTGACGACGGCGCGGCGGCCGTTCAAGTCGATCTTGTTCATTGGAGGGTCCTTTCATTTCGTGATCCTCATGGTGAGGAGCGCGCTCTTGCGCGCGTCTCGAACCACGAGGCCCCTATGCGGCCATCCTTCGAGACGCGGCGAAGACGCCGCTCCTCAGGATGAGGAATTCTTGCTCACAGCGTCCAGCCGCCATCGATGAGATGGGCGACGCCGGTGGTGAACGAGCTCTCGTCGCTGGCGAGATAGACCGCAAGCGACGCGATTTCCTCCGCCGTCCCGAGCCGCCCCATCGGCTGCCGGCTCACGAACATCTCCCGACCTCCCGGACCGGCGGCGGCGGCGCGGTCCAGCATCGACGGGGTCTCGATGGTGCCGGGGCAGATGCAATTGCAGCGGATGCCCCGGGTGATGAAATCGGTGGCGACCGCGCGCGTCAGTGCCGCGACGGCGGCCTTGGTCGCGCCATAGACGTAGCGATTGGGCGCGGCCTTGAACGCGCCGGCGGCCGAGGAGATATTCACGATCGAGCCATGGCCGGCTTCCAGCATGCCTGGCAGAAATGCCCTGATGGTGCGGTGCATCGATTTGACGTTGAGGACGAACGAAAAATCCCAGTCTTCGTCGGAGCATTCGAGCACGGTGCCGTGATGCACGAAGCCCGCGGCATTGAGCAGGATGTCGATCCTGCCGGCGCGTTTTGCCATTGCGGCGACGGCTGAGCTGTCACGCACATCCAGCCGTGCCACTTCCGAGACGCCGTCCTTGCCAAGCAAGGCAAGACCCTTTTCGTCGATGTCGGTGGCGAACACCGTGGCACCTTCGCGCGCAAAGGCGATTGCCGAGGCGCGACCAATGCCCGCCGCACCCGCGGTCACGAATGCGCGTTTGCCCTTGAGGCGGTCTGACATAAGTTCTCCTGATATTGGTTCTGAGTTTCTTGTTTCGTCATGGCCAGGCTCGTCCCGGCCATCCACGTCTTCCTTGCGTTACCTTCTAAGGCAAGACGTGGATGCGCGGCACAAGGCAGGGCATGACGGAAAGCAAATACCTTCAATGATTATCCCGCGAGACGCCGACCTTGCCGGCGATGTCGTGATAGCGCGTCGCGAGTTCCATGCAGGCGCCGGTGGCCTGCTGGCCGACGGTTGCGCGATAAAGCTCCTGCCACGGCGTCTGGTTGGCCGGATAGGGGAAGCCGCCCTTGGTCTTCAGGTCGGCGCGGCGCTGCTTCAACTCCTCGTCCGAAATCAGGATGTTGGCGCTGCCCTTGTTGAGATCGATGCGGACCATGTCACCGTTTTTGAGAATGGCAAGGCCGCCATCGGCTGCGGCTTCGGGCGTGGCGTTGAGGATCGACGGCGAACCTGAAGTGCCGGACTGGCGGCCGTCGCCGATGCAGGGCAGAGACAGGATGCCGCGCTTGATGAGCGCCGCCGGCGGCTGCATGTTCACGACTTCGGCGCCGCCGGGATAGCCGATCGGGCCGGTGCCGCGCACGAACAGGATGCAGTGTTCGTCGATATTGAGCGAGGGATCTTCGATCCGGTGGTGATAATCCTCCGGGCCCTCGAATACGACGGCGCGGCCCTCGAACGCGTTGGGGTCCCTGGGGTTGACCAGATAGCGGTCGCGGAACTCCTTGGATACCACGCTGGTCTTCATGATCGCGGAGTCGAACAGATTGCCGCGCAGCACCAGGAAGCCGGCATCCTTCACCAGCGGCTTGTCATAGCTCCAGATCACGTCGCCGTCGGGTTTTGGGGCTTCGCGGCAGTTATCGCCCATGGTGTGACCGTTGACGGTCATGGCGTCTTCGTGGATGCGCCGGTGCGCCATCAATTCGCGCACCACCGCCGGCACGCCGCCGGCGCGATGATATTCCTCGCCGAGGTAGAAGCCGGCCGGCTGCACGTTCACCAAGAGCGGAATGGCGTGGCCGTGTTTTTGCCAATCCTCGATCGTGAGCTCCACGCCGATATGGCGGGCGAGCGCATTGATATGGATCGGCGCATTGGTCGAACCGCCGATCGCCGAATTGACGACGATGCAGTTCTCGAACGCCTTTCGCGTCAGGATGTCGGACGGCTTGAGATCTTCCCAGACCATCCCGACGATGCGCTTGCCGGTCTCATAGGCGATCTGGCCGCGCTCGCGATAGGGCGCGGGGATCGCGGCACAGCCCGGCAGCGACATGCCGAGCGCCTCGGCCAGCGAATTCATGGTGGAGGCGGTGCCCATGGTGTTGCAATGGCCGACCGACGGCGCCGACGAGGCCACGATATTCATGAACTCCTCATAGTCGATCTCGCCCGCGGAAAGCCGCTCGCGGGATTTCCAGACCACGGTGCCCGAGCCGGTGCGCTCGCCATTGTGCCATCCGTTCAGCATCGGCCCGCCCGACAGCACGATGGCCGGCAGATTGACGGTCGCCGCCGCCATCAGGCAGGCGGGGGTGGTCTTGTCGCAGCCCGTGGTCAGGACCACGCCGTCCAGGGGGTAGCCGAACAGGATTTCAACCAGGCCAAGATAGGCGAGGTTGCGATCGAGCGCTGCGGTCGGGCGCTTGCCGGTCTCCTGGATCGGGTGCATCGGGAATTCCATGGCGATGCCACCGGCGGCACGGATGCCCTCCCGCACCCGATGGGCCAGTTCCAGGTGATGGCGATTGCATGGCGAAAGGTCGTTGCCGGTCTGCGCGATGCCGATGATTGGCTTGCCGGATTGCAACTCGTGCCGGGTCAGGCCGTAATTCAGATAGCGCTCCAGGTAGAGCGCGGTCATCCCCGGATTGTGCGGGTTGTTAAACCACTCGCTGGAACGGAGCTTGCGTCTGACGACGCCGGTAAGTGGTTTGTTCATGGTTTCTCCCGCAGCGCACACGCCTTATTATTGTGCGTAATGTTCGTGTCGGCGGCCGATGTTTGCATGTCAGCGCCGCCTTCGCAACGTTTGCCGGGGCAGGTTTAACTCTACGACTTTGATCCAACGACATCGCCGAAAAAGTCTGGTAAAGACCCCGGTAAACAAGAGGACGATGGCGGTATCTACCGCCAGGCTCACGTGAATTTAGGGAGGATATGAATGTCGTCGGTGCAGATTCGCGACGTGCGGAAGTCGTTTGGCGGTTTTGAAGTCCTGCACGGCGTGTCGATCCCGATCGAGGATGGCGCCTTCGTCGTTCTGGTCGGTCCGTCCGGCTGCGGCAAATCGACCCTGCTGCGGATGCTCGCGGGGCTGGAAAACATCACTTCGGGCACGATTTCGATTGGCGACCGCGTCGTCAATAACGTCCAGCCCAAGGAACGCGACATCGCGATGGTGTTCCAGAACTATGCGCTCTATCCGCATATGACGGTCGCCGACAATATGGGTTTTTCGCTCAAGCTGCGAGGCGCCAACGCCAACGAGATCTCCACTGGCGTCAAGCGGGCGGCGGAAATCCTCGCTTTGACGCCTCTGCTGGATCGCTATCCCCGGCAATTGTCGGGCGGCCAGCGCCAGCGCGTCGCGATGGGCCGCGCCATCGTGCGCGATCCGCAGGTGTTCCTGTTCGACGAGCCGTTGTCCAACCTCGACGCCAAGCTGCGGGTGGCGATGCGCACCGAAATCAAGGAATTGCATCAGCGGCTGAAAACCACCACCGTCTATGTCACCCACGACCAGATCGAAGCCATGACCATGGCCGACAAGATCGTGGTGATGCATGAGGGTGTCGTGGAGCAGATGGGCACGCCGCTCGAACTTTATGACAAGCCGGACAACCAGTTCGTCGCCGGATTCATCGGATCGCCGGCGATGAATTTCCTGAAAGGTCAGGTGAAATCCAACGGCAGCGCCGGCTTCGAGGGCCCGAACGGCGTGAAACTGCCGCTGGCCCTGGCGCCCGCCAATTCGGAAGGCCGGCCCGCGGTGTACGGGATCCGGCCGGAGCATTTTACCATCGCCGATGACGGCGCCGAAGCCGAGATCATTGTGGTCGAGCCGACCGGCTCGGAAACGCAAGTGTTCGCCAAGCTTGGCGGCGAGCAGGTCGTCGCCGTGTTCCGCGAGCGTCATCAATTTAATCCGGGCGACAAGATCCGGCTGAAACCAGACCCGGGGCTGGTGCATCTATTCGACGAGGCCACCGGGAAACGACTGAACGCCTAAAAACACAAATAAAATTTCAAATCCAAAGGGAGGATCGACGATGTACGACTTTACCCGCCGCACCATTCTTAAGGGCGGCACCGCGCTAGCGGCGGCTGGCGCGCTCACCGGCCCGGCGCTGTTGGATTTTGCCAAGGCGTGGGCGCAAGCGGCGCCATGGAAGGCGGAGCCGGGCGCCAAGCTCACGGTGATGCGCTGGAAGCGCTTCGTACCGGCGGAGGATGATGCGTTCAACGCGATGGTCGCGGCGTTCAAGACGGCGACCGGGACCGAGATGAACGTATTCAGCGAGTCCTTCGAGGACGTGCAGCCGAAAGCCTCCGTTGCCGCGAACACCGGCTCGGGTCTGGATATGGCTTGGGGCCTGCATACGCTGCCGCAGCTTTTCCCGACC
>WNGJ01004603.1_pt1 | contig 14376 bp, 13 predicted proteins | sample 5400611 | NCBI WGS metagenome assembly WNGJ01 (sample SAMN13153375, study PRJNA577476) | soil metagenome | isolation source: 40 cm soil or saprolite under Garry oak tree replicate 1 | place: USA:California | collected 2016-06-15 | reverse complement strand
GAGCTGATCGAAGCCGCCGTGCGCACCAGCAACACCGAGGTTGCGGCCGGCGCACTCGAGCGGCTGGCGGAGTCCACCAGTGTCAGCGGCACCGACTGGGCGCTCGGGGTCGAAGCGCGCTCACGGGCCCTGCTGAGCGAGGACGAGACCGCCGACCGTCTGTACCGGGAGGCGATCGAGCGGCTCGGCCGCACCCGGATGCGTGCGGAACTGGCCCGCGCGCATCTGCTCTACGGCGAATGGCTCCGCCGCGAAAATCGCCGTATCGACGCCCGCGAGCAGCTTCGCGCCTCCTACCAGATGCTGACCGCGATGGGTTTGGATGGCTTCGCGGAACGCGCCCGCCGCGAGCTGCTGGCCACCGGGGAAACGGTGCGCAAGCGCACGGTCGAGACCCTCACCGACCTCACGGCCCAGGAAGCCCAGATCGCCAAGCTGGCCCGGGACGGGCGCACCAACCAGGAGATCGCCGCCCAGCTGTTCATCAGCCCCCGCACTGTCGAGTGGCACCTGGGCAACGTGTTCACCAAGCTCGGCATCACCTCCCGCAAAGACCTCCGCTGACGCATCGCCCGATCCGCCGGGCAAACTTCAGAGCAATAGCCCACAGAAGGCAACCTCCGCAGCCTGCGGGTCGATCAACTGGCTGCGGTCAACCTCCGCCTGCCCGGCCACGGCCGCGCCGACGCGTCCTTCGATGACCAGATGACCGCTATGGTGGCGGCCCGCAACGAGGGCCTCATCGCCGGTGTAGGCCTGAGCTACGTCAGCCTCGAACAGCCACCTAGCTCGGCTAACGGCCCGAAGGCTCGGTGTAACGATCCGGAGGCTCAGCGTACCGGCCCCGAGGCTCGGTGGACCTGCTGTTCGTAATCCTCGGCCGACGGGTCGGACGTCCGGCGCATGAGGAACACGAGGGAGAGGATCAACCCGATGGCACCGCCAATCATCAAGATCAGGCCTATGAGCTGCACATTCACGTGGGCGGGGGACCAGTGGATGGCGTACCGCAGGATTGCGCCGATCACTACGAGCGCAATGCTCCCGCCGATGGTCATGGACAAATTCTCCTGTCATTTCGGTGCAGCTTTGCCGCGCCGCTGGCCATCTCGCCGAGGCTGATGGTCCCGCGGTGGGCCGCCGGGTGCGAGCGGGGGATCCACAATTCGGGTTCGAACTGTCCCAGATTCATCGCGTCCAGCGGGGCGGGCAGCGCGTCGGGGCTGGCCGTCAGCCAGCCCAGGCCGGCGTCGGCCCGGCGCTGGCGGACCGGCGAGAACTCCGCGTCCAGCGGCGTTTCCAGCCAGACCACGTCCACATCGGCGGCGGCGGCCGCCGACCGCAGCGCAGATGCGGTCTTGACCGTGAGGGCCTCGGGCAGGCGGGGCGGGATGATCACGCGCAGGCGCGGCCGTCCCAGGCCCGCCGCCTGCCAGGCCTGGCTGACCCCGTGACCGACCGCCGCCAGCACGTCCCGGGCGGTGTCCAGCAGCACGGTGCCCGCCGCCGTCAGTCGCACCCCGTCGCGGCGGCGGTGCAGCAGCCGGGTGCCGACGATCTTTTCCAGCTGCCCGATCTGTTGGCTGAGAGTGGGCTGGGCGATCAACAACCGCTCCGCGGCCCGGGTGAAGGTGCCCGCTGGCGCGGAGAACGCCAGCGGTGATAGAGGTGGCCGGGCCATGCGGTAGCCGTGAACCCAGTGGAGCGGGCCAGCCCGGCATAGCTTGTTGCTTTGGGCACATAGCCGGCACATCTTGGACGCCGACCTGGCGCCTCCTGTCTGCTGAGAGTACGAAGGTCGTTCGTCCAGCCGGCCGCCACCTTGACCGTGGCTCGCTGGGCCCATCGAGGAGGAAAACATGAACGTTTCAGACCAGGTGGACGCCCTGCAAAAGCGGGTCGCGGAGCTGAAGAGCTCTTTCGATCAGGCCCGGCGGGAAACCAACGAGCAGGTCAAGGCGCGCATCGACCAGGTCAAGGCGGACATCGCCGCGCGCCAGGATGCCGCGAAGGAGAAGGCCGAGCAGGCCGCCGACCGTACGCAGAGCCAGTGGAAGTCGCTGAAGGCTGATGCCACGGCCAAGAGGGCGGACTTTCAGGCCCGCATCGATCGCAAGCGCGACGAGCATGACGTTAAGCGGGCGGAGGATGACGCCGAGGCTGCGGAAGATGACGCCGCCGATGCCCTGGATTACGCCTCGTGGGCCGTCGACCAGGCTCAGCTGGCCGTCCTGGACGCGATCGACGCCCGTTCCTGGGCGGACGCACGAGCCGCGGCCTCGCCATCAGGCTAGTCATCAGCGTCCCTTACTGGCTTCATGGTCCCGGCATCACGCGAGTCGGCCCGGCGGCGCCAGCCTTCCTCTGGGTTGCGTGTGACCTGCGCCCTGCTGGGAGGTGCCTCCACCGGGGCGATCGTCTCGCCGTTCACGCTGCCCGCGGCGTCGGTTCTGCTCGGCTGGGACACCGCCGTCGTGATCTTCCTGGGGTGGGTCTGGAGCGCTGTCTGGCGCCTGGATCCCGGCAGCACCGCCCGGCTCGCGAAACGGGAAGACCCCAGCAGCGCGGTCGCAGAACTCGTGGTCGTGGGCGCGGGCACCGCCATGCTCGGCGCGGTCGGCTTCGCGCTGGTCAGGGCGAGCCAGGCGACCGGCGGCATGAAGGCGTACCTGATCGCCCTCGGGGTGGTCAGCGTGGTGCTGTCCTGGACGGTCGTGCATACCGTGTTCATGCTGCGATACGCCCGTGCCTACTACTCCGATCCGGTCGGCGGCATCGAGTTCGGTGAAAGCGACCCGCCTAGCTACCTGGACTTCGCCTATTTTGCCTTCACGATCGGGATGACCTTCCAGGTGTCGGACACGAACACCACCTCCAAGCCGGTCAGGCGGATCGTGCTGCACCATGCGCTGCTGTCTTACCTGTTCGGCGCCGTGCTGCTGGGGCTCGCGATCAATGTGATCGCCACCCTGCTCAGATGACGACGCGGGCGGACCCGGAACTCCCCAGCGCAATGGGTGACGGGCGAGCTGGCTGCGCGGCAATCCTGCTATTGGTCTCAGATATTGGCCAGCGGCGCCCGCTGAGGGTTGCACTGTTCGCACAGAAACTGTCCGGCCGGAGGATCAGATGAGCGCCAGCTCGGTCAAGGACGCGGGCAACACCAGGCCGCGTATGCCCGTGAAAGTGCCTGCTGACGCCGCGACCGAGGTTCCGGCCAGGCGCGCGCGGGTCCGGGCCGCCGCGGCCGCGCGCGGCGTCCGCTGGCTACGATCATCACCGCCGTCGCCGTGGTGGCCCTCGCTTACCTGGCCGGCAAGCTCGCCTACCGGCTGCGGGACGTCATTCTCCTGATCGCGGTGGCCGGGTTCATCGCCCTGATCCTGAACCCGCTGGTGGTGTACGTGCAGCGGCGGATCCCGCGGCGCGGCTGGGCCGTGGCCATCGTCACCGTGTGGGCCGCCGTGGTGTTCACCGGCCTGCTGCTGGCCTTCGGCTACCCGCTGGTGAACGGGCTGACTCACCTGGCGCATCGGCTGCCCTCGTACGTGCAATCCGCGGCGCACGGCCGCGGCCGGATCGGCCAGGCCCGCCGCCTGCACCTGACGGCCTGGGCGGCGCGGAACGCCCCGAAGCTGCAAAGCCTGGGGACCAGCCTGGCCAGGCCGGCCCTGTCCTTCGGCAAGGGCGCGGCGTCATTGCTGGCCACGCTGGCCACCATCACCGCGCTCGTGCTGCTTCTGCTGCTCGAGGGCCCCAAGATGCGCCGCGGGCTGCTCGGCCTGATGTCGCAGGACCGCGCGGCTGCTCGCTCAGCTGCATGCCGCCGCCGGCGGAAACCTCGCGCTCGGCGTCTCGTCGTGGCTTTCGGGGGCGACCGTCAAGTCCCACGCCGAGTTCAGCTCCTCTTGTTCGGCTGCGGCGGTCCGTATTATCGACCCCCTGGGCTTCATCGCTGACCCGCAGGACGTGCGGGTGAAAGAGCCGTCAGACCGGGCTGTAAAGTGGGCGCCCTACTTGCGCGGCGGCGCCGCTTCGACTGCAGACCTGCTGGACTTGCAACGGGAACGCGGCGCGGATCTGCTGCTCACTGGCAGCCGGCCATCACGATTGCCAAGAGGATCTCGGCGGCACCCCGGCTACAGGCCGCGCCAGCCGTCCTGCAAGCAGCATGAGGTTCCCAAGCAGGCTCTTAGCTTGTCGTTTAACCTCGGCTGTCCGGCCTTGCCCGGATCGCTGATCTTGTCCGGCGTGTCGCCGTGACGCAGGACGGCCACCGCGTGATCATCTTCGGGTTCTTTCCGCAGATCTCGAAGACGAAGGCGGTGGCCGTGGCGTTCAGTATGGCGTGGCTTGATGCTCCGGTCGAGGACTTGGCGCTGGAGCGGCTGGGCGCCTTCCGCGGCGAGCTGTACGGGTGCTTCACCGCGCGGGCGGATGCGCTGTTCGAGCTTGGCGATGCGCTGCTGTGCGCCGATGCGCCGGTGAAGACCCTGGTCGGGCTGTCGCTGGTGCCCGGGCACCGGCGCGGCCACGGCGCGCTGCATGACGCGGTCAATGCCGGCCGGATCCAGGTCGGGCGGCTGCGCCGGGCGGTGGCCGCCCTGCCGCTGCCGCGGTCCGCCGATGGCCGCCTGACGCTGGCGGCGGACGTGAGCAACTGGCTGCGGCCGGGCGCGGCGACCAGCCCGGAGCGCCTGTTCTGCCACGTGCACGGCCGGGGGAAGGGCAACGCGCAGATGATCCCGGGCTGGCCGTACCCGGTGGTCGCCGCCCTGGAACGGGGCCGCACCTGGTGGACCGCGGTGCTGGACGCGGTACGGGTGGGCCCCGATGATGATGAGACCGCGGTCACCGCCGCGCAGGTCCGCGACGTCGTCACCCGGCTGGCCGAGGCCGGGCAGCGGCGCGACGGTGACCCGGACATCCTGGTCGTCTTCGATGCCGGCTATGACGTTACCCGGCTGGCCTGGCTGCTGAAGAACCTTCCGGCGGAGCTGCCGGGCCGTCTGCGCTCCGGCCGGGTGCTGTACTTCCCCGCTCCCGGGCGCGCCACTGGCGCGCCCGGCCGCCCGTCCCGGCACGGGCCGGAGTTCAAGCTCGCCGGGCCGGGCACTTGGCCGGACCCGCCGGTCACCACGGTCACCGAGACGACCCGGTACGGCACTGCCGTGGCTCAGTCCCGGGACCGGCTGCATCCCCGGCTGACCAGCCGGGCCGCCTGGGAAGGCCACGACGGCGAGCTGCCAGTCATCGAGGGCACGCTCAGCCGCCGCCGACCGCTGGACCTGGGTCGTCATCGCCGTCCACGCCCAGCTCCGCCTCGCCCGCAGCCTCGCAGCCGACCTGCGACGGCCCTGGGAGCGCCCCGCGCCGCCGGGCCGGCTCACCCCGGCCAGGGTGCGGCGGGGGTTCCGGAACATCCGCGCGAAGACCACCTGTCCCGCAGGCGCACCGAAACCCGGCAGACCCGGCCCCGGGCGGCCGCCAGGGTCGAAGAACCGCCGGCCGGCCACACGTCACGACGTCGGCAAGCACCGCAAGGCGAGCACGGCGAACAAGGAAACAGGTTAAACCCGGGGTTCAGCACCCGAGCGGTCGCCGTCAGCGGGCACGGCATCAGCGGGCACGGTGTCAGCGGGCCAGGTGTTGGAGGCGGGCGTGAAGCTGGCGGACGTAGCTCTCCGACTCCGGCTTCATCAGCACGCTGCGCAGGACTCTGGCGCGCTCGGTGTCGGCGGTGACGTCCGGATGGCGCCTGGCGAAGGCATGCGCCTCGACGGTCATGGTGCTGACGAACACCGGGTCCTCGGTGTCGTGCATGCCTTCGGCCAGGATCCGGGCGCAGGCCCGGTCGATCGCGCCGAGGCTGGTCCCTGCCGTGACCGGGAAGTAGCTGACGATGTCGAGTTCCGGCGGCTGGTACAGCCGCAGCCGGTCCGAGGCCGCGAGCAGGTCCGCCCAGTCGAGCGCCGCGCGGCGGCAGGCGGCGAGCACCTGCCCGAGCCCGCCGGGCTCGGGCGGCAGCAGCCGGAACGTCAGCCAGAGCGCCGCCGCCGCGGCGCCGGCCCGGGAGCACTCCAGGCTGATCTCGCCGAGATGCAGCTCGTCGGAGGTGAAGTAGGTGTAGGGCGAGTCGTGGGCGTAGAACTGGCCAACGCCGGGATCGGCGAACAGCACGGCGCCGCAGCCGTAGGGCTGAAGGCCGTGCTTGTGGGGGTCGACGACGACCGAGTCGCAGGCGGCGATCGCCCGCCACGGCCGCGGGTCGAGGCCGGCCCGGCCTTTCGCGCCGGCCAGCAGCGTGAAGAACCCGCCGTACGCCGCGTCGACATGCACCCTGACCCCGTGCCGGAGGGCCACCGCCAGCACGTCATGCACCGGGTCGATCGCGCCGAGCCCGGTCGTGCCCGCCGTCGCGACCACCGTCCCGATGCTCCCGCCGGCCAGCAGCCGGTCGAGCGCGTCGAGGTCGATCCGCCCGGCCGCGTCGGTGCCGACCGCCGTCCCCGCCATCCCGAGCACGCCGCACATCCGCGCGTGCGTGTAGTGCGCATCGGCGCTGTAGGCGACGCCGCGGCCGGGGTGAAGTTCGCGCGCGACGTACAGCGCCTCCAGGTTCGCGATCGTCCCGCTGCTGGTCAGGTGGCCCAGGTGGGTGCCGAAGCCGAACATCTCGGCGAGTTGCGCGACCACCTCCTTCTCCATCTGCGAGGTGACCTTGCCGCCGTCCAGCGCGTGGTTGTTCGGGTTGACGAGCATCGCGGCGACGTAGCCCGCGACCGCTGCCGGGTGCGGCGGCTTCAGCATCTGCCCGGCGTAGGACGGGTGGAAGTACGGGTAGTTCCCGCGCATCCGGTCGGCGAACTCGGCGAAGGCGGCCGTGAACTGCTCGTCGCTGATCCGCAGCGACGGGTGCGGTTCGAACGCAGGGTAGTCCGACTGCCAGCGCCGCACCGAATCGGCCGCCTGGGTCAGCCAGGCGCGAAGGTCCATTCGCGGCGCCCGTCAGGTCCGGACCGGCGGCCGGATGCCGCGGAACTCCCAGTCGCCGCCGAGCGCGGTGGAGATAACCTCCTCGCTCGCCGCGGGCTGGGCGCCGTAGTCCGCCGCGACCGGCCCCGGCCCGGCGACGACGTGATTGACCAGCCTGCCCAGGCCGTCCGCCTCGACCTCGATCACGTCTCCGGGCTGGACCGGGCGGGAGTTGGCCGGGGTTCCCGACAGCAGCACGTCGCCCGGGTACAACGTGATCGTCCTGGCGATGTCGGCGACCAGGTAGTGCATGTCCCACCGCATCTCGTCGGTCGAGCCGTCCTGCGCCAGCGTGCCGTTGACATACGTACGCAACCGCTGGCCGCGGAAGTCCCAGCCGGTGACCAGGCCGGGCCCGAGCGGCGCCATTGTGTCCGAGCCCTTTACGCGCAGCCTCGATCCGGCGTCGGTGTCGCGGAAGTCGTGCAGCCCGAAGTCGTTCGCGATCGTGTAGCCGGCGATGTAGTCGGCGGCCTCGGCCGGCGCGGACCCGCCCGCCGGCCCGTCCAGCCGCCCGGCGGCCACAGATGCATCTGTCCCGTCCCGATCGAGTTCTCGTAGTCGCTGAACGCGCGGCCCGGCGCGGTCACCGCACCGGCGCCCAGCGCCGCGACCATCATCAGGTAGTGCGCGAACTTCGCCTCTGGCCCGGACGGCCAGGAACTCATCCATCGTGTCTATCACCCGGGCGTGGTCTCCTGCCTGGAGCCAGGCGATCCGCTCGGTGTCGGCGGCCCTGGCCCGTGCCGTCCTGATATGGGACACCTCGCTTGCCTCATGCGCGCGCAACTCGCGCAGCGGCCAGAAGAAGTGCGACAGCGCGCCCGACGCGACGAGCACGACCTTGCGGTCGGTGGCCGCGATCGCGGCGCCGATGGCACGGCCCGCGCGCAGGAAGTCCTCGGTGTCGCCGGTGTACGCGGCATTGCTGATCGAGATCCACCGCCGGTTAAGCCCGCGGCCCAGGGAGGTCCACAGGTTGACGGTCGCGTATTGGATCGGCAATAACGGGTCGTCGATCGGGGTGATCCACGTGCACTGGCCGTCGGCCTGGGCGGCGATGGCGAGAGCGAGCTCAGGGTCGCCGGTCGACGAACCGGCCGGTCGCGACGAGCGCGCCGGGCAGGCCGCCACCAGGGCGATGAAGGTGGAGGTGATGACGACCGGGTCGGGGTGATCAGGCCTATCACGGCATCGATGACTGTCGGCTGGTCAGCAAGTGGCGCTGGACGAGCGCAGGAACGAAACTATTGCCAGGCCGCCGCCGAGATGAACGTTCCGGCCTTGAGGCCCCATGGCACGACCCGGGCGCAGAACGAGCGCTGCGGAACCGAGCGATCACATCTGACGTTCGGGCATATGCGCCTATACTATGACGAACGTAGCCATCAAGCAGTCTGCCAGGTGCCGGTCTCGACTGGCAGACTTGCCTAATGTGCATCGGCTGTCAAGACGAGGCACACTAACGTAGATGAGAGTAGTTGCATTGCATCGGTCCACATGGCGGGCACTCTAATGCGCCCACCTACGCGACGTCGGCAGCCCCACAGAGGTCGTGCAGTGCCGCCTCCCGACGCGGACCTTGCGAAACTGGCCTCTGCTGCCTCTTACGTTTGGAGTGCGGAACATAAGGACAGATTCGGCCCAGCTGGCATCCCGAAGCTCCGCAGTGATGCCACCCGATGCCCAACAGACCTTACCGAGGAACAGGTTCGCGGCTGGCTTCAAGACGCCATCGCAGCAGGCGACGTCGGTGGCGTCTGGGCAGACCAGCCCTACCCGCAACTTGCATGGAAGCGAGTTGGTGACACGGTATTCGAAGCGCGAGTGAGCAATTCCGAGCAAGGCTGGTACCACGGCTACCCCCTCGATCCGACTGAGTGGCCAAGGTGGCTGGCGTGACTGTCCCGCAGGATTTCCGCATTGACGTTGACTGGGAGAGCGCTCCCGACGTCTCAACACCCGAGTTCCGAGCTACTTGGGCGCGTTTGGCGCTCTGGTTCGGGCCACATAGTGTCACGGCCATCCAAGACTCAGAGGGCGCCTACAGGCGCTCGGTATATACGAGCGCGTATCCTCTCGCCGAATGGCTGGCGTTCAACTGGTGGTTCCTTTCGTCTGAGCTTCGACCTTCCGCTCTGCCGGTCAGCGTTTGGAGATGGTCCAATGTCACCAAATACGACTGGCTACGAAGGCACAACCTTCGGGGAGTCGGCTCCGGCATGCCCTGGCCCGATCTCACATTCGTCTCTGAGGGAGATACTACACGTGCAGTCTGGCACGGAGGCCATGGCCTAGCGGGGCAACCGGTTACATTTCTAAGCAACGGCGATGTATATACATCAAGCAGGCTCCTCATCGACGAGCTGACTCACTTTGTCGACCAAGTGATCGAGCGGCTTCAGGACGCAAAGGTATACGACACACCGCTGGCCAAAGAGTGGCAAGCACTACGAGATATCGACGATGACGAGGCAGCCTTTGCGCGCGCCGCCGCTCGCCTTGGCCTAGATCCGTACAGCATGGCTACGGAAGAGCAAGAGAAGCTTGTTAGTATTTCTCAGCAGCTCGATATGCCTCTCATGGAAGAATTTCTTGATAGCGCAGATCCCGAGCATCTCGGCACGGCTCTGAGCTGGCTACAGCAAGCTCGTCAGCGAGCTACTCATTTTTCTGTCAGCGGAGCCAACACGGTCCTTCCCCAGTGGACGAGCATTCGGGAGTCTGTATTCCCATCGCATGCGGATAGGCCCTGGCTACGAGGCTACGCGGCTGCGCGTGAAGTTCGCAATCGCCTTGGTCTCGACCCGACCGACCGCCTGGGAATGGATGACCTCGTGCCAGAGATCAGACTTGGCGGCCAATCCGCAGGCATTGAGGGCTTCGCTCGGGTCTCCCAGGCCGACCAGCCCGTTCTAGTGCTGCCGGTCGGTAGAAGGCTCGCTACCGCCGTGCGTTTCGCTCAAGCACGTTCACTAGGCCTGATGCTCTCGTCAGAACGAACCGAGCACCTCCTTGATCCAGTAAGCACAGACCTTACTAAGGAGGCCCGGGCGTTCGCTGCCGAATTGCTTGCACCGGCTGACGGCATCGCCCAATACCTATCTAGACTACCCGCTGTAACGGATGCGGCATTCGACGCGGTAGCCGCTCGATTCAACACCAGCACTTTCGTCGTCCGCCATCAATACGAGAATCAGGTAGTTCCTGTCGACTAGACGCATCCTAAGAGTTCCGATTTCAAACGTCCGTTTACTCTTTTGCCCGGTAGCCATCGGTCACAACCATGCGAGGCGTGCCCGCGTCTAGTGCCCAGGCTGAAACGCGCAGGTCTTCCAACGGGACGCCGCAGGTGCTGACTGCCTCCACCGCAGCCACCATGGCTGGATTGTTGTGGTCCGGGCATCGCATTGGGGCGCTGCAGGGTGTCGGTGCCGGTCGCGGCAAATCACCGGTATCTTGCTGCGCTGGCAGATGCTGGCCTCGATCCTTCACGATCTTTGATTGGGCGGCTGAGGCGGTAGTCCGGGCTGCCTTTCAGTTTCCGGCAGTGCCTGCGCAGATCGCCCAGATCGCGGCGACTGCTGTCAGGCCGCGCCTTGCCGGACTCCGCATTGCGCGCATGACACTCACCAGATCTCGTGACCCTGCGCGCCGGGGCTGCCGCGATCAGGCGCTGCGGCACGCCCTTCCTTGTCGCTGGCAGTCAGACGCGCCGCGAACCAGGCTGGTTGGCACCAAGACCGCGCCAAGAATGGCCATCCAGGCCTCAGCGGGCTGGGCGACGGACGGGGCGGCCGGGCGTGGTGGCCAGCACGGTGTCGCCGTCCCAGGTGACGCCGACCTGGCGCCAGGCTGCCAGCGGGACGCTGACGGGACCTGGCGGCGGTACGCGAAACGACCCGGGCGACGTGTACGTGGTCGGCCGCAAGGGCGACCCGCAGGGCCTGCTGCTGCGCATGCTCAGGCAGCTGCGGGACGCCGAGCTGCACGTCACCGCGGCCAACCACGAGTTCTCGCCTGGCCAGTTCGAGATCAACCTCGGGTACTCTGACCTGGCCTACGCCGCCGACCGCTCGTTCCGGCTGAAGTCGGCGGTGCAGGAGATCGCACGCCAGCGTGGCCTGCTCGCCACCTACATGGCCAAGCCGTTCAACGACGAGGGCGGCTCCGGCTTCCACGTGCACGCCTCTATCAACGACGAGCGGAACGAACATCTTCGGCGACCCGGACGCGCAAGACCGGATATCGGCGACGGGCCGGCACGCCATCGCGGGGGTGCTCGGGCACGCTCGCGCGCTGAGCGCCCTGCTGAACACCACGATCAATTCGTTCAAGCGGTTCGGGCCCGACACCCTCGCCCCGTGGCTGATCGACCGGAACGAGATCGATCGGTTCGAGAGGTTCGTCACCGACTGGGAGTTCCGCAAGTACGCCTACCACCTGTGAGGTCGCCAGGCTGAGGCGTCGGCCGAGGTCATGGCCGGGCGTGCCGCCGGGCCGCTCCGGGCCGGCGGGCGCAGATCACGGCGTCTGACCGGGCCGGTGGCCGACCTTTCGCTCGCAAGCCTGACCGGCCGGTGTCGCGCCCTCGGGCGACACCGGCCGGTCGTGGCTGCCGCCGCGCTCAGCCCGCGCTAGGGCTGGCCCCCTGGCCAGTGCCGTGCGACCGGCTGCCCATGTTGGGACAGTGGTGGGCGCTGCCGGTCAGACCCGGTCCGGAGCGCGGCCCGGCTGACGAGCCCGACCCGGCCCGGGGGCTCGCGCTCGCGGACGGCGCCTTCGACGCCGAATGCGACGGCGACGGGGTGCCGTTCGACGTCGCGGCCGCGGCTATGCCGGCACCGCCCGCACCCAGGCTGGCGGCGGTAACGGCGGTAACGGCGAGCCTGCGCGCGAGGCGACGGCTGCTTGCGGATGGCATAGAACCTCCTTTCCCGGCCGCGTTCGGGCCGAGTTACCCGCGAGGCTGCCCGGCGAGCCTGGCGGCCGGCTCGCGAATGGCTCTCAAACCCTTCTCAACCGGATTGGCGAACGCGTTCAGAGGCGATTGAGAAGGACGCCAGATGTCTCCGAGCGCCGGGTCTCGGATCCTCGATTCAGGTACGCCGCGGCGGCAACGACACGCCGCGGTCCGGCGACAGAAAGCAAGGACCGATGGCAGCCAACTCACCCGGCCGTTCCCGCCCCGCCTCGGCGCTCAGGCGCCGCGGCATGCGGCGGCTCTCAGCGCTCACGGCCGCCGTAGCCATCGCCAGCGCGGCGGCGTCCGGGACCATCGCCGCCGCGCTGCCCGGCTCGGCGCACGGCGCCGCGCACGGCAAGGCGACGACGGGCCAGGCAGGTTCCACGGCCGCGGCCGGGACGTCAGGTGCAGGCACTTCAGGCTCGGGGACTTCCGGCGCGGCCTCGGTCGCGCCCGCGTCGTCATCGGGCGGCGCTCATGCCACGTCCGGTGGGTCTTGATGTTCGCGGGGTCTTGATGCGGGCGAAACCACCCTGGCCGACAGGCAGGACGGCATGAGCGGGTCGGCGGGCTCGACCGCCCTGTGGTACGCCAGCCGGGCTACCGGCATCGTCGCGATGGTCCTGTTGACGCTGGTGGTTGTCCTCGGGGTGGTCGTTGCCGGGAAGGTCCGCGTGCCCGGGCTGCCGAGGTTCGCCGTCATCGGATTGCACCGGCGCGTCTCGCTGATCGCCGTGACGTTCGTCGCCGTGCACGTGCTGACCGCGGTCGCCGACAGCTACGTCACGATCAGGCTGGCCGCCGTCCTCGTGCCGTTCACGTCCGGGTACGAGCCGCTGCCGATCGGGCTCGGCGCCGTTGCCCTCGACCTCGGCATCGCGGTTCTCGTCACCAGCCTGCTGCGGGCGCGGATCGGCTGGCGGCTGTGGCGCCTGGTGCACTGGCTCGGCTACGCCGCCTACCCGGTCGCGGTGGTGCACGGCTTCACCGCCGCGAAGGACCTCCGTTCGGGCTGGCTGCTGCTGGTCACGGTCGTCTGCGTGGCTGCGGTCGCGGGTGCCGTCGGCCGCCGGCTGGCCTCCGGCCTGCGCCACGGCGGTCGGCGACAGCGGCCGGAGAACAGGAGCGCCTGGGTGGCCGGGACCGTGCCCGACTCAGCTGCCGACCACGTCCCCGGCCACGTAGGTGGTCGCGGTGCTGGTCGGCGGGATGGCGACGGCGTTCTTGTCGATCAGCGGCGCGATCAGCGCCGGGTGGGCGCCGTAGACGTTGTTCCCGTCGTAGACGCCGTTGGCCGGGGCGCCCCCGGCGCCCGCGAGTAGCTGGAGCAGGGCAGTCATCGGCGAGCCGTTGGCCCGGCAGTCGTTGCCGCGGAAGGTGAGCGCCTGGTTCGCGGCGGCGACCGTGACGACGGGCCCGGTGCACGCGTTGTCGGCCAGGACGTGGTTATCGCTGACCTTGCCCCTGGCGGTGGCCAGGCCCGCCGCCGGGCTCGGGCCGTTCTAGTCGAAGTAGTTCCCGGTGACCACGAAGTCACCGGCGCGGCCCCCAGCGACAGCCGGTACGCGCCGGCCGGTGCCGCCGCGTACACCAGGCAGTTGGACATCTGGAGCCCGCCGCCCCCGGACAGATCCTTGACCGGGCCGGCGAGATCTTCGCCTTCCAGCACGATCCCGAGGCCATCGGGAACGGCGAGTACACGTTCTTCGACGACGAGGCGGCCGAGTCGACTGCGCTGCCGTCGCACAGCCGTGCGGTCACCGTGAAGCTGGATCTCGGCACCAGGGTCGCGACCCTCGTCAGCTCCGATAACAAGCCTGAGGGGCTGCTGGCCGCGGCGGAGGGCAACGCGCAGACCACTCGCAACGGCGACCTGTTCGTCGGCTGGGGAGTGTTGCCGTCCTTCTCCGAGTTCAGCCCGGCCGGGCGGCTGCTGCTGACGCCGAGCTTCCGACGGGCGTCAGTTCGTACCGCGCCCACCGGCTGCCCTGGCATCCGGCCCCATAGCCGATGGCTTCGCGGCCCGCGTCGGCGCCAATTCTAGGATCATGCCGATGCGGCGCGATTCTTCCACGGTGGTGGTTCTGGTCGGCGAGGTGGACGAGGGGATCCTGGCCGGGCTGGCGTGATCTCCGAACATCTCGGTCGCCCGCGCTCCCGCCGCCGAGGTGCCCGGAGCCGGCCAGCCTGCCCGGGCGCGGCCAGGCTGGGAGGCCGGCGCACTGGCCCTGGGCGAGGCAGCCGGGCGCCGGTCCACCTACGTGATCGTTCCCGATGACCCGCTGGCCGGCGTCGCCGCCCGGTGGCGGGCGATGTGGGCCGTCCCCGGCGGGCTCGAAGGAGCGGCCGCCGATCTGCACCTGGGCCCGTTCCGC
>WNGJ01021138.1_pt2 | contig 14382 bp, 13 predicted proteins | sample 5400611 | NCBI WGS metagenome assembly WNGJ01 (sample SAMN13153375, study PRJNA577476) | soil metagenome | isolation source: 40 cm soil or saprolite under Garry oak tree replicate 1 | place: USA:California | collected 2016-06-15 | reverse complement strand
CGAGTACATGTTCCTCGGCCTCGAAGCCATCGACGCCGAGGGGCTCAAGGCGTTCCGCAAGCGCGTGCCGCTCGGGACCAACTTCGAGGCGCTCGAGCATGGCCCGCTCCCTCGGGATCACGGTGGCGGTCAACATCATCGTAGACCCGGACTGGGACGAGGCGCGGTTCAAGGTCATCCGCGACTGGGCGCTCTCGGTTCCTGAGATCGTCAACTGACCGTCAATACGCCGTATCCCGGCACGGAGACGTTCGTGGCGGACGCGCGCGCCTTCACCACGCGCGACTACCGGCTCTTCGACATCCGGCACGCGGTGCTGCCGACGAAGCTGCCGCTGCACTGCTTCTACGAGGAGCTGGTGGACACGCAGCATCAGCCGCCCGAGGTCAGGAGAGCGTCCGCGTCCGCTCGCTAGTCCCCGTCGAAGACGACGTAGCGCATCCGTCCCTCGCGCTCGATCTGCAGCACCATCGGCGCGCTGCGATCGCGGCCGTGGAGAGCGCGCCGCAATGCCTCGACGGATGCGATCGGGATGCGGTTGAGCGCGTGAACGGCGTCGCCGGGAAGGAGCCCGCTGCTCACGCCCGGACCGTCGAGCGTGCGCGCCACGACGACCACGCCGCTCGGCTCGCGCAGGCGGAGCTTCTGCCGGATCTTCTCGTCTACGTCGAGGGCGAGGATGCCCAGCGGCCGGACGATATGCTTCTCCGGATCCGCGACGTCCGCCATCTGCTCCAGCGAGTCCTGCTCGACGGCATCGACCTGGAGCTCGATCGGCCGCCCGTCGCGGAGCACACGGACGGCGAGGCGCGCGTCGGTCGCCAGATACAGCGCGGCGGTGAGGTCGGGCAGGATCTCGATCGGATGGCCACCTACCGCTTCGAGAACGTCCCCATGGCGCAGACCCGCCTTGTCCGCGGGCCCCTCGGGGGCCACGTCCGAGACGATCACGCCGGAGTCTCGAGCCAGCCCGAGGCCGGTCGCCAACTCCGGCGTGATTCCTTGCGCGGAGAGCCCGATCTGGACCCGGCGGACGTAGCCGCGCTTGCGGAGCGCGTCGTACACGAAGCGGGCGATGGGAGCAGGGATCGCAAATCCCAACCCCTCGCTGCCGCCCGACCCGGTGAGGATGAAGGTATTGATGCCCACCACCTCGCCGTCGGCGTTCACCAACGGTCCGCCGCTGTTGCCGGGGTTGATCGGCGCGTCCGTCTGGATGAACAACATCGGCGCGTCGAGATCGATCTGACGCGCGGCGGAGCTGACGATGCCCATGGTCAGGGTGCTCGCCAGCCCCTGCGGAGTGCCGATGGCGAAGACGAGCTCACCCTGCTTGACGGTGGCGCTGCCGCGCAGCGGAAGCGCAGGAAGGCCTGTGGCGTCGATCTTGAGCACGGCGAGGTCCGACTCCGCATGGATGCCGACCAGGCGCGCCGGGTAGACGGCCTTGGCCGGCCGATCGCGCTCGCGCCGCCGGACGGCGGGCTGTGCCGGAGGCACGACCAGGATGCGCTGCGCGCCTTGCACCACGTGGGCGTTGGTGACGATGTACCCCGCGGGATCGACGATCACCCCCGACCCGACGGCGCGCTGGCGCGTGATGAACGAGGCGCCGGAGCCCGCCTCGTCGCGCGACGCGGGGCCGTAGCCGGAGACCAGGATCTGCACGACCGCGGGCGAGACGCGGTCGGCGAGCTGGGAAAGCGCGCCGTAGCCGGTCCTCATCCGGTACTTCTTCAGCCGTTCGAGGAGCGATCCGCGGCTCAGGCCCAGCCGGCGGGCGGCCTCGGACTGATTGCCTCCCACCGCCGTCAGCGCCCGGCCGATCAGATTGCGCTCGATGGTTTCGACGTAGTCGCGCAAGTCGATCGTCCCGTCCGGGGCCTGCTCGTCGCCGGCCGCGTCCGTCTCCCGTTCCTCGCCCGGCAGCCAGCTCTCGTCGATGGAGACCCCGTCGCTCGCGGAGACGATCGCCCAGCGTTCGATGACGTTCTGCAGCTCGCGGATGTTTCCTGGCCAGGAGTACGCCTGGAGCATCCGGAGCATCTTCTCGTCCATGCCGGGGATGCGCCTCCCCGTCTTGGTCCCATGAGCTCGAAGGAAATGCTCGACCAGCAGGGGGATGTCCTCCTTTCGCTCCCGGAGCGGCGGAAGGTGGATGGGAAAGACGTGCAGCCGATAGAAGAGATCGCTGCGAAAGCTCCCGGCCGCGATCTCGGCCTTCAGGTCGCGATTCGTCGCTGCGATCACCCGCACGTCGGCCCGGATCGCCTGGTTCCCGCCCACGCGCTCGAACTCCCTTTCCTGGAGCACGCGCAAGAGCGCGATCTGCGTCTCGGGCGGCAGATCGCCGACCTCGTCGAGAAAGATGGTCCCGCCTTCCGCGAGCTCGAAGCGCCCGACCCGCTGGTGCAGCGCCCCCGTGAACGATCCGCGCTCGTGGCCGAACAGCTCGGACGCCATCAAGGACGGCTGGATGGCGGCGCAATTGACGCTCACCATCGATTTCGAGGAGCGGTTCGACAGCGCGTGGATCGCGCGCGCCGCCAGCTCCTTTCCCGTGCCCGTTTCTCCGAGGATGAGCACGGTCGAGTCGGTCGGCGCCACGGCGGACACGCGGTCCGCCACCGCCTTGATCGCCGGGCTGGTGCCGATCATCTCGCCGGAAGCGTGTCGCGCGCCCTTCTGCCTGTCGGGCGCCTTGCGGCGGGGGACAGCTTGCTGGATCGCGGCCAGGAGCGCCTCGTTGTCCAGCGGCTTGGTGAGGAACTCCAGCGCCCCCGACTTCATCGCTCGCACCGACATGGGGATGTCGCCGTAGCCGGTCACGAAGATGATCGGAACCTGGACGCCGGCCTTGGCCAGCTCCTGTTGCAGATCGAGCCCGCTGAGCCCGGGGAGCTTCACGTCGAGGACCACGCAGCCGGGCATTGCGCTCCGGCATCTCTCCAAGAACTCCTGCGCGGACGCGAACGTCTCCACCGGGAGGCCCGCGGAAAGGATCAGGCCCTCCACCGATTCGCGCACCGAGACGTCGTCGTCGACGACATAGATGGAAGCAGACGGATCGCTCATGGGCACCCTCGGCAGCGGGGTGAAGCATCCGCGGATGGCGTAGAAAAGCCATTACACCTTGGTATGAGCGTGACCCGGCCGCGACCAAAGTATGATGGACCTTCGCCCGCGGCAGCGCATACTCGCCTCCCAGGCCGCAGAACCAGTCTCCTTGGCCTGGGTCAGCCATCCGGTCGCGCCCCCAGAGGAGCCGCGGCGGCGGTGACGATCGCGGCGAGCAGGCTCATATGAGGTACCCGTCCACTTCCACCACGGCCTTGGCGAAGGCTTCCGGAGCTTCTTGAGGGACGTTGTGGCCGATGCCCGGGAGGATCCGGTGCGAATACTTGCCCGAGAATTTCTTCGCGTACGCTTTTCCGTCCGCGGCCGCGCCGTCGAAGTCGCTGGCGATGGTGATGGCGGGCACGGCGATCACCGGACCTTCGGCGAGCTTCGCTTCCAGGGCGTCGTAACGTGACTCGCCCTTCGCCAGGCCCAGTCGCCAGCGGTAGTTGTGGATCACGATGCTGACGTGATCCGGGTTGTCGAAGGACGCCGCGGTGCGGTCGAACGTGGCGTCGTCGAAGTTCCACTTCGGCGAGGCGTTCTTCCAGATGAGCTTGTTGAACTCGCGCCGGTACTCGCTGTAGCCGAGCCGGCCGCGTTCGGTGGAGAAGTAGTACTGGTACCACCATCCCCATTCGACCTCGGGCGGCAACGGCTTCTCGTTCGCCTTGCGGCTGCCGATCAGATAGCCGCTCACCGCGACCAGCGCCTTGCAGCGCTCGGGTCAGAGCGCCGCGATGATGTCCGCCGTCCGTGCTCCCCAATCGAAACCGGCCAGGATCGCCCTCTTGATCCTGAGGGCGTCCATCAGCGCGATGATGTTCGATGCCAGCTCCCACACCGCATCCGCGAACTCTTTGGGCGCCTCTTCCGGCAGGTTGTGCCCGGCGCCCTCGATCACGCGATGCGAGCGCGGTCCCTTGAACTTCGACGCGGACGATCTGCCGTCGGTCGCGGGTACCACGCCGTCGGCCTTTCCATCCATGGTGATCGCTGGCACGGTGATGGCCGGAAGCGCAGCCAGCCGCCGCTCGACATCCTCGTACTGCGGGTAGCCAGCCGCGAGGCCCAGGCGGTGGCGGTAGGAATGGATCACGACGTCGACGTAGCCGGGGTTGTCGAACGCGCTCGCGTGCCGGTCGAGCGTGGCGTCGTCGAAACGCCAGTTCGGCGAGTTGCGGATCCAGAGCGTCCGCGCGAGCTCGCGCCGGTTGGCCGTCAAGCCCGCGCGTCCGCGCTCGGTCTGGAAATAGTACTGGTACCAGAGCCCCGATTCGATCGAAGGAGCGAGGGGCAGTCCAGCTTTCGCGATGTCCTGGATGAGATAGCTGTTCACGGACACCAACCCCGCGCACCGCTCCGGCCACAGGGCAGCGGCCACGCATGCGGCACGGCCGCCCCAGTCGTAGCCGGCGAAGACGGCGCGGCGCACGTTCAATGCGTCCATGAATGCGATGGTTCGGCCCTCATGGTGGAGCGGCGATCTTGCCTCGCCAAGCAAGTGTCAGGCCATCGCGCGCGACCGGTTCGCCTGAACGCCGCCGCATCGTCTTCTCGGCGCCGGCAGTCTAAGCTCAGGAACGAGACCCCATCGGTATGGGCCGGAGGTCATATGGATGCCATTTCGAAGTGGGCGCAGCTCCTGGGTCGGGTCGCGCTCGGCGCGATCTTCGTCATCAGCGCATTGGGAAAGCTCGCCGGCTGGAGCGGAACGGTCGCATATGCCAGCAGCAAGGGCGTTCCCCAGCTCCTCCTCGCGATCGCCACGGCTCTCGAGCTGCTCGGGGGCATCTCGCTCATGCTCGGGTTCAAGGCCCGTTGGGGCGCCCTCGCGCTGATCATCTTCCTCGTCCCGGTGACGATCGTCTTCCACAATCCCTGGGCATCTCCGCCGGACCAGCAGCAGCTCCAGTTGGTGCACTTCCTCAAGAACCTCTCCATCTGCGGAGGGCTGCTGATCGTCTTCGGAAGAGGGGCGGGCGCCTTCAGCATCGACGAGCGGGGGACTGCGGCTGCGAGCGGATCGCTCGCGCACGGCACCGCGGGGCTGCGCTGAGGGCAGGTCAGGTCAGGGTGTATTCCCCCGCGCCCGGATTCGTGGCTTCGTCGTGCCAAAGGATTGGCCGGCTCGGTCAATGACGCGGGACCCCCGGAGGTCTAGAGTGCCGTCATGAGCAAGAACGTAGCCATCAACCGTTACAAGGCCGACCTGCGCGAGATCGACTTTCTCCTCTTCGAGCAATTCGACGTGGGAGCCATGCTCGGCAAGGCTCCCTTCGAGAACTGGGGCACCGAGGAGGTCCGATCGACGCTCTCGGGTTGCTATCGCTGGGCCGGGGAAGTGATCGGTCCGCTCAACGCCGTCGGCGATCGGCAGGGATGCCGCCTCGAGAACGGCGAGGTGAAGACCGCCGACGGTTTCAAGGAAGCCTGGAACAGCCTCTATGAAGCAGGGTGGAAGTCCATCGGCGTCAGCCCGCATTTCGGCGGTGCAGGGTCGCCGCGCACCGTGCAGATCCTGGTCGACGAGCTGCTCAGCGGCGCCAACGTCGCCTTCGCCATGTACCCGCTCTTGACCTACAGCGCCGCGGAGCTGATCGAGGCGTTCGGCACGCCCGAGCAAAAGGCGCTCTTCTGCGAGCGAATGTATACCGGCGCGTGGGGCGGCACCATGTGCCTCACCGAGGCGCAAGCCGGCAGCGACGTCGGCATGGCGCGCACGCGCGCCGAACCCAACGGGGACGGGACGTTCCGCATCACCGGCACGAAGATCTTCATCTCCAGCGGCGATCACGATCTGACCGAAAACATCGTCCACCTGGTGCTGGCGCGCGTCGACGGCGCGCCGGCCGGCACCAAGGGCTTGACGCTGTTCATCGTCCCGAAGATGCGCGTCGATGGCGACGGCAAGCTGCTCGGGACCAACGACGTGTCGGTCGGGGCCATCGAGCACAAGATGGGGATCAGCGGCTCGTCCACCTGCGTGCTCAACTTCGGCGAGAACGGCGCCTGCGCCGGCGTGCCGGTCGGCGGGGAAGGGAAGCTGAACCAGGGCATGTCGCAGATGTTCCGGATGATGAACGGAGCGCGCATCGCCGTCGGCCTGCAAGGGCTGGCGGTGGCCTCGACGGCCTGGCTGAACGCGCTCGAGTACGCGAAGGAGCGCAAGCAGGGCTCGTCGGTGCGGAACTGGAAGGACGCGAACGCGCCGCGCGTGCCCATCCTCGAGCACCCCGACGTCCGGCGCATGCTCATCGACATGAAGGCCCGGGTCGAGGGCATCCGGGCGCTCGCCGTCAAGCTCGCGCATCACCAGGACCAGGCGACCCTGATGGAGGGCAAGGACGACGGCGCGGCCGCCTATCACGCCGGGCAAGTGGATCTCCTGGTGCCCTTGCTCAAGGCCTACGGCACCGACCAGGGTTTCCGCGTGTGCGAGACCGCCATCCAGACCTTTGGCGGCGCCGGATACACGCGCGATCATCCCGTCGAGCAGTACTGCCGCGACTCGAAGATCTTCTCCATCTACGAGGGAACGAACCACATCCAGGCCATGGACCTGGTCGGGCGCAAGCTCGCGCAGGCCGGCGGAGCGAATTTCGAGAGATTCGCTGCCGACGTGGCCCGCTTCGTCGCTGCGCAGCGCGAGCACTCCGCGCTGGGAGCAGACGTGGAGCGTTTGTCGAGCGCCGCGCAGGCCCTCTCCGCGAGCGGGAGGAAGCTCCAGGCGTGGTTCCAGGCGGGCGAGATGGCGATGCCGGCGTTGATGGCCAACCGCTTCCTGGAGATGATGAGCGAGGTGGCCGTGGGCTGGCTGCTCCTCGAGGGCGCCGTGATCGCGCACCGGAAGGCGCGGGAGCTTTCCCCGGATCATCCCGACGCGGCGTTCTACGCAGGGAAGGTCCACACCGCTTCGTATTTCGCGCGGCAGGTATTGCCGGGAGTCGGGCAGAAAGCGCGGGAGATGGAAAGCGCAGATCGGTCGGCGCTGGACATTCCCGACGCGGGTTTCGCCGCAGCCTGACGACCTCACCGGCCGCCCGACACGTCGATGAACGTGCCGGTCGTGTAGGAGGCCTCGTCCGACAGCAGCCAGAGGATGGCGCGCGCCACCTCCATCGCCTCGCCTCCGCGCCCCATCGGCACGGCCGCGCGCGAGGAGACGTTGACGATCGCTCCCCCGCGCCCGCCGTGCCGCGTCGACATCCGCCGCACCGCCTCGCGCGCGCAGAGGAACGCGCCGGTCACGTCGCCTCGTTCGCGCGGAAGTTCACGCAGACGTCATGGCCGCGCTGCGCAACAGGCGCGCGGTGGCGGCGCCGATCCCGCGGCTCGCTCCGGTGACGATGACGACCGGCATCCAGCGCCGCGTCTGGCGTCCGGGCCAGCTAACGCGCCTTGAGCTGCTGCACGGCTTCCAACGCCTTCGCCACGTTGTCCGCCGGGCTCATGTTCCCGATGGTGGCGGCCACCTTTCCGTCCGGCGTCACGACGAAGGTGGTGCGCTCGGCGAAGCCATGGTCGATCTCGTCGCCGCGCGTGTTCTTGGCGCCGGGCTTGGCCTCCTTGATCTGGAGGTCGTAGCTCTTCGCGATCTTGCCGTCCGCGTCGGAGGCCACCGGGATCTTGCCCGCGCAGTACTGCGGGTCCGCGGAGAATTGGTTCAGCGTCGCGATCTTGTCCAGCGACACCCCGACGATGTTGGCGCCGGCCGCGGCGAACTTGTCGCTGTTCTCGGAGAACGTGTGCGCCTGGAGGTTGCAACCGCCGGTATACGCGGCCGGGTAGAAGTAGACCACGACCGGACCCTTCTTCAGGGCATCCTTCAGCGCGAAGGTGAACTCCTTGCCGGCGAGCGATGCCGGCGCGGTGAACACGGGCGCCTTGTCACCTTGCTTCAGCGCGGCGAGCGCCGGGAGCGCGAGCGCGGCGGAGAGGACCAACCCTGCGAGGACGAGCTTCATCGATGTTTCTCCCTTCGGGGTCATGAGAGGGGCCTCTGCATAGCAGGCGGGCTTTCGGGGTGCCACAGCGACTCCGCGTCTGGCCCGCGGTGTTAGACTGAGCCGGCGTGGCCGTCTTCAGGGACGAATCGGGACGACGGGGGGCCGCGGTGCGACTCGCCTCCGTCGCCGCGGCCGTCGCCGCGCTCGCCGCCGTTGGGACGTTCCTCGTCTCCGTCTTCCCCGCTCCTTGGACCCGCAGGGGCGAGGTGCTGCCCGAGCCGGCGCCCGCGGCCCGGGCCGCGGCGGGGCACTCGATCGAGAAGCGCGTGCGCGAGGATGCCTATCGCCACGAGGAGAACCGGCTGAAATCGCTGCTGCAGCAGGCTCAGGCGGCGCAGCGCAAGCGCCACCCGGTGCCCGCCTCCGCGCCGGTGCTGGCGGGCTTCGTGGTGAACTGGGATCCCGGGAGCTTGCGCTCGCTGCAGCAGCACGCGGACCAGCTCACCCATGTCATGCCGGAGTGGCTCCGCATCCAGCCGGGCGGCGACATCTCCGTGGACGAGGAGAGCTCGCCCTGTTCGTAGAGGCCGTGCGCAACGAGCTGCACCCGCGCGGTTTTCTCGTCACCGTGGACGTGCCCGCCGATCCCAAGGGCGTGCCGGTCGAGCGGCTGGCTGCGGCCAGCGACTTTCTGGTGCTGATGGCGTACGACCAGCACTCCGCCGACGACAATCCCGGCCCCATCGCCACGCCGGACTTCGTCGCCCAGAGCGCGGGCCAATACCTGCGCCGCGCGCCGGCGGAGAAGCTGGTGCTCGCCATCGGCGCCTACGGTTACGACTGGCCTCTCGACTCCGACGGCGATACGGCCCGGCGCGGAGAGGAGCTGTCGTACTCGCAAGCCCTGGTCCTCGCGCGCGAGAACGAGGTTCCGATCGAGTGGGACGCCCAGGGCAGCGGGCCTTTCTTCGCGTACGATGACGACGACACGCACGAGAAGCACGCGGTCCGATTCCTCGACGCGCCGGCCGCGGTGGGGCAGCTCCAGGCGGTGGCCGCGCTGCACCTGCGCGGCACGGCCGTCTGGCGGCTCGGCGCCGAAGATCCCAAGCTGTTCGAGCTGTTCACCCGGCCGCCGCTCCCCCGGATCTTCGACCCCGCCGCCGCGCGGCAGGGCCTGGACGGGGTGATCGCGAATGATCCGGACGACGTCGACAGCGAAGGCAGCGGCGAGCTGATCTCGCTCAAGGCGGCGCCGCAGCCCGGCCGGCGCGAGGTGACCTGGACCGCTTCCGGCATCGGGAGCGTGGCATATCTGCAGTATCCGTCCGGATGGATCCTGGAACGCAAAGGCGGCAAGCCCCACGGCCGCGTGACGCTCACCTTCGACGACGGGCCGGACCCGGCCTGGACTCCGCGCATCCTGGACGTGCTCGCCGCGCGCGGCGTCCATGCGGCATTCTTCGTCATCGGGGGCAACGCCCAGTCGCACCCCGAGCTGGTGCGCCGCGAGCTCGCCGAAGGGCACACCATCGGCAACCATACCTTCACCCATCCCGAGCTCGCGCGCGTGTCCCCGCTGCGGATGGAAGTGGAGCTGAACGTGGCGGAGAAGCTCCTGGAGTTGATCACCGGGCGGCACCCGCGCCTCTTCCGGCCGCCCTACCACTCGGACGCGGCGCTCGACGAGGCGCCCAACGCGCAGGTGATCGCGCGCGCGTCGACCCTGGGGTATCTCACCCTCGGGCAGGACATCGATCCCGAGGACTTCTCGCTGCACGATCCAAGGGAGATCGCCCGCCGCGTGCTGGCCCAGGCGCGCGACGGCAGCGTGGTCCTGCTGCACGACGGCGGCGGAAACCGCCAGGCGACGCTAGACGCGCTGCCGTTGATCCTCGACGGCCTGGCCCAGCGCGGGATCCAGGTGGTGGGTCCGGAGGAAGCGGCCGGAATGCGGCGCGACGAGCTGATGTCCCCGGCGCCGCGCGCGCCGCTCGCGACGCTCGTCGCAGGCGCGGATACCGTCGTGTTCGGGTTCCTCGGCGGGATCGCGCGCCTGGCGGGGCCCGCCTTCGGCTTCGCGCTCGCCCTTCTCGGGCTGCGGGCGGCGATCCTGGCGGTGTGCGCGCCCGTGCAGGCGCGCCGCGCCCGGCGCCGGCAGCCGCCGCCCTTCGGGGGGACGGTGTCGGTGGTGGTTCCCGCGTACAACGAGGAGACGTTGATCGCGCGCACCGTCGAGACCTTGCTCGCGCAGGAGCCGCCGGTGCTGGAGGTGGTCTGCGTCGACGACGGTTCGAAGGATCGCACGCTCGCGGTCCTGCGCGAGAGGTTCGACGCGAACCCGCGCGTCCGCATCCTTGCCAAACCGAACGGCGGGAAGTCGTCGGCGCTGAACCTCGGCTTCGCCGAGGCGCGCGGGGAGGTGGTGGTCGCGCTCGACAGCGACACGCTGTTCGCCAAGGACACCGTGGCGCGGCTCACGGCCCCCTTCTCCGATCCGCGCGTCGCGGCCGTGGCGGGCAACGCCAAGGTGGGCAACCGGGTGAACCGGCTCACCCGCTGGCAGGCGCTCGAATACGTCACGGCGCAGAACCTGGAGCGCCGCGCCTGGGACCTGGCCGGCGCCGTCCCCGTGGTGCCGGGCGCGGTGGGCGCCTGGCGGCGGGCGGCGGTGCTCGCCGAGGGCGGGTTCCATGAGGACACGCTCGCGGAAGACACCGACCTGACCCTGCGGCTGATCGCGCGCGGCCACCGCGTGGTGTACGCGGAGCACGCGCTCGCGTACACCGAGGCGCCACAGACCGTGCGGTCCCTGCTCAAGCAGCGCTTCCGCTGGACGTACGGCGTCCTGCAGGCGTGCTGGAAGCACAAGTCGCGGTTCTTCCGCCCCGGCGGAGCCGTGCTGGGCTGGCTGATCCTGCCCGCGTTCGCCGTGTACCAGTTCATGGTTCCCCTGGTCGCGCCAGTGGTGGATCTCTTGTTCGTCGCGGCGCTCGTGCGCGGGAACGCGCTGGCCACCATCGGGTACTACCTCCTGTTCTTCGCGCTCGACCTGCTCCTCTCCGCGGCCGCCGTGCTCCTCGAGGGCGAGGACCTGGGCCTGCTCCTCGGACTCTTCGTGCAGCGAGTGGTGTACCGGCAGATCCTCTGGGTGGCGCTGGTCCGCTCTCTCTGGAATGCGCTCGCGGGGTTCGCGGTCGGATGGGGCAAGCTCGCCCGGACCGGCACGGCGCAGGTCGCGCCCATGCGCCGCTGACGGCTGGCGGACTTCCGTGGCTCCCGGGAGTTGACTGCGAACGCGCGGCCTCGCAGGCTGCGCGTCCTCTGCAGTGAACCCCCGGAGGGGACCCCATATGAAGCGTCTTTCCGCGCGCGCGCTGATCGCAGTCGCGCTCGCCGCTGCGGCCCTGCCCGTGGCCGCCAAGGCGGCGCCGTTCCAGATCGTGGAAGCCACCATCGACGACATCCAGGCCCGGTATCGGGCGGGGCAACTCAGCCCCGAACAGGTGGTGCAGATGTATCTCGCCCGGATCGCGGCCTACGACCGCTCCAGTCTCGGGCAGCCGCTCACGACCAGGAGCGGCCAGGAGCCGTTGAACAGCTTCATGCACGTCAACCAGCAAGCGCTCGAGGACGCGAGCCGGCTCGATGTCGAGGAGGGCGATGACGATGGCGGAAAGCCGCTGTTCGGGATCCCCATCATCCTGAAGGACAACATCGCGACCAAGGACATGCCCACCACCGCGGGATCGGTCGCCCTCGGCGGATCCGAACCGAAGAAGGACGCCTTCATCGCGCGCAGGCTTCGCCAGGCAGGCGCCGTCATCCTCGGCAAGGGCACGTTGACGGAGTTCGCCAACTTCATCGCCTTGGGCATGCCCACCGGCTTCAGCTCGCAGCTGCGCTTCCAGCTCTCCCAGGTCCCCGGCGCCGATCTCTCGAAGGTCGGGTACGGCTTCAACTCCTATGATCCGCGCATCGACCCGAGGACGTTCGTGCCCGTGAATGACGGCCGCCCGGTGCTGGCCACCGGAGGGTCGAGCTCGGGACCGGGCATCGCGGTCGGCGCGAACCTCGCAACGGCCGGCGTCGGCACGGAGACCTCGGGATCGATCCTCAGCCCGTCCGGCCAGAACGGCCTCGTCGGCATCAAGCCGACGGTCGGGCTCGTCAGCCGGCACGGCATCGTGCCCATTACCGCCGATCAGGACACCGCCGGCCCCATGGCACGGACGGTGAGGGATGCCGCCCGGCTGCTGGGCGTGCTCGCCGGATTCGACGAGAAGGATCCGGCCACCGCCGCCTGCCGCGGGCGCGGCAAGTGCTTCCGGGACTACACGCGGTTCCTCGACCGGCATGCCTTGAAAGGGGCACACATCGCGGTGCCGCAGCACCCGTACTGGGTCGAGTTCGGGCTGGGCCCCGCGCGGACCGAGCTGATGAACAACGCCATCGCGACCATCCAGTCGTTCGGCGCGACGGTCGACTTCTGCGAGATCCCTTCCCAGAACGTGCTGAACGGCTACGGCACCTGCGTCACCACCGCTGACGTCGACAAGCGCAGGGCCACGCCCGCCGGAACGATCCCGTCCTGCTCGACGGTGCTGCTCTTCGGCTTCAAGCGCGATCTGAACACCTATCTGGCCGACACGGACTTCGGCCCGGGCGTGAGTGCCTCCAACGCGCAGATTCCGGTGCGCACGGTGCACACGCTCGCCGACGTGATCTCGTTCAACGCGGCACACCCCGAGGTGGCCACGAAGTATGGACAGGACATCGCCATCGGCGCGGACGCGCTCAACGTCGGTCCCGGCCAGGATCTCGACAATTACTTGGCCGATCGCGCGCTGGACTTGAAGCTGACCAGGACCTGTGGCCTGGACGTGCTCTACACGGGTGTGGTCCCCGCGGAGTGCGCGGGGCTCGTCGCGGACCAAGGGAGCTGCGCCGGGAAGAAATTCGACGCGGTCCTCTTCCCGGCCAACTTCGGCGCCAACGCCCCCGCCCGCGCGGGATACCCGAGCGTGATCGTGCCCGGGGGGTTCTTCGTCCCGACCCTGGCGAGCCTTCCTGCAGGCTTCACTCCGCAGCCGTCCCCCTTCGGCGTGACGTTCTCGGGGCCGGCGTTCAGCGAGCCGAAGCTGATCGGCTACGCCTATGCGTTCGAGCAGGCCACCCACTACCGCGTGCCGTCGGCGAATCCCGACCTGCGGCTCCCGTGAGTCCCGCCTCGCCGGGGTAAGGCGTTGCGCATCGTCACCTGGAACTTCCTCGCGGGCGGCAGCTCCAGGCGCTTTGCGCACTGGCAGCTGCATTCGCGATCACAACCCGGTGTTCGCGGAGCTCAGGGGAGCGGCGCGCGCGTGAACCGCACGGCCGCGCCCCACGGGCGCCGCCCCGGCCGGCGTGGATCCGGATCCGGCAGGAGCGCGAACAGGCGCATCCACCGGGGCAACCGCCGCAGGCGCGCCGCGGCGCGGAAGAACGATCGGACGTCGGTCGCCTTCCAGCCGAGCGCCTCGAAGAAAGCCACGCCGTCCGCCGGCGCGAACCGCATGGTCGCATTTTCCGCGAGGTGGGAACCCACCCGCCGCCGCAACATCGCCAGCACGGCCGGCGAGGCGAGGTCGACGATCCACCAGGCGATCGCGGGCCGCTCGTGCAGGTCCCGCGCGATGACGCGCACCATCTCGGGCTCCAGGTAGACCAAAAGACCTTCGGTGATCACCAGCGCGCGGCGAAAGCCGGCGAGCGCGCGGTCGAGAAAGGCGCTGCGCGCGGCCGCGTCGGTGAGATCGGCCCGTTCGCGCAGGAGCCGGCAGACCGGCTTTTCGGCGGCCAGCAGCCGCTCCTTCTCGTCGAGGAGATCGGGCAGGTCGGCCTCGATGAAGGTCAAGGCTTCCGGCAGCGGCAGCCGGTACGGCCGCGTGTCGAGCCCCGCCGCCAGGTTGAGGACGCAGTCGGCCCCGTCCCGGACCGACTCCATCACCAGATCGTCGATGAGCTTGGTGCGCATCACCAGCGGCCAGTCGTCCCGTCCGGGCTGGCTGAGCCGATCGGCGATCCGGCGGCCGCGCTCGCCGGCGAGCCGCTCGGAGAGCGGATCGCGGAAGAGGGCGTCGGGCCGGCTGGATTCGCGCGCGCGGATCATCGCGACCCAGAGCGCCGTATCCGAGATGTGGGTCACCGCGGGCGTTCGGGTATCCATTCCGCTCCTTGTACTTCGAGATCGGATAGAACGTCGCGATGTTTGCTTCCGGCGCGCTGGCCCGGCGGGCTAGGCTGCGCGGCCATGAACCGCTCGCGATTCGCCCCG
>WNGJ01004980.1_pt1 | contig 14383 bp, 13 predicted proteins | sample 5400611 | NCBI WGS metagenome assembly WNGJ01 (sample SAMN13153375, study PRJNA577476) | soil metagenome | isolation source: 40 cm soil or saprolite under Garry oak tree replicate 1 | place: USA:California | collected 2016-06-15 | reverse complement strand
CGTCACCGCGAGCGTGAGGCCGACGTAGCCGAGACCGACGACGCCGACGCGCGTCACTCCAGCAGTCCCTCCGCGACGTCGCGCTCGGCCTTGTGGAAGTCGTCGAGGCGGCCGACGTCGAGCCAGTACTCGCGGATCGTATACGCGGCGACCACCGAGCCGCGCATCACGAGCGCGCGGATCAGGTCGGTCGCGTCGAAGTACTCGTCGGCGGGGATGGCCTCGAGGGCCGTGGGGTCCAGCACGTAGATGCCGGCGTTGATCGGGTACTCCTTGCGCGGCTTCTCGTCCACGCGCAGCACGCGGTCGCCGCGCAGCGTGAACTCGCCGTACGGGATCTCGACCTGATGCAGCGACACGCCGACGGTCATGGCCGCCTTGACCTGGGCGCGGTGGAAGGCCCACATCGCACGGAAGTCGCACTTGGTCAGGATGTCGGCGTTGACCACGAAGAACGGCGCCGTGAGGCGCTCGCGGGCGAGCGTGAGCGCGCCCATCGTGCCGAGCGGCCGCGACTCCTCGACGTACTCCACGCGGACGCCCAGGGCGGCCCCGTCGCCGAGAGAGTCGCGGATCATCATCGACTTGTGATGGAGGGCGACGACGATGCGCTGGATCCCCGACAGCCGCAGTCGCTCGATGAGAATCTCGATCAGCGGCTTGCCGCCGACGCGCAGCAGCGGCTTGGGCGTGGCCTCGGTGAGCGGCCGCAGCCGCTTGCCCTCGCCGCCGGCCATGATGACGGCGCAGGCTGGTAGCGGCGGCGGCGCGATGAGGTCTTCGAGTAAGAGCAGGTCAACGACGCGCCGCGTGCCGTCCACGACGGGCAGCTGCCGGATCGAGCGGCCGCGCATCAGGGCGATCGCGGCCACCGCCGACACCCCGGCGGCGGCCACCACCGGCGCGCGGTTCATCGCGTCGTCCACGGCAGACTCGAGCGTGAGGCCGCGCAGGAGGGCCTTGCGCAGGTCGCCGTCGGTGGCGAGACCGACGAGGCGCCCGGTCGCGTCGACCACGAGGGCGAGCTGCTTGCCGCTCTTCGTGATGCACTCGAGCGTCTCGCGCAGGGTGGCGCCCTCCCGGACGAGCACGTCGTTCAGGTTGTTCACGCGACCTCCCGCTTCACGACCAGCCGCGGGCCCAGCTCGACCTCGCGCAGGACCCGCGCGATGCGCTCGGCGGCGTGGCCGTCGCCGTAGGGATTGGGAGCCCCACGCAGCCGCGCGCGCGCGCCAGGCGCCAGCGCCGTCTCGAGACCGGCGAGGATCTCGTCGGTCGCGTCGCCGACGTCGATGACGTTGGCGCCGCGCAGCCGGCCCTGTTGCCGGCGGCCGACGTTGACGACGGGCAGCGCGAACGACGGCGCCTCGATGAGGCCGCTCGAGGAGTTGCCGACCATCGCGTCGGCCGCGGCCAGCACGGACAGGTACAGGTCGTCACCGAGGTTGCGCACGAGGCGCACGCGCGCGCAGCGCGCCGCGAACTTCTCGAGGCGCTCGATGATCGTGACGCCGGCCGTGTCGGCATTCGGATAGGTCACGAGAAGGGTGGCGTCGGTCTTCTCCAGCGCGGCAACGAGCGCGTCCGCGTGCGCGGCGGTGTCGCGGTACTCGAGCGTGACCGGGTGGTACGTCACGACCAGCCAGCGCCCCGTCGCCGGCACGCTCAGGCGGCGCGCGAGCTCGTCGCGCGGCAGCAGGCGCGTCGTCCGGATCCGGTCGAGCCCCGGCGCCCCGACGGTGTAGATCCGCCACCGCTCCTCGCCCATGCCCTCGACGCGCCGCGCGTGGACGTCGGCCGAGACCAGGTGCAGGTGGGACAGCTTGGTGATCGCATGGCGGATCTGGTTGTCGATGGCGCCCTCGGAGGCCTCGCCGCCGTGCAGGTGCGCGACCGGCAGCGCGAACGGCAGCGCCGCCGCCGCGGCCGCGAGCATCTCGAAGCGGTCGCCGAGGACGACGACCAGGTCCGGCCGCTGCTCGGCGTAGACGCGCGCGAAGCCGCCGACGCCGCGGCCGATCGAGACGCCGATGGCCTCGGGCGTGTCGCCGGGCTCCAGCATGTCCACGCGCGCCGCGATGGGCCAGCCGTCGGCGGCGACGGCGTCCACGGTGTGACCGAACCGCGGCGAGAGGTGCATCCCTCCGACGTAGAGCTGCAGGCTCACGTCGGGCGCGGCCCGGAGCGCGGCGAGGACCGGACGGAGATGGCCGTAGTCCGAGCGGCTCACGGTGACGACGCCGATCGTGCGCGTGCCGGCCACCGTCATTCCTCCAGCGCCGTCCATTCCAGCACCTCGTCGGCGGCGACGTCGCGACGCAGCCGGCGGCCGATCGCGCGGCTCAGCTCGGCGGGAGGGATGCCCGTTCCCGGGCGCTTCACGGCGACGGCGTCCGCGGTGAGCCGCTCGCCGGCGCGCAGCGCGCGCGCCGCCACCAGGCTCTTGCGCGCCACGCGGCGCGTGTCGAGCTCGGAGGGCGTCGGCCGCTTGTCGCCGTCGCCGAGCGCGGACTCGACGGTGCGGATACCGCGCACCAGCGCCGCCATCTCCCTCGGATCGAGCGACGCGCGATGGTCCGGGCCGGGCATCGCCTTGTCGAGCGTCAGGTGCTTCTCGACGATCGCGGCGCCGCGCGCCACCGCGGCCAGCGCCACCTCGAGGCCGAGCGTGTGGTCGGAGAGTCCGACCGGCACGCCGAAGCGCTCGCGCAGCGTGTCCATCGCGCGCAGGTTCATCTCGGCGGGAGGCGCGGGATACGCGCTCACGCAGTGCAGGAGTGCGACCGGCGGGTCGCCGGCGGCGCGGATGACCGCCACCGCCTCGCCCACCTCGGCGAGCGTGGACATGCCGGTGGAGACGATCATCGGCCGCCGCTTGGCGGCCACGTGACGCAGGAAGGGCAGGTTCGTGATCTCGCCGGAAGGCACCTTGAAGAGCGGCGCGGCCAGCCGCTCGAGCGCGTCGGCGCTCGCCTCGTCGAAGGGCGCGGAGAAGAAGACGACGCCGCGCTTCGCGCAGCGCTCCTGGACGCGCGCGAAATCGGCGAGCGTCAGCTCGAGCCGCGCGAGCATGTCGCGCTGGCTTTCGGCGCCGCCGGTCGTCTCCACCTGGTAGCCGGCTTTCGGCGCCGCACGGCTCACGAGCGCGTCGGTGCGGAACGTCTGGAACTTCACGGCGTCGGCGCCGCCGTCCGCGGCCGCGTCGACCAGCGACAACGCGAGCGCGACGTCGCCGTTGTGGTTGACGCCGGCTTCGGCAACGACGAACACGGGGGCGCCGCCGCCGATGCGCCGCTCGCCGACCACGAAGCCGGACGCGCTCACGAACGTCCCTCGCGGGAACCATCGCCCGGCGCCTGGGCGCCTCCCGCCGTCAGCTCGCGGCGAATCTGGTCCACGACGCCCTGCAGCCGGTCGGCCAGCGCGCCGTCGACGGGATGCAGGTACGGCGCGGCGAAGCGGCGCCCGCGGTACACCAGCGCCGCGCGCGCGGACCGATCTGTGACGAGCCGGCGCAGCACCGTCGCCAGCGCTTTGGCGTCGCCCATGTCGACCCGCTCGACGGCGCCTTCGCTCACGTACGCCGGCATCCCGCCGCCCTCGAAGTCCTTGCCCGGCGTCTGCACCGCGATCACGGGACAGCCCATGGCCATCGCCTCGATACCGGCCATCGACGTCACCATCACCGCCGCGTCGGCCGCGCCGAACAGCCGGTGGATGTCGTACTCCTTCGTCAGCCGCGCATCGGGCCAGCCCCACTCGCTGATCTGGCGGCGCAGCAGGGCCACGTCCTCGTTGGGATGGACTTTCACCACGACTTCGAGCCCGCCGACGGCGCTGACGGCGTCGTGGACGGTCCGATAGAACGCTTCCTTCTCGCCGGCGGAGAACAACAGCGAGACGTACTTCGAGACCATGACGATCAGGGGCCGGCCGGGCTCGAGCCGGAGATCGCTGCACAGGTCCGCGCGCAGGCGCTCGGGCGGCACGAGTCGCGCGGCGTTGGAGCGCGGGTCGCCGACCGCCATGAGCCGTCGCGCCTCGATGCCCTGCTCGATCAGTCCCTGCCTGGCGTGCTCGCCGAGGACGAGCACGCGATCGCCGACGTCGAAGAGGTTGGTGCGGTCGCGGCCGAGGAGCGCGCCGCCGTAGAACAGCAGCGACGGGATTCCGCGCCGACGCGCGGCCAGTGCCAGGGCCCGCTCGGACATCCGGCGGTCGCTCGTGATCACCACGGCGGCCGGGCGATGCGCATCGAGGGCGCGGAATGCGGCAGCCAGATAGAGCCGCGCCGTCGCCAGGCTCCACGTGACGGCGTCGCGCGCATAGGGCGCGACGATCCCGGCCAGCGGACCGCCAGGCTGGCGATACCTGAGCCGCGCCAACAAGCGGCGCGACACCGGCCGCAGCTCGCGCACGAGCCCGCGCGCCTCGGCGCGCGGCAGATGGTCCATCAGGTGGCCCCCCGCTGCGCCGTCCTCCACCGCGTGCCGCAACGGCGCTCGCATCGCGTGGTTCTCGCTCGTCGCCACGAGCACGACGGACTGCCGGCCGCGGGCGGTGAGCGCGCGTACCAGCGGATCCACCACCATGAAGTGGCGCGCGTGCGAGACCGAAAACAGGATGGGCGCCGACGGTGTCGACACCAGCGCGCGCCGATGGCTCACGTGGGCGGCGAGCGCTCGGCGCTCCTCGCGTCGGCGGAGCCCGCGGCCGGCGGCCGCCAGCGTCGCCGCGGCCGGCGAGCGGCGCGCGACACGCACCGGGATGCCGCGCTCGACGGCCAGCGCGCGCGCCACGCGCTCGACGATCGACGCGCCCGTGAGGAGCACGACCCCGCCGGGCTTCACTTCGTCGAGCGCCCGTAGAACGATCCCGAGATATTCGACGACGTCGAGGCGGAGCAGGATGCCCTTCGTCACGGGCAGCAGGTCCGGGAGCCACACGCCGTCGAACGTCAGCCCGGGCTCGTCGCGCGGCGGCCACCACTCGGCCATCAGTTCGCGCGTGAGGAAGGCGAGCGCCTCCGGATCGTTCCGGAGCAGCTCGTCCTCGTAGAACCGCCGCGCGGCGGAGGCGGGCAGACCCTCGGGGTCGAGCGTCTCGCGCCCGGCGAGGACGGTGACTTCGTGGGCGGCGGCGAGACGCCTCGCGGCCTCGCCCAGCGCCTGACGGTAGCGTCCGAGATAGCGACGATGGAGGGTCCGCACCCAGCGGCGCCGGAACTCGCCCACGCTGCGCGCCGTGGCCTCGGCCACGAGCAGAACGCGGCTCATCGATCGTCGTGGGGGGCCCCGATATGGCCCCCCACACCCCCCATCGCTCGGACGCGCCCCGGCGCAGCCGTGGCGCGCCTCGGGCTTGACCCAGGATGTCTCATCGGTGCTCCTTGCCGGCGACGAACTTCGTGCGCGCGGCCACGTCGGCGGCGACGCGGGCGCCGGCTGGCACGCTCGCCTCCTTGCCGATGACGACGCCCGGCACGACGATGGCGCCGGCGCCGAGGAACGCGCCGGTCTCCACGCGCACGTTGCCGCACACGATCACGCCCGGCGCGAGGTAGGCATGGTCGCCGATCCGGCAATCGTGCTCCACCACCGTGCCGCTGTAGAGGACCGCGTCCTCGCCGACGACGACCTCGGCGCCCACGGCGACCTGGGGGAAGACGACGGAGCCGGCGCCGATGCGCGCCGAGGACGACACGGCGGCCGTCGGGTGCACGAGGCTCGGCGTCACGATGCGGAGGTCGCGCAGTCGGGCAAAGAGCGTCGGGCGGCGCGCCAGGGCGGCGTTGCCGACGCCGACGACGGCGCCGTCGAACTTCCGCGAGGCCACCAGCCGCGGCAGGTCGTCGTCGGAGCCCACGACGCCCTTGGCGGCGACGGGCGTGCCGGGAGCGCCGACGAAGCCGGCCACAGTCCAGCCGCACGCGAGCGCGACGTCGGCGACGGCGCGCGCGTGAGCGCCCGCGCCGAGGACGAGCAGCCGCCGCTCAGCCATCTCAGCTCACCGGCGCGAGGGCGGAATGGGCGCGCGGCCCTGCCCGAGCACGAGCTCGGCGAGCAGGAAGTCCCACTCCGTATCGATGTTGACCGAGGCCGCGAAGTCCATGACGATGCCGCGGTTGTCCTTGCCGAGCACGCGCCCCTGCCCCATGAGCACGTCGTACCGGGTGACGTAGACGGCGCCCGACGGCTGGTACACCGCGGGCGCGTCCTGGCGGCGCACGTAGCGGTAGCCCTCCTCGAACAGCGCGTGGGTGACGTCGCCGTCGAGCGTCTTCATGAAGTACGGGTGGTACGAGGCCTCGCTGAGCGTCTGCGCCGAGTCCGCGCCCGTGTCCGCGGCCCTGGCGATCGTGCGGTCGATGTCGGCGCCCACGCGGAACGGCGACGTCGGTTGCAGCGTCACGATCAGGTCCGGGCGCGCGCCGGTCGACTCGAGCCAGCGCACCGCGTGCTGGAGCACCGGAATCATCCCCGCCTCGTCGCTGGCCAGCTCGGCCGGACGCAGGAACGGCACCTCGGCGCCGTGGCGCCGCGCCTCCTCGGCGATGGCGTCGCTGTCCGTGGAGACGACGCAGCGAGTCAGGCGCGTGGCCTCGCGCGCGGAGGCGATCGCGTGACCGATGAGCGAGAGCGCGCCCAGGCGGCGGAGGTTCTTGCCGGGCAGACCCTTGGAGCCGCCGCGGGCCGGGATCACGCCGAACACGTACGGCGCGGCCACGCTCAGACCTTCACCCAGCGACGCTCCCGGGATGCGCGCCGCGCGGCATCGATGACCCTCATCGTGCCCAGTCCGTCCCAGCCGTCGCAGCGCGGCGGCGCGCCGCCGATCACGGCCAGGAAGTGTTTCGCCTCCTCGACGTACATGTCGTTCAGCTGGCCGGTGGAGGGGTACACCTCCCAGCGCGCGGCGCGCGGGTCGTAGACGCGCACCTCGTTCTCCATCCGGCGCCACTGGATCACGCCCGCCTCACCCATCAGCTCGAAGTGACTGTGCATGTTCCAGGCGAACAGGTTCATGTGAATGTTGCCGACCGCGCCGGAGGCGAACCGCACGGTGAGGTCGGCGACGTCGTCGGTGCCGATCTCGAGGCTGGAGACGCGATCGACGACGGCGCTCACCTCGACGATCTCTCCGAGGAGCCAGCGCATGTAGTCGATCGCGTGGCTCTCGTCGAGCAGGCACCCCCCGCCCTGCTTGGGATCGGCCATGTAGAACTGGCGATAGTCCTTGCCGGGGTAACGGTGGAAGCCGAGATGGTACGCGTACTCGGTCCGCGCCGCGCGGACGGCGCCGATCCGACCCTCCTTCAGGAGCTGCTCGACCAGGAGCATCGGAGGCCAATAGCGCCAGTTGTGCGCGATGAGCACGCGGCGCCCTCGCGCGTCACAGAGCTTCAGAAAGGCGTCCAGACCGTCGGCAGAGACGGCGAACGGCTTCTCGATCATGAGGTGCGCGCCGCGCTCCAGGGCGAGCCCGCCGATCGCAACGTGTGAGTCGGGGGGCGTGCAGATCACGGCGCCGTCGGCGCCGTCCAGCGCCTCCGCCGCGGTCGCGGTGGCGCGCAGGTACGGACACTGCACGGCCGCGGCCGCGCGCTGCTCCGGCGAGCTGTCGTAGCCGGTGAGCGTTTCGACGCCGACGGCGTGGAAGTTCTGGAGGTGTCGGCGTCCGATGGAGCCGAGGCCGAGAATGGCGATCTTCATCAGTCCCCTGCCGTGTTGGCGTGTAAGCGGTTCCATTCGCGCTCGTACTGGTCGATGCGCCGGACGTCGCGGAGCACCATCAGCTCGCGGAGCCCGTACAGCTCGACGGCGTTGAACTTCTTGCTGATCACGGCGGTGACTTTGGTGGCATCCCCGAGGTCGAGCAGGAACTCTTCGAGATTGCCGTCGTACTGCTCGAGGATCGACGCCTTGTAGGTCTGGTACCACTCCGTGCCCGGATACGGCGTCGCGAAGAACGGCTTCACCTGCAACCCGAGGCGGTTCCACGCCGCGATGTTGTCGCGCAGGCTGTCGAAGTCCTCATCAGGGAACCCGATCATCTGGTTCGGGATCGGGCGAATGCCCGCCTCCATCGTCCAGCGTAGTGACCGCTCGTTGGTTGCCGGCGTCGCGCCCTTGCCGATCGTCTTCATCACGCGCGCCGAGAACGTCTCGTAACCGTAAAGCAGGTGCGAGCAGCCGGCCGCCTTGATCGCCTTGAGGACCTCGGGGCTGCAGAGGGTGGCGTGGCTGGTCCCGCCCCAGTGGATGCCCGAGCAGCGCTCGGGGTCGTGGGGCACGCCGTCGCGAACGCACTGCGGCTGCAACCCCTCCTCGATCCAGAGCCGCGCGATGTCGGTGAGCCACGTCTTCCCCGACGACTGGTGCATGGTCATGAGGTTCTCGTCGAGGAAGCTGACGAAGTCGATCTCGAACTTCGAGCGCGCATACTTGACGAGCTCGACGACGTAGCGCGGGCTGTGGTAGCGGATCGCCCGCTTGTAGCCGAAGCGCACGTCGGGCTGGCCGTCCTTCTGGACGTATTCCATGTCGCCGGCGATGCCGAGATGGAAACAGAAGCGGCAGATGAGTGAGCAGCCGTAGCTCGCGTTGATGTCGAGTCGCCGCTTGGCGGCCATGCCCTCCTCCGAGAACCCGAACGTGCTGTTGCGAAAGTAGATGTCGAGGGGGAACAGTTCCCACGCGGGGTAAGGCAGGCGATCGATGTCGTCCAGCAGCGGCTGCTCCGGGGTGAGGTGGCTCGCACCGGCGGCGTCGCGCCAGACGAGGCCGCGCACGGACGCCCAGTCGCGATTGCCCGCGTCCACGCGGCGCAGTAGCTCGGGGAAGGACAGGAACGCCTCGCCGACGACGCCGACGTCCACCTGGGGCAGCAGCCGCATGACGTCGTGCGGCATGCTCGTGAGGAATCCGCCGCCGGCCACCACCAGCGCGCGCGGCGCCAGCGCCTTGGCGAGGCCCACGATGTGCTTGATCGCGCCGTAGGCGGTGGTGATCCCTCCGAGGGCGATGACGTCCCAGTCGTCGGCCTGCACCACCTGCGTGAGCACGTCGTCGCCCGCGCGCCAGGCGTTCGCGTCGTAGACCTGCACGAGGTGCCCCTCACGCATGATGATGGACGCCAGCAGCGCCATACCGTACGGCACGTGCTTGGGATCGTCTTCCTCGCGGATCACCGGGTTCACGAACAGGACCTTAGCCACGCTGAGCCTCGAGCGCCGCCGGGGAGGCGTCCCCGCGGCGCGGCAAGTCGTTGGTGTCCAGACGGGGCAAGGTGAGCGGCTGCGCCAGGTCGCGCGCGACGCCGACGCGCGTGGTGAGGCCGACCACGCAGCCCGCCGCGCCGACGACGTCGAGGGTCGTCGCGTCATGCGCGCCGAACGGGTAGCACATCACCCAGTCGCGAGGGCGCTCGCCGTACACCTCGCCCAGAAAATCCACGGTGCGTGCGATCTCCCGCTCCTGACCCTCGCGGGAGAGCGTGTCCAGCCAGACGTGCTCGGCGCCGTGGCCGCCGACCTCCATGCCGTGCTGCACCATGCAGCGGAGCTGGTCGAGGTCCATGTAGAGCTCGCGCGCGACGACGCGCGGGTCGATGCCGACGTATTCATCGAAGAGCTGGCGGATGATGTCGCCGCGGACGCGCGGCGGCAGCCCTTTCTGGAGCACGCGCTTCACGAACGTCACGTCCGGCCCGTCGAAGCGGGAGGCGACGGCATGGGTCGCGTAGAGCGCAGCGGCCGGGGGCAGGTCGGCGTCGCCGCGCGCGTCGATCAGCGCGCGCACGCGCCGGGCCAGCGCGGCCGCGTCGTCGCCGGCGACGGCGAGGATCAAGTGGATCTGGTGCGTCTCGAGGACCGTCCGCTGCGCGATGGCCGTCACCGGCGGGTAGAAGCTCGCGGTCAGCCGGCGCGCGACGAGGCGCGGGAACACGACAGTGAAGTGGTCGAGGAACCCGTCGTCGAACGTCAGCGCGCACGCGTGGTCCGGCAGCGCGCGGCGGCCGTGGACTGCGTCGACGATGTCGCGCATCGAGCACACCTCGTAGCGCTTCGTGACGTAATCGAGCTGCCCCTCGAACGCCTCGATGGTCAGCCCCTTGATCCCCGGGTAGCGGCTGTTCGCGAGGTCGCGGATGTAGTGGTACATCACGATCGTGAGCGTGCTCATCGCGTGAACGCGGCCACGAAGGAAGAGCTCCACATGAGGCTCGCCGGCGCCGTCTCGAGCGCCTCGTACACGGACGCCAGCCGGTTGTAGAAGCGCGGCGCGACGCGCTCCCACGCCGGCGGCCACGGATGCGGATGCAGCCCGACGGAGCCGGCCTGCTGGAATCCCGCCGCGCGGGCGACGGCCTCGATCTCGCGCGGGGTGTGCTGGCGCCGCTCGCCGCGAAACTCCGCGCTCCGGTCCGGCGCCTCGGCGCCGGCGGCACGATCCTGCGCCAGCGCGGCCTCGAGCTCCGGCAGCGCATCCTTCAGCCGCCGCACGAAGTCGTCGAGGAGCGCGGGCGCGTCGCACCCGATCGGGAGCGCCGCGAGGTCGCCCAGGAGCGCCAGCGCGCCGCCGCCGTCGCACTCGCGCCGGGTGTACTCGTTGAGGCTCGCCATGTTGAACAGGCGGTTGCGGCAGGAGACTACGAACACGCCGCCAGGACGCAGCCGGCGCGCCGCCCACGCGAAGAATTTCGCGTCGTCGTCCAGATATTCCACGAGGCCCAGCGCGGTGACGGCGTCCAGCGGTCCCTCGCCGTCGTCGTCCAGCGCCAGCACGTCGGCCACGCGGAACTCGACCCTGGCGCGGACGGCCGCCGCGAGCTCCTCGGCGCGCCGGCGCGCCTCGGCGATCATCCCCTCGGCGATGTCGACGCCGAGCGTGTCGAAACCCAGCTCGGCGGCGCGGAAGCACAGGTCGCCGCCGCCGCAGCCCACGTCGACCAACCGGCCGCATGCGGCGCCGAGGCGATCGACCGCGGCCGTGAGGGCGAGGCGAACGCGGCTGGAACCGAGCGGATAGCCGGCGGGGTGCGTGCCGTCGACGTACGCCGTCGCCAGCCAGCGCCGGGCGCTGTCGGAGAAGTAGCGCCGCGTGTACGCGGGATCACTCACGGCGGTCGGCCTTCGCCAGGAAGTCTTCGAGCGGTAGCAGGGGCACGGAGTCGCCGTGGAGCACGCCGCCCTCGGTGCAGTTCACCGTCTCCGCGTCCGCCTCGCGGGCCATGTCGAGGAACACCGTGCGGAACCAGTAGTATGCGGGATCCGTGAACCAGCGCTCGCCGACGAACGGGCTGTCGACGGGGATGAACGCCTCCGCGTAGCGGTCGCCGAACATCTCACGGAGCTCGGGGTAATACTGCGTGCGCTCGTACGGCGTCCCCGGCGGATACCCGAAGTCGATGCCGACGAGCCCGATGCGGCGCTTGCCCAGCACAGCGTGCGTGATGACCCAGGCAGCCGTGCCGACGTTGCCACCGCCGTTCAGGCACGGCAGGCCGTTGGTGCGGTGCAACCGGCGCGAGACGCTGTCCGGCTTGTCGTAGTCGTCGTACATCGGGTTCCACCAGTACATGGCGATGCCGGCCGCCTCGCAGCGCGCGACGACGGCCGGCGCGGCGGAGGTGGCCACCGCAGCCCGCATCTGCGGGCCGTGCGCATTCACGAGCCCGATGAGCGCGCGATTCGCCGCGACCTCGTCCTGCGCCTGGGCCGGATCCATCTCCTGCCGACGGAAGTAGTCGTCCGCGGGCGCCGCCGTCATCGCGGGATCACCGAACCAGCGCACGATGCGCTCGCGGTGCGGATCGACGGAGACCACCAGGTGCGGCACCACGCCCGCGCGCAGGCACGAGCCGAGCGCGCCGTCCACGGCGACGACGGTGCCGGTATACCCGCTCTTCCGCAAGCGCGCCAGGCTGTCGCGGCGATGCAGGCTCGGGCCGGCCCCCACCACGACCGCGGAGTCGCCGTCGCCGAGCGCAACGTCGCCGAGCTCGAGGATGGAGCGCTCGATCTTCGGCCGGTTGACGGCCGCGTTCTCGAGGCCGACGCCGGCGATGCGCTCGAAGGTCGCCGCCTCGAGCTGGCTAGCGATCCGTTTCCCGAGGTCCATCCGTCTTGCCGTCCTCACCCTTCCAGAGGAAGCCTTTCTTGCTCACGAAGCAGATGCTGCCGCCCAGGCGCGAGAGCGCCTGCTTCTCGAATTCGTCGGTCGAGCTCGTATCGCTCACGACCGGTTCCTTGATGACGGTCTTCAGCTTGTAGTTGCCCTTCAAGAACTCTTTCACGGTCGTCCCCCCTCAGTAGCGGCCGAGCGCCTCGGCCTCGGCGAATTGCAGCCGGCACAGCTGCTGGTACGTCGGGCTGGCCGCCATCAGCTCGGCGTGGCGGCCTATCGCCTCCACCCGCCCGCGGTGCAGCACCACGATGCGGTCGGCGTGCATGACGGTCGAGAGCCGGTGCGCGATGACGACGGACGTGCGCCCGGTGATGACCCGGTCGATGGCCTGCTGCACCAGCCGCTCGGACTCGCTGTCCAGCGCGCTCGTCGCCTCGTCGAGCAGCAGGATCGGCGGCTGGGCCACGATGGCGCGGGCGATGGCCACGCGCTGGCGCTGGCCGCCGGACAGCCGCACGCCGCGATCGCCGACGACGGTGTCATAGCCGTCGGGCAGCTCGGTGATGAACTCGTGCGCGTTGGCGATGCGCGCGGCCTGCTCGATGGCCGCGTCGGTGACGTGCTCGCGCCCGTAGGCGATGTTGTCGCGGATGGAGGCGTTCATCAGCAGCGCCTCCTGCGGCACCACGCCGAACAGCCGCCGGTACGAGTCCTGGCGCAGCGTGCGGAGGTCGCGACCGTCGATCGTCACCGTGCCGCTGCGCGGGTCGTAGAAGCGCAGCAGGAGATCGGCGAGGGTCGACTTGCCGGAGCCGCTGGGCCCCACGAGGGCCACGATCTCGCCGCGGACGATCTCGAAGCTCACGCGATCGAGCACGGGTTCGTCGTCGTAGTCGAAGGTGACATCGAGCAGCGCGAGCCGGTCGCGGAAGCCGTTGATGGTTTCCGCGCCGTCGCGCACCCGGGGTTGCTGGGCGAACAACTGTTCGACCCGCGTGGACGCAGCGAGGATCGTCTGCATCTGGGTGTAGGCGTTGCCGAGAAGACCGAGCTGCGCAATGACCGCGCGGCCAACGTAGAGGAAGAGGAAGAACGTGGACACCGCGAGCCGGCCCGCCAGCAACTCCCACGCTGCCAGCGAAAGAATTGCCGCCTCTACAAAGACGTTAACCGCAGCGCGTGCAGGGTCTTCGGCATGCTTGTATGCGCCGAAGCGCAGGTGCCGGCGCAACGACTCGTCCAGTAGCCTAGCGAGTCGTTTGAACTCGAAGGCCTCGGCGCCGAGCGACTTCACCACACGGATACTGAGGAAGGCTTCCTGAAACCGCGTGGCCAGCTCAGCGAAAATCTCGAGTTGGGAGGCGGCGAAGCGGTGGATCGGATTGCGGATTGCCGAGGTGACGCCCCAGTGTAAAAGTGCAGCACCCACCGCGGCGATCACCAGCAGCGGGCTCGTGCGGACGAGCAAGTAACCGTAGAAGGCGATCAAGAGCGGCGCCGTGAGCACGGTGCCCGCGATCGTCTCGAGCCCGGTGGTCGTCGAGCGCGTGTCGGTCTCCAGCCGCGAAACCAGCTCGCCCGTGCGCTGGCGAGTGAAGAAGCCCATCGAGAGCCCGAGCAGGTGCTGGAAGAGATCGCGCTGCCGACGGCGTGAAAGAACGTGGCGCCGAGGTTGTTGAGGCTCAGGCCGCCCAGCCCCGCCGGCGGCGCAGCCTGGACGCCGCGGCCGAGGGCGAGGTCGAGGATCGGCGCCATCAGCACCGGTAGCAGGCCCGCGAGCAGCGTCGCCGTGTACGAGACTCCGATCAGCAGCGCGACTTTGGGCCAGTACGGCCGCATGTAACGACCGAGCAGCCAGCCGAGCGTGCGCATCCCGCGGTTCGTCATGCGCCGTCACCCCCGTCGGCGGGCTCGGCGAGCCGGCGCAGCACCAGGCAGCGTTGGCGCGGCACGCCCAGTCGCGTCAGTGCCTCGACGTGCGGCTCCGGACGCTCGAACGTCGCGACGATAACGGCGTCCACGTCGTCCGGCGACAGCTCGGCCAGCGGCCGAACGGGCAGGCCGAGGGAGCGCGCGCCCGCCTCGTCGGCGAAGACGCCGACGGGCTCGAGGCCGAACTCGCGCAGCGTGAGGTACGCGAGCTCGGCGGCGTCCCCGGCCCCGAGCAGGGCGATCCGCTTCATCTCGGTCGCCTCCAGCTGCCCGAGCGAATCGCGCAGCGTCTGGCGCGTGCGGCGATAGAGGTTGAGCGCGTA
>WNGJ01011016.1_pt1 | contig 14386 bp, 12 predicted proteins | sample 5400611 | NCBI WGS metagenome assembly WNGJ01 (sample SAMN13153375, study PRJNA577476) | soil metagenome | isolation source: 40 cm soil or saprolite under Garry oak tree replicate 1 | place: USA:California | collected 2016-06-15 | reverse complement strand
GCTCTGCGCTTGCATCAGCGCAACGACGGTGGACGAGTCGACGCCGCCAGACAAGAACGCGCCGAGCGGCACGTCGGCGACCATCTCCCGGCAAACCACCCGTCGCAGCAGCGCATCCAAAGCGCCGACGGCGTCCGCGTCGCTGCCTAGAAGTGGGTCAGCGATCGCCTGCTGCACGGCTTGTTGGGCAGACCAGTACCGGCATTCTTCGGCCGCGGTGCCGGGCGGCGCGCTCGATCGGAACGACAGGAGCGTCCCCGGTCTCACCTTGCGCACTCCTCGATAAATCGCGTAAGGCGCGGGGACATAGTTGTATCGTAGGTACAGCGCCAGCACATCGCGATCGATCTCTCCACGCCACGAGGCGCACGCACGCAGGGCCTTGAGCTCCGATCCAAACAGCAAGGTAGACCCGCTCCACGCGTAATAGAGGGGCTTTTCGCCCAACCTATCCCGCACCAGGGACAGCGTGCGAGCCGTGGCGTCCCACAGCGCAAAAGCGAACATCCCAGCGAATCGCTGAACCGCCTGGCACAGACCCCAGCGCTCGATCGCCCCTAACATCACCTCGGTATCTGAATGCCCACGAAACGCTAGCCCGTCGCTCTCCAGCTCCGCACGGAGGTCCGCGAAGTTGTAGACCTCGCCGTTGAAAGCGATCACGTACCGCCCGCTGCTCGAGATCATCGGTTGGTGTCCTTCGGCAGACAGGTCGACAATCGCGAGCCGTCGGTGCCCAAGTCCGATACCGGCCTCTGGATCTTGCCAGTACCCCTCGTCGTCGGGGCCTCGATGGCGCAGACACTCGGTCATCCGCCTCAGGATTGCTCCCGCGTCGCGCGTCGAGCCCGTTCGCATCCAGAGGCCCGCAAAGCCGCACATCAGGCCATCCCCATGCTATAGCGAAACAAACCGTTGTCTCGGAACCTCAGATTGCGCAGCGCCTAGCGCGGCCAGAATTCCGATCGAGCTCGGCTTACCGCCGGGCAGTTGGGCATGTGCTGCACTTCCGGCGGGCGGATCTGACAGCTCCCGCAGGGTCCGCATCTTCTCCAGCAGCGCGTCGATGAAGAACTTGACCGCCCAGTTCGGCAGTGCGCACGAGATGTAGTCTCCCCAGATCGGGGCCGAGCCCGGGATCCCTCCCCGGATGTTGCTGTCCTCCGTGAACATCGGCTGGGCGCATGCAACGAGGTCCAGTACATTGCAGGCAGCACGCAGCAACTCACGCCCGCCGGTGTGCCGGTACAGGCGCAGCCAAGTCAACGCCATTTGCGCGTTACCAGTCAGACAGGCGTAGGGCGCGCGCCCCTGCCAGCGATGATCGAGGATCCCAGGCAGCCACCCTTTGAGCTCCAGTTGTCGCGCAACCTGCTGGGCGGCTGTCGCAACAGCGGCGATCCCGTCGCTGCGGCTCAGCAGCTCTGAGGTACGCAGGACGCCCCACAGCGTGTAGGCGATGGTGTGCGTAACTGCCCGCCTGGCCATGTGGTCCTCGGCGTCAAAGCCCGCAAGATCGAACCAACCACTATCGTGGTCCTGATGCTTCAGCACCCAATCGAGATGTCGACCGGCGGCATCCAGATACGCGCCGATTCCTCGGTATGCACCGAACTCTGCAAGCCAGCAGGAGGCGTGAGCAGTGTAGGTCGTTGCTACGCCAGCGTAGACGTGCCGACGCCAAGCTCCGTCCGTTGCCTGGACGGACACAAGCCACTGGGCGGCTCGATTGGCCGCCTCGAGGGTCCGGGAATCACGCGTACACCGATGCCACGCGGTGAGGCCGGCGAGGACTTGAGCGGTGTTGAAGACCGAAGGAATGACCGCGTTGTCTCGTATTTCGCCGCCAGGGAATGCCCCGTTTGGAAGCTGTTTCGAGAACAGGAATCGCACAGCGCGCGCAGCCCTCTCCTCGAACCTGCCATCCGGGAGCTCTCGGGCAAGATCAAGCAGCGTCGGGATGATGTATCCAGTCGTCTCTGGATAGGACGAGCTCCAGCCGGTTTCGAGGGAGAATCGTCCGCAAATGCCCCCGTCGGGCACCACATCTTGCGCCCGACACAGCCACGCGCTAGCTGCCATGAGATGGTCGCGATCAGTCAGGCCCGCGTCGCGGTTGCGATGGCGCCCGACAATCTGAGACCAAAACAACCGCGCATGGTCGGGCCGCCAGACGCGTACATGCCATGCCCCTCCCACGACCCGCCCCGCTGACTTCATCCACATTGTCTGTGCCCAATCCCCTTTCCCCTGAAGAGCTCACCCACCAGGGGAGCAACCGCTTCGTAAGTGACCGGCACCGGGCTCCACGATTGTCGTGGCACGTTCTCCAGCCACAGCTGCTCGAGCACGCGGGCAATCCCCTCGATATCACACGGGTCGCGCACAACGGCCCCGAGGCGAATTCCCTCGACCGCTGTGGCACTGTCCGCTGCCGCAAGGACGAGAGTGGGAATACCCATTGCGACCGACTCGTAGAGTTTGGCAGGGATCTGCAGCTCTTGTTCTTGTGCCAACACCACGGCCACGCGCGACCGGGACACGACGCGCAAAGCTTCAGAGCGGGGTAGCAAACCCAACACCTCGACATGTCGTTCGAGTCTTGCGGCAGCGACTGCGCTGTCGAATATGAGAGCGTGGGCCGCTTCGGCCCGGCCGGCTATGCGCAGCTTCGAACCGTCATGCGCAGCTTCTGGGTGGCGGTCAAGAAAGATCCGAAGGGCCTGAACGACAGGCGCGAGGTCACGGCCAACGTAGAGCCTACCAGCGTACGCAATGCTCAAACCTGGATAGGTATCGGAAGCCGGTGGCGGCAGGCCTTCCGGGTCCACGCCGTTCGGAATGCACACCACGGCCAACTCTGGATACCGCGCCACGAGCGCCTCGGCGAGCTGCGCCGTGTTGGTGATGACCCCCCGGGCAGCTCGGAAGGCGAGACGTTCGAGACGAGGCACGAGAGCGTGAAACATCCACTGAGAGGCTTTCGGACGTGCCTCCCAAGCCTTCGGTAAAGGCCCCGCCCACGGATCGCGGAGGTCGATAAACCAAGGCACTGAACTCCCGATCGTGGCCATCCTCGCAACTAGGTGAGCGGAGTGCGGCGGGCCGCTGCTCACCACAACGTGCGGCTCGAATCGCCGCAGCAACGACCGCGCGCGCAGCGTCGCCCGGAGCACCCAGCCTCGGCCTTGGTCCGGAAAGGCCAGAAACTCCGCGACCTCCCTCCGCGCGTGGCGCAGGAAACGCAGCGACTCCGAGTGAGACGTTACACGCCACGCGGTCGGAGACGCACTGTGCGATCGGCGGTCCAATTGACGGAGCAACCCATAACAGGTCCAGAGACGTGGACACCACTCCACGTGCATACCCACCGCCGTGCCATTCCCGGCAGGAGGGGCGGCGGTAAGGACGGAAACCCTCCAACCCAACCGCGCCAGGTACTTGGTGAGGCCCGCCCAGCGCAGGCCGCCGACGGCGCCGTCGGGAGGAAAGTTGTACGTGATGACGAGCAGCCGACGGGCGTCACGAAGCGGCTCTGCCGAGAGACGCAATTCGGGCATCGCCGTCGAGCGTTGAGTAGGAGTCACTCACACACCCCCTTGCAAGCCCCAGTCCCAGCGCTCCGTCGTTCGAGCCGGAACCACGTGCCCCCGAGCGTGAAGGGCAATCGCGCCCAACACTTCGGTTTGGCTCACACCACCCACAGGACTGTCGCTGCAACATGATCGCCAATCTTCGGGATGAGAGCGGCCAAACTGTCGCCGGGAGCCACCAAACGTTCCATACCTGCGACGGTCCGGAATAGCTTGCGAAACTCGACCTTAAGGTGAACTCCCTCATGTCGTTGCAAGTCTCGGCGAACCACAGCGCAGACGGGCAGGCTACTTGCACGGTTCTGGAAGCGACTGATCCTCCTCGGCAGGGACGGACTTCAAGCATGGCGAGCACCCCGAACCGCAGGCGTATCCGCGACCTCACGCACCGGGGTGACCGGTGGATCGTGTCGCTGGCCGCTCAGGAACAGGTCGGGGGGCTCTGGCGGGGCTCCTTGGCGTTCTTCTTGGACGGTCCACCACCATCTGCAGAGCTACACGATGGTCTAGTCATCGAGGCCTTCGACTTTGACGAGTTGGTGGCACAGGCCTCGGCGCTCAGCCCTGACGAGCTAGAGCGGCGCCTGACACGAGTCCTGAAGAAGTCGCCCGTATGAAGGGAGTCGTATTGGCGGGTGGGCTCGGGTCGAGACTGCTTCCGATGACCACCGTCACGAACAAGCACCTGCTTCCCATCTTCGACCGCCCGATGATTTTCTTCCCGGTTCAAACCCTGATCCGGTCCGGCATCGATGAAATCCTGATTGTCACGGGAGGCGATCACGCGGGCGGCTTCCTCAAGCTTCTGGGCGACGGTCGGAAGATCGGCGCTCGCCGACTGTACTATGCGTACCAGGAGGGAGAGGGAGGGATCGCGGATGCCATGTCCCGCGCCGAGGGCTTCGCGAACGGGGAATCGATCTGTGTCATTCTTGGAGACAACGTCTTCGAACACGATCTCGCCGCGCAGGTTGCTCGCTTCGAAGGAGTCGGGTGCGGCGCTCGGGTGCTCCTCAAGGAGGTCCCCGACCCGGAGCGCTTCGGCGTAGCAGAGATCACCGGGAACCGGGTTCGCCGCATCGTCGAGAAGCCGCTACGCCCAGTCTCCAACCTCGCCGTGGTCGGCGCCTACTTTGGTGGCGGGTGTGCGATGAGGGTCCTCGTAACCGGTGGCTGTGGGTTCATTGGGTCGAACTTCGTGCGCGTTGCCTTGGAATCACGTCGCGACCTAGAGATCACCGTGCTGGACCTCCTCACCTACGCCGGGAATCTCGAGAACCTTGCAGGCCTGCTCGAGGAGCCTCGCTTCCGGTTCATACGAGGGGACATCGCAAACCGTGACACCGTTGGTTGGGCCGCCTCCGGCGTCGATGCCATTATCAACTTCGCGGCTGAGAGCCACGTTGACCGCTCGATCCAGGATGCCGCGCCGTTCATCCGCACCAACGTCCTGGGGACGCAGGTCCTTCTGGAGGTCGCGCTTGAGTACGGCATCGACCGCTTCTTGCAAGTGTCCACGGATGAGGTGTACGGCGCCCTCGGGCCCTCTGGACGGTTCACCGAAGCGACCCCGCTCGCACCGAACAGCCCCTACAGTGCGTCCAAGGCGGCTGCCGACCTCCTGGTGCGCGCGTTCGTCCACACTCACCGGCTGCCGGCGATCATCCTCCGTTCGTCCAACGCCTATGGGCCGTACCAGTTCCCCGAGAAGCTGATTCCGCTGATGATCACCAATGCCCTCGCCAGCGAGCCGCTACCGGTGTACGGAGACGGCCAGCACGTGAGGGACTGGGTGCACGTACTCGATCTGTGCGAGGCGACGCTGCAGGTGCTTGAACGTGGGCCGGCAGGTTCCACGTACAACATCGGAGGCGGGAACGAGTTCCCGAACATTGCGGTGGTCCGGTCCATCCTGGAGGCCACGGGTGCGCCCGAATCCCTCATTCGATATGTAGAGGACCGACCGGGTCACGATCGCCGGTACGCCATGGATCACACAAAGATCACCCGCGAGCTGGGCTGGGTGCCGCACCGTGATTTCGAGAGTGGTCTGCGCGAAGTGATCTGCTGGTACGTGCAACATCAAGAGTGGGTGCAATCGGTGCGTAGCGGCGCCTACCTGCACTATTACGAGCGGCAGTACGGCCAGCGACTTTCGGCCGGCTCCGCGACACCCCCACCGGTGGAGGTGGCGGGATGACCAGGAGCGCCGTCGCAGCCGCCCCGCAGCCCTACATCATCTTCGGAAAGCCGGCTATCGGGGAGCCGGACATCGAGGAAGTTCTCGACACGTTGCGGTCGGCCTGGCTCGGTACCGGTCCCAAGGTCAAGACGTTCGAGCACCAGTTCGCCGAGTACGTAGGAGCGCGACACGCGGTCGCCACGAACTCCTGCACCGCCGCTTTGCATCTCGCCCTCAGTGCCCTCGAGATCGGACCCGGCGACGAGGTGATCGTCCCCACGCTCACCTTCTGCGCCACAGCTAACGTCGTGGTGCATACCGGCGCCCGCCCCGTGCTGGTCGACGTGGACCCTAAGACGCAGTGCGTGACCGTAGAAGCCATCGCGGCCGCCCTGACTCCCCTCACCAAGGCGATTGTCCCTGTGCACTTCGCGGGCTGGCCCGCGCCGATGCGCGAGGTCCGCGCGCTGGCCGACGCCCACGGCCTCAAGATCGTGCAGGACGCCGCCCATTGTATCGAAGGTCGCATCGATGGTGGGCCGCCGAGTCGATTCGGTGATGTGACCTGCTACTCGTTCTATGCCACGAAGAACGTCGTTACGGGAGAGGGAGGAATGGCGGTCACCGACGATGCGGCCCTGGCAGAGCGGATGCGCGTCCTCGGTCTGCACGGTATCGACGCCGATGCGTGGCAACGGTTCTCCGCGGCTGGCTACAAGCACTACCAGTGCATCGTGCCGGGCTTCAAGTACAACATGATGGACCTGCAGGCGGCGCTCGGCATACACCAACTTGCCCGGGTCGAGGAGAACCTGCGGACGCGGGAGGGCCAATGGCAACGGTACCAATCTGCTCTTCATAACCTCCCGTTGGAGCTCCCGGCGATCGTTCCTCTCTCGGTCCGTCACGCGCGCCACCTCTACACAGTGCGGGTTCGGCCGGAAGCACCACTCTCACGCGATGAGCTCCTACAGGCGCTCCACTCCGAGGGGATTGGCTCCGGCGTGCACTACGTCCCGGTTCATGCGCACGCGTATTACCGCGAGCGATTCGGTTATACAGACGCCTCGTTCCCGATCGCGGCGACTGTCGGACAGACAACGTGTTCGTTGCCGCTTGGCCCGGGGCTCCAGGACGCCCAGCAGGCCCGCGTAATCGCGGCGCTGCACCAGATTCTCGCTACACCGCCTAGACATGTCTGAGTTTCGCAAGGTCGTAAAGCACATGTCGATTTACAGCCTCGGCGTGCTGCTCGGCAAAGTCTCCTCATTCCTCATGCTGCCGTTGTACACGCACGTGTTGAGCCCAGCCGACTATGGCGTGATTGAGCTGCTCCAGCTGTTCGGCTACACCCTCGCGATTGTCGTCGGCGTGGGCATGGCCAGCGCCGTACTGCGGTTCTACTATGTCTACCACGACCCAGACCGACGGCACGCAGTCGTGTCGACCGGCATGGCCATCCTTGCAGTGTTGTTCGCGGCGACCGTGACGCTGGCGATGCCGTTCAGCAAACCGCTCTCGCAGGTCATCTTCGGGACCGCGGCCTACGCCTCACTGGTGCGGCTCGAGCTCATCGTGTTCGCTCTGGCCAACTTCATCGAGATTCCACTTGCCTACGTGCGGGCAAAACAGGCCTCGGTGACATTCGTGGCCATCTGTACCGTTAGGCTCGTGATCGAGTTGACGCTCAACGTCATCATGCTCGTAGTGCTGAAGCTCGGCGTAGCTGGCATTCTGTACAGCTCGATCACGACCTCGATGCTGGTCGGCGGCTATCTCATAATGCAGACGCTGCGCGAGACAGGGTTCAGGCCGTCGCTTGCGATTGGGCGACAGCTCGTGGCCTTTGGCTTACCGCTAGTTCTCCAGGGTCTCGGCACGTTCACCATCAACTTCTCCGACCGCTACTTCCTGCGGTTATTCGGCACCTTGGACCAGGTCGGGATGTACTCCCTGGCCTACAAGATCGCCGCAATTGCCGCCGTGCTGCTCGCCGACCCGTTTGCCCAGATTTGGGGGCCCAAGTTTTTCGAAATTGCGAACCGGCCGGACGGACGACGGACCTGCCAGGCCATGTTCCGCCATCTTAACCTCGTCATGATTTTTGCGATCCTGGGACTGTCCCTATTCGCACCAGACGTGCTTCAGTTCATGACAGCGGCGCCCTTCCGAGGGGCAGCAGCCGTGGTCCCCGTAATCGGGCTGTCTTATCTCTTCGCGAGCTACCGCCAGTTCTCCTACGTGGGGTTCTGGGTAAAGACCGAGACTCGGCCGGTGGCGAGACTGACCACGCTGGCCGCCGGGGTCAACCTCATCGGGAACGTGCTGCTCATCCCGCGCTTCGGGATGTGGGGCGCGGCCTGGGCCACTGTGGTGGCATACGGGGTGGAGTTCTTGGTCGGAATCGGCATGTCCCAGCGACGCTACCGCGTGGACTACCCATGGACGGCTATCGTGGCGCCGCTGCTCGGGGCTGCGGCGATGTACGTGTTCGTGCTACTCCTGGCTTCCCTGGTCTCGGGGCCTGCGCTCTTCGCTGCGAAAGCGATTGTGTTGCTGCTGTTCCCCGTGCTTGCCCTGGCCGTTGGCGCACTCTCGCCGTTGGAGTTCCGGACGCTCGTGGCGTTCGTGCACAACCCAGCCCGAGCGATGCGGGCGATCTACGCGGTAAGCCCGCAAGGGGTCCGGACGTGACCGGGCGAGTCGTTGACCGCACCGGGAGCTCCCGTGTAGCGCGGATCGTGCGGGGGACGACACGCGGATGGGCTCACCTGAGCTCCATGACGAAGCGATTCACTCATGGTGAGCCGGTGGGCACCATTGCCTTGCTCGGGTGCACGGTCGAGCTATCGGACGTGCTGGTCGCGCTTCGGATGCTGGCCCGGATGGATGAGGCAGAAGCCCCGAGCATCCTGCAGCTGGAGCGGATGTTCGCGGACTATGTTGGCGCACCGTACGCGTACAGTTTTCTGGGCGGACGTGTGGCCCTCTCTGCGATCCTCGAAGCGATGGACATCGGCGCTGGGGACGAGGTGATTCTGCCGGGGTTCACGTGCGTAGCGGTGCCAAACGCCCTCTTATTCAGAGGCATTAGACCGGTCTACGCAGACATCGATCCCGACACCTTCAACATTCTGCCCGCAGCGATCGGGCATCACGTGTCGCGACGGACCCGCGCGGTCATCATCCAGCACACCTTTGGCCTCGTGGCCGACCTCGCGCCGTTACTCGCCGCCGCGGATCACCACGGAGTCCCAGTCATCGAGGACTGCGCGCACGCCCTGGGCGCCCGGTACCGCGGACAGAAGGTAGGGACGTTCGGGGGCGCCGCGTTCTTCAGTACGGAGCAGTCGAAGCCGATCTCGACTCAGATGGGGGGAATGGCGGTGACCAGTGATCCCTCGCTGGCAAGGCGACTCGCTTCCATCCAAGACCGAGCGCCCTTCCCTTCAACCGCCGAGATCCGGGAGCGCCTCGGCGAGTTCGTGGCTCAGTACGTCTACAGCCGACCTCAATGGAATGAGGTACTCGGGCTCGCTTTCCATACGTTGGCGAAACGCTACATGCAGCCCAACGGCACCGTGGCATCGACGACCCCAGAGGAGATTCACTCGTTACGGCCGACCGACTACGGCAAGCGACTCCCTGCACCCCTGGCCCGACTAGGGATACGGCAGTTGACCCATGTCGACCGGTACAACGCGCGGCGAGCAGCTACGGCCCGGGTCTACGATCAACTGTTGGCTTCCGTTGGGGCGAAGCGGGTGGCCATCGCGGCCGGAACCAGCCCGAGCGTCCTCCGCTACCCGGTGTTCGTCAGAGACAAAGAAGCATTCGCGGAGATCGCGAGTCGGGTCGGAATACAGCCGGGTTTGTGGTACACCGATAACATTCATCCTCGTGGAACCGATCTGCAACGACTACAATATGAACGCGGTCAGTGTCCGTTCGCGGAGCGGGCGGCCCGAGGCGTCGCCAATCTGCCCACCGGCTACGTCTTACCACACATGACACTGGAGCGCTTCCAGCTCCTGAGGGACGTTCTCGTGAAGGAAAGCGAAGGAGGGAGCTGACGATGGGCGTGTTCGCGGCACTCATCAAAGATTTCTGGCTGATGCTCATCATGCATTGGCCGGGGGGAACGGGCGCACAGTTGCGATATCGCTATTACAGGAGGCGGCTCGCACACCTGGGCGTTGGAGTGACTATTGACGCCGGAGTGTACATCAGCAACCCCGGCTACGTCTCTATCGACGACAACTGCTGGATCGACCGAGGTGTCACGATCCTCGCGGGGCCGTGCGGAGGGAAAGATCGGGAGTTTCTCACACGGACCAACGCCGATTTCCGGCTCCAGGAAGGAGTGGTGTCCATCGGTAAGAATTGCCACATCGGGATACGATCAATCATCTCAGGCTTCGCTGGTGTCCAGCTGGAGGATAATGTGAACTTAGGTCCGGACACCAAGCTCTATTCGCTGACCCACCACTACCGCAGCGTGCGACATCCCAGTCGGCCCGTGGTCTGTGGGTCAAGAGGCGCGCGAGACAGGCAGTGCCTTTTCGCAGGTCCCGTCGTGCTGAAGGCGGGGGCTGTGGTCATGGCAAATGCGATCATAATGCCGGCGGTCACGATCGGGAAGAATAGTGCCGTCTTGATCGGTTCCGTAGTTCTCCGTGGCGTGCCCGAGAACGTCGTGGTAAGGGGCGATCCGATGAACGTAGTGGGGGTCCGCTTTCCAAATTCGCCCAACACTGAACGGTCACTCAGTGCTGTCAATCAAACCCGTGAAGGATGAGAGGTCGTGAGCGCCCGTTGGCAACGGGGCGCACAGGTGAAGAGCTGTGTCTTGCATTACAAGCCCGGCGTATTTGTGTTGGGAACCGAAGGATGGATCGTTCGCAGCGTGGAGAGTCACCGGCGGTGGATGCCAGTTATTTGCACCGGCTCCCGTTCACATGACGGCCTCAGCACTCAGGCTCCGGTCATGGAGCTCAACCGCGTGCCGTTCGCCGACCACATCAACGGACTCGCTTATCGCCTCAGCGGGTTCAATCTTCACGTCTACCTCTGCGCGCAATGGTATCACTGTGACCTGATCCATGCACACTACGGGCCCAACGGCGCGCGCGCGGCCCGCACCGCGGTGACCCTCGGTGTACCGTTAGTTACGACATACTACGGCTACGATCTCGACTATGTGAACCGCGTCCGACCTGCGGAGCGCAGTCGCCAGCTCAGCCTGTTCCGGATCGGCACGCTGTTTACGGTGGAGGGCCCCCACATGGGGCGGACCCTGGCACGCCTGGGCTGCCCGCCGGAGAAGATCCGTATAGTGCCGCTCGGTGTGCCGGTCCAGGTGTACCACTTCGTACGCCGTAACCGGCTGCCCGATGAGCCGCTCCGGCTCCTGCTAGTCGGCTCGTACCGGGAAAAAAAGGGGATTCCCTTCGCGCTGGAGGCGATGGCAGAGGTGCGACGGCGTGGCCTCTCGGTCGAACTCACTGTCGTCGGCGACATTCCACCGGATGACCGCGGCCGCCGCGAAGCGGTGCGGATCCAGCGCGTATACGACGCGCATGCGTTAGGCGATTGTGTGCGATTGGTGGGATACCTGTCTCCGCCTAAACTGCGCGAAGTCATGTACCGACACCACGCAGCGTTGGTGCCCAGCCTCCATGCCTCCGACGGTGACTGCGAGGGAGGGCTCCCTGTAGCGGCCGTTGAGATGGCGGCCACCGGACTGCCAGTTATCGCTTCGGATCACTGCGATCTACCGCAGCTCGCGCAAGAGGAAGCCGCGTGGGTGTTTCGCGAGGGGGACCGTCAAGGCCTGGTGGACGCGATCGCCCGCGCGCTGTCGGACACAGCCGGCCTGACGGAGCGCTCGCGAGGCGCCCGACGCGTGGTGGAGCGCGAGTTCAACCTGACGCGTACCGGTGCGCTACTGGAGGAGGTCTACGACGAGGCCGTCCGCCTGGGACGAGCCCGCTTAATGTGACCGCGCACGAGCGAGGATCGAGCGCTCTGTAGCCACATCATCGCCGTGGCGACCTCTGGTCGATGCTGTCACTCACGAGAGCGAGCACGTCGGCCACCGATGTGCAGCCAGTCAGGTCATCGACGGGGACGGTCACATCGAACTCTTCGTCGATCAAGGCGATCATCGAGAGGACCACGACTGAGTCCCAGCGGTCCGCAACCTTGAAATCGGACTGCAGGTCCTTCGCGTCAACCCCGAACATCTCTGCTAGCTTCGCGAGGAAACCCTTGCTGATTTCCGTATCCATGAGCGAGACCCTCCAGCTAGAAAGAGACTCGGATCATGGCCGCCGCCCAAGAATACCCGACCCCGAACCCAACCAGCATGATCCGTTGTCCACTGGTGATCTTTCCTCCCTGCCGCGCCCGCTCCAAGGCCAGTGGAATCGTCGAGGAGACGGTGTTGCCGCAATCCTCCATATCGATACAGAACTTGTCGGGGGCGATCTTCAACTTGTTGCGCAGCCGCTCGAGCATGAACCGATTCGCCTGATGGAACACGAAGTAATCCACCGCAGGCCCGCCGTTGGCCTTGCGCAGAAGCTGTTCCACTACGGGCGGGACCGCACTCAGCGTAAAGTTGAAGATCTCCGGTCCGTTCATGTACAGATTCTGCTCCGACCGCCAATTGCCCCCTTCGGCCTCGGTGGCCACCCCCGTTTCCGAGTTCGGGCGGTGCCGCAGCCCCCCAACGGGTACGATGAGCTGACACGCTCCCCGGCCATCGGTCCCCAAGACGAAAGGACCGATCGCTTCGTCCTCCGTATCGCTTCGGACCACCAAGGTCGCCGCGGCACCGTCTCCGAAGATCGTGCGCACCGTGCGATCCCGCGGATGCAGAAACTTGCTATAGGTATCCGCGGTGATCAGCAATACGCACGCTGCGGTACCGGCTTCGACGAGGCTCTTCGCCAGCACCAGCCCGTAGACAAATCCGGAGCACCCCTGGTTGATGTCCAGGGCGCCGCAGCTGGTGCGCAGGCCGAGCCGGGCTTGCATCGTGCACGCCGAGGCCGGCAAGAAATAGTCGGGGCTCTGCGTACAGAATATCAGAAAGTCGACATCCCCCGCGTGGCACACCCCGTCCTCGAACAGCCGCTGCGCAGCCGCGACCCCAAGATCCGAGGCGCACTCGTTCGCCGCCGCGATCCGCCTCGTGCGGATGCCGGTCTTCTCAAAGATCTTGTCGGCGGTCCAGTCGCCCAGTTCGTTGGCGAGGTCTTCGTTCGTCAGCTCGCCCGCCGGCAGGTGAGTCCTGATGGCCGCGATAGCCGCGTTGGTGCGTTGAGCGTTGCTCATGACCTAGTCCCCTGCTGCCAACCGGTTAAGACACGCGAGCGCTTGGTCTGCATCGATCGTACCTGAGAGCGGCCGCGCTGAAGCGGACCCCGACTGGCGTTCCCATGTACGCTCCGGGACCCGCAGCTGCAGAGGTGTGGCCGCATGCCAGCAAACGTTCCAGATGTGTGACGCTCGGGAAGCCAGAGACGGGCGGCCTTAAGGTGAATCTTCTGAGGTCGTTACGAGGCCAGCAACCGACCAAGCCTCACCCCGTGCCCGAGCGACGAAGTCGGCGATACTCGCAACCGATCGGAAATGGTCGAAGTCGAGTCCTTCCAGGTCGACCTTCACGCCGAAGCGCCACTCGAGCTGCAACAGCAGTTCAACCAGGCCCAGCGAGTCGAGGGTACCAGTCTCCAGCAGATCGGTGTCGGGCTCCGGCACCTCTACCCGTAGCGCTTCGCCGACCATCCTCGCGAGCTGCGCTTGGAACGATGCTCGCGGACTCGCCATCTCACTCACGCTCATGTCGTCTCCACGTGTAGACCAGCCTCGAGACGCGCCGTACCACCTCTCGGAGCGCCTTCAGTCGAGAACAATTCCCGCAGCCGGGCCCGGTCGATCTTGCCGTTCGGATTCTTGGGAAGCGTCGCGCAGACGAGCCACCTAGAGGGCAACATGTAGCTTGGCACCAGTTTGGCGAGCGCAGCGCGCAGTGCCGTCGGCGCAGCTGCCCGGTCAGGATCGGGCACGTACGCGCACGCGATAGCCGTGCCCTCGAACCCGGCGCTTGCGAGCCCGACGACGGCGCATTCGCGCAGACCGCCCAGACTGTGCAGTGCCGCTTCGATCTCTCCCAGCTCGATGCGATAGCCGCGCGACTTGATCTGCGAGTCGGCGCGCCCGACGAAGTAGACCAGCCCGTCAGCGCCTACTTTCGCGAGATCGCCGGTCCGGTACATCCGCTCGCCCGATGTGCCGGGCGGTTTGGGCACAAACACATGCCGTGTCTTCGCGTCGTCCCTCCAGTAGCCTGGGCTGAGTCCAACGCCGGCGATATGCAGATCGCCGACCTCGCCGCGCCCAACCGGCTGCAACGCTTCGTCCAGCACGAGCAGCTCTTCGCCCTGGCAGGCGCGACCGATCGGAATCTCACTGCGCTCGTCCACGGGACAGTCCGCCACCGTGTAATAGCTGCTCGCGATCGTCGTCTCCGTCGGCCCGTACAGGTTTGTGAACGTCGCGTGCGGCAGCCGTTGCATCCAATAGATCAGCGTGGGTGTAGGCA
>WNGJ01004598.1_pt1 | contig 14388 bp, 12 predicted proteins | sample 5400611 | NCBI WGS metagenome assembly WNGJ01 (sample SAMN13153375, study PRJNA577476) | soil metagenome | isolation source: 40 cm soil or saprolite under Garry oak tree replicate 1 | place: USA:California | collected 2016-06-15 | reverse complement strand
CTGGCGTGCAAAAGACCCGATCGCGCGTTTCCAGAAATTCCTTCTAAAGCGGGACTCGCTTAACGAAGATCGTGTGCAGCAAATTGTCGAGGAGGTCGAGGAAGAAGTCAATGAAGCCATTCGAGTCGCCGAAGCGATGCCTCCCATGGCCCCCGACAGTTTCTTTGACTACATCATGGCCGATCTATCTCCTCGCCTCAAGGAACAACGCGCCGACCTCCTGCACTACATAGCCAAAAGCTAATCGTCCGGCGTAGGGGGCGCTTGCGCCGCCCTTAGTCAACATACAAATCGGGGTGATCTTACATGCAAATGACAATGATCGAAGCGCTAAATTCAGCGCTCGCACTTGAATTAGAACGAGACCAACGAGTCGTACTCCTCGGACAAGACATCGGAGCCAATGGAGGTGTCTTCCGCGTCACCGAACATCTTCAACGCAAATTCGGCGAAGAGCGAGTCTTTGATACCCCCCTCGCAGAATCCGGCATCATCGGCAGTTCAGTAGGCATGGCAGTGTATGGCCTGCGACCGGTTGCCGAAATACAATTTGCAGGCTTCCTCTTTGTCTGCATGAACCAGCTTGTCTCACAGGCAGCGCGTATCCGATTTCGCAGCGCGGGAGCATATACCTGCCCATTAGTGGTGCGCGCCCCCTATGGTGGCGGTATACGCACACCCGAATTGCACTCGGACAGCCTCGAAGGCGTATTTTTACAGACTCCTGGTCTCAAAGTAGTCATCCCCTCCAATCCATACGACGCCAAAGGGCTGCTCGCCTCAGCCATCTCCGATCCAGACCCGGTACTCTTCCTGGAAAACATTAAACTCTATCGCTCGTTCCGCCAGGAGACACCGGAAGAACGCTATTCTGTTCCCCTTGGCAAAGCGAAAACAGTGCAAGAAGGCACCGATGTGAGTATCTTTGCTTACGGTGCTATGGTGAACGTTGCCCTGGAAGCTGCAAAGCTTGCGCAGCAAGAAATGGGCACGAGCGTTGAGGTCATCGACCTGCGCACCGTCTGGCCGCTTGACGAAGAAGCCATCATCAACTCTGTCGAAAAAACAGGCCGCGCCATCGTCGTCCACGAAGCCCCTCGAGCAGGAGGCGTCGGAGCCGAAGTAACAGCCATCATCAATGACCACTGCCTCTACTCCCTGCTAAAACCCGTGGGACGTGTAACCGGCTACGATACCCCTTTCCCCGTACCAGGGCTAGAGGATTACTATTTGCCCACACCAGCCAAAGTGTTGGCAGCGCTACGACAAGTAATGGAACCTTGAGAGATGAAGGATTTCCTTATGCAGGAATTTAAATTGCCAGACCTCGGCGAAGGCATGCAAGAAGCAGAAATCGTAGAATGGCTTGTCAAGCCAGGTGATACGCTTAAGCTTGATCAGACAATGGTCAAAGTCGAAACAGACAAAGCCGTCGTCGAAATACCATCACCCGTAGCCGGGCGCATCGCTGAAATTCGCGTACAGGATGGTCAGGTAGCTAAAGTCGGCGATGTGCTGCTTGTCTTTGAGAGCTCGACTTCTGCCAGGGGAGGCGGTTCAATTGCTTCCCAGAGCTTCACGTCTGCACCTGTGGCTACCCAACAAGCAAGCGCACCCTCTCCTACTCCAGCAGAGCATAGCCCAACTACAAAGCAGCGTGTACTTGCTGCCCCCGCCGTACGCAAACTCGCCTTCGAACTCGGCGTAGACCTTGAGCAGGTAACCCCAACTAACCCCAATGGCCGGGTCTCAATTGAAGATATACGATCTTACGCTGGACGAGACAGAGCCTTGCCTGAGTCTGCAACATTATCCACTACCCCGGCCGAACAGGAAGAACCGGAACAGCTTGAGGAACAATCTCTGCCAACCATAACACAAAAAGTGGAACAACCCGCTCAGGACGAACGCCAACCCTTGAAAGGCTTACGCAAGCGTATCGCCGAACACATGGAACGTTCCTGGCGTACCATTCCACACGCGACCGCCTTTGATGAAGTCGACGGGGGCGCGCTGGCAGCATTACGTGAAACCCTCAAACCCATAGCGGAAAAACGTGGCGTGCGCCTGACCTATATCCCGCTGCTCATAAAACTCATGATCCCTTTGCTCAAAGAGTTTCCCATTTTCAATGCCAGCCTCGATGAAGAGCGCCGTGAGATCATCTATAAGCACTCGTACCATATTGGAGTAGCCACAGCCTCACCGGAAGGGCTGCTCGTACCTGTTCTGCGCAATGCGGATCGCCTTACCCTGTTGGAAATCGCAAGCACCCTTGAGCAATTAATAGCGGGAGCCAACAAGCGCACACTTTCACTACCAGAATTGAGCGGTAGCACCTTTACCCTGAACAACGTTGGGAGCTTTGGCGGCAGTACCGGCACGCCCATCATCAATTATCCCGAAGTGGCGATTCTCGCCGTAGGCAGGCTGCAAGATAAAGCGGTTGTACAACATGACGTAGTAATCGTGCGCCCAATGATGCCATTGGCGCTCTCATTCGACCACCGGCTCATCGATGGCGCCATGGCCGGAGCCTTCCTGGCCCGTTTCAAAGAACTCGTAGAGAATCCACAACAATTGATGCTGGACATGGTGTGAGAAGAAAGAAGAAATAGTATGGTAGTCGGAGATGTTACTACCGCGGTTGACGTACTTGTACTCGGTGCGGGCCCAGGCGGCTACGTTGCCGCGATCCGCGCAGCGCAGCTTGGACGCCATGTAACCCTGATCGACCAGGGCTTGCCCGGTGGCACCTGTCTCCATCGGGGGTGCATTCCACTCAAAGCCCTCCTTTCTGCGAGCGAACGCTATCAGCAAACTCGCTCGGAAGAACTCACCACCATTGGCATTCATACTGAAGAGGTCTCGTTTGATTGGGCCTCAATGCAGGCGTGGAAGCAGGGAGTTGTTGACCGGCTCGCTGAAGGTGTACGCCGCCTGGTGACAGGCAATCGCGTCGATTACGTCCATGGTACAGGCTGGTTCATAAATACTCAGGAAGTGCGTGTCGAAGGAGAACATGGCTCTCTCCGCTTCAAATTTGAGCATTGCATTATAGCCACCGGAGCCGAAGCTACACCTATCTCCGGTCTACCCTACGATGGTAAGCAGGTTCTAACTCCTGAACAGGTTTTGATGTTGCCGGAGCTACCCGAAACGTTGAGTATCGTAGGCGACGACTACATCGCCCTGGAACTGGCAACGCTTTTTGCGCGTCTCGGCGTCAAGGTTAAACTTTATTCGCCAGGAGAGCAGTTGTTGAGTGGAGTTGATCCTACAGCGCTGCGCCTCGTACAGGCTGGATTACGCAAATTGGGCATTCAAATAACCACGAAAGTAGCTCTAGACAGCATAGTCGATCGACCAGTAGTAATCTCTCAGGGCGTTTGCCCTCGTACTTCCGGTTTGCACATGGATGCTGTGGGGATAGGGGTCACTACCAATGGTGGCATCATAGTCAACACCATGCAACAGAGTAGTGTGCCGCATATCTATGCCGTTGGGGATTGCACTGGAGGAGGCGCTCTGGCAAGCATCGCTATCAAGCAAGCGAAAGTGGCTGCTGAAGTGTTGTCTGGTCAGCGCGTACAATTCGCACCGCTTGTCACGCCGCTTGTGGTCCATACCATGCCCGAACTGGCCACCGTCGGCTATTCCGCAGAAGAGGCTACTCATGCCGGTTACAATATCGTAGCAGGCAGATTTCCTCTAGCAGCAAACGGGCGTGCCTTGACTCTGGGAACTGACAACGGCGTTGCCCTGCTCGTTGCCAATGCCGACGATGGTTCCCTGCTAGGCGCAACATTGGTAGGCCCTCGCGCCGGTGACTTAATCGGACAGGCTACCCTGGCGATTGAAATGGGCGCGACACTAACCGACCTCTCAGAGATTCTCTATGCTCACCCCGGCTTGAGCGAGATACTTGTTGAAGCAGCAGAAGGAGCCTTAGGTAGGGCGGTACATATGCTGATGAAAGCTTGAAGACAATGGCCACCTGGCCTGATCTATTTCACGATCATTGCTGTCAATGCAATGTTTAACAACAGCCGTTGAGATGTAGCAGAATCATCAATGCATCATACTCTGAGAGTCACTGAGTCGGCGAACCCAGGAGAGCTCGTCTCCAACGGCATTCCACAAGCGTGAATCAGCAGTCCAGTATTCACATTTCTTATACTCTGCCAGAGCCAGGTAATGTGCATCGTATGCGGCTGGTAAACCAAAGCGATGAGAGATCTCCATTGCCCGTATGCTGATCTCTTTGTGTTGTGAAAACTTGAGTAAAATGCCGATTGAGAACAGTCTTGTGAGCAATTTCATCGCTTCATCGTAAGTGAGTTTGCCTGTCACAACCTGCCTAAAGAGAATGTTTGTAGCTTCATAGGTAAATAATGCTGGAGCGATGACCTCCGTATTATCAGTATTCCATCTCTGTAGCAATGTGATTGCTGTACTAGAATCTGCTTCGGAGAGAACCCATTTGATTGCAAGGCTTGCATCAACTACTACAACATCAGTCATAACTGTTCTAGCTCCTTTAATCGCTCCTCACGTAATTGATGAAGCGTTTCTACAGAATCAAATACTTGCCCGGGGTGAGAGTGCATAATCTCCTCACGAGTTTTGAGTAGCTCCTCTATTGCTGCGCTGTTCAGTCGGCCTCTTTCTCGTTTTTCTAATAAACTTGTCTCTGGAGGAACAACTTGTTCAAGGATCTCCTCTACATACTCACGGATTGAGAGATCTTTCTGTGCTGCAGCAATTTTGATACGCCGACGCAGCTCAGGACTGATATCAATCATCAGTCGAGGTCGCTTCCCAGGAAGCCTGTTGTGATCATCGCTATATTGACTCTGCATCGCCATTGCTTCATCTTCTTTCGTTAGCTATGGTATATCGGTAATAGTAAGATAATTATATCTTTTTGGTGACATGGTGTCAAATCACTTTTATATATTTGCGTCTTTTATATTATTGACTCCTTTCGAAAACAACCCTTCGGGAGTCTTCTGAGGCACAATAACTTTGAGGATGCCGGGGGTAACGCTAAATTGTGCTGGAGTATAACCTGCTGCTTCTCCGTCGATCTGAAAAGGAACTGGTTCCGGCGTTTCTATCTTTAAGGTTTTAAATGTGTCGTAATGCACCCAGAGACGGCGCCGCTCCCTACGTAGCAAAAAATCCCTGGCTACTTCAAGGCGCCCCCACAAATTGCGTTTACGCACAATACACAGATCGAGCAGCCCATCATCGCACTTTGCTTGCCAGGTAAATTTGACTGCGCCTGCATAAAGCTGTGTATTACCGGCGAAGATTTGCAGGGCGCGAGTTTTCACCACATATCCATCGATTCGTGCAACGACTGGGAAGCCCCTATATCCAGGGCCAAGCCATAAAACAGCCAGCGTATAGCCGAGAATGCCCAGACGTTTGAGAGGTTTCCGTTCGACTATATGGGTCACCTCACCGTCGAAGCCAATCCCAACCATCAGCAGAAAATAGCGACCATTAACGCAACCAAGGTCAATGCGACGTGTTTGTCCGTTCACCAGTACACTGCGTGCTCGCATGTCGTCTAATGGAATGCCCAATTCTCGTGCCCACACATTGACGGTCCCATTGGGAAGGACCCCCAAAGCGGTTTCACTGCCAACCAATCCTTGAATGATCTCATTAATAGTGCCGTCGCCACCGGCTGCAATAACCAGGTTGGCTTTTTGGATAACCGCTTTCCGTGCGAGTTGCTCACCTTCTCCTGCTGCCTGCGTGTACCAGAGATCGACTTTCCATCCATGACCACGCAGAAATGCAAGCGTTTCGTCAAAACGGCGCGTCTGAAGTGGAAAACCTCCGTTTCCAGATGTAGGATTGGCGATGATAACGGCAAAGAACTGTGGAGAGTCCGAAGAATGAGAGCTACTCTCCATTTCGTCCAATTGCATCTTCGTTCTCCCCTGTGAATTAATCTACTCGTGGCACACGAGCCAGAATCTCTGAGACGACCTCATAGTTAATGGTACCCAACCGCTGAGCTACTTGCTCTGCTGTTAGACTGGCTTCTCCCTGCCGGCCAATCAGTACAACTTCGTCACCAGCGCGCACCTGTGGGATGTGTGAAACATCAATAATGCACTGGTCCATGCAGACCCGCCCCAGCAGCGGCGCTTCTTGCCCATGAACCAGCACGCTCCCCCAGTTTGCGGGTGCGCGCCGGAACCCATCAGCATAGCCCACTGGCAGGATCGCCACGCGGGTAGGCCGATCTGTTGTGTAGGTGCAGCCATAACTGATGCTCTCTCCGTCTGGGATGACTTTGACCTGGGCCACCTGCGTTTTGAACGAGAGGGCAGGTCGAAATCCCGCTGGCAGGCGTACTTCAGGCGATGGATCCAGTCCATACAAAGCGATCCCTGGCCGTACCATATCGAAATGTGCTTCAGAAAGGCTGATGATCGCAGCGCTATTGGCAGCATGCACGAGCGGTGGACGAATATGCTCTTTCTCAATTAACTGCAATACGTGCTGGAATCGCGTAAGTTGCATACGCGCATGTGTTTGATTCTGTGAATCGGCCATGGCAAAATGTGTGAAGATACCCTCCAGCTCAAGACCCGGCAGGTCAATAATCGTGTGTATTAGCTTCAGCACCTCGGCAATGTGCTCCACGCGTATGCCCAGACGCCCCATGCCCGTATCGACTTTCACATGCACCTTGACCGTCCGTCGCAATGCTTGAGCCGCACGCGAGAGTGCCTGGGCAGATTCGATCGAATACAACGTAATAGTCAGACCCAGGTGTACCGCTTCGCGCATCTGCCAGTGCGGCACATAGCCAAACACCAGAATAGGCGCGTGAATCCCTGCTTCGCATAATGGCATTGCCTCGCTTACCGTCGCCACTCCCAGCATACTCGCGCCGTTGTGCAGTACCGTGCGAGCTACCTTCAATGCTCCATGCCCGTAAGCGTCCGCCTTGAGGCTGGCAAGAATATGCACGTCTGGCCCAACTAGTGACTGAATCTGGCGTGTATTGTTAGCGATCGCACTTAGATCGATTTCAACCCAGGTCGGTCGCTCAGGGCGCATGACCACAATCTGCTTCCAGCCGGGTGTCTGCCGCACCAGTTGTTCGCGCGCCTGTTCAGGCTGTGCCATAAGTAACTCGGTGACACGCTCCATCCTCGTCTCTTCAGACCCTTTGATAAGCACCGTAGAGGCAAGATTATGCTTTTTAACTTTTACATTGGATAGCGGGAAATCCACCGGGGGCCGATGAATCGGCGATGGGCGCGATAAATCGGCCCCTACAAGTAGATCCCTCGCCGTCTGAGCCGCATCTTGATGTGTCGAGGTAAGGATAATTCGCTCAGGCAACAGGCCAGCCTTATTTGCGGACTCAGCAATCAGTGCTGCCTTTTCTCCACGTAGAATCAGGTGATCAACACACCGAGCTGCTTTTTCTCCCACCATGCGGTGAGCCTCTTCTTCATACTCGCCCAACCGTAGCATATCGCCAAGTACAGCAATACGACAACTTGCGGGAAGACTTCTCAGCGTCTCCAACCCGGCAATCACCGCCGCAGGCGCCGCATTATGCGTATCATCGAGCAGTCTTACACCCTCTACTCCCTCGAGTGGATTGAGTCTCCCAGGTAGTGGTTTCACATTCGCCAGTGCATCTTGCATCTCTAATGGCTTCAAACCACAATGCTGGCCAACCGCATACGCCGCCAGCATCGTCGAAATATGATGCTCCCCCAACAAATGCGATTTAAGGCGTATTGGGGGGGAGATGTAGGGGCGACCCTCGCGGTCGCCCGGTTCTGTACCCAACCGTGCATCCAATTGCGTACCTAATTCCGTCCCAGCACCATCATTAATTAGAACATCGCCTCCCACACCATCCCACGTCACCCACATATTTTGAACCATCGATGGCGCGAAGGTTTTGATAGATGCAGCCAATCCCTCCCCTAAATGTAAGATCAAGTCGCGTATCAACGGGTCATCCCCGTTGATTATCGCAGCCCCTTCCTGCGGAAGAGCGGTAAGCAGTGAACACAATTCTGCCGCCAATCGCTCAACAGTACCAAAATACTGGAGCTGTGTCGGGCTAATATTGGTAAGCACGCCAATCGATGGCTGCGCTATCTGGCACAGCGCTCTAATTTCTCCTGGATGATCGCACGCTAACTCCAGTACAGCATATTCGTGGCGCTCTTCCAGCCGACCAAGCGAGAGTGGTAATCCCAGCAAGTCGTTATAGTTTTGCCAGCTTTTAAACGTAGCAAAGTTGCCGGAGAGGACAGCCGCGATTGCTTCCTTGGTGCTGGTCTTGCCCGTACTTCCGGTCACAGCAATCACCCTTGGGCGCCACAAATCTAGTATGTAACGCGCATACTGTTGCAGGGCGATGCGTGTATCTTCTACAACGATGGTCGCAACTTGTGCCTCCGCAAGGGTTGCCTGCACTTCCTCGGATAGCGCATTAATATATGGTCCCTCCACGAGCACCCCGCTCGCGCCCCGCCGCACTGCATCAAGCAGGTAATCGTGTCCATCGCCGCGTTCACCGCGTACCGCGACAAATAGCTCACTCGGAATCAGTTGTCGGGTGTCATGGCTAAAGGCGTCGAAATGGCTCTGCTGGGAAGCAGAGCGTAGAACTCCACGTGTTGCCTTGAGTAAGTGGTCGAGGTAGATCATCTAGTCTCCGCATTGCTATCTTGCCAAAAAGAACTGCATTCCCTACCTTTTTATTCCTTTCAGTTCCATCATCGTCCAATTTTAACACGAGGGGCAACTAAGTCTCCCCACCCCTACCTCGCCAAAACATACTGCATCCCCCCAACCTGCTTTATCATCCCTTTCAACTCCATCATCATCAATGTAGAACTTACAACAGTTGTTGCTAACCCGGATCCCCTTATCAGTTCATCAACATGGCATGGCTCATGGCTGATCAACTTCAAAAGCACGCGCTCCTCATCGTTGTCGGGTAACACCGCCTGCATCTCAACGTGTTGCGGGATCATGAAGAGATTGAGCGCCTCCAGGATGTCCTTGACCTCCATCACTGGCCGCGCACCATCCTGGATCAGCTTATGGCTGACTCGCGCCTATTATTCGGGTTTCAGCCTGGTCATCCAAACTTCTTTTGAAAACTTGTCTGCAACTGATCACCTCCTGTATCAAGCCAGCTTTTTGCGGTGCGAGTATAGGTGGAATGTAGAAGATTTACCGTTCATAAAGACTATCATAAGGAAAAGTGTAGAAACCACTAATCCGATGAAACTTGTAACGATGGCAGTGGCTAGATTTTTTCTCGTATTGTAACGTCCTTGTGTTCGAAGGAATGCAAGGCCTGAAAGAAAGCCAAGTAGTGCTAGACTAACATAGTCATACCAGGTTAAGAAGAAGAAGGAAATGGCTTGAGAAAAGTAATCACCAATCAACGCACCGAGCAAAATACACGCCAGTCCCACCCAGGGACCGAGGGAATCAGGTGGCCGTGGCCGCCTGCTGAGTCCGCTGACAGAACTGGCCGTATAAGTTGGCGATGACCGCGAAGGCATAGGGAAGGGTGAAAAGCAGCCCAATCCCGATCACAATCACTCCGAGGCCCCCAATGATGCCGGCCACGATGGCCATCAACCAGACCAGGACGGTCATTCCAGGGCGCAGGCCCGCCCGTCGAAAAATGGCCCGGAAATCAAAGGCGGATGCAAAGCCGCCCTCCAGATACTGGCTCCAGATCGCCGCTGTCAGCAAGCCAAGCAGTAGCGTGTAGAGTGCGCCGAGGAGTGCCGGGACATAGGGAGTGTAGGTGCAGGACGATCCCACGCACTGGATGTGGATGGGGGTATCGGTCGCGGACAGAATCGATCCGGGCAACTCCCAGATGAAGAGCACGACGGCGAGCACGAACCCTTCCCTGAGCTTGGTGCCGATATCGGTCCAGGGAGGCAACTCACGTCCGCCGCGGCTGATGGTCCGCGCGGTTTCCACAAAATAGCCGAGCAAGATAAAGAGCGGAATGAACAACAGCCAGAAGAACAACAGACACAGGGCACCGACCGCCAGTCGGCCGAACCAGTTTCGAGATTGGAAGACGAAGCCAAAGGCTTCTCCCACATCGACCTGTATCGATGGCGGCATAGGTATGCTCATAGACTCCCTCCTTGTTTTCAGGAGCATGAGCCTGGATTCAGGAGGCGAAAACGGAGAGCTTGAGGGAGACTCGGTACCCAACGGAATAGATGAATCGGGATTATTAGTAGAAGAGAGAGAAGGCTCATTGTGAGCAGCTACAGCGTCAAGTGAAGCACTTTCACCCGTGAGGGATGGTATTTCACTCAATGGTACAGCGTGCTCTTCCTCATGCGAGGGTGGTGGTATAGTCTCCTTTTCATCCACGTGGTGTGACGGACTGACTGAATGAATCTCCGGCGGGACCTCTACGTGCATTTCTCCATTCCCCTGAAACAACTCTGGTGCTTTCAAAAGCGACTGTACCTGCTCTATCTCGTTTTGAGAGGATTCCGGTGCATTCTGAATAAGAGGACCTGGAACACTCGATGCACCTTGAGGTGTGGATAACGCCAAGTTGTTCAACTGAACTGAAGGAACATCCTGTGCAGGCAGGCTCGCCTGTTCTAAGGCGGTAGAAAGTGCTCGTATGCTCCCAAAGCGGCCCTTTGGGTCTTTAGCCAGCGCAGTCATCACTACCTGTTCTACCTCAACTGAAAGACTGGGAACCTTCTCACACAGGGAGGCAGGAGCAACGAGTTGATGCTTCACCGCAATCTCTGTAAAGGAGCCATGAAAGGGACGCTCGCCACTGAGCCATTCATAGATGACAATGCCCAGCGAGTATTGATCACTTGCCGGACGGGGATGCGCTTCAATCTGTTCGGGAGCCATGTACGCAATGGTTCCAGCCATATCGTTTGGTTGTTGGTAGCGAGAGCTTTGTGACACCAGGGCAATGTTAAAGTCGCTCAGCACCACCTGATCATCTAGCCCGAACAATATGTTTTCTGGTTTGATGTCTCGATGAATAATCTTGCGGTCATGAGCATACTGAAGAGCCTGTGAGATCTGCTGGACGTAAACGACGACTTGGTGCAGGGGAAGGCGTGTTCCTTTTGGGTAGCGGTCCCGCATGGTTCCATTGGGAGCATAACTCATGATCAGGTAGGGAGTGGTGCCTTCGACTCCAAAGTCCAGGAGACGGATAATGTGCGGATGCTCCAGGTGGGCAATGGTTCGCGCTTCTTGACGAAACTGTTCCATATCCTGTCCGAGTAATTGGGTATGCAGGACTTTAATGGCCGTTTGGGTATCCAGGAAGATGTGTTCGCCCAGGTAGACCTCGGCAAAGCCGCCTTGCCCTATGAGCCGGCTCAGTCGGTAGTTGCCAAAGCGCTGCCCAACGCGATTTTGTTGTAGCCTTTCTATAATAGGTGTAGAGAGAGGGGATGCGCCAGCGGACGTGTTCTCTTGCTCGGAAGAGGGTGAGGAAGCAAGGGATCGAGAGGGACGATCAATCACTTCATACGTACAGGTGATATTTCCAAAACGGATGGTATCTCCTGGATGAAGCTTCAATGGAACCTGGGGTACGAGGCGTTGCTGATTAAGCAGCGTGCCATTGGTGCTTTCTGTATCGGTGACCCAGTACGCCTGGTCTTTCAATGCGATGATGGCATGGCGTGAGGAGACAGAAGGATCACGGAGGACGAGCTGATTGGTCGCAGCCCGTCCAATGGTGATGGGTTCAAGCCCAAGTGGCATTCTTCCTTCAGGCCCTTGTAGCGCAGCCCCCACCACTTGTGACAACTGCGTCAGCACAGTTCGCTCTTCCCATGGCACCTGGTTGAGTTCAATGAGCGGAGCTAGTGATTCAAGAGAGCGTGTTGAAGTGACCACGAGGAGATGCCCTTGCTGAGGCAGTGGTATGAGCGGTGAGAGCACCTCCTTTTCATGCACCTGATCAAGGAGCAGGAGCCAGTGTTGATGGGTACGAAGCCACTGGACAACAGCTTTTAGGGGATCCTGGTCAATGGGATTCGCTTGTGGGAGATGAAGCGCGTCTGCCAGACCCAGCAGATCCGACCGGAATGCTTCGCGCGAATCAGCCTGTATCCAGGCAATCACCTGGTAATCACTCCGGTAGCGGTAGGCGTACTCCACCGCCGTCTCGGCTGCTCCGTTGGTGCCAATTTCACTGGCAGGCTCAAAAAGAAGAACCTTTTGATCTGTTGCCAAAGTTGTATGCAACTCTTGTAAGAGCTGTTCGCGACCAAGAAACAAGGGGTCGCGCTGATGAGGCATTTTCCAGATCGGAGGCAAATCACCGGGGAAGTTGAGCTGCTTGGAGATGGTATGTTGCATCGTTTGAGGGAAGGCTGGGGCCTGTGCTGGTTTGGCCCTTTCACGACGTATTGCTGCCAGTAAGCGTTGACGTGCGGTAGCTTCATCTCGCCCTACCAGGTCCACGTACACAATCGGCCCAAGCAGCCCAGTTACCTCACAGGCCTGTACGCGCACCGGGATAAGCAGGCTTTGCTCTCCTTTGGGATCGTGTCGAAAGGCAGCTGCCCATTCTGGTTGCGTATAAAGGGCACTCAGGTATTGAGGAGACAAGACAGCGATCATACGAGGGGCAAGCGTGAGCGCACGGTCCATCTGGACGACAAAATTGCTGCCAGGCAAAAAGTCCCACGCCTGCAAGATTACAGAATAGGCTGCTTCTTCTAATTGCCAGCCAATCCATTCAGCCCACCGCTGGTCGGCTCCGTTATAGCTGATAAAAAAGTCTTTGTGGCCCTGCTGGTTCATAGGCAACCCCTTCCGCCATGGATTGCAGCTTTTGATATCAGGTACGGTCGATCACTATATGAACGTTGAGGAGTTGAACTTATAGGATACGGATTTCTGACCAATTCATGCCAGGTCTCATGAGAGATACATTCAGGAAATATCCGAGTACATCCAGTCAGGCATTGTGCTAAGAGGTTGCTCTTGATGTCTATGACTTTATCTACTCATCTATAGTCACATTACCGGATTTGATGTGATTGCATAGAGAAGAGCAAACTCTTCCACGATCTCTCCCCTAGTATAAACGCTAGAGAGAGCTAAATCAAGAATAGAAAGCTGGTGATTACCCATAAGTAAACCCAATACGGGGAAAGGGGTGGTGAAGAGCGAAACTCAGGGAAGCAACGGAGGTCGTTAGCAGTTTCACTTCCTGCGCTTCCTCCGATGATCTTAACAATACCCCAAAAAAGTAAGAAGCAAACGTCAAGATAATGGTGTATAAAACACTCTTTAATGTTACTAAAATTAGCAGAGTTTTCATTAGCGTGTATTCGTTGTAAGCGGCTGCGTAGATACATCTCTTTAAATGTCTTGGAGATCAGGGATGAGTTCTTCGCAATCATCTGAGCAATATGATGAGAACGTTGAGTTTGAAAGACTTTCTCCTGTTCTGTTGCTCGAACGTGGATTACGCTCTGTCCGTGAAGGGTACTATGTCGAGGGAGTAGTTTATTTTACCCTGGCTCGCGAAAAACTTGATGGCGAGTGGGTATCTCTTGCTGGCTTGCTGGATGCTTTGACTCAAGGTCACATTGTCTATTGGGACGCTCAAAAGGATCTCTTGGAATCGAGCAAACGCTTTGTAAAGGTCGATGAAGAGCAGCAGTCGCGCATCGCTTCGCTGGAAACCCTTCTTCCCTCCTTGTTGAAAGAGTCACACACCCCTCAAACGAAACAACCTGCCATGGAACAGCTGTTTGGGAAAGATCAAACGCCAGTACTTTTTCCCGCTCCTGCCGTACCATTTGAAGATGCTCAACATTCTCTACCTATTTCTGCCAGAGTTGAAGAGAACGAAGCCTTACCAGCTCTTTCCATTACCTGCTATGGCGGTTTTGCCGTCAAGAGATCCGGCCTCCCTGTCATCCTCTGTTCCAACCGCAATGGGCAGACTATTCTGCGCTATCTCATAACCCAGCAGGGACAGCGCGCTTCGGTAGATGCACTAATGGCGACCCTATGGCCAGAAGATGAGCCAGAAGTGGCACACCATAAATTACAAGTTGCCGTTAGTGCCCTGCGCCGCTCTCTGAACAGCGGCTTTGACTGTGATCCTGGTGGCGGTTATATCCTCTGTAAGAATCGCGTCTACCAGCTAAACCCCTCAATTTCACTACGTACAGATGTGGATGAGTTCCTGGCATTTTATCAGGTGGGACAACAGTCCAGCAGTGATAGCATGGCTATACAATTTGAGAAAGCCTGCCAACTCTATACCGGCCCTTACCTCACCGAAGATTTATATGCTGACTGGTCTTTTATGCGGCGTGAGCAACTAAG
>WNGJ01004597.1_pt1 | contig 14390 bp, 15 predicted proteins | sample 5400611 | NCBI WGS metagenome assembly WNGJ01 (sample SAMN13153375, study PRJNA577476) | soil metagenome | isolation source: 40 cm soil or saprolite under Garry oak tree replicate 1 | place: USA:California | collected 2016-06-15 | reverse complement strand
TGACCAGCCGGGAGCTGCTGGCCACGCTGCGCTCGTTCGCCGCGCTCAACCTGGTCGGCGCCGACATCGTGGAGGTCGCGCCCGCCTACGACCACGCCCAGATCACCGGCATCGCCGCCGCCCACGTCGGCTACGAGCTCCTGTCCGCGCTCGCCGCGGGCAAGGCCGCGCCCTGAGCGACGAGCGGCACGACGTGGACCGCGAGGCTGAAGCCCCAGCCTGCGGACACCTGTGAGGCCCCGGTCAGCCCGGTGACCTGCACCGGCCCTGAGGATTCGGCGCTGGTGCCGTTGCCGAGCTGGCCGAAGTGATCGTTGCCCCAGGCCAGCACGGTGCCGTCCGACTTCAGCCCGAGCACGTGATCGGCGCCGGTGGCGAGCTGGGTGATCCCGCTGCCGGCCCCGATCGTGTTCACCGGATGGGTCACCGGGGCGCTGGCCGGCGCGTTGCCCAGCTGGCCGTGGTAGTCCGCGCCCCAGCCCCAGACCGAGCCGTCCGTCCCGAGCACCATCCCGTAGTCATCACCGGCGGCCACGCCCGCGATGAACGAGGTGCCGATCCCGGCCACCGCCTCCGGGACCACCCGGCTGTTGAACGTGCCGTCGCCGAGCTGCCCGAGGCTGTTGCCGCCCCAGGCCCACACCGAGGTGAGCGCGGTGTTACCCCGGGGCCGGGTGGCCAGGGAGAAGTCGAAGCCCGCGGAGATGCTGGTCACCTGGGACAGGCCCGAGACCTGGATCGGGATCAGGCTGTTCGCCGTGGTGCCGTTGCCGAGCTGGCCGGACTGGTTGTCGCCCCAGGCCCACACGGTGCCGTCCGAGCGCAGCGCCAGGCCGAAATCGGCGCCGGCCGCGATCTTGGTGACCCCGGTCAGCCCGGTCACCTGGACCGGCGTGAGCTGGTGCTGGCTGATCGTCCCGTTGCCGATCTCGCCGTGCCCGTTGCCGCCCCAGGCCCACACCGTGCCGTCGGACCGCCGCGCCAGGCTGAAATCCTGGCCGGCCGCCACCTGGGTGATCCCGGTCAGCCCGGCCACCTGGACCGGCGTGCTCCGGTTGGTGGTAGTGCCGTCGCCCACCTCCCCCGAAAAGTTGAAGCCCCAGGCCCAGACGGTACCGCCGGACCGTATGGCCAGGCCGTGCAGCAACCCGGCCGAGACCTGTACCACGTCACCGCCGAGCCCGCTGATGTCGCCGTACCGCGACTGGCCGGTCGTGGTCCCGTTGCCCAGCTCGCCAGCCGAGTTGTCGCCCCAGCTCGCCACGCCGTGCGGGCGAAGGATCGGCGGCGTGACCCGGGCCTGGGCCGGCCCTGCTGGGGCGGCCGCCATACCCGCCACGCCGAGTGCCACCGTCACCCCGCCAGCCAGCCGGGCCAGCCCTCGCGATCGCCGCCAGACCTTCATCGTGCTTCCCTCCACGCTGCCCGGCCGAACCGTCTCCGGCCTGCCAGACAGAGCCGCGACCGCCCCCGCTGATACATCAGGTGGGGTAGGGGCGATCCTCGACGACGCGCTTCATCACGATGGTGGAGGTGAGCCGCTGCACGCCGGGCAGCGCGGCGAGCTTCTCGTCCCGCAGCGCCTGGTAGGCGGCGAGGCTTGCGGTGGCCACCCGGACCAGGTAGTCAGGGTCGCCGAACAGTCTTTCCGCGTGCCGGATCTCCGGGATGCCGGCCAGGGCGCGCTCGAATTCGGTGATCGTGGACGCGTCCTCGCGGTCCATGGTCACCTGCACCAGCACCTCGAAGCCGAGGCCGATCGCTTCCGGGTCGATCACGGCCCGGTAACCGCGGATGGCCCCGGTGCGCTCAAGGTCGCGCAGCCGCCGATGACACGGGGCCACGCTGAGCGCGACCCGCTGCGCCAGCTCGGTGACGGTGAGCCGACCCTCGGCCTGAAGCTCGGCAAGGATCTTCCGGTCGATCGCATCCATCACGAAGATTATTGCGCAATAGTCGACCGGGCGGCATAGATAAGCAACCATATTCGGGCCGTTCCGACGTAGTTTTGCTCATATGATCCACCTGCTCGACTACGCTCCCATCGCCGCCGCCGGCTTCGCCGTCCCGCAGTTCCTCCCGCAGATCCGCAAGCTCCGCACGACCGGGGACACCGCCGGCATCTCCCCCTCGTGGGCGGCGCTGACCAGCGTCAACAACGCCGCGTGGATCGCCTACTTCACCATGGCGCGGTACTGGACCGCGCTGGTCCCGTCCTCGTCCGCCACGCTCCTGGCCGGCACGCTCGCGGTCATGCTCCTCCGCCGCCGGGAACACGGGACGCGGCAGGGCCCGCAACCCGGGCCACGGCCCGGCCGGGCCGCCGCGCTGATCAGCGCGTGGGCGGTGCTGCTCGCCGCCGCGGGTGCCGTCGGCGGCCGGGCCGGCCTGGGCGCGCTGCTCACCGCGGCGTTCCTGCTCCAGGTCACGCCCTCGGTCTGGACCGCGTACCGAACGGTCCGGCCCACCGGCATCTCCTCCGGAACGTGGCTGCTCATCCTGGGCGAGCTCACCTGCTGGATGATTTTCGGCCTGCACACCGCCGACCCGCGGCTGATCACCCTGGGCGCCAGCGGGATAATCGTCAGCGTCCTCATGCTCGCCCGGATCCACCGGACCACGAGACGCCAGCGGTCCGCCCTGCCCGCGAACGGATGACCCGGGAGCAGCCATGGAAAGGCCTCGTTGTCCCGCGACCACGAGCTCATCTACCCGCCCATCCAGGAATTCTGGGACGCTGCGGTCAGCGGCACCAGCTGACCCTCCGCGGCGGGAACCTCGCGGCCGCCCGTGGTGTATTCAGGGCGTGTGCTCGGCTGAGCGAGCTGAGCGAGGAGAGCCATCGACGACGCGGAGGCGGTAGCCCGCGCCTGCGGCGGCGACCTCGACGCCTACGGCGTGCTGGTCGCCCGGTACACGCTGCCCGCGCACCGGGCTGCCTTCCTGCTCGGCGCGGGGGAGGAGGCCGACGACGTCGTGCAGGAGGCGTTCGTGAAGGCGTTCCGGCACCTATCCAGGTTCCGGACCGGTGAGCCGTTCGGCCCGTGGCTGCTGCGCATCGTGGCCAACGAGACCAGGAACCTCACCCGGTCCCGGCGCCGCCGCGCCGCGCTGACCCTGCGGCTGGCGGGCCCGGCCGTCACGGCCCCGGACGGTCCCGTCGACGAGGTGCTGGCCGCCGAGCGGCGCGCCGGGCTGGTGGCGGCGGTAAAGGCGCTCCCGGACCGGGAGCGCCAGGTGCTGGTGTGCCGCTACTTCCTCGACCTGTCCGAGGCGGAGACGGCGCAGGTGCTGGCCTGTCCGCTCGGATCGGTGAAGTCACGCGCCTGGCGCGGGCTGAACCGCCTGCGCGGACTCCTCCTTCCCGACCAGCAGACCAGGATCTCCAGTGGCTGACCGGGCGCCGTGGCGGGCCGCGGCGGAGTCGGAGTTGCGGGCGGTGGCCCGCGAACTCGAGGTGCCGCCGCCCCGCGACCTCACCGCGGCCGTGCGGCAGCGGCTGGAGGAGCACGCGGCGCCGGGCCGGCCGCGCTGGCGCGCCCCGGTACGCCGGCCGCGTCGACGTGCCGTGCTGACCGTGCTGGCCGTGCTGGCGGCCCTCGCGGTCGTCGTGATCGCGACCCCGCAGGGGCGGGCCGCGATCAGCCACGTGTTCCGGTTCGACGGCGTCGAGCTCCGTCAGAGCCAGAGCCAGAGCCCGAGCCCGAGCCCGGGCCGGGGCCAGAGCCGGCCCGCGCCGGGCAGCGCCTCCCTGCCCGGCGAGCACCGAATGTCGCTGGCCCAGGCCCGCCGCCAGGTCTCCTTCCCTATCCTGGTGCCGGCCGCGCTCGGCCAGCCGGGCCAGGTCCTGGTCAGCGACGGCGGCCGGGTGGTGTCCCTGGTCTACCCCCGGACGCGGTACGGCCAGGTGCGGATCGACGAGTTCGCCGGCCAGGTCGACCAGATCTACTTCGAGAAGATCGTCTACCTGGGCAACGTGACCAAGGTCAAGGTGAACGGCAACAAGGCCCTGTGGATCAAGGGCCCGCACGAACTCGTGTACCTGCGACCCGACGGCACGTCGGCCGAGGCCCCGCCCCGCCTGACCACTGGTAACACCTTGCTCTGGGGGACCGGCCGGGCCGCGCTGCGCCTGGAGGGCGACTTCGGCGAGAAGACCGCGCTCGCCATCGCCCGTTCGGCGCACTAGGAAGCCCCCGATGAACCGCAACCGAACCGCCGCGACCACCACCCTCGCGGCCGCCCTGGCTGTGACCCTCCTCGGCTGCACCGGCACCCCAGCCAGCACCAGCAGCACCAGCCCCGCCAGCCCGGCCACGACCGCCGCACCGCAGCCGGTCACGATGGCCGACGCCCGGAACTGCCCGGTGACGATCGGCCACCCGGTGCCCAGCAGCAAGCCGTGGCGGGAAGGGCTGTTCGGCTGGCAGCGTGCCTACGGCAACGGCTCCCTCTGGGTCGGCGCGTTGTGGCCGCATGGAGTCGTCATCGTCACCCCGGACGACGTCGAACCGGACGGCCGACTCGGGATGAAGTTCGGCTGGTACCGGCTGACCAGCGGCTTTCTCATGATCACCGGGCGGCGGCTGGACGCGCCGGCGCCGCCGGCCTCGGGGCGGGCGTCCGGTTACGGGCTGATCGGATTCAACGCCTCGGGCGTGATCTTCCCCACCGAAGGGTGCTGGCAGGTCACCGGGCGAGTCGGCCGGGTCACCCTCACCTTCGTCACCTTCGTGATCAAAGGCCACTGCGACACCAACGCGGTGTGCGTGCCGGATCGCATTCGCTAACCACGGCACGGCGGGCGTGAACCCAGCCCGTTCGGGATCACATGCCGTCTCCACCGTGCCCGCACCGGCCCTCCTCAGCGGCCGCTGACACTAGCTCATGCGGAACCGCCGTAGGCTCGTCGTCGCGACCGTCCTGGCCGTGGTCGTGGCCCTGATCGCGGGCCTGATCCTGACCTCGGGCCAGGGCCGCAGCCCGGCGACCAGGCCCGCGGCCAGCACCCAGGTGCTGTCGCCGTTCACCGGCGAGCAGGTGACCGCGCTGCGAGAGGTGCTCGCAGTCAAGATCGACAACGTGGCCCAGGCCCGGCCGCAGACCGGGCTCAGCCGGGCCGACATCGTCTACGTGCTGCCGGTGGAGGGCGGGCTGACCCGCCTGCTGGCCGTCTTCTCCGCCGAACCCCCGGCCGCCGTCGGCCCGGTCCGCAGTGCGCGCGAGGCCGACCTGGAGCTGCTCGCCCAGTTCGGCCGCCCGGCGTTCGCCTACTCCGGCGCCGCGCCCGAACTCCTCCCGTTCGTGGCCAAGGCCCGGATCGTCGACCTGTACAGCGGCAGGATTCCAAGCGGGTACGTCCGCGACCCGGGCCGGCCCGCCCCGCACAACCTGTACGCGGACGCCGGCCGGCTCCTCGGAAGCGCAGCGTCGGCGAGCAAGGCCCGCGACATCGGCTTCAGGTTCGGCCCCGCCCCGGCCGGCGGCCACACGGTCCGGGAGCACCGGGTCTCCTACCCCGCCGCCTCGCTCGGCTTCTCCTGGTCGGCGGACCGCAACAGGTGGCTGGTGTCGATGGACGGCAGGCCCGCGACCAGCACCGACGGCGGCCCGCTGGCGGCCGCCACGGTGGTCGTCCAGCACACGACGGTGGCCACCTCACAGTTTCTGGAAGCCGGCGTGCGGCCGCCCTACGCCCGGACCGTCGGCGCGGGCGACGCGCTGGTGCTGCGGGACGGCCGCGCCTTCGACGCCCGCTGGTCCCGGCCTTCCGCCGACGGCGGCACCACCTTCACCACCGCGTCCGGCCACCCGATGACCTTCTCCCCCGGCCCGGTCTGGATCGTCCTGGTCCAGCAAGGGGTGGGCTGACCGCTTCCCGGGGAGCGTCGGGAGGCGGCCAGCTCGCCTCACTGTCGGCCGCGTCCGTGAAAACGCCGCGCAGCAGCGATGTAGGCGACGTGGACATCTCCATCCCACCGCCACAGGCAATGCACCTAGTTTCCAACCGGCCGGGATGGCATGGAGCCGTAACACCCGCGGTGGAGCAGGGAGGGAGACTTCCGTCATGGCGAAGGCTCTCCTCGGCCACGTCGGCGGGCCGAACCAGCACATGGCCGCCGAGCTGCACCATCTTCGCCAGCGGGTATGCGACCTGGAAGCCCAGCTAACCCGGCTGAAAGAAAAGCATGCTGATCCGGCCGATGATGCCGGTCACCCTCGGACAGCTCCTCCCCGGACTGCCCGAGGGTGGCCGGTCGTCCAGGATCAGGCCCCGCCGGAGCCGCGGTCGTCTAGCTCCAGCTTGGCCCGGCCGCCGACCGCGTAGCGGATGTGCGTCACCTCGGGCGTCTCGACCACCCGGACCGGGGTGAGCTCGATGCTCTCGCGGGTGTCCAGCCCGAGGCTGGCGTCGAACAGCCGCATGCCGTCGCCGAGCAGCACCGGCGCGATGTGCAGCTCGAGCTCGTCGAGCAGCCCGGCCGCGAGGACCTGGCGCAGCAGCGTGCCCCCGCCGGCCACCGCGACGTCCTTGCCGCCGGCCGCCTGGATGGCTTGGGAGACGGCTCGCTCGATCCCGCCGGTGACGAACGTGAAGGAGGTCCCGCCCTGTCGTTCCAGGACCTCCCGGTCGCGGTGGGTCACGACGAACACGGGCGCCCGGAACGGCGGCTCGTCACCCCACGGGATCTCGCCGCCGTCGAACATGCGCCGGCCCATGACGTAGGCGCCGGCAGCGGCGAACGTCTCCTCGACGATCCGCGAGTTGACCGACCGCTCGCCGCCGGCGAAGCCCTGCCGCTCCCGCCACCCCATGGCGTCGATGACCCACCGGGTTACCCGGAAGAACCCGGGTGCTTCCGGGCCTTCCAGCCAGGCTGCCATGTCATGCGGGTCGGTCGTGCTGCGCGGCCCGGCGTAATAGCCGTCGAGCGAAACGGACATCTGGGCGGTGACCTTGGTCATTTCCTGCTCCTACGGGCGAGGCGGCCCTGGTGGCCGCCAACACTCGTAGTCGGAGCCACCCGGGCCGCCTCGACACGCGCCCGCAGGTAACTAACTGTGGAAACTGGCCGTGGTGGTGATGAGCATGCCCTGCAGCGTCAGCACGTGGTGCCCATGGCTCAGGCCCAGCGCGGCCGGGTTGAGCGTGTAGCTGACCACGCCGTGGTCATCGGCGGTGAGCGTGGTGATCACGGTGCCGTCGATGGCCAGCTTGACCGGGTGGCGGGGCAGGAACCCGGTGCTGGTCACCGCCGTGGTCCCGCCAGAGCCGACCGAGAGCCGGATGGCGCGGGTGAGCCCGCTGAGCTCCCGGCCGGCTTCATTTCGGGCCGAACGGGCCAGGCCAGTCGCCCTCGTGCCGGCCACAAGCGCCGGCACGAACTTGCTCGCGTCCACGGTGCCCCAGCCGCTCGCGACGTCGAATCCGGGGGCCGCGGTGAAGCCCTGCACCAGGACCTTGCCGCTCGAATCGATCACCGAGTTGTTCCCGCTCACCACGTCGGAGATGCCGGCGTGGGTGCCGAGCGGGCCGAGGATGTCGTACAGCACCGGGTTGATCGGGCCGAGGTTCCGGCCGTGGTTGAGCTGGGTCGCCAGCGCGAGCACCCCGGCCACCATGGGTGCCGACTCGGACGTGCCGGACTGGGCGTCCATCGTGATGTCCGGCACCGAACGCATCCGCGAGCCGGTGATCCTGGCCACCCCGTTCTGGTAGGACGGCCGCGGGAACACGGCGGAGAAGCCCGCGCCCTCGGAGAAGATGCCGCCCACGTGCCAGATCGGGTCGGGGCCGAGCTTGCTTCCGTCGGTCTTGCTGACGTTCGGCACGGTGCCGCCCACGGCCGTGACCCAGGGGTTGTCGTCCCAGGTGGCGGTCTGCGGTCCGGGGCTGGTGTTGCCGCACTGGGCGTTGGCCACCGCGAGGTTCTGCACCACGCCGCAGTCACCGGTCGCGTTCGTCACCGGGATGCCCGCCGCGGCCGCGGCCAGCGGGCCGGGGTCGTTGGCGTGGATCTGCGCGGTTCCGAAGGAATAGGTGCCCTCGCCGGTGCCGTCGCTGATCGAGATCGCGTTGGCGATGTGGTTCGCGCTGATGTACTCCAGCGCGTGCATCATCTCCGGCGGCGCCACGTTGCTGGCCGGGTCGTCGGTGATCTCGCTGTCGGCCGGCGTGGCCGAGATGACGATCTTGGCGTAAGGCGCGATCAGGTGCACGGCGAGCACGTCGAGTTCGAGCTCACCCTGCCAGGCGTCGCACGACCCGTAGCTGCCGAGCGCCACCATGCCGGGCGGGGCACTGCACCGGCAGCGGGCCGGACGGGTAGATGGTCTGGATGACCGGATCGGGCAGGCCGTAGCGCACGTCCCTGACGTGGATGAACGCGGCGACGCCGGGGTCGTCCCAGCCCTCGATCACGGCCACGGTGGTCCCGCTGCCGTCGATGCCCTTGAGCCAGAGGTTGCCGATGTTGTAGTCGAAGATGTCCTGCGGGCCGGGCGTGAAGTTCGCGAACGAGGCGTAGTTGTCGTGCATCTTCTGCAGCGCGGCCGCGAGCACCTTGACGTGATCGGGATTGACCGCGGGCTGCGTCGCGCGGCTGGCCTGGCCCGCCAGCGGCGGAGCGGCCGGGAGGGCCTGCGCGGAAGCGACCAGCGGGCCGGTCAGCAGGGCGACCGCGGCCAGCAGCGGCAGCGTTTTCCTGGTGAGACGCTTCGGGATCACGATGAACCAGACCTCTCGTGAAGGATGAGTACGCCTATGCGACGGTTTGGCCGTCTTCGTAGTCTCCCAAGCCGCCCAATCCCGAACAAGCCCGAACAGGACCTGTTCGCAACCCGTGACGGAGAGGCCGCTAGGCCGAGGCCCGGCGGTCGCGGACCGCGGGCAGCAGGGCGGCGAGGACCAGCAGCCCGGTGAGGGCGAACGCCGCCGGGTACCCGGTGTGCGCCACGAACAGGCCGAACACGATCGGGCCGGTGCCGTAACCGGCGTCGTAGGCCAGGTTCCACAGCGCGCTGGCGGTGCCGTAGCCGGAGGCGGGGGCGCGGTCGATCATCAGCGCGAAGGTGGCGTTCTGGGCGATCCCGAACCCGATCCCGAACAGGCACATCCCCGCGATCACCGCGACCGGGGCGGAGACCCAGATCAGGCTGGCCATGCCGGCGGCGGCGGTCAGCAGCCCGGGGATCAGCAGGCCGGCGTGACCGTGCCGGTCACCGCGGCGGCCGGCCCACCAGCGGCTGGCGGTGGCCGTCACGGCCTGCGCGAACAGGCCGAGGGTGGCGACGCCCGCGGACACGCCCGCCGCCAGCGGCAGGAACGAGGCCACCACGCCGGCCGATACGGTCGTGGCCGCGAAGACCAGGCCGGGCCGCAGCATGCCGCCGGAGCGCAGGCTGCCCAGCAGGCCGGCCTGGCCAGTATCGTTCTTGTCGACCGCTGGGTTGGCCAGCCAGGGGACCGCCGCCAGCGGGGCCAGCGCGCTGATGGCCGTGATCGCGATGACGACGGCGTACCCGGTGTTCTGGGCCAGCCAGACCCCGGACGGCAGGGCCACGATCGCGGGCACGCAGGTCACGACCCCGGCCAGGCCGATCCCCTCGCCGCGGCGCTCGGCCGGCACCGACGCGGCCACCAGGGCCCCGATCACGACGGTGCACAGGCCGAACCCGATGCCGCGGGCGATGCTGACCGCGATGATCGTGACCATGCTGTGCGGGAGCAGCAGCGCCGGCGCCGGGCCGCCGAGCAGCAGCGCGCCGGCCGCGAACACGGCGCGGTAGCCGAAGCGTCGCAGCAGCCGGGGCGAGGCGAACTCGGCCAGCACCGTGGTCAGCATGAGCGAGCCGGTCACCAGGCCGGCCCCGGCGCTGCCGGCGCCCGCCGACACGGCGTACATCGGCGTCACCGACAGCAGGAGGTAGAAGCTGGTCAGCGCGCCGAAGTCGGCCAGCATCGCCGCCGCGAACCGGCCGGTGACCAGGCGCGGGCGCGTGGCCGGGAGGGAGCGGACGGGGGCGAGGGTCTGGGTCATGGTGCTCATGTCACTGACCGTACGGGCCAACTGGAGCACCGGTTAGATCCAATTACATGGCGATCTAGTGATCCAGTTGACGAGCGGCCCCGCGCAGCAGTTCCTCGGCGTGCGCCGCGATCTGGCCCACGAGTTCCCCGGCGGGCTCGACCGCGGTGATGAGGTCGGTTCCTTCCCCCGCCCAGACGAGGCCGACATCGGGATCCCCGGCCTGATGGCCGAGGGCGAATCGCTCCCGGGCCTCCGCGCTGGCCCGCAGCTCTTCCTCGCGCCCGTCCCAGGCGTCGACGAAGGCGTTGCGCAGGGCCCGGCCCGTGTACGGGTTCGGCCAGTCAAGACCCCGGGCGATATCGAACACCCGGCTCCGGCTGGTTTCGTCCCCGTAGCCCGCCACCAGCTGTTTCTTGGCCCAGTCCGGGTAGAGGGACTCGGGCGTGGCGCAGAACCTGGTGCCCACCACGACGCCCTGGGCGCCGAGCATAAGCGCGGCCGCGACCCCGCGCCCGTCGGTGATCCCGCCGGCCGCGAGCACCGGCACCGGGGCGACCGCGTCGGCGACGGCCGGCACCAGCGGCAGCGTCGACCGGCGGCTCCCGTGCCCGCCCGCCTCGGTCCCCTGGGCCACGATCACGTCGGCGCCGGCCGCGACCGCCTGCCGGGCGCCGGCCACGTCCTGCACCTGGCAGATCAGCCGGATCCCGGCCTGCCTGACCAGCGCGCCGAACGGCGCGGGATCGCCGAAGGACAAGAACACCGCCGCGGGCCGGTAGGACAGCGCCAGCCGGATAGCCTCCTCGCTGGCCGCCCAGGTGATAACCCCGACCCCCCACGGCTTATCCGTGGCGCCGGCCACCGTCCGCAGCTCGCGCTCCAGCCAGCCCGGATCACCGTAGCCGCCGCCCACCAGCCCGAGGCCACCCGCCTGGGAGACCGCCGCGGCCAGTGCCCCGCCGGACACCCCTCCCATCGGCGCCAGCACCAGCGGATGAGCGACTCCGAAGAGCTCGGTAAAAGACGTCCGGATTGCCATCCAACCAGCCTCCCACACGGTCATGGCCGCGCTAAGCGGGCATGGGAATGACGACGCGATAGGAAGAAGGTGTCTGCCGTGGCCATCGATTTCACCCTGAGCGACAGCCAGCAGGAACTGCAGAAGAACGCCAAGGCCTTCGCCGAAGGCGTGCTCCGCCCGGTTGCGGGCCAGATCGACCGCGCGGCCGACGGATGGGAATCATTCCTGGCCGGCCGGGAGGCCTACCGCGAAATGGCCCACGCCGGCTTCACCAAGTCGTTCATCCCCGCCGACTACGGCGGAGCCGGGTTCTCCATGCCCGACCTGGCCATCGCCGCCGAGGAACTCACGTGCGTCGACGTCAACGTGCCGACGACGCTGCTCGCCACCGGGCTGGGCCTGCAGCCGGTGATCCAGTACGGCTCGCCGGAGCAGAAGGAGCGGTTCTTGCGGCCGTTCGCCGATGACCCCGAGGGTGACCTGCTTGCCTCCTACGCGTTTACCGACGTGGCCGGGGGCGCCAACTTCGATTCCCCCGACCCGGCCGGCGGGATGCAGACGATCGCCCGCCGCGACGGCGACGAGTGGGTGATCACGGGCGAGAAGCACTACACCACCAACGGCACCGGATGGGACAGGAAGGGGTGCGAGCTCTACACCGTGGTGTGCCGCACCGACCCGGCCGCGGGCGCGGACGACGCGCTGGCCGTGATCGCCGTGCCGGGCTCGGCCCCCGGCATCACCGTGGTCGACGTGTACGACAAGATCGGCCACCGCGGCGTGGTCACCCCGCGCGTGCACTTCAATCAGGTCCGGGTGCCCGCCGCCAACCTCATCGGCCAGCCCGGCCGGCTTGGTCAGCGGGTCGTCACCGGCGCGTTCAGCTGGACGGCGGCGCTGATCGGCGCGGCCTGCGTCGGGACCATGCGCGCGGCCTTCGAATACGCGCTGGACTTCGCCCGCAGCGAGAAAAGGCTCGGCACCGTGCCGGTCATCGAGCACCAGAACGTCGGCTTCATGCTCGCCGACATCAAGATGCGGATCGAGGCGTGCCGCTACCTCGCCTGGAAGGCGTGTCATGACTTCGAGCGCACCGGCGGGCGCGCGGAAGAGCTGGCGATCATGACGAAGGTCTACTGCTCCGAGGCGGCCGTCGCGACGGTCTACGACTGCATGCGCGTGGTCGGGATCGCCAGCTACACCAGGGACCTGGCCCCGCTGGAGCGGATCATGCGCGACGCCATGGTATTCCCCCTCTACGACGGGGGGAATCAGGGCGTACGCCGCCGGCAGCTACACGACATCATCCGCCATCCCGGCTACGACTCGATGCTCGCCGCGCGCGGGGAGGGCCTGCCCGAGGGTTAGCAACGCTCAGCGGCCCACCGCCACCACGCAAATCCGCCTCCGCAGGCGGAAAGGCCTGTGCGCCTCGCCCGTCCCGCAAAACCAGTCACATCAGCACCACCAGCACCGCATTCCCGGTCAGTTCAGTTGATCTTGGACGAGCGGTGCTTGCCTGGGTCTTCTCCCTGGTGGTGCTGTGCTCTATGCCTGCTGCCGTGACTGCTGTAACGTGCCCACCGCCTTCTCTCACGACATGGCTGCCCCAACCATGTCGCTGGAGCTGCGCTGGAGCTGCATGAACGCGGCGTCCATGTCGTATGGCTTGGTGCGGATGATGCCGAAGTGACCGAAGTCCGTCTCCTAGGTCCGAGCCATGGAAGCTCACGCACCTCGTCCGACCCGCAGACCCCTCGCGCGCCCCGCCAGCCCTGTCCTCGCCCGCCCGAGGCAGCCAACCCAACCACGACGATGACATCGTCGTGGTTCCGCGCGGTCCCTTCACCGCGTCGTGTGACTTGCGGAACGCGCCCAGTAGTCGTCGGCCGCCTTGGCCGCGGCGAGTTCCTCAGAGGTGCCGAACCCCGGCGCCATCGAGGCACCGGTCCCGGGCAGCACCTCGTGATGCTCGATGTCGAGCAGCCGCAGCCAGCTCTGCTGGCCCATTGTCAATGCGATGAAGCAGCCGAGCTCGACCAGTTCGGGCTCGGAGAAATGCCGGTGCAGCCGCTCCCACAGCGCGTCGCCGGGGTCCAGCCGCCAGGTGATCGCCTCCGCGTAAGCCAGCGCCGCCTTCTCCCGTTCCCCGAGCGTGGCCGAGGTCTCGAAGTTGAGCAGGTCGTCGTACCGCCCCTCGCTCAGCCCTTGCGCCCTAGCCTTCTCCGAGCGCTGGTTCCCGCAGTACTCGCACTTCACCGAGCGCGACACGTAGACCCGGCAGAGTTCCTTGATGGCGTGGTCGCAGACCCCGTCGCGGAAGATCGTCTCCCACGACCGGGCGAACGCCCAGAAGCAGGCGGGCACGTGCGCGCGCACCGCCGAACTCTCCGGCCGCGGCGTGCCCTCGCGCCGGCACCGCTCCATCTCGGCCCGCATCTCGTCGTCCATCGCCTCGAGCGGCAGGTAGCTGATTCGCTGCTTGCGGTCCATCGCCTCTCCTGGAGAATCCGTCACCGGTTCCCCCCAGGCTAGGATGCCGCAAAGAGGTCCTGGCGTATGGGGTGACAGCCGGTACGCCGCCACCCCACCGCGTGCCAGACCAAAGGAGAGCTCGCAGGGTCACAGGTGGAACGTCACCTCCGGGCTGTTCTCCCAGGGGGTCCACGCCGAGACGACGCCGTTGTCGCTGGTGACCTGGAAGCGCACCGCGTGGTACATCTCCTCGTTGTCGTCGCCCCAGGCGTCAGCGTCCGGCAGGACCTGCAGGACAGACTTGTACTCCGTGGCGGCGCCGTTGAACCTGATGTTGTAGGTGGTCGTGCCGTAGGAGTCGTCGGCGCTGGTCCAATCCTGATCGAAGCGCTCGTCCTGGATCTGGATGGACCGCCCGGGTTCGCAGTACACCGTGGTCTCGTACTTGATCACCTTCTGGCCGCTGCTGTTCATGTGGTCGTACACCGGACCGGCGCCTGTCGCCGGCCTCAAACCGCATCTACGCGTCCACCCCGCCAACCGGTTCTCGGCGCCTCGCAGCCCACCCGGGCCGAATGCGGTTTCGTCGTGTCCAAGCCCGGCGGCCGTGCTTACCCTGCAGTGTGGAAACCGCGACGCAGACGCTGCACCGGCTGACCTCGTACCAGCCCGGCCGGGACTGGGACGAGGCCATCGACGATCCGCGGATCGTGCAGGACCTGGAAGCCAACGACATGTCCCGCCTCCCGTGGTTCATCAAGCGGTACGCCGAACGGGCGGCGGTCACGCCGCTGCCCCGGGAACTGCCCGGGACCACCGAACCGGCGGTGGCCGTGCTGGCGGGCGCCGCGGACGTCGAGCCC